>Ga0075026_100000356_pt1 | contig 18046 bp, 20 predicted proteins | sample Str012_2_FD_71392 | JGI IMG/M metagenome (GOLD analysis project Ga0075026, IMG submission 71392) | Freshwater sediment microbial communities in response to fracking from Pennsylvania, USA - Straight Creek_MetaG_SC_2012 | ecosystem: Environmental > Aquatic > Freshwater > Creek > Sediment... | reverse complement strand
GACCTCGTCGACCGGCTTGCTCTTGGCGGCCATGATGCCCTTGAAGCTGGGGTAGCGGGGCTCGACCACACCGGCGGTGACGCTGATGACGGCCGGCAGCGGGCAGGTGACCTCGTCGTAGCCCTCTTCGGTCTGACGATCGGCGTTGAGGGTGCCACCGCTGATGACGACCTTCTTGGCGAAGGTGACCGACGGCAGACCGAGCACTTCGGCGAGCTGCTCGGGCACCGTGCCCGTGTAGCCGTCGCTCGACTCGGTGGCGGCGATGATGAGATCGGCGCCGCCCGCCCTCTGGATGGCCGCACCGAGCACCTTGGCCGTGGTGAGGGCATCGCTGCCCTGCAGGGCCGGGTCGGAGACCAGGATGCCCTTGGCCGCACCCATGGCGAGGGCGGTGCGCATGCCCGACACCTCACCGTTGGGAGCCATGGAGACCAGGCTGACTTCCCCACCACCGGCGGCATCGACCAGCTGCAGCGCCATTTCCACGCCGTAGCTGTCGGACTCGTCGAGGATGAGCTTGCCGTCGCGCTTGAGGGTGTTGGTACCCGAGTCGAGCGCACCCGGGGTTGCCGGGTCGGGGATCTGCTTCACGCACACGATCACGTTCATAGGGTCTCCATTGTTACCCATCGGTACGTGGTTCACCCAACCGGCGGGAAACGAAGCCGTCCGAACCGCTACCGTCAGGTGCCTTGCGGATCCTTCTCGTGGTGAACGCCTTCGCGTCGTCGGTGACAGCGCGCAACACCGTGGTCGTGCACCGCGCCCTCAGCCAGGGCAACGAGGTGGAGGTGGTCGAGACCAACCGCCGCGGCCACGCCACCCGCTTCGCCCAGGACGCCGCCCGACGCGGTGTCGACATCGTCATCGGCTACGGCGGCGACGGCACGCTCAACGAAGTGGCCACCGGTGTGGCGGGCACCGACACGGCACTGGGCGTGCTGCCCGGTGGCAGCACCAACGTCTTCGCCCGCACCCTCGGCATGCCCAACGACCCGGTGCTCGCCGTGCAACAACTCGCGGCCGGCATCGCCAGCCGCACCATCGAGCCCATCGGCCTGGGCAAGGTGAACGGGCGCTACTTCTGCTTCCACACCGGCGTGGGCTACGACGCCGCGGTGGTGCAGGAAGTCGAGCGGCGGGCCTCGATGAAGCGCTGGCTCGGACACCCGCTGTTCATCTACGCCGCGCTGCGCACGTGGATGGTGAACTACGACCGCAACACGCCACACTTCACCGTGTCGGGCCCGGGCGCCGAGCCGATCGAGGGCTATTTCACGGTGGTGCTCAACACCAACCCCTACACATATCTCGGCAACCGTCCGCTCGACCTCAGCCCTGCCGCCACCTTCGACCGCGGGCTCGTCGCGGTCACCTTCCGGTCGATGAAGGTGTCGGCCCTGCTCGGCGGCCTCGGTTCGGCGCTGCGCGGCGGCGGTGTGAAGGAGAGCCGCACGCTCGACGTGCAGACCGATCTCGCCGCCCTCACCATCGAGCATCACGAGGGGTTCCCGTACCAGCTCGACGGCGACTACCTCGGCGAGACCAAGCGGCTCGAGTTCACGCACGTGCACGACGCGGTGCGCCTCGTACGCCCGCAACAGTCCTGAGCCAGGGCGCGGGCGGCGGGCGTCAGCGGCCGGCCAGCACCTGCAGCGCCACGTCGGGCACGTTGGTGCAGATGCCGTCGACGCCCCACTCGAGCAGCTCGCGCATCCGCTCGGGGTCGTCGCAGGTCCAGGTGTTCACCTGCAGGCCGGCCGAATGGCACTCGTCGATCGACTCGCGCGTGAGCAGCTTCACCCACGGATGCGCCGCCGAATGGCCCTTGCGGGCGAGTTCCGACGCCGTGCCGGGCGGCACCTGGTCGCACAGCCAGGCCGTGCGGATCTGCGGAGCCAGTGCATGACAGCGATCGACGGTCTCGATGCGGAAGCACGAGATGAGCCAACGGTGATCTTCGCCGCGGGCCACCAGGTGGGCGATGGTCTCGTCGGCGATCGACTCGGTGGCGTCGAAGTCGGGTTCGCTCGGGTCGTTCTTGATCTCGACGTTCACCCACATGCCCGCACACGCATCGAGCGCCGCACCCAGCGTGGGCACCGACTCGGGGATGTCGGCCACCAACGTGTCGGCCACCAGCCGCAGATCGTGGAAATGGGGGTTGTGATGGACGACCAGCACACCATCGCGGGTGCGGCGCACATCGAGCTCGACCGCCTGTGCGCCCATCTCGCCGGCGCGACGGAACGCCGCCACCGTGTTCTCGGGCTCGGCCCTGCTCGCGCCGCGATGGGCCATGACCTGGGTGATCGTCACACTTCGACCTTTCTGTGAGGGGTATCAGCCCTGCGCATAGGGGGGTGTCTCGGAAAGAGATGCCCAATATCGCCAGGAACTATGTCGCAAGAGGCCAACGTCCCTTGCAGTGCACCAAATTGTTACCTACCGTTTGCACGAACGTGAACACGCTCACAAGCCCACCGTCCCAGTGTTGTGAAGTGGAGAAGAAGTGACGATCCCGGCCTCCAGTCTGGTCCTTGCCAGCGCGGATTATTCGTGGCGCAAGGCGGCCATCTGTCGCGACACCGACCCCGACCTGTTCTTCCCGGTCGGCACCACGGGCTATGCGCTCGTGCAGATCGACCGCGCCAAGCAGGTGTGCGGTGAATGCCCCGTGCACATCGACTGCCTGCAGTACGCGCTCGACACCAACCAGGATTCGGGCATCTGGGGCGGCACCAGCGAAGAAGAGCGGCGCACCATCCGCCGCCAACTCGCCGGCCGCACCCGCGCCGCCGTGTGACGGCAGGCTCGTCGCTGGCGGGTATCCGCGCCCGTGGGCGCGAACATCATCCGTTCTGGCGGGGTGTCGCGCCCACCTGACAGGAGTGACGGGGATTCGCGCCCACTCTGGTGTTGGTGACCGGCTGGGCGGGACGGAGTCAGACGGGACGGAGTCAGACGGGGACGGTGAGGTCGACGACGGTGCCGGCGCCTTTGGGTTGCTCGCCCAGGCCGACCGCACGGAAGTCGTCGGGGTCGCCGGCGCGCATCGAGATGGTGCCATCGAGTTCGGTGGTGACCAGCGTGCGCACGATCGACAGGCCCAGGCCCACCGCGGCGTTGAGCTCGAAGCCCTGTTCGAGACCCCGGCCATCGTTGATGACGCGGATGTCGAGCGTGCCATCGTGGTTGTCGAGCACCACCACGACGTCGCCGCCGTTGCTGCCCTCGGGGAACCCGTGATCCACTGCGTTCTGCAGCAGTTCGGTGAGCACCACCGACAGCGGCGTGGCGATGGTGCTGGGCAGACGACCGCCGTCGCCCTGCACCGTGAACCGCACCGGCCGGTCGGGCGACTGCAGGCCTTCCTCGGCAAGCCGCAGCAACGGGCGCACGATCTCGAGGAACGCCACGTCGTCGCCCGGCTCGCGCGACAGCGTCTCGTGCACGAGCGCAATGGTGCGGATGCGCCGCACGCTCTCCGCCACGGCGGCCTTCGCCTCAGGAGAGCTGAGTCGGCGACCCTGCAACCGGAGCAACGACGAGATCGTCTGCAGGTTGTTCTTCACCCGGTGGTGGATCTCGCGGATCGTGGCGTCCTTGGAGAGCAGCAACTTGTCGCGCTTGCGCACCTCGGTGACGTCGCGGCACAGCAGCACACCCCCGGTGACCTCTCCCCCGGCCAGCACGGGCAGGCAGCGGGCGAGCAGGGTGACGTCGGCGGTCTGCTCGAACTCCTCGATCACCGGCAGGCGCGTCTCGTAGGCGCGTCGCACGGGGCTGTCGTTGAAACCCAGCTCGGCCAGGCGCATGCCGACGGCGTTGGCGCCGATGCCCACGCGGTGCAGGGCCGACACAGCGTTCGGTGAGGCGTAGCGAACGCGTGCCTCCTCGTCGAGCACGAGCACGCCGTCACCCACGCGCGGTGCCGCGCTCGAATCGGCCACAGGCCCGCTGAAGGGGAACAGCCCTTCGGCGATCATCGAGCCGAAGCGTTGGAACAGGCCGATGTAGGTGCGCTCGAGCTCGCCGGGCTGCCGGCTCGAACGACTTGCCCACTCACGGGTGAGGACGGCGATGACACGCCCGTTCCAGCGCACCGGAATGGCCATCATTCGCACGCGCTCGGGCACCGACTCGACGTCGATCTCGCCCTCGCAGATCTCGCCCTCGTGATACGCCTTGGTGAGCAGCGGCAACTCGTCGGCGGTCTCGGCGGGTGAACCCACGTAGTCGACCTGGTAGATCGTCTGACCGGTGGCCGGGCGCACGTGTGCCAGCACGATCCACTTCCCGGCCTCGTCGGGCACGTAGAGCAGCAGGTCGGCGAACGACAGGTCGGCCAACAGGCCCCATTCGCCGATCAGACGTTGCAGGTGGTCGATTTCGTCGCGTTCGAGTGACGTGTACTGCCGGGAGAGCTCGCCAAGCGTGGCCATGGTTCTTGAGTGTGCCACGCGCACACGGCGCTCATCGCGATCCGTCGGCGAGGAGGTGGGCTCCCATGGCCAACAGGGTGGCCAGATCGTGCACGTCGGACGGCATCGTGGGCACCACCGCGGTGAGCGGCGCGACACCTTCGAGCTCGTGACGACGCTCGGCTTCGCGGCCGGCCACGATGGCCACGTCGCGGAATCGCTCGCCCACCTCACCCAGCACGTGCCGCGCCGACTCCGCCTCGACCCCGGCAGCATCGGCCACCTTGCGCACCGTGCGGGTGTCGAGCGCCACCTCGCGCAGCTGCGTGGCGGCCTTGGCCGCGGCGGGCTGGCGCACCGACGCCGGCAGCGTGCGGTTGAGCACCATGGCGCCCAACGGCATGCGTCGACGACGCAACTCGTCGGACAGGTAGTGCGCCTCGCGCGCCGGCGCCGCCTCGAGCGTGCTGACGACGATGAACGTGGTGCGGTCGTCGACGAGCAATCGCTCGACCTCGCGAGCGCGGGCGACGAACCCGGCCTCCATCGTCTGGAACAGGATGAAGAACTCGGCGATGTCCTGCAAGAACCGCGAGCCGAGCACGCGATCGGCCACCTGGTAGAAGGGTTTGGACGCCATGGTGAACAGACGCGATCGATACGGCACGGTGAGCCACTTCAGCAGCCGACTGCCGAAGAACTCGCGCATCCGACCGGGCGCATCGAGCAGATCGAGGGCGTTGCGCGAGGGCGGGGTGTCGATGATGACCAGGTCGTAGCGGCCCGATGCGTGCAGTTCGTGCAACTGCTCCATCGCGATGTAGTCGTGACTGTTGACGAACCGGCCGGTGATGTTGCGGTACAGCGGGTTGGCGAGCACCTGATCGCGCAGGGCCGCGTCGGGAGCGTGGCGTCGGATCAGTTCGTCCCACCCGGCCTTGGTGTCGAGCATGGCCACCCACAACTCGCCGCGCACCTCCTCGGCGGCCACCCCGGCCACAGCGAACGCATCGTTGCCCACACGCACCGCCGTGTTGCCGAACGCGCCCAGCCCGAGCGCGGTGGCGAGCCGCTTGGCAGGATCCACCGTGAGCACGAGCACACGTCCACCCAACGCCACGGCGGCCTGCGCGCCCAGCGCGGCGGCCACGGTGGTCTTGCCGGTGCCGCCGCTGCCGCACACCACCACCATCTCCTTGGCGCTGAGCAGATCGGCCAGTGTGGGCTTGGCGCGACGGGCCATCAGCCGAGCTCCTCGTCGAGTGCGTCGGCAACCAGCGACACGACCCGCCGGCCCGTCGCCTTGGTGAACAGCTCGGGCACGATGAGCATCGGCACGCTCGACGGCAACGCCGAGGTGAGACGGGCCAGGTGATCGGCGGCCACCGCACGGCGGGCCTGTGCGAGCGAGGCGGCCTCGAACACGGTGGCGACGCGCTGGCCCGCAGCCTCGGCCAGCAGGGCCTGCGGCGCGGACGCCGACAGGGCGTCGAAGACCTCGGCGTCGGCGGCGCTGAACCACTGCGGGAGCACGCGATTGGCGATGACGGCGGCCACGTCGACCTCGGTGGTGCTGCGCACCTTGTCGACCAGCTCGACGCTCTCGGCCACCGGCATCTCCTCGGGGGTGGTGACCACGACCAGTCCGGTGCGATCGGCATCACCCAGGATCTGCAGCATCCATTCGGTCTGCTCGCGCACCGGCCCCACCTGCACCAGTTCGCGGATGGCTCGTGGCGCATCGATCTGGGCGACGATGTGACCGCTCGCCTCGGCGTCGACCACCACGAGGTCGTAGTGGTGCTCGCGCACCTCGTAACACACCTTGCCGATCGACAGGATCTCCTTCACTCCTGGCGCTGCGTCGGCGACGAAGTCGAACGTGCGAGCCAACGGACCGATGCGACCCACGAGCGGGATACGGGCGACGACCCGCAGGTACTCGCGCAACGAGTCCTCGGTGTTCATGGCCATCGCGTGCAGCCCCGGCTGCACCTCGGTGGGTTCGAAGCCGAGGTCGGCCACCTCGAAGGCGGCGGCGATGGCGCCCTTGGCGTCCATCTCGCAGATGAGCACGCGCTTGCCCTGGCGGGCTGCGAGGTCCGCGAGCGCTGCAGCCACCGTCGACTTGCCGACGCCACCCTTGCCGGTGACGAACAGCAACTCACGCTGCAGCAGCGCGGTCACGCGCCGTCGGCCGCCAGCCGGAGCAGGTACTGCCCGTAGGGGTTCTTGGCCATCGGCTCGGCGTTGGCACGCAGACCATCGGCGTCGATCCAGCCGGCGTGGAAGGCGATCTCGTCGGGCGAGGCCACCTGCAGCCCCTGGCGCTTCTCGAGCGTGGCGACGAAGCTGGATGCCTCGAGCAGCGAGTCGTAGGTGCCGGTGTCGAGCCACGCGAATCCGCGGCCGAGCAGTTCCATGTGGAGCTGACCACGGCGCAGATACTCGGCGTTGACGTCGGTGATCTCGTACTCGCCACGCGGCGACGGTTGCAGTTCGGCGGCGATCTCGGTGACCTGTGAGTCGTAGAAGTACAGACCCGTGACCGCATGATTGCTGCGGGGAGCGACCGGCTTCTCTTCGATGCTGAGCACCCTGCCCGACTCGTCGACCTCGGCAACGCCGTACCGTTCGGGGTCGTTGACCCGATAGCCGAACACGGTGGCGCCCGCCTGAGCATCGGCACGGGCGGTGGCCTGCTGCAGCTGGTCGACCAGGCCGTGGCCGAAGAAGATGTTGTCGCCGAGCACGAGCGCGCTGGGTTGGCCACCCACGAAGTCGGCCCCGATGACGAACGCCTGCGCGAGCCCGTTGGGCACCGCCTGCACGGCGTAGTGCAGCTCGACTCCCCACTGGCTGCCGTCGCCGAGCAACGTCTGGAAGCCAGCCTGCTCGTGCGGCGTGGTGATGATGAGCACCTCACGGATCCCCGCCAGCATCAGCGTCGTGAGCGGGTAGTAGATCATCGGCTTGTCGTACACGGGCAGCAGCTGCTTGCTGACGCCACGCGTGATCGGCCACAAGCGGCTGCCGGTGCCCCCGGCCAGGATGATGCCCCTCACCGGTGCACCGGTCTCAGCCGCCGAAGCCGATGCGACGATCGGCCTCGTTGGTGCCGAGCTCGACGAAGGCGATCTTGGCGGCCGCGACGGCGACGTCGCGACCCTTCTTGTCGGTGAGCCAGAGCACGTCGACCGCACCGGTGAGCGCCGCGTCGATCTTCGCCTTCAGGGCGTCGCGGTCGACGTCGTCGGCCACTTCGATGGCGATGTCGCGGGCGGTTTGGGTGACACCGATGCGTACGTCCACGTCGGTCCTTTCCAGGTCGAGAATGCCACCCATGGTACCCAGGCCGATGCCGACACGCCCTTGGCACACGCACGTGGCCGAAATCGTGGGACACATGTCATTGACGCCAGCGCGTCCGACGGGCACGCTGGCGACATGGCCGGCCGACGTTCCACCGCTCTCCCCACGCGGACGATCGTGATCGTGACGTTCGACGGCATGCAGTCGTTGGACGCGATCGGTCCGCTGGAGGTGTTCTCGTCGGCCACGAAGGTCGCCGGTCATCTTCACGGCGTCCCGCAGGCCTACCGGGTGTCGCTCGTGTCGTCGACCGGCGCCAGCATCCGAACCGAGAGTGGCCTCACCATCGACACCGCACCACTCCCCTCGGCACGCACCGCCATCGACACCCTGGTGCTCGCCGGCGGCGACGGCGTGCACCAGGCCCGACGCGACGAGGCACTCATCACCTGGATCCGACGCACGGCGCCACGGTGCCGACGCGTGGCGACGGTGTGCACCGGCACGTTCCTGGCCGCCGAAGCAGGGCTGCTCGACGACCGCACGGTCACCACCCACTGGGCACGAGCCGAACGACTCGCCGCCGAGTTCCCCCAGCTCACCGTCGACCCCGACCCCATCTACGTGCGCGACGGCGAGGTGTGGACCAGCGCGGGCGTCACGGCCGGCATCGACCTCGCCCTGGCGCTCGTCGACGACGATCACGGCACCGAGGTGGCGCAAACGGTGGCCAGGTGGTTGGTGATGTTCCTGCACCGACCCGGCGGCCAGACCCAGTTCGCCGCCCCGGTGTGGGTGCCCCGCGCCGAGCGATCCACGGTGCGCGCGGTGCAGGCACTGGTGGAGGCGGCGCCCGGTGGCGATCATCGATTGCCCGCGCTCGCCGCCGCCGCGGCGATGAGCGTGCGCCACTTCAGTCGTGTGTTCGCCCACGAGGTGGGCGAGACGCCGGGGCGGTACGTCGAGCGCGTGCGGGTGGAAGCGGCACGCCACGATCTCGAGACCACCGACGACTCGCTCGACACCATCGCCCGCCGGTGCGGGTTCGGCACGGCCGAGACGATGCGACGGTCGTTCCACCGACGGTTGAGCGTCGCCCCCGACGCCTACCGGCAACGATTCCACGTCGCCTGACACGCACACCACATCACACGCACACCACCCCGATACAGGACAGGACAGGAGATTCCCATGCAGGTCGCCATTCCCCTCTTCCCACGCTTCACGGCACTCGACGCCATCGGTCCGTACGAGGTGCTCCAGCGCATCCCCGACATCGACATCACGTTCATCGGCCACGAGCGCGGCGAGGTGCGCAGCGAGAACGGGTTGCTCGGCATCACGATCGACGGCACGTTCGAGGAGCTGCCGCATCCCGACGTCATCGTGTTCCCCGGCGGGGTGGGTACTCGGCCGCTCGAGCACGACGAGCGCGTGCTCGACTGGGTGCGCACTGCGCACACCACCACCCGGTTCACCACATCGGTGTGCACCGGCGCACTGGTGCTGGGCGCCGCAGGTCTGTTGAAGGGCCTCACCGCCACGACCTACTGGTCGTGCTACCCCAACCTGGAGGCGCACGGTGCCACGGCGGTGCCCGATCGGGTGGTCGAACACCTCGATCAGCGCATCATCACCGCAGCGGGCGTGTCGAGCGGTATCGACATGGCACTCCGCCTCGTCGAGGTGCTCGTCGATCGCACGGCGGCGCAGGCCGCGCAGCTGATGATCGAGTACGACCCGCAGCCGCCGTTCGACTGCGGCAGCCTCGCCAAGGCATCGGCCGAGGGCGACCACATCGTCGAGCGAGTGATCGAGTACGCGCAGCGGCGTCAGTAGCGCGTGCGGGTCAGACCGAGGTGGCGCAGAAGGTGTCGCCCTGCGGCAACGACTGCAGCGTGCTGACGTCGGCGTCGCCGTGCAGGGCAGTGAGCATGCCCTTCACCATGCCGCGATCGACCGCGCAGATGACCGGGTGCTCGATGGCCACATCGCCGAACGGGCAGTGGTTGTTGATGATGCGCAGTTGGTTGTTGCGCTGGTCGGCGTGAGCCGCGAACCCGTGGGCACTGAGCGCATCGGCGACGGCCTGCATCGCCGACCGCAGGCTGCGCTGTCCAGTGGTGAGGTCGGCGCCGGTGAGGCCCTGCGCCATTGCCGCGCCGTACTCCTGCCCGACTTCCTCGGCCATGGCCTCGGCCTGATCGCGCGGCAGCAGTGCCAACGCCCGACCCAGCAGCGACAGCACCAGGTCGTCGCTGCGCACGGGCACGTCGGAGACGCTCTCGGTGCGGGCATCGGCGGGCACCCGATAGTGCTTGCTGGGGCGCCCGGCGCCGGCACCCTCGGCACGCTCGATGACCACCTCCAGGTAGCCGCCCGCCGCCAACTTGTCGAGGTGGTGACGCGCCACGTTGGGGTGCACGCCGAACTTGTCGGCCACCTGCGAGGCGGTGACGCCCCCGTCGGTGTCGCGGGCGAGCAGGTAGATGCCACGACGCGTGGGATCGCCGAACGCGTTGGTGATGGCCGACACGGTGCTCGTGAACGACGTGGCGGCAGCGGTTGCTGTCGACGTGCTCGTCGAGGAGGGCGCGTTGGTGGTCACGCCGGTATTCTACCTATGCGCGTAGTGGTAATTCGCCGCTTCGGCACCCCACCCCTCGGAGGCCCACCGTGCCCGTTCCCAGCCACGAGCAGATCATCGACGCCCTTCGCCCGGTCGAAGACCCCGAGTTGCACCGCAGCATCGTCGACCTCGGCATGGTCCGCTCGGTCGATGTCGCCGCCGATGGCAAGGTGCTCGTGCAGATCGCACTCACCGTTCCCGGGTGTCCGCTGCGCAACGAGATCCAGAACCGGGTGTCGGGCGCCGTCGGCACGCTCGCCGGCGTCACCGGCGTGGCGCTCGACTTCACCGTGATGACCGACCAGGAGCGCGAGGCGGTGCGCGAGATGCTCCACGGTGGACACGATCACGGACACGATCACGGGCAGACGCAAGGCGGCCACGGCCACGCCGAAGGTCGCGCCGTGCCGTTCAACCAGCCCGGCTCGAAGACCCGCCCCCTGCTCATCTCCAGCGGCAAGGGCGGCGTGGGCAAGAGCAGCGTCACGGTCAACCTTGCCGTCGCGCTGGCAGCGCAGGGCTACAAGGTGGGCGTCGTCGACGCCGACATCTACGGCTACTCGATCCCGCGCATGTTGGGCGCCGATCGCGACCCCGTGGTCATCGACAGCATGCTGGTGCCCCCGTCGAACCACGGCGTCACCTGCATCTCCATCGGTTACTTCGTGCCCGAGGGCCAGGCCGTCATCTGGCGAGGCCCCATGCTGCACAAGGCGCTCGAGCAGTTCCTGGCCGACGTGTTCTGGGACGAGCCCGACTTCCTGCTCATCGACATGCCGCCCGGCACCGGCGACATCGCGCTCAGCCTCAGCCAGTACCTGCCGCGCGGCGAGGTCTACGTCGTCACCACACCCCAGCCCGCCGCGCAGAAGGTGGCCCGCCTGTCGGCCGCGATGGCCCAGAAGGTGGGCCTGCCGGTGAAGGGCGTCATCGAGAACATGAGCTGGTTCACCGGCAACGACGGCGAACGCTACGAGATCTTCGGTGCCGGCGGCGGCCGAGAGTTGGCCGACGAACTCGACGTGCCGCTGTTGGGTCAGCTGCCGCTCGTGCAGGAACTGCGCGAGGGCGGCGACGCCGGCAACCCCATCACGGTGTCCAACCCCGACAGCGAACTGGCCAAGGCGTTCCACGACATCGCCGCACGCATCGCCACCGAGATGAAGCCGAAGAAGATCTTCAGCAGCGCGCTCAAGGTGAACTGATCGCGGCTCAGCCGGCCCGGCGGAACACGCTCACCAGCACATCGACGTCCACCGTCGCCACATCGGCCGCCACCGCCTGTCGTGCCGATGGATCGGTGCTCCACCAGTAGGGCGTCATCTCCAACAACCGCAGCCGCAGTGCGGGGTCGTCGAGTTCGAGCGTGAAAGCCACGCGGTCGCTGCGTTCGTGCGCCAGCGCACCTTGCTCGTCGGGGTCGATGCGTTCACGGTGTTCGCGCGCATCGCGGTAGATGCGTTCCTTCAGCTGCGCGAGGTGACCGGCGCCGGGGGTGACGATGACGGCGGCCCCGCCCGGCACGAGCACGCGCGCGAGTTCGTCCCACGGGCGGGGCGAGAACACGTCGATGAGGGCGTCGAACGTGGCGTCGAAGAACGGCAGCCGATAGCTCGAGGCGACCGCGTAGTGGTGCTGACGGTGCCGCTTCGATGCCAGGCGGATGGCGGTCTTGGCGATGTCGATGCCCCACCCGTCGGCCCCGCTGGCGTCGACCGTGCGCGCCAGATAACTGCCCTCGCCACACCCGGCGTCGAGCACGACCGGCGATGTCGTGTGCGCAGTGATGCCGGCCACCGCGGATGCCACGGCATCCATGATCGGCAGATACAGCCCGGCATCGAACACCTCGCGGCGCGAACGCACCATGGTGTCGTCGTCGCCCGCCGGACCACCCGGGAGCCGCCCGCCCACCATCAGGTTCACGTAGCCCTCGCGCGCCCGGTCGAAGACGTGTCCCGACTCGCAGCGAACTCCTGACCCGACATCGACGAGTGTCAGTGCGCAGTGGGGGCAGCGGAACGACACGGGCACGGGCCCAGCCTGCCAGGCGCGGTGTGCTACAACGCAGCGATGCACGTCGACCTCGAAGGAACCGCACTCGACGGGCAGCGCCTGCAACGCATCGCTGCTCACCTCGATCGCCACTACGTCAGCCCCGGCAAGATCGCCGGCTGCGAGGTGACGGTGGCTCGCCACGGAAAAGTGGCGTACCACGCATCGCTCGGTCTGCGCGACCGCGAGCGCAACGTGCCCATCGGCGACGACACGATCTACCGCATCTATTCGATGACCAAGCCGCTCACGTCGGTCGCCCTGATGACGCTGTTCGAGCAGGGCAGGTTCCAGCTCGACGAGCCGGTTGCGAAGTACTTCCCGTCGTGGCGCGACCAACGCGTGCACGTGTCGGGCATGGGCATCAACATGATCACCGAGGCCGCGCACCGTCCGGTGAGCATCCGCGACCTGCTGTCGCACACCGGCGGCCTCACCTATGGCGGTCTGCTCGTGGGCGACCAGCACCCGGTCGATGCCGTGTATCGCACCCACAAGATCCGCAGCATCGGCGTGCAGAGCTCGCTCGGCGAGTTCATGGAGAACCTCGCCAAGGTGCCGCTGGCGTATCAACCGGGTACCGCCTACATGTACTCGCTGTCCACCGATGCGTGCGGCGCGCTCGTCGAGCGCATCTCGGGGATGCCGTTCGAGGACTACCTGCAGCAGACCGTTCTCGATCCACTCGGCATGGTCGACACCTCGTTCCAGGTTGCCGCCGACAAGGTGCACCGGTTCGCCGCCAACTACCAACGCAACCCCGACAAGACCACGGTGCTGCTCGACGACCCCACCACCAGCACCTACGTGTCGCCGCCCAGCTTCGTGTCGGGCGGCGGCGGGCTCACGGGCACGATGGCCGACTACCTCCGGTTCTGCGAGATGCTGCGCCGCGGTGGCGAGCTCGACGGGCAGCGCATCATCGGCCCCCGCACGCTCGAGCTGATGCGCATGAACCATCTGCCGGGCGGCAAGGACCTCGCCCAGTGCGACATCGCGCTCGTCTCGCCGCAGGGCTCGGCCGGCGTGGGCTTCGGTCTGGGGTTCGCCAGCATCGTCGACCAGGTCACCACCGGCACGCTGTCGCGCGGTGAGTTCTACTGGGGTGGCGCCGCGTCGACGGTGTTCTGGGTGGACCCGGTGGAAGACCTGTACGTCGTGTTCATGACCCAGTTGATGCCCTCGGTGTCGTTCGACTTCCGCGGCCAGCTGCGCAGTCTGGTGTACAGCGCCATCATCGACTGAGCGACTCAGGCACCATCGGGTGACGGCGACACGAACAGGTCGAGACCGAGGCTGCGCGAGAGGTGCCGCGCCACCAACTGGCCGCGCACGCTGTTGCCGGCGGCGTCGAGCGGGGGCGAGTAGGTGCCGAGGCCACCCTTGCCCGGCGACACCGTGACGATGCCGCCGCCGATGCCGCTCTTGCCCGGCACGCCCACTTCGTAGAGCCAGTCGCCCGACGTCTGGTAGAGCCCGGCGATGGTCATCACGGCCAGCACGTCGTGACACGTGTCGGCACGCACCACACGTTCGCCCGTCACCGGGTTCACTCCCCCGCACGCGAGCGTGGCGCCCATCACGGCGAGGTCGTGGGCGCTGACGCTGAGGCAGCTTTGGCGCGTGTACACATCCACCGTCGCCGCCGGATCGAAGGGCATGGCACCCATGGCGTCGAGCAGCCGAGCGATGGCCTGGTTGCGGTGGTTGGTGGCGCTCGCCGATTCGAACACCTCGTGGTCGAGTTCGAGCTCGCGGCCGGCGAAACGCGACAGCCCCTCGCGCACCGCGGCCCACTTCGCCTCGGCCGTCGCCCCCGGCACGAGACCGGTGGTGGCGATGGCGCCCGAGTTGACCATCGGGTTGGTGCGGCCACCGTGACTGCGTTCGATGGCCTCGAGCGAGTTGAACGGCATCCCCGTGGCGTTGACACCGACGATCCGTCGCGCCTCGGCGGCGCCGACGGCTTCGCACACCAGCGCGAACACGAACGGTTTGGCGACGCTCATGATGGTGAAGGGCACGTGCACATCACCGGCCTCGAACGCAGCACCTCCCGCGCCGACCACGCTGACACCGAAGTGCGACCGATCGGCACGTTCGAGCGCCGGGTAGACGGTGGAGTTGACACCGTCGTCGACCGCGCGGAAGCGTGCGTGCGCGTCGTCGACGAGCGACTGCACCTGCGCCGCCGACGGCAGGCGACCGGTGGAGATGTGCTCGTACGTCATGACGCCTCCCTCAGGAGAGCTCAGCGATGAACGACTCGATGGCAGCGGCGACCTCGTTCGCGTGCGACGACTCGTGCATCGAGTGCTCGCCACCTTCGATGACCTGCAGACGGGCGTGCGGCATCTTGCGCTCGAGGTACTGACCAGATGCCGTGTACTCCGGGCGGTCCTGGTCGCCGGCGAGCACGAGCGTGGGCACGGTCATCTCGGCGAGACGATCCATCACCACCGAATCGGCCTGCAGGTTGAGCGTGGTGACCTGCTCGGGCACACCGAACCGATGTGCGTTGCGGCGAGTGCGTTCGTTCCAGGCTTCGCGCTTCTCCGCGTCGCGATAGCCGGGGCCCGTGTTGAGCACCACGATGCCCCGGGTGGCACCGGGACGGGTGGCGGCGTGAGCGAGCGCCAGATAGCCACCCAGCGAGTGCCCGACGAGCACGGGCAGCGCGTCGAGCGTGGCGATGACGTCGTCGATGTCGGCGAGCGCAGCGTCGCGGGTGTAGGCGGCAGGGTCGGCGGGAACCGGCGACTCGCCGTGGCCGAGCAGGTCGATGGCCACCACCTCGTGGCGATCCTGCAAGAGCTCCATGCACCGAGCCCAGGTGGCGCCCGACATGCCGAGCCCGTGGACGAAGACGATGGGTGGCGATCCGGCGCCGGCGCGCCTGACGTGCAATCTCATGTCGACATCATGGCCCGCACGGTCACCACGACAGGGCCTCGAGGCCCTTGCCGAGCACGTTGGCGCCCAGCACGAGCAGCACGACCATCATGATGACGTTGTTGTTGTCGACCATGAAGTGCTGCACCGACGTGAGGAACATGGCGGCGCGTTCGCCTGCGATCACGCGCAGCACCACGGCCCCCACGACGGTGCTGGACGCGAGCACCACGAAGATGACCCCGGCGACGACCTTCGTGCTGCCGTGCAGCCCGAGCTCGGTGATCGACGCGGCCGCCGACAGCGTGAGGGCGATGTTCTTCGGATTCGCACCGCCGAGCAGCAGTCCCAACCGAACCGCACGCACCGGGCTGATGCCCTCGATGCTCGCCATCCACGGCGGCATCACGGGCGTGTCGCCCTCACGAGGACGCGTGGCCCACTTCTTGCCGGCGAGCACGATCATCGCTGCACCGGCGAGCACCCGCACCCATGCGAGCAGCGTCGATTCCGTGCTCCCCGCCTGATCGGCCGACGACACCGCAAGGAGGATCACCGCCGTGAGGCCACCGATACCGACGAGCCACCCGAGCGCGAACGCCACGCCGGTGCGCACCGCGTCGGCGGTGCCGAGCACGAGGATGACCGCGATGACCGGGAACGGGCTGAGCGCCACCCCCATCGCTGCGGGCAGCATCTCGCCGAATGCACGAAGCAGCATGGCCGGAGAACCTAGCGGGTGCCACCGAGCCGACGCTGCAGGATGGCCCGCGGCACGTCGAGGCTGGCGGGGTCGTCGCTGAGCACGAAGGAGGCGGCGGCGGCGAGCAGCAGACCGTTGATCTCGAACGCGAGCTGCCCAGGATCCTCGTCGATCAGCTCCCCCTGCTCCACCGCGGTGGCGGCGAAGTCGCGAACGAGGCCGACGAACATCTGCTGGAAATCGACGATGCGCCGCTTCACCGGGCCGGGGCGCGTGCCCATCTCGACCACGGCGCCGGCGAAGAAGCAGCCACCGGGAACCGTGCGCCGGGTGAGGTGACCGAAGAACGAGTCGCACAGCGTGCGGATCTGCGCCACACCCGGCGGCGCTCGCGGCGTGGCCTGCGACGGCTGCCCGCCGCTGGCCGACCTGGTCGCCCGCTACGAGGCGGCCGGCGGCCAGTACCTCGTGTGCGCGCTGTGCTGCAACGCCAAGGGCCTCGATGCCGACCAGCTGCTGCCCAACGCGAAGGTGGGTGGCACGATCCCCTTCTGGGCGTGGATCGGCGACGGCGCCACGTCGTTCAGCTTCCGACGCCGGTCAGGGCACGAACGAGCAGGCGGGGTCCTCACCCAGCGGATCGCCGGTGGCGCTGTAGGCACGTGAGCGCGAGCCGCCGCACAGGGTTCGGAACTCACAGCGGCCACACTTCCCGCCGAACTCCGCCGATCGAATGCGACGGAGGAGCGGATCGTTGCGGTACACGTCGACGATGCTGGCGTCCTTCACGTTGCCGAGCACGATCGGCAGGAAGCCGGCCGGGTAGATGTCGCCGGTGCTCGACACGAACACGATGCCACGACCATCGCGTGTGCCCTTGGTGTGCGCCTTCGAGGGCGACGTGGGCGCACCGAGCTGCTCCACGAGTCCGGCCGCCAGCCGCTGGTACAGCGCGCCCTTCGGCCCCACGATGCCGTCGGTGCGCCACCGGACCACGCGGCGGAACATCGGCCCCTCCACGGTGCGCACGACGAACCCGTACTGCGACGCGTCGTAGAGGAACTGACAGACGTCCTCGTTCTCCTCGGGACCGAGTTCGAGCATCGACGTGCCGCGGCCGACGTTGACCAGGAAGAACACCTCCCAGATCGACGCGCCGTGCTCGCGCAGGATCCGTGCGACCGCGGGCAGTTCCTCCACGTTGTCGCGGGTGACCACCGTGTTGATCTGCACGACGAAGCCATGGGCGACGAGTCGGTCGATGGCGTCGATCGTGGCGGCGAAGTGACCCGGGATGCCCCGCATGGTTTCGTGCGTGGACACGGATGCACCGTCGAGACTCAACGATGCCACCTTCACTCCCCACGCACGGAGCGACACCAGACGTTCGTCGGTGAGCAGCGGGGTCACACTGGGCGCGAGCGCCACGGCCACGCCGTTGGCCTTCGCGTGCACGACGAGTTCGCCCAGATCGGGCCGCATCAGCGCATCACCGCCCGTGATCACGAGGATCGGCGACGGCTTCTCGAACGCGGCGAGCGAGTCGATGAACCGCAACGACTCGTCGGTGGTCAACTCACCGGGCACCGGCGTCGGCTGCGCCTCGGCGCGGCAGTGCGCGCACGCCAGACCGCACGCGCGGGTCGACTCCCAGAACACCAGGATCGGCCGCTGATCGAGGTCGACCCCCGGCGCGCTCGTGCTCGGGTTCGGGTGACCGCTGGTCGTGTGCTCGGGTTCGATGCGCTCGACAGTAACGATCGGCCGTGGGCGGCGAGCAGGGACGGGGTGCCCTTCGTGCAGTGCCCAACGACCCTGGCGATCTCGTCACGTTCATCGCGTCGGCTCGCCGACAGACAACATTGTGAACTCGTGAAACGCTCGAGGCTCCAACCACACGCGGTCGCCAGCTCGGATCACCTCGCCGGTCGACCGCCTCACGGAAGCAGAGGAGACGGCAATGACAACATGGAGAAGGCTCGCGGCGAGCGCACTGTTCGTGCTGCCGCTCACCGTGGCCACCGCCAC
>Ga0075026_100000355_pt1 | contig 18156 bp, 16 predicted proteins | sample Str012_2_FD_71392 | JGI IMG/M metagenome (GOLD analysis project Ga0075026, IMG submission 71392) | Freshwater sediment microbial communities in response to fracking from Pennsylvania, USA - Straight Creek_MetaG_SC_2012 | ecosystem: Environmental > Aquatic > Freshwater > Creek > Sediment... | reverse complement strand
CGCCGCACGATCTCGGCGATCTCGTCGGGTCGGAACACTCCATCTCGTCGGGCCGCGGCGGCGCAGGCGACCAACGTGGCGGGATGGCCTCCGGTGAGACGACCGGCGGCATCGACTCCGACGGGTGCCAGGTCGGCATCCGACAACAGACCGAGCGACACGTGCGCGGCGAGGGCTGCCGGCGGCCAACCGTGCTCGACGAGCTGGTCGGGCGACTCGTGCGCGCCCACCACGACCACCAGTCCCGCCACTGCGCGGGGAGCCAGCAGCGATTGCAGCACCGAGGCCGATGCGGGGTCGAGCAGATGGGCGTCGTCGACCACCACCACCGTCGGGCCAAGGGCGTCGAGCAGATCGGCCGCCCGAGCGAACGTTGCCGCCACGGACTCGTCGAGCACCAGCGTCCTGCGCGACTTCGACGCCTTCATGAGCGCTCGCAGGAGGTGACTGACGGCCAGCATCGGGTGCGGCCGATCCGCCTCCCGTCCCCGCAGTGCGAACACCTGCACCCCGGGTCGCTGGGCCGCGTCCGCGGCCAGTTCCTCGAGAAATCGGCTCACACCGACACCACGGGCGCCGTCGACGAGCACGAGCCCCGCTGCGCCACCGCCGAGCACGCCGTCGATCGCGAGCCGTGCGGCCTGCATCGCTTTCGTGCGCCCGAGGAACGCCAGCGGCACCTCCACGGATGCGAAGTCCACTGGTGCCTCCACACGATGGTCGCTGTCGACGATGAGGTTCGGATCGATGAGGCCCCGCAGTGCGGCCGACGACGGCGACAGCGGACGTGCCTCCTCATGCTCGAGACGCGCCTCGAGCTCGGCCAGCAGCGCACGCGCCTGCGGCCGCCGACCCATCTGCGCCAGAGCGGCGACGCCCAAGGCGTAGGCCTCCTCGGCGACCACATCGCTGCTGCGCCAGACGCGCTCGGCCATCGACACCGCCAGCGCGGTGTCGTCGTGTGCCAACGCGATGCGCCCCAGATCGAGCGCGGCCGTTTCGGCGCGCGACCGGTAGCGCTCGCGGTCGACCGCCACCCACTCGGCGCCCAGTTCGTCCTCGAACAGCGGCCGATCGGCGAGCCGGAGCGCCTCCACGAGCATCGGCGTGCGCTCGGCCACCGGGCTCTCGGCCGCCAATTGCAGCAGCTGGTCGAACCGCGCGGTGTCGACGTCGGCGAGGTCGACATCGAGGCGATATCCGCCGGGGGCGGTGAGAATGACGGCGAGCTCCGTGACGGTCGCGAGCGTGCTGCGCAGGAGCGACACCGCCAACTCGACCGTGGCCGACGGGTTCCGGGGCATGCGGCGCCGCCACAGGGTGTCGATGAGCCGATCCTTCGACACCACCCGACCCTCGGCGAGCGCCAGCACCTGCAACACCTGCTTCGACTTGCGCGACGGGAAGTCGACGCTGGTGAGCCGCCCTGCGGGCGCCACGATCTCCAGCGGGCCGAAGAGCCGAATCTCGATGTCCACTGCCCTCCTCCCCGTCGTCGGGATACTAACGAGGCCACACACGACCGGCGCGGCTGCTGGAACGACCTGCGTCCGGTGACAGCGGTCTACATTCGGCTCGATGACCGGACTCGTGCACCTCGACTTCACGGGCGGGGTGGCCACCATCACCCTCGACTCCCCCACCAACCGCAATGCGCTGTCGGCACCCCTGGTGGCGCAACTGCTCGGCGCGCTCGACGACGCCGAGCGGTCGGCTGCACGTGCCGTGGTGCTCACCCACGCCGGCCCCACCTTCTGTTCGGGCATGGATCTGAAGGCCCGTCTCGATCAGCCCGACACACCCGTGCCCATCGGCCGGCTGATGGAGCGGGTGATGCAGTTCCCCGCGCCCACCGTTGCGGCGGTGCACGGCAGCGTGCGCGCCGGTGGCGTGGGTCTGATGGCCGCCTGCGACCTGGTGGTGGTGGGGTCGTCGGTGACGTTCGCGTTCACCGAGGTGCGCCTGGGGCTGGCACCCGCGGTCATCAGCGTGCCGATCCTGGCTCGCTGCCCCTGGAGCGCGCTGGCCGCACCGTTCCTCACCGGCGAGCCCTTCGACGCCATCGCCGCCCGGCAGATGGGCCTGGTCACCCACGTGAACGACGACGTCACGATGGTGGTCGACGATCTGCTGCGCGGCGTGTTGGCGGGCGCACCGGGCGCCGTGGCCATCACCAAGCGACTGCTGCGTGGCGGCGTGCAGACGTTCGACGAGATGCAGCGGCTGAGCGACGAACTGTTCCGCTCGGTAGAAGGCATGGAGGGCATGCGCTCGTTCGCCGAGCGACGGCCGCCGTCGTGGCAGCAGTGAGGGGATGCCCGACCCGTGGGCTCAGGCCAGCAGCCGATACCCGATGCCGCGCGCTGTGACGATGAGCTTCGGGTCGTCGGGCTGGTCTTCGATCTTCACTCGCAGGCGCCGCACATGGGCATCCACCAGGCGGCTGTCGCCGAGGTATTCGTAGCCCCACACGCGTTCGAGCAGTTGGTCGCGGGAGAGCACGCTGTTCGCGTGGTCGGCGAACTCGCAGATGAGTCGATACTCGGTCTTGGTGAGGTTCAGTTCCGCGCCCGCCTTGAGCACCACACCCTGTTCACGCCGCAGTTCGACGTCGCCAAAGCGGGCGACCGACGTCGACGCAGTGGTCGATTCGTGCAACTGCACGCGGCGCAGCGCGGCACGGATGCGGGCAGCGAGTTCCTTGGGCACGACCGGCTTCGTGACGTAGTCGTCGGCGCCCGCCTCGAGGCCGGCCACCAGGTCGTAGGTGTCGGTCTGGGCCGTGACGATGATGATCGGCACGATGCTGCTGGAGCGCATCTGGCGGCACACATCGAAGCCCGACACGTCGGGCAGGCGCAGGTCGAGCAACACCAGGTCCGGCTCTCGCTCGGCGAAGGCCGCGAGGCCGCTGCGACCGTCGGGAGCCTGACGCACCTCGTAGCCCTCGTCCTCGAGTGCCAGCGTGAGTGCCAGTCGAATGGCATCGTCGTCCTCGACGAACAGCAGGGAGTTCACGCTGACACTCTGCCAGGCTCGCCGATTCTGTTACAGAAATCGCACACAGCGAGCGTCGTCCCGTCACAGACGGCGATCAAGATGACCACTGTTCACGCTGCTTCGGTGGGGTACCTTCCTCCCCCTGGTGCCTCACCGGCAGCGGTGAACCTGCGGGCTCCGACAGTGCATCACCAACCGAGGAGGTTGCGAATGCTGGTTCCCACGTTCACCGCCCACGCCGATCTCCATCGGCACCACATCGCGGTCGCAGTGCACGGGCCGCTCGCCACAGCAGCCCACGGCGAGGCACTCCTCGACGCCTGCTTGCCGATCCCCTCCACCTATGGCCTCATCGTCAACCTCAGCGGCATCACCATCGTCACCGACACCGGTGTCCACGCGCTCCGCGAGCTGGCGAAGGCGGTCACGGCAGCCGGACACCGCATCGCCTTCGTCTGCGCCGAACTTCTCCTGCGCGCCGACCTCCTCCTCGCCGACCTCGACCGGTCTGCACCGCTCCTCGACGCCGAGGAACACGCCTGGGGCATCGTCGGCTTCGCCGCCTGACCGTGGCGGCGCGCGTCCACGCGAGCACGACCATGCTCGTATCGGCCACACTGGAGCCGTGACCCAGCCGCGCCAGCACCGCACCCTGCGCCTGCGCACCCGGGTGACGTTGTTCTTCTCGCTCACCGGCCTGGTCATCAGCTTCGCTCTGGCCATCGTCACCTACACGCTGGCGCGGTCGTACCTCATCGATCAGCGCCTGCAGGTGGCCCGCGCCCAGACCTACGCCAACGCCAAGACCGTGCGCGACCAACTGCTGGCCGAGCAGCAGCTCGACCCCGTACGCGACCTGCGCACCGAGGGCAGCGGCTTCGCGGTGATCCTGCAGGGCGACAAGACCTACTCCAGCGACGTGCGCTACCCGGTGGAGACCTTCCCGGTGGAACTGCGCACGGTGGTCATCCAGGGCGGCGACGGGCAGCAGCGCTTCGACCTGCAGGGTCAGCCCTTCGTGGCCGTGGGCGTCAACATCACGGCCGTCAACGCGCAGTACCTCGAGGCGTTCTCGCTCGCCAGCACGCAACGCAACCTCAACGCCATCGTCACCGCGCTCCTGGTGGGCTCGGCGGTCACCACGCTCATCGCCGCCGGACTCGGTTGGTGGACGAGCCGCCGCCTGTTGAGTCCGCTGTCTCGCGTCGCCACCGCCGCCGGCGAGATCGCGTCGGGTGGCCTCGACGCGCGCATGCCACCCGAAGCCGACCCCGATCTCGCCCGGCTCGCCAGCTCGTTCAACGAGATGGCCGACGCCGTGCAGGCCCGCATCGAACGAGAGGCACGGTTCGCCAGCGACGTGAGCCACGAGTTGCGCTCGCCCATCACCGCGCTCACCGCCGCCGTGGAAGTGCTCGACACCCGGCGCTCCGACCTGCCCGAGCGCACCCAGCAGGCGCTCGACGTGGTCGTGAGCCAGGTGCGACGGTTCGATCACATGGTGATGGACCTGCTCGAGCTGTCGCGCATCGACGCCGGTTCCACCGAACTGCACCGTGAGGACGTCGACTCGCGCGAGCTCGTGCCCCGCATCGCTCAGCGCTACGGCTTCGGCGAGGTGCCGGTCGACGTCTCCGATGCCGTCCCGGCCGTCGTGCGCATCGACAAGCTGCGTTTCGAGCGTGTGCTCGCCAACCTGCTCGAGAACGCCCACGAACACGGCGGCGGCCCCATCCGCGTGACGCTCGAGATGCAGTCGGGCACACGCCTGGTGCTGGGCGTCGACGACGCCGGCCCGGGTGTGGCACGCGGCGAACGCTCGCGCATCTTCGAACGCTTCGCGCGTGGGAGCGCCGCCCGGCACCGCGTGGGCACCGGCCTGGGCCTGTCGCTGGTGTCCGAGCATGCTCAGGCACACGGCGGCGAGGCATGGGTGGAAGACCGACCCGGCGGCGGCGCCCGATTCAAGGCAAGCTTCGAGGACGTGGTGTGATGCGCGGCCGATCCGTGGTGCTCACCGGGTCGCTGCTGTTCGCCGCGCCCGTGGTGGCCGTGGCGTGCGGAGTGGTGGGGCCCGGCAACGTCGAGCACATCAACCCGCCCGCCGTGTTGAGCCAGACGATTCCCACCACCACGCTGCCGCCCACCACCGACGCAGCAACGAGCACCAGCGGGTTGCAGACCACCACCACTCAGGTGCAGACCGAGCAGGTGAAGCTGTACTTCATCTCCAGCGGCCAGCTCAACTCGGTGTCGAAGCTGCTCGCCGCGCCGGCATCGGTGAACCAGATCATGGCGGCACTGCAGGCCGGACCCCCCGATGGTTCCGCCGGATACGGCTTGCGCACGGCGCTGCCTCCGGTCACCGGCGCCGCCGCCGAGATCAAGGTGTCCAACAACAACAAGGGCGTGGCGGTCGTCGAGTTGCCCAAGCGTTTCTTCGACAACATCGCCGTCGCCGACCAACGTCTGGTCACCGCGCAGATCGTGCTCACGCTCACCGACAGCCGAGGCATCGGCCAGGTGGAGTTCAACCAGACCGTGCCGCGCGCTTCGGGCGAGTCGGTGGCCGCCGGGTCGCCACTCAGCAGGGCCGACTTCGTGTCGCTCACCGACTCCGCTCCCGGCACCTCCACCACGGTGGCCACTCCCACCACCAAACCCCGCGCCGGCGGACCGGGCGCCACCACCACCACGGTGAAGCGGTCGAAGCCCTGATCCACCGTTTCGGTCCTGTCGTCATCGGCGTTGTCGGTGGTGAGGCTGGGACGCAGACCGGCGTTTCCGGGGGTGGGTGAGCCGTCGCAGATAGCGTGCACCGGATGCGGAGCGGATTCGTCACCCTCGTCGGTCGACCCAATGTGGGGAAGAGCACGCTCGTCAACGCCATGTGCGGCCACAAGGTGAGCATCGTCAGCGACAAGCCGCAGACCACCCGCACCCGCGTGATGGGTGTGCTCACCACCGACGAGGCGCAGCTGGTGTTCGTCGACACGCCCGGCCTGCACAAGCCGGTCACCGCCCTGGGCGAGCGGGTCAACGCCACCGCGCTCGACAGCGTGAACGACGTCGACGTCGTGTGCCTGGTCATCGACGCCACCAAGCCCTTCGGCAGCGGCGACCAATGGGTGGCCAGTCATCTCGACCTGAAGAGCGCCGTCGTCATCGTCAACAAGATCGACGCCGTGAAGCAAGAGGCCGTGCTGCACCAGCTCGGCCAGGCGGGCAACCTCGGTGCCGCCCACTACTTCCCGGTCTCGGCCAAGACCGGTGCCGGTATCCCCGAGCTCGTGGCGTTCCTGTCGGCGCAGATGCCCGAGGGGCCGATGTACTTCCCCGAGGAGACCGTCAGCGACCAGCCCGAGGAGCTGTGGGTGGCCGAGCTGGTGCGCGAGCAACTGCTCGCCGTCACTCGCGATGAGCTGCCCTACAGCATCGCCACCCGCGTCACCGAGTGGGAATGGCCGCGGGTGCGTGTGGAGATCATCGTCGAGCGCGACAGCCAGAAGGGCATGGTCATCGGCAAGGGTGGCTCGGTGTTGAAGGAAGTCGGCAAGCTGGCACGAGCGCAGTTGCCCGAGGGCTGCTTCCTCGAACTGTTCGTGAAGGTCGACAAGGACTGGCAGCGCAAGCCCGACCGGGTCGAGCGCCTCGGCTACTGATCGACGCGCCATGGCCACACCCAGCGCCGACATCGACATCGACGAAGGTCTCGTCGCTTCACTCGTCGCCCGACAGCACCCCGAGGCGGCCGATCAACCGGTGCGCATCGTCGCCAGTGGCTGGGACAACGTCATCGCTCGCCTGGGCGACGACCTGATGGTGCGCCTCCCCCGCCGCGCCGTCGCTGCCACCCTCGTGGAGCACGAGCAACGATGGCTGCCGCAGCTCGCGCCCCGACTCCCGCTCGCCGTGCCCGTGCCGATCGTCAACGGCGTGCCGGATGCCGGCTACCCGTGGCACTGGTCGATCTGTCGCTGGCTGCCCGGCGCCACCGCGGCGGAAGCGCCGCCCAACGATCTCGATGCGGCCGCCGACGACCTCGGGGCGTTCATCCGTGCCCTGCATCTGCCGGCGCCGGCCGACGCACCGGAGAACCCGGTGCGCGGCGTCGCGCTACGCCGACGGGCCGATGCGGTCGATCAACGACTCGTCGACTTCGTCCACATCGTCGACGTCGCCCTCGTCGGTTCGCTGTGGCGTCAGCTCTCATCGACCCCCGAATGGCCAGGGCCGCCCATCTGGCTGCACGGCGACCTGCACCCGTCGAACATGCTCACGCTCGACGGTCGCGTGTCGGCGGTCATCGACTTCGGCGACATCACCGCCGGCGATCCCGCCACCGACCTGGCCATCGCGTGGATGCTGTTCGACCGGGACCACCGCACCCGATTCCGCGACGTGATCGGCGTCGACGACCACACCTGGCTGCGTGCGGCGGGGTGGGCGCTCAGCCTGTCGCTCGCCTATCTCAGTGGCGACGACACCTCGTCGATGCCCGCCATCGGCCATCGAACACTTTCTCGGGTGATCGACGAGTTCGGGTGACCTACGCTCCCACTGTGAGCGCCACCGTCAGAGCACTGCATCGATCGTCGGAGTACACGTTCGCCAAGGAAGCGTGCCCGTCGCTGGATCTCATCGCCGGCATCGGAGTCGACGGCGACGTGCATGCCGGCGCGGCCGTTCGGCACCGCAGCCGAGTGGAGCGCGACCCGTCGCAGCCGAACCTGCGTCAGGTGCACCTGTTCGACGGCGAGCTGCTCGACATGCTGGCGTCGGAAGGCTTCGACCTGTCGCCGGGCGTGCTCGGCGAGAACGTCACCACCAGCGGCCTCGATGCGCTGTCGCTGCCGACAGGAACGCTGCTGCGCATCGGCGCCGACGCACTGTTGGCGCTCACCGGCGTGCGCAACCCGTGTGTGCAGATCGAGGCGCGCTTCCCGGGACTGTTGAAGCGCATGGTGCACCGCGACGACAAGGGTGAACTGGTGCGCCTCACCGGCGCGATGGCGGTGGTGGTGCAGGCCGGCACCATCCACGAAGGCGACCGCATCGCCGTGCAACTCCCGCCCGGAACACCCCAGATCCTTCAGCTCGTCTGACGGCCATGAGCTTCGCCACGCTCGCCCTGGTCGTGGCCGCAGGTCTCCTCGGACCCGTGTTGGCCTCGCTGCCGCGGTTCGGGCCGCCGGTGATCGTCGGTCAGATCGCGGCCGGCGTGCTCATCGGGGCGAGCGGCTTCCGCTGGGTCGACCCCACCGATCCCTTCCTCACCGGGCTCGCCACGATCGGCTTCGCGTTGTTGATGTTCATCGTCGGCACCCACCTGCCGGTGCGCGATGTGCAGCTCCGCGCAGCCCTCGCCAAGGGTGCGCTCCTCACGGCATTGGTGGTGCTGCTCGCCATCGCGGGTGGGCTCGTCGTGTCGCATCTGGTGGCCTTCCACCGACCTGCGATCCTCGCAGTGCTCCTGGCCACGAGTTCGGGCGCTGTCGCACTGCCCGTGCTGCAGGAGCTCGGCCGCTCCGATCGACCCGCGCTCGTCGCCACCGCGTGGATCGCCATCGCCGACGTCGGCACCGTCGTGGCCCTTCCGGTGGTGCTCGCGACCGGGGCCATCGGCAGGGTGCTGCTCGGCGGTGCCCTCGTGATCCTTTCTGGCGTCGCCCTTCACACCGTCGCTCGACTGTTGCGTCATCGGCGAGTCGTCGCACGCGTCCGTGGCCTCTCCCGCGACCGCGGATGGGGCCTCGACCTGCGCATCTCGTTGCTCGCGCTGTTCACCTGTGCGTGGATCGCCACGCGGTTCGGCACGTCGATCCTCATCGCAGGATTCACCGTGGGCGCCGTCGTGGCGCTGCTGGGCGAGCCCCGGCGCGTGGCGCAACAACTGGTCGGCATCGGCGAGGGATTCCTCGTGCCGCTCTTCTTCGTCCACCTGGGCACACAGCTCGATTTCGCCGCACTGATTCGATCGTCCGACGCCGTGCGGCTGGCGGCCCTGTTGGCCTCGCTCGCCATCGTCATCCACGTGGCGGCCGCTGCGGCGGGGCGTCTACCCGTCAGCATGGGGCTGCTCGCCACCGCACAACTGGGCGTACCATCGGCCATCGTCACGCTCGGACTCGCCTCCCACCAGCTCACGGCCGCGCAGGCGTCGGCGGTGATGGCTGCGGTGCTCGTGAGCCTCGCCGCGTGCGCGGCGGGTGGGGTGATGGCCGGTCACAGCGGTCGCCTCACGGACGCGAGCGCACCCACGCTCGACGCTCCCGCCGCCTGACGCACCGCACGAACTCGCTCGGGGCGTCAGACCTGGGAGGCGCGTCCGGCCCAGTAGGGGCTGCGCAGCTCGCGCTTGAGCACCTTTCCGCTGCCGGTCTTGGGCAGCTCGTCGATGAACGACACCGAGCGCGGCACCTTGTAGCTGGCGAGGTGCTCGCGAGCGAAGGCCATCACCGTGTCGGCGTCGAGCGAACCGCCCTCGCGCACCACCACCACGGCGTGCACGGTCTCACCCCACTCCTCGCTCGGGATGCCGAACACGGCCACCTCGAGCACGTCGGCGTGATGCTCGAGCGCTGCCTCGATCTCGGCCGGGTACACGTTCATGCCACCGCTGATGATCATGTCCTTCTTGCGGTCGCAGATGTACACGTAGCCCTCGTCGTCGAGATAGGCGATGTCGCCGACGGTTTGGTACCCGTGCTTGTTGTCGGCCATGTACTTGTCGTGCTGCTTGTAGTAGTCGGCGAACACGCTGGGACTCTTCACGAACAGCTCGCCGGTGTGCTCGGGTCCCACGCCCGTGACCTCGTCGCCAGCGTCGTCGAACAACTTGATCTCCACCATCGGCGCGGGAAGCCCGCACGACCCCGGCTTGCGCAGTTGATCCTCGGGGCGCAGCACGCAGTTGACGCCCAGTTCGGTGCTGCCGTACACCTCGAACAGCGAGTCGCCGGGGAAGTACGCCAGGTACATCTGCTTGAGGGCGAAGCTCCACGGCGCGGCGTTGGCGATCATCCGCTTGATCGACGACACGTCGTACTTCGCCTTCACCTCGTCGGGCAGGTTGCAGATCATGCGAATGGGCGTGGGCGCGCTGAACGTGGACGTGACCTTGTACTTGTCGACCAGACGCAGCCAGTCCTCGGGGTTGAACTTGCGCTGCAGCACCACCGTCTGGCCCAACGCCTGGGCGATGCCCATGAACCCGCCGGGCCCCGAGTGGTAGAGCGGGCCGGTGGGCACGTAGATGTCGTCGGGCGTGTAGCCGACGAGCGCCATCAATCGCGCTGCCTGCTCGCCGCCCTGCGTGCCGCGACGAAGGGCACCCTTGGGCTTGCCGGTGGTGCCCGACGTGTAGATCATCGTGGCCCCGGCCTCGGTGGTGTCGGGGATGGCCGGCTCGTGCTCGGGCGACGCGTCCATCGCCGCGTCGACGTCGACCATGCCACCCGGCACCGCGCCGTCGAACACGAGGTACTGCTGCACCTTGGGCAGATCGCCGCGGATCCGCTCGAACATCGGGGCGAACTCGGCGTCGACGTAGACCACGGTGGCGTCGCAGTGATCGGTGACGTAGGTGGCCTCCTCGTCGCTGAGCCGGTAGTTGAGTGGCACCGCCGTGATGCCGAGCTTGCGTGCAGCGTTGATCATCAGCACCAACCCGATGGAGTTCTGCCCGCACCACACCACCGTCGATTCGCCCGGCACGACGCCAAGATCGAGCAGGACGTTGGCCAACTGGTTGGATCGAGCGTTGAGCTGCGCGAACGTGAGCGTGCGCAACGTGCCGTCGGGACGATCGTCGACGAACGCCATCTTGTCGCCCTGGCTGATGGCGTAGGCGGAGAGGAAATCGGCCATGAGTGCACTCCTGACGTATCGAGCGGTGTTCTTCGCGAGACGAAGCGGAAACAGTCCGGCTCGTACGAGCCAACCCCCCAGGTTGCCGTCCCCCACGGCTTCACCGTAGAGCATCGGCATCTGTCATGCTGGCGTCATGGCACCTCGCATCATCAATGGCAGCGCAGAGCTCAAGGCAGCGGTGGGCGAACACCTCGGCTACTCCGACTGGATGGAGATCAGCCAGGAGCGTGTGAACCTCTTCGCCGACGCCACGGGCGACCACCAGTGGATCCACATCGACGTCGAGCGAGCGAAGAAGGAGAGCCCGTTCGGTGGCCCCATCGCCCACGGCTATCTCACCTTGTCGCTGGCGCCGGTGCTGTTGCCTCAGGCGGTCATCTCCACCGGTTTCAAGATGGGCGTCAACTACGGCTGCAACAAGGTGCGCTTCATGTCGCCGGTGCCGGTGGGCGCGAAGCTGCGCATGGGCGTGAAGCTCATCGGCTGCGACGACATCCCCGGTGGCGTGCAGACCACCTACGAGCTCACGTTCGAGACCGAAGGCGCTGCCAAGCCCAGCTGCGTCGCCGAGTGCATCTACCGCAGCTACGAGTGACCCCGTCCGCGCCCGTCCTGCACGTGGGGTGCCCGATGTGGGCGCAGCGCGCATGGGTGGGCCGCTACCTGCCGCACGAGACCGCCGCCGGGCGGGAGCTGCTGCCCTACAGCCGGTTCCTCAATGCAGTGGAGGGCAACACCACGTTCTACGCGTTGCCACCGGCATCCACGATCACCCGCTGGCGCCAGCTCACCGAACCCGGCTTCGAGTTCGTGTTCAAGGTGCCGCGCACCATCACCCACGAACAGCGGCTGCGCGACACCGGCGACGAACTGCGCGCGTTCGTCGAGCTGATGGCTCCACTGGGTGATCGCATCGGCGGCTTCACGCTGCAGCTGCCTCCATCGTTCGGACCGCACGAGCTCACCACGCTGCGCACCACGTTGGCCCAGTTGCCCACCGAGTGGCGGTGGTCGGTGGAGGTGCGTCATCCGGAGTTCTTCGGCGGCGACGGACGCCGACAACTCGAGGCGCTGCTGCGCAACCACGGCGTCGAGCGAGTGATCCTCGACACCACCGCACTGTTCCACCGCACGCCCATCACCGAGGCCGGGCACGAGGAGTGGCGCACCAAACCGCGCGTGCCACTGCTCCCGGAGCCGCTCACCGACCGGCCCATCGTGCGCTACATCGGCAGCGATCATCCCGAGTTCACCGACAGCGGACTGGTGCACTGGCACGCGCTCATCGCCGAATGGGTCGACGAGGGTCGTCACCCCACGTTCTTCATCCACACGCCCGACAACCAGCGCACGCCTGCGCTCGCGCGGGCCTTCCACGATGCCATCGCAGGCATGGTGCCCCGGCTCACGGCCCTGCCCGAGCCGCTCCCGATGGCGCCCGCCGAGCAAGCGACCCTGTTCTGAGCCGGCCTACCCCGCAGTGGCGAGGTTGAGCCCGAATCCACAGGTGGCGGTGACGTAGGTGTCGAGCTTCTTGAGGTCGGGCACCGCGACCTTGCCGTAGGCGAGCGTCGCATCTTCGACGAGCTTCCGACCGGCGGCGTCGGGCGGCGGGATCTGGAAGCCCACCTCGTTGAGCACCCGCACGTACTCGGTGTACGCGCTGTCGTACTCCTTCGCAGTGGCCGAGATGTCGGACGGGGCGTCGGTGCCCAAGTTGAGCAGGATCGGCAGCATCGTTTCGGCGTACTTGCTCCGGTAGGCCGGGCTCGCGGCATTGCCGGGCACCGCCAGATCCTTCAACGTTTGTGTGTTCTCGTCGGCGAGCACCTTCGCGTCGGCACAGAACTTGGCGGTGCCGCCACCTGACGACTTCACGGTGCTGGGCGTGATCGTGGTGACCGGCGCCGTGGTCGACGCGCCGGGTGCGGTGGTGGGCGCTGCGGTGGGCGACGGCGCGGTGGTGGGCGCCGGTGTGCCTGCACTGGAACTGGGCGAACTGCTGCACGCACTGAAGACGACTGCGCTCATTCCGAGCACGCCCACGACGATCGAACGACGACACCCACCGTGCAACATGCGAGCTCCTCGCTCCTCGGACCACGCCCCGTGTGCGTGATGTGCCGAACCTAGCGGAAGTTGGGCATCACCTTGGTCGCGAACAGCTCCATCGACTCGGTGTCGGGATAGTCGGAACACCACGGAACGAAGCCGGTGCACCCGAGGTCGATGTAGGTCTGCACCTTCTCGCAGATCTGCTCGGGCGTGCCCACGAGCGCACTTTCGCGCCAATCGTCGAACGGCTGACCCCAGAGGCTCTTGGAGCCGAGCGCCACGAGTTCGGCCTCGGTTTCGCGGATGCACATCTCGGGTGACCAGGTCTTGCGGATGGTGTCCTCGTCGCGGCCGACAGCGGCGCAGTGACCCTTCAGGATCTCGCGCTTGGCCTTCCACTCGTCGGGCTTGCCGCCGAAGTTGCTGCAGTCGGCGAACCTGGCCACCACGCGCAGCGTGAGTTGCTCGCCGCCACCACCGATCCAGATGGGCGGATGCGGCGACTGCAACGGCTTGGGATCGCAGTGGGCACGTGACAGTTGGTAGTAGGTGCCGTCGAAGCTGGTCTCTGGCTCCGTCCACATGCTCTTCACGATCTGCACGGCCTCGCGCAGCATGCCGATGCGAGCCCGCGGCGGCGGGAACTCGAAGCCGTATCCCTTGTACTCGTTCTCGTACCAGCCAGCGCCGATGCCCCAGTCGAGACGGCCGCCGCTGATGACGTCGATGGTGCTGGTGATCTTGGCGAGCACCGACGGCTCGCGATAGCTGTTGCAGCCCACCATCTGGCCGAGGCGCACCCGCGAGGTGCGCTGGCTGACCGCGGCCATCACGGTCCAGGCCTCGAACACGGCTTCGTGCGCGGGCCGCGGGACGTTGTGGAAGTGGTCGTACACCCACACCGAGTCGTAGCCGAGTTGCTCGGCCTGCACGGCGACGTCGACCGCCTTGTGCCATTTGGCCTCGGCGCCCTCGATGGACGCGAGCTCCATCTTCCAGCCCTGCGGGACGAACGTGCCGAACACGTTCTTGCTGAGATCGCGGGTGTCGGTGGCGGGGCCTGCGGGGATGGTTCCGGATGCGCTCATGGCCGGACTGTACAACCGGTGCGCCGAGCGACACCGCAGTCGAGCAGGCACGCCCCACCTCGATGGTGACCGGGGACACCCCGCTGGCTAGGTTTCCCCGCCATGACGGGACAGTTCTCCGTGGCCGACGTGCACGAGGCCATTGCCGCCACCCGACCCGACGAGGTCTGTCTGGCATTCCGCGACCGACGGTTCACCTGGGCCGACGTCACCGAGCGCACACGCCGGCTGGCCAACCACCTCATCGGCTCTGGGCTCGGGTGCCACATCGAGCGATCGGAGCTCGAGGGCAGCGAGAGCGGCCAGGACCATCTCGCGATCTACCTGCACAACGGCAACGAGTACCTCGAGAGCATGCTCGGCGCCTTCAAGGCACGGGTCGCGCCGTTCAACGTCAACTATCGCTACGTCGCCGAGGAGTTGCTCTATCTCCTCACCGACTCGAAGGCCTCGGCCGTCGTGGTGCACAGCCAGTTCGCTCCCACGCTGGCCGAAGTGCTGCCCAGCCTGCCCAACGTGCGCGTCATCCTGCAGGTGCCCGACGAATCGGGCAACGACCTGCTGCCCGGCGCCGTGTGGTACGAGGAGGCCCTCGCCGCCGCATCGCCCGCCAAGCCGACCGTGCAGTGGAGTCCCGACGACCTCTACATCCTCTACACCGGCGGCACCACCGGCATGCCCAAGGGCGTGCTGTGGCGCAACGGCGACGCCAATGTCGAGTGCTTCGGCGGCAGTCGCGCCGACACCATCGAGGGCGTGCTCGCCGAGGCCACCGGCGGGCTCCAGTCGCTCCTCGCTCCCCCGTTCATGCACGGCGCCGGCCACTGGATGAGCTTCCGCACCTGGAACGCGGGTGGCACGGTGTTCGTGCAGAGCGTGCCCGAGCGCCTCGACCCCGTCGACATCTGGGGCCTCATCGAACGCGAGCGTCTCAACTTCCTGCTCATCGTGGGCGACGCATTCGGCCGGCCGCTGCTCGACGAACTCGAACGCAACAGCTACGACCTGTCGAGCCTCACCGTGCTGCTCAGCGGTGGCGCACCCCTGAGCGCCGGGTTGAAGGACGAGTTCCTCCGCCACCTCCCCACGTTGATGATCGTCGACGGCCTCGGATCGTCGGAGGCCGGCGGACAGCTGTCGCAGGTGTCGGCCGGCGGCGGCGCCACCACCGGCACGTTCCCCATCAGCCCCGGCAACCACGTGCTCAGCGACGACCTCACCCGCGAACTCGAAGCGGGCGACCCCGAGCTGGGCTGGCTGGCCAAGAGCGGCAACCTCGCCCTCGGCTATCTGGGCGACTCGGCCAAGACGGCTCGCACGTATCCCGTGGTGGCGGGCGTGCGGTACGCCGTGCCGGGCGATCGGGCTCGGCTGCGCACCGACGGCATCATCGAACTGCACGGACGCGACTCGGTCACCATCAACTCGGGCGGCGAGAAGATCTTCGCCGAGGAGGTGGAGGCTGCGGTGAAAGCCCACCCGGGCGTGTACGACTGCGTGGTGGCCGGCCGCCCCAGCGAACGATGGGGCAACGAAGTGGTGGCCGTGGTGCGCATTCGCGAAGGACACACCGTCACCCAGGCCGATCTGCTGGCCGAGGCAGAACGACACATCGCCCGCTACAAGCTGCCCAAGGCGTTCGTGTTCGTCGACGACATCGTGCGCTCACCCGCCGGCAAGGCCGACTATCGCTGGGCGAAAGAGCGCGCCGCCGGCGCCTGACCTCGGATGCTCGGCCTCACACCGAGCGAGTGATCTGGATCGGGATCGCAGCGGCGGGGTTGCCGCTCTTGGACACCTCGTTGAAGATGTTCGAACCCCAGCACCACGCGCCACCCGTGCGATCCAGTGCGCAATAGGTGGCGTTACGACCCGTGATCTGCGTGACCGGCACTGGCAGCAGCGTTGGCGCCGCGGGCGACGCGGCGTCGGTGACGATGCCGCGTCCGAGCTCTCCTTCGGAAGATTCTCCGAAGCACCACACCTTGCCGGCCGCGTCGAGTGCACATGACGAGACCCGTCCTGCGACCACCGACGTCAACGTCGGAAAGGTTTCGGTGGCCATCACGGGCGCCGCGGTGATGACGGACGTACCGAGGATTCCCATGCTGCCGGAAGCCGGCGAGCCCCAGCAGAGCAGCCGGCCGAACGTGAGTGAACAGGCGTTGAAGTATCCGACCGCGGGCAGCGACGCGCCGCCGGCGAGTCCGACGACGGCCTGGGGGACGGATCGGTCCGTCGCCGTGTCACGGTTGCCGAGCACGCCGGCCGACGCCTTGCCCCAGCACCACACCGAACCGAGCGCGGTGACACCGCACGTGTTATTTACTCCAGCGCTTGCCGCGACGATCGCTCCGTCGACCGTCGTACCCACAGCCGTCGGCGACAGCGCGTCGCCACCCGGCGCACCGATCTGGCCGTAGCTGTTCGATCCCCAGCACTTGGTCCCCGTCGGCGACGACGCGCACGCGTGAAACTCCGAGACGGTCAACGACGTGACGTTGGTGAGCCCCGGTACGGCGACCGGCGCGTGCACGAGTGCGTCAGCGCTTCCGATGCCCAACTCGCCATCGATGTTGGATCCCCAGCACCATACGACCTTGGTGACGAGCAGCGCACAGGCCACGAGGTATCCCGTCCTCACGCTGGTGGCCCCGGCAGCGGGCAACGCCACCTTGTGCGGCACGCCGCTGTCGGGCAGACCCGGCGCACCGTTCACACCCGTGAGCCCGTAGCCCCAGCACCACACCTCGTGGAAGCTGTTGATTGCGCACACGTTGTACTCGCCCGCACTGATCGAGGTCCAGATGGTGCGCGGCACCGTACGCACGGCGGCCGATGCCAACGTCGATGCCGTCCCCGCGAACTTGGTGATCACGCGGAACTCGATGTTCTGACCGTTCACCAACGACGTCACCACCAACTTGCGGGCACTTGCCGCCACCGACTTCGAGGCCCACGTCGACGTGCCCACCTTGCGATGCTGCACGGTGAACCCCGCGACCGCGTGACCCGACCACGATCCAGCCGACCACGTGACAGTGACCGCTCGGTCGCCCGCCAACACCTTCGCCGCAGGCGCGACACCCGCCGCTGACGCCGATGTCGAAGCCACCGAGACGACTGCGAACAATGCAACCACCACCACTGCCAACGCTCGCTTCGCCACGATGTTCTCCCGACACAAGGGGCGGCTCTCCCGCCGATTGCCGAAGTGTGTCACATCCGCCGAACAGCTCGGGCGGGTTGGGTCACCACACCGGGTTGATGGGCGTGATGGTGCCGAGCTGCTGCTCCACCATCTCCGCGGCTGCGAGGCAGGTGAGATCGGCGAACTTGCGGCCCACCAACTGTGCGCCCACCGGCATGCCGTCGGCCATACCGCTCGGCACCACCGCCGCGGGAAGACCGAGCACGTTGGCCGGCATCACCGGGCGAAGCAGTTCGAGCACCACCAGGGCGTTCTCGATCGACTCGACGTCGAAGCCGAGCTCGAACGGCGGCTGCGCCCACGTGGGCATCAACAGCACGTCGTACTCGGTGAGGAACCCGTGCCACTCGCGATCGACCCGGTTGCGCTCGACGAACGCAGCCATCAGCTGAGGCACCGAGATCTCGGGGAACAGTTCGGCACCGAACGAGAGGAACTTCTTGCCGGCGTCGCCCATCACCAGTTCGAGCAGCGGCAGGTTGGCGTGGATCTCCTGCAGCAAGATGGTGGACCACAGCTCGAGCGCCTTCTCGAACGACGGCGGGGTGGCGTCGACCACGGCGGCGCCCGAGCTGCTGAGGGCATCGGCAGCACGCCGAATGGCGGCCGACACCTCGGGGTGGGTGCTGCCACCGGGCGGATCGGTGAGCACGGCCACCTTCAGCTGGCGGCCCGCAGCGCGATCGACGAGCTGCACCGGCACGGAGCGAGCATCGCGGTCGTGAGAGCCGGCGATGGCCAGCAGGCCGGCGCGCACGTCGGCCACATGTCGGGCCATCGGGCCGTCGGTGAGCATGATCTGGGCGGAGATGCCGCCGTCCTCGGGCGGGATGACCGTGGCGAAGGGGACGACGCCCGTGGTGGGCTTGATGGAGGTGATACCGCAGCAGGTGGCCGGGTTGCGCAGCGAGCCGCCGATGTCGTTGCCGA
>Ga0075026_100000354_pt1 | contig 18163 bp, 13 predicted proteins | sample Str012_2_FD_71392 | JGI IMG/M metagenome (GOLD analysis project Ga0075026, IMG submission 71392) | Freshwater sediment microbial communities in response to fracking from Pennsylvania, USA - Straight Creek_MetaG_SC_2012 | ecosystem: Environmental > Aquatic > Freshwater > Creek > Sediment... | reverse complement strand
TGCTCGACGCCGCCGAGGACATCGTGAACTCGGCTGCGCCCGACATCCTCGCCGAGTTCGACAAGCCCAAGAAGCGGTTCGGCGCCCGCAAGAAGCGCAAGAAGAAGTAGAGCGCCCGCTCGGACGCGAAGTTGGTGCGAGCGGAGGGAGTTGAACCCTCACCCCCGAAGGGACCGGGACCTAAACCCGGCGCGTCTGCCGTTCCGCCACGCTCGCAGTGGGGTCAGTGTCGCACGTCGCGGTCCGCCTCGGCGGTCCGGGAGCGGCGCAGGAGTTGGTCGAGGGTGATCGGTGGTGCGTAGAGGAACCCTTGCGCAAAGCGGCAACCGAGGTCGCGCAGTACTCCCGCCTGCGCCTCGGTCTCGACTCCCTCGGCGATGACTTCGAGGGCGAGTCCGTCGGCGAGACCGATGATGCCCGACACGATGGTGGTGTCGGCCTCGGGACCGTCGAGTTCGGAGATGAAGCTGCGGTCGATCTTCACCGTGTCCACCGGCAGGCGACGGAGATAGCTCAGTGACGAGTAGCCGGTGCCGAAGTCGTCGATCGCGAGACGCACGCCGATGTCACGGATGGATTCGAGTGTGGCGATCGTGTGCTCCAGTTCCTCGAGCACGGCGTTCTCGGTGATCTCGATGCAGAGCCGCCCCGGTGCGATGTGGTGCTCCTGCAGCGTGTCGCGGATCAGTTCCACCAGGTCACGCTGGGCGAGTTCCCGGGGCGAGAGGTTGATGGCGATCGAGGGGAGGGCGTCGACCGAGATGTCGGCGAGCGCGCCGACCGCCAAGTCGAGGACCTCACGGCCCATCGCGACGACGAGACCGGAGGCCTCGGCCGCGGGCAAGAAGTGGTCAGGGGTGAGCAGTCCACGCTCGGGGTGTTGCCACCGCACGAGGGCTTCGGCGCCGATCATGGTGCCGCTCGCCAAGTCGACGACGGGCTGGTAACGCAGGAACAACTCGTGACGTTGGAGCGCGCGGTGGAAGTCGGTCTCGATTTCGAGTGCAGCCGAGGTCGCCGAACGGAGCGCTTCGTCGAAGACCTCGTAGCGGTTTCGACCGCGGTCCTTGGCGCGGTAGGCCGCCGCGTCGGCGCTGCGCAGGACGTCACCGGCCCGGGCGTGCGGTTCGGCGAAGGCGATCCCGATGCTCGCGGTCACGTACACCGATCGCCCCTGCACGGTGAACGGGTCGCCGAGTACGTCGGCGATGCGCCGGGCGATCGCGGTGGCTTCGTCGAGTGTGGCGAGATCCGCACACACGATCACGAACTCGTCCCCGCCGGTACGCGCCGCGAGGTCGGAGTCGCGCAGCACGCTGTTGAGCCGGCGGGTGAAGTGAACGAGTAGTTCGTCGCCCGCCGTATGTCCCATCGCGTCGTTCACGAGCTTGAAGCGATCGAGGTCGAGGAAGAGCACGGCGGTGTGGGTGTCGGATCGCCGGGTGCGGGCCAACGTGGCGTCGAGGTGCTCGACCAGGAGATTGCGGTTGGGAAGCCCGGTGAGCGGATCATGCGCCGCGTCGTACGCGAGGCGTTGCTCGAGTTCCTTACGGACCGTGAGGTCCATCATCACGCCGTCCAACCACTTGGCGCCGCCGTCGAGGTCGTGGATGAGCGTGCCTCGCTCCTCGATCCAGCGCACTGAACCGTCCCGGTGGGTCATCTCGTACTCGACGACGTAGGAGTCGCCGGCGGCGAGCTGGGCGGTGATCTCGGTATCGATGTGCTGCTGGTGGAACTCGCTGAGCAGGTCGTAGATCTCGATGTCCCCACCGAACGCGGAGGCGGGGTAGCCGGTGAAGTCCTCGATGGCGTCGCTGAGGAAGATGTCGCGGTAGGGCGGCGTCGCCTCGCACCGGAACACCACGCCGGGCACATTGTCGATGAGGTTGGCGAGCTTGTTCTCGACCTCGCGTCCCTCGTTGACCGCTTCGACGCGCGACGTGACGTCGAACATGAAGCCTTCCAACCGGTCCGGTCGATCGTGCTCGTCGAAGGTGACCTGACCGTGTTCGGCGATCCAGCGCACCGAGCCGTCGCGGTGGCGAATCGGGTACTCGAGGACGAAGGGCCGGCGGTGCTCGATCGCGACGCCGAGTTCGTCGTCGGTGCGCCCGACGTGGTCGTCGAGGATCAGCGAGTCGAAGCTCACCTCGCCGCGCATGAACTCCTCGGCGGCGTAGCCGGTGAGGGTGGCAATGGCCTCGCTCACGAACTCGTCGTCGTACGGCGGCGTTGCCCGGCACCGGTAGACGGCGCCGGGCAGGTTGGCGATGAGCGAGCGGTGCCGTTCTTCACTGACGCGCAGCGCGCTGGCGAAGGCATCGCGCTCGGTGTGGTCGCGGACGTTCATCACGACGCCGTTGATCTCGGGGACGTCGAAGTAGGACCGGGCCACGAGTTCGATCGGCACCCAGTGGCCGTCGGCATGCCGAATTCTCATCGCGTTGGTGGCGAGGTATCCCGGATCGGTGATGGCTTTGAGCATCTCGGTCGCGGCGAAGTCGAGATCATCAGGGTGCACCAGGTCGAGTGCGTTCCGGCCGCACAGCTCGTCCGGCGTGTAGCCGAAGAGTCGGGTGCCGAGGGGCGGCTGGCTGATGACCGCGTTCTCGTCGATCACGATCAGTGCGTCGCTCGAGTTCTGGACCAGGGCGCGGAAGCGGGCCTCGGCCGCGTGCGCGGCGATGGCCGCGTCCCGCCGGGCGAGCGCCGAACCGATCACGTCGGTGGCGACCTGGAGCGTCTCCACATCCTCGGGCCGCCACGCGTGGGGGCCGCCGAAGCCGTCGACGGCGAGAAAGCCGGTCAATGTGCCGTTCCGCAACAGCGGCACGGCCACGAGTGCACCCACCCCGACCTCGCGCATCGTCTCGCGTTCCACGGTCCACGTCGGGTCCATTGCGTCGGCGTCGTCGACGACGATCGTGCGGTGCTCGACGAGCAGGTCACGCCACGCCGGGTACAGCTCCGTCGGTACCGGGACCTCGAGCGTGCTCGTGAACTCGTGCGGCGCCTCGGCCCAACCGTGGGTGCGCCACATGGTGGCGAGATCAGGCGCGATCTGGAAGACGAACGCCCGGTGAGCGTTCACGTGTCGACCCAGACGGCCGAGCGCGGTGGTCACCGCGGCATCGAGTTCGGTGTCGAGGACGTCGACGAAGTCCGCGGCCATCTGGGCAACGAGCTCCCGGCGGATGCGACTGCGGGCGAGTTCGTCGCGGGCTTCGTGGTAGTTGGTCACCTCGCGGATGGTCAGGACGAAGCAGCCGTCCGGTGCTTCGGGCAGGGTCGTGTCCGGCTGGGTCGCCAGGACCTCGACCACGACGTACGTGCCGTCGACGCGCCGGAATCGGAACCCGCGGAACTCGTCCTCGTGATCGTCGGGTTCGCCTTCGAGTCCGGCGAGCGCGGCCTCGAGGTCATCAGGGTGGAGCCAGTCGAATCCGTTGCAGCCCACGAGGGTTCCGGGTGTCGCGCCCAGCATGCGCTCGATGGCCGGTGTGACGGCCAGGATCACGCCGTTGGTGGCACAGAGGCAGGTGCCGTCGACCGCGTGCTCCCGCATGATGGCGTACGGGTCCGACACCACCGTGGGCGGCGCGGCATCAGGGCGGTGGGTGACCACGGAGAGAACATCGACCCGGGGAGCGACTTCTTGAGTCAACCCGGACGAACTACCCGTTCGCGTCGGTAGCGGCCCGGACGATGGTCAGACGGTGGTCAGACGGTGGTCAGACCGCCGTCCACCCGCCGTCGACCGGCAGCACGTGTCCGGTCACGTAGCTGCTGGCCTCCGAGCAGAGGTAGAGCAGGGCGCCGTCCAGCTCGGCCTCCCGACCCGCGCGGCGCAGCGGTGTCTTCTCCGCCACCCAGCCGGTCAGGCGGTCGTCGGCGAAGAGATCCGTGGTCATCTCGCTCGGGAACCACCCGGGCGCGATCGCGTTCACCCGAATGTCGCGTCGGGACCACTGGGCCGCGAGCTCCCGGGTCAGGCTGAGGAGTCCACCCTTCGCGGCCGAGTAGCTCGCCTCCGGGACCCGGCCGATGCCGGCGAGGGCGTAGATGGAGACGATGTTGACGATGCGTCCGGCGATGGCCCGCTCGGCCATGGCGAGCGCCGCGTCCCGCGCGATCGCGAACGGTGCCACGAGGTTGAGTTCCACGGTGGCGCGGAAGTGGTCGACGGTCTCGTCGAGCGCGCGCATCGGCTCGCTGGCGCCCGCGTTGTTCACGAGCACGTCGATCCGTCCCGCGGCCTCGATGACGCGTTCGACGACCGCGTTGCGTTGGTCGTCGTCGGTGAGATCGGCGGGAATCACGATCGGGTCGGTGAGCTCGTCCGCGAGGGCTTCGAGGCGGTCGACGCGCCGCCCGGTGATCGCCACCCGGGCGCCGACCGCGTCGAGTACCACGGCGAAGCGCGCGCCGAGGCCGGAACTCGCGCCCGTGACGAGCGCGACTTGACCGTCGAGGCGGAAGGCGTCGAGTGGTTGCATGGCGCGGAACGGTAGCCGTCGCGCTTCGCGGTCTTGTCGGCCGGTCGGCTCGTCGCCCGGCCGGCAGGCGAGCGGCTAAGAAGTACCGATGCGCGCGCTCACGTATCACGGTCCGTTCGATGTCCGGGTCTCCGACATCGCCGATCCGGGGCTCTTCGATGCTGAGGGAGCAGTGGTCGCGGTGCGGGCGTGCGGGATCTGCGGGAGCGACCTCCACATCTACGAAGGACACGGGTTCAGCCCGGAACTCGGGTACTGCGTGGGGCACGAGGCGGTCGGTGAAGTCATCGAGGTCGGGTCGGCGGTGAGCCGGTCTCGCGTCGGCGATGTCGTACTGGTGTCGGCGTCGACGGGGTGCAACACCTGTGGGCCCTGCCGTGCTGGCTACGTGCTCGGTTGCGAACGGAACCGTTCGGGTTGTTACGGCCTCGGGCCCATGCTGCCGGGGAGTCAGGCGCAGTACGTCTCGGTCCCGAGCGCCGACGGCAACCTGATTCCGCTGCCCGAGGGGATCAGTGACGATGCCGCGGTCGTCCTGACCGACAACGCGCCGACCGCCTGGTACGGCGCACGGCGTGCTCGCATCCAACCCGGCGATGTCGTCGCGGTGGTGGGCCTCGGACCGGTCGGGATCATGGCCGTGCAGTCGGCCTTCATCCTCGGTGCCGGCCGCGTGTTGGGGATCGACCTCGTACCCGAGCGGCGCGCCGCCGCCGCGGCCTTCGGGGCCGAACCGATCGAAGGCGATCCCAAGGTCGTGGTCCGCGAGCTGACGAAGGGCCGGGGCGCCGACGTGGTGATCGAGGCGGTCGGCGCCGATGCCACCATCGACCTGTCGTTGAAGATCGCGGCGCGCGGCGCGCGGGTGTCAGTGGTCGGCGTCAACCAGAGCGCCCAGTTCCCGATGCACATGCAGCTCGCGCAGTTCCAGGAGTTGGAGTTCGCGATCGGGCTCTGTTCGGTGCAGCGCGAACTGCCCGCGCTCCTGGCGCTCACCCGGTCCGGTCGGCTGCGACCCGAGGCCGTGGTCACGCACCACCTCCCGCTGAGCGAGGGGACCGAGGCCTACGCGCGTTTCCATGCGCGTGAGAACGGCGTGGGCAAGATCGTGCTCGACCCGTCGCGCTGAGCCCGCGGTCGGGGTCAGCCGGCGGAGCCCATCCACCGGTCGATCATCGCCAGCATGGTGATGAGGAGCAGGACGGTGTCGAGGACCGCGACCGACGTGAAGTTGTGGCGCGCCTTCGCCGCGCCGGCCTCGTCGCCGTCGGCCAGTGCGCGCAACTCCTGCTTGAGGATCGGCTCGAAGACCGCGACTCCGAGGGTCGCTCCGATCGCGACGGTCACGATGCCGACGATCACGAACCCCTGCCAGTGCCAGTGCCCGTGGAGGACCAGGAGGACCCCACTCGCGCCGACCAGCACGCCGGCCACGTTGTAGTAGCGCCGGCCGAGGAACTGCGACGTCTCGGTCCAATGGCGATCGGTGGGCGGACCGAGCCGACGCAATCGCGGCCCGACGACGAACTGGATGAAGTTCGCGCCCAGCCACGCGGCGACCGCAGTGAGGTGGAGGAGCAACAAGAGGTTGTGAGCCATGGCTCATGCTGACACTCCCGTCTTTGGCGCGCGCGGAGGCGTCGCGCCGGTGAAGATGGGCGGGTGACGACGGGACCGGGCCGAGGACGACGACGGCGCGACCGGCGCGCGTGGCGGGACCCGGGTGCACCACTGCCGCCGAACACCGAACGGTGCTCGTTCGCCGGCCGCGAGTTCTTGCTGTCACGGCCGCCGGCCCAGCGGTCCGGACCGTACGGGTTGATTCTCAACCTCCACGGACTGACATCGAACCTGCTCCAACAACTCGAGTACTCGCGCCTGGCCTCGCTGGGACCACCCCGCGGCTATGTGGTCGTCACGCCGCAGGGTTCCGGGCGGATCCCGCATTGGATGGTGCCGCCGCTGCCGGGCCCCGATGACGCCGGGTTCCTGCGTGGCGTGCTCAAGAGTGTCGCGGCGAGCGTCCCGGTGGATCCGGGCCGGCGGTTCGCAACGGGAATCTCGAACGGCGCGGCGATGGCCATGGCGTTGGCCGCGACCTGGCCCGGCTACTTCGCCGCAGTGGCGCCGGTGGCCGGCGTGAACGCGGTGCCGCCCCGTCCGGTGGCGGGGATCGCGGTCTGCGCGTTCCACGGTACCGAAGATCGCATCGTCCCGTTCGTCGGCGGCACACTGTTCGGAGGTCTGCGCGGCGGCGGTTCGGTGCGCCGGGCCCTCGGCGGCCGCGCGACGCCGCGGGTTCAGCTCGCGTCGGTCGAGGCCGTGATGCGAGCCTTTGCGGCGGCGAACGGCGTACACCGAGACCCGGTCGTGGTACCGATCGGGACCGACGTGGTGCAGACCACGTACGCGGCGGCTCCGGGTCTCGAACTGTTCACCGTGACCGGTGGCGGACATACGTGGCCGGGCTCAGCCGACACCGTGCGCCTGCTCGGAGCCACCACGCGCACGATCGACGCGACGGCGGTGATGCTCGATCGATTCGACGCGCTCGCTCAGTCCTGAACGCGTACGCCGAGGCCGGCGGCGGCGATCTGGTCGAGCATGTCGGGCGGATCATTCCAGTTCGGGTCGCCGACGCGCGGTTGGTGCACGACGAGATCAGTGATGCCGAGCGCCGCGTAGCGAGCGACGCAGTCCTCGAACGCGGCCACGCTCGCGAGCGGCCTGTCCTCGCCGGCGCCGGTGAGCAGTATCCGGTCGACGGTCGCGGGGTCGCGATCGAGGGCCGCGCAGGCATCGTCCAGACGCGCGGAGTGCTCGCGGACCGCGCGTTCGATGCCGGCCGCCGACGGGTCATGCCACGGATCGCCCAAGGTGATCCACGCGTCTGCGTAGCGGGCGGTGGCTGCGATACCGCGCGGCCCTGCGGCCGCAACCGCGAGCGGCAGACGCGGTTGTTGCCGCGGTCCCGGCGCGGTGCGCGCGTCGTCGATCACGTAGTACTCGCCGCGGTAGGAGTAGTGCTCGTGGGTGAGCAGCCCGTCGAGAGCCTCGACCATCTCGCCGAACCGATCGGCGCGCGGAACCGGTGCAAGTGGCTCGGTTCCGTAGACCGTCGCGTCCCATCCTGTCCCGCCGGCTCCGACGCCGAGCACGAAGCGACCGCCCGACACGTGGTCGAGTGCGATCGCGTCCTTGGCGAGCGTGAGCGGTTCCCGGAAGTTCGGTGAGCACACCAACGTGCCGAGCCGGATCGCGCTCGTGGCCATGGCGAGGCCTGCGAGCCAGGGAAACGCGGAGAACCACGGTTCGTCGCGGTAGTGCTGCCACGAGAGGTGGTCGTAGGTCCAGAGGTGATCGAAGCCGAGGCCCTCGATGTGGCGGGCGTTGGCCGCCGCGGTCGGCCACGGATCGGTCGGGATCATGCAGACACCGATGCGCATCTCCGCAGTCTCGCGAACTGAGCCCAGCTGCGTTCCGACGGGCGCGTTCCGACGTCAGCGTCGGAGGGGGAAGGCGGGCGCGACCGTCCCGTGGGACAGTTGCGCAAGTGGTACGCCGCCTGGGACTCGAACCCAGAACCTACAGATTAAGAGTCTGTTGCTCTAACCAGTTGAGCTAGCGGCGCGGAGTGAATCTAGTTGACGGAGGCGCGATGCCCGCCAACTGTCGAGTCGGCCCCTACGGTGTCGGTCGAGAGCAGGGGGAGTGGTCATGGATGTCGCAATCACCGGATCGAGTGGACTGATCGGCTCGGCCTTGGCCGACGCGCTGCATCGTCGCGGTGATCGCGTGGTGCCGGTGGTCCGCGGGAAGAAGCTCGGGCTGCGCTGGGATCCGATGGCCGGGACGATCGACGCCGGCGGCTTCGAAGGCCTCGACGCGGTCGTCCACCTCGCCGGTGAGGGCATCGGCGAGAAGCGCTGGTCGGCGGAGCAGAAGATCGCGATCCTCGAGAGTCGCGTGCGCGGGACGCGTCTGCTCGCGGAGACGCTGGCCGCAATGGTGCAGCCGCCGGCCGTCTTCGTCTCCGGGAGCGCCATCGGGTACTACGGCAATCGGCGCGACGAGGAACTGGACGAATCGAGTGCTCTCGGGGATCCCGCGGACTTCCTGGTCGACGTCTGTAAGCAATGGGAGAACGCGACCGCCCCCGCTGACGCCGCCGGTATTCGCACGGTGCATCTCCGCACCGGCATCGTGCTCAGCCCGAATGGCGGCGCGCTGGGCCGCATGCTCACGCCGTTCCGGCTCGGCCTGGGTGGCCGTGTGCGCCCGGGGACGCAGTACATGAGTTGGATCTCGTTGGCCGACGAGGTGGGGGCGATCCTGCACGCGCTCGAACACGACACCGTGCGCGGCCCGCTCAACGCCACGGCCCCGACGCCGGTGACCAACGCCGAGTTCACCAAGACGCTCGGTCATGTGCTGCACCGGCCGACGCTCGTGCCGATACCGCTCGCGCCGCTGAAGGCCCGGTTCGGCGCGGAGTTGGTCCAGCACCTGCTCGTCGACGGTCAGCGGGTACTGCCGACGGTGTTGCAGTCGTCCGGGTACGAGTTCCAGCACACCACGCTCGACGCCGCGCTCCACGCGATCCTCGGCCACTGACCGTCGCGCCCTGAACCGGCGCGGGTCCGCGCCGAGGGCATCGGGGCGCGCGACGCCAGGGCGTCGCGTGGAGTGGGGTGACCGAGGGGTTTCGAACCCCCGACCTCCGGGATCACAACCCGGCGCTCTAGCCAACTGAGCTACGGCCACCAAGAAGGCGACGGATCACTCCGTCGCCGGCGCGCCCGGGAGGACTCGAACCTCCGACCGGCGGATTAGAAGTCCGCTGCTCTATCCGTCTGAGCTACGGGCGCTCGTCCCGGGCCGGATCAGTGTACCGGCTGCGCGGGGAGGTACCCGTGTCGTTGGTCCCTGTTCTCGCGCCGGGTAGATCGGTAGGGTCCGGGCCCGCTGGTTCGGGGAGGAATACATGCGGGACTTCATGCATCGGTTCTGGTCGTCGCTCGCCCTCAACCTGGGCAAGCGGGCGGGACTGGTCTCGGTGATCGGCCTGTTGATCACGGTGGCACTCGGGGCCGGGATCACCCGCCTCCAGTTCACGTCGGGCCAGGACGCCTATTTGAACAAGACCGATCAGGTCTACAAGGACAACGTCGCCTACCAGAAGCTCTTCGGTGGCGAGGCGATGCTGACCGTCATCACGATGGACAAGGGCCACAACGTCGTCGAGCTGTTGAACGACGCGAATCGGACGAAGCTCGTCTCGGTGGGCAAGACCCTCGCGTCGGACACGAAGAACATCGTCGGTGTGATCACCCCCGTCGACGCGCTCAAGCTCTCCGACAACCTGGTGAAGAGTGCCAGCTGCGACCCCACGCGGAGCATCGCGGGGAAGATCATTCTCGGAGCCCAGTCGCGGGCCCCGCAGGCCGACCAGGCGAAGCGACTGGCCGACGCCTCGGTGACGCTCTCGCGGGTGGGGAAGGTCCCGTGCGCGGAACAGACCATCGCGAACCCCGACTGGGTGAAGTTCCTCCTCATCGACAACCAGGGCCAGATCCGCAAGTCGCTACTGCCGTTCTTCCCCGACCAGCGCCACGCGTTGATCATCACCCGACTCACGGGGAATGCGTCCATCGATCAGGAAGGCCAGGGCGCGAACTTCACGATCGCCACGGTCAAGCATCTGCACATCGACAACGCCTCGATCGTCACGGGCGGGGCGGCGGTACTGCTGAGTGACATCAACGACTACTTGAAGGGCGGGATGCTCACGCTCGGCGCGATCGCCGTCGCGATCATGATCGTGATCCTGCTCGTGATGTTCGATGTGCGCTGGCGGCTGCTCCCGCTCGGAATCGTGTTGATCGGCGTGGTCTGGGCGTTCGGGCTCGCGGGCTACTTCGGCATCCCACTCACGCTCGTCACGATCAGCGGTCTTCCCGTGATGCTGGGTATCGGCATCGACTACGCGATCCAGATGCACGCGCGCGTCGAGGAAGAGGTGGTGATCGACCACGCCGAGCATCCGATTCAAGAGACCGCGCGCAACCTCGGGCCAGCGTTGCTCGTCGTGACGTTCGACGCGATCTTTGCGTTCGCGGCGCTGCGCTTCTCCAAGGTTCCGATGATCCGCGACTTCGGCATCCTGTTGGCCGTCGGTGTCGCGGCGATCTGCATTTGCAGCATCGTCGGACCGCTCGCCGCGCTGGGGATCCGCGAGCACAAGTCACCCACGCAGTCGCGTGACTACCGCGAAGGCCCGCTGGGCCGACTGGTGGTGTGGCTCGGGGGGTTGCCCTCGAAGGTCGGGCCGCCACTCGTGGTCGCGGCGCTCGTCGTCTTCATCGGCGGGGTGCTGGTGGAGGACAAGCTGGTGATCCAGACCGATCCGATCGAGTGGGTCAACCCGGACTCGAGCGGCGTGCGCACCATCCACGAGATCGAGAAGCAAGCCGGGATCTCGAGTGAACTCGGCATCTACGTGGTGTCGAAGGGTGCGTTCTCCGACGAGACGGTGAAGTTCGTCGACAGCTTCACCGCCGAGCAGGTGTGCCGCTACGGCGACGCGTCGCGCGCGCCGGAGAACTGCCCGGCCGATGCCAAGGCGGTACCGCAGAGCAAGCGCGTCCTGGCCAATGCCTCGAGCATCGTGAGCATCGCGAGCTTCCTCACCGAGGTGCCCGGCACTCAGGCGGTGCCCCCGACCGGCGCCGAGGTGAAGCAGATCTTCGACGTCGCGCCCGACGGCATCCAGGCGTCCACCGTGAGCAAGGACCGCACGGCACTCAACCTGATCTTCGCGACGACACCGGCATCGCTCTCGAAGCGGGCCGTCGTGGTGAAGGAGATCCGCGATCGCGTCAGTCCGCCGCCGGGGATCCGGGCCACGCCGTCGGGCCTCGCGGTGGTGGGAGTCGGGCTGCTCGACAACCTCGAGGCGAACCGAATCCTGCTCACCTACCTGGCGATTCTGTTCGTGTTCCTCTTCCTCACGGTCCGGTTGCGATCGGTCATCCGTTCCTTGCTGTCGTTGGTGCCGGTCTTGATCGCAGTCGGCGCGGCGTCGCTGTTCGCCTACTTCGCGGGCTTCACGCTCTCGCCGATGACCGCGGTCGGCGGTCCCCTGGTCGTGGCTGCGTGTACCGAGTTCACATCGCTGATCCTGTTGCGGTTCGTGGAAGAACGACGGCGCGGGCTCGCCCCCAAGGAGGCCGTTGATGTAGCGGCGGCCCGCACCGGCCGGGCGTTCATCGTGTCGGCGCTGACCGCGATCTCGGGGGTCGCGGTGATCGCGGCGTCGTCGCTGCCACTGTTGCGTGACTTCGGCATCATCGTCGCCGTCAACGTGGCGGTCGCGCTGCTGAGCGCGCTGGTGGTGCTGCCGCCGATGTTGGTGTGGGCCGACGAGCACAACTGGGTCTCGCGTGGGTTGGTGAAGCCGCGTCCGGAGGGCACCACACCCGACGAGTACGCACCGACTCCCGCCTGACCGCCCGTAACCGAACTAGGTCGGCGGTGGCGCGAGGAAGCCGTCGTCGACGATCGCCCGGCTCCACGGCCGGGCCAACTCGCGCAGTCGTGCGCTGCCGTCGACCCCGAGCGGTTCGTAGGCGACCAGGGCGGTCGCATCGGTCGCGTCTTCGATCCACTGACGCTGAGCACGGCCGGCGTCAGTGAGTTCCAGTTCGGTACCAGAGGTCACGAGCCCGCGCGCCTGGAGTCCGGCCACGGCCGCGTCCCATTCCTCGGTCGGCCAGGCGCGGGTGGAGGCGAGGACCGCGCCGGGAACCTCGCCCGTCGCCACGTGGGTGATCGCGGCCTCGAGGCCGGTGAGCCCTGCGGTGACGAGGGCCGCGATGTGCCCGTCGCCCCGGAACTCCCGCAAGAGGGTCTGCGCGTGCCAGAGCACCAGGTGGGGTTCGTCGGGCCAGGGGAGTGACGCGTGGCCGGCGAACAGCGGTCGGCCTTCGAGACGGGTGCACGCCGCGGTGGCCGCGGCTCGTGCGAGGTCGGCGGCCTCCACCATCTCCGGACTCGTGACGGCCGGGCCGAGCGTGCGGCGCAACGCGGCATCGGCGCCGCGCACCCGGGCATCGAGGATCTGCGCGGGCGTGGCCCGCTCCCATGCGGCGGGAATCGAGTCGCGTACCAACGCGGGGCGAAAGTTGTAGAAGGTCGCGATCACCACATCGGCGGTGACCGGACCCATCGGTGCGGCGCGTGAACCGAAGTAGCCCATGCGGCCGACGAGACCGAGGGCGCTGAACTCGGCCTGGGTCTCCGGCGCGAAGTAGCTCATGCCGTGGATGGGTTCGACGGTGCGCCAGGTGCGGCGGGCGATGGACGGGTCCATGGGATCTCCTCGGTTCGTCATGCGGCGCTGACGAGTTGGATCACGAGCACGGTGAGTATCAGCACGAAACACATCTGGTGGTCGCGCAGCACGGTCCGGCACGCGACCGCGACGCCCGGATCCGCGTGGTCCTCGGTCTGTCCGATGCGCACCGCCGTCGGCACGGTGCGTGTCGTCGCGAGCCCGACCGCGAGTGCGACGAGCGGGAGGCACGCGATGCCCGCGGCGCGTGGGCCGATCACGATCTCGACGACGAGCGCCACCATCGTGACGAGCATCGCGGTGGCCACGAGGACGTTCATCGGTGCGGCATCGGTGGTGACCCGCCGGTAGTACGTGCCGATGCTCCGCACCGTCTCGGGAGTCACGGGGGTGCGCCGGGCCTGCACGTCGAACATGAGGTCGAACCACAGGACGGCGAGGAGAAACCCTGATCCCGCGCACACGAACGCCTCCACGGCGGCGGAGTCTCGCACGCGGTGGCGGGTGTGCCGCGGTGGGTGGTCGGGTGGGGGCACGGCGTCAGTTCTTAGGGAACCTTTGACTCAAGGTTGGCTTCCGCACATGAGTCCGTTCCGTACGGTGAACCCGCCCACGACACCCGTCGTGCGAAAGGGGCCACACCGATGACCATCACTCGATCGCGCCGCTGGCGGAACAAGTTGTTCCTCGCGGCGCTCGTCGGCGTACTTGCCACGGCCGCGCTCGGTGGTGTTGCCGCGCGCGCCAATCCACCGAGCATCGCCGGGTGGGCGACGAACTTCGACGTACCGAACGGAACCGACAAGGACTGCGAAGGCTTCGAAGTCGAGATCGAGGACATCACCGATACGCAGGTGACCTACACGTGGCCCGGATCACCGGGGTACCCGAACCCGTACGGGTCGGGTCACGTCACCAACACGACGTTCGCCGACGGGCACACGGGTGTGGTCGTCCGCATGGCCGCCACCTACGCGAACGGCGCGTGGAGCGCGCACACGCCGATCGGACAGATGAACCACTACGGCGTGCACGTCAACGGCACCCCCGGCGTTCAGCGCTACACGTGGCTGTGCGACTCGGGTGGCTACGGCGCCGGCTCGACCGGAACGCTGTTGCAGTACGGCGGCACGACGGCGGGCAACTTCTACCCGCAGCCGTCGGTCCCCGCGGTGGTGCCGAGCGTCGTGCCGACGTCGACCGGTCCGCAGGTCGTGCCCGAGGTCGTGCCGGCCGAAGTGCCTCAGCCCGGCGAGCCCCGTCTGCCCGACGCGGTGTGGGTGCTCAAGTACCAGGCGTCGAGTGCCAACGCCGTCGACGTGAACAACTTGCTCGTCAGCGACCCGGAGATCCAGGCCGCGATCACCAACTCCCAGATCGGGAGCGTCGCCGAGCTGTTCCAGCCCGAGCCCGGCGCCAACGACGGCGTGCAGACCGAACCCGGTGATCCGGTGAACGCCGGCGACCGGTCGAGCCTCACGGTGACCGAGACCTATCACTACACGGGCCCGGTCGACCCGGCGGACAACTCGGCGACGTGCACCGACGTCGTGGGTGATCCGAACAACTGCACCAACTTCGTGGGATCGATGATCGCCCGGCAGATGGAGTCCACGCAGTTGAACAACACGACGCCGCGAACTGCGGTCAACGCATCGGTGTACGTCGGCGCGGTGGCGAACCCGAACGCGGGGAGTGTCGTGAGCGCCGATCTTCCCGGCAACGCCGACCCGGCGAACCTGGACTGTGGTCTGGACGGCGGCTCGTGCTTCGTCGACATCGACAGCGGCACCGTGGTGACGCTCACCGGCGTCCCGGCGGACGCGTTCGATTTTGCGAAATGGACTGGTGCGTGCACCGGCACCAATCCGGTGTGCCACGTGACGGCCACCTCGGTGAAGACGACGAAGGCCTACTTCGTCGCCGCACCGAAGCTCGCGGTTGCGGTGACCAAACACGGCAACGTGACGAGTAGCCCGGCCGGGATCGACTGTTCCCGACTCATCGGCGTCACCGGTCTGGTCGGTACCTGCAAGACCCCGTTCCACAAGGGGACGGTCGTCACCCTCACTGCCACTCCGGCGGCGGGGAAGACGTTCGTGAAGTGGGGTGGCTCGTGCCTCGGGGTGATCGGCCCGGTGTGCACCGTGACCATGAGCGGTGCCAAGAGCGCGGGAGCAGTGTTCTCCGGCTAGTGAGTTCGGGTGCTCCGATCGACGAGGGACCGGGCGTCATGCTCGGTCCCTCGTCGCGTCCGGGGATCGGGTGGTGTCGTGATCAGTTGACGACGCCGGCGTCGCGGAGGGCGGTGATGCGGTCGGGGTCGTACCCGAGCTCGGCGGCGAGGACCGCGGCGGTGTGCTCACCGAGCCACGGCACCCGCGTCTCGGGACCCTCGGTGACCTTCGAGAGCTTCACCGGGTTGCCGGGGATCAGGATCGGATCGGCAACGCCGTCGGTGCGGGGCATCTCCACGAGCATGTGACGCGCCGCGACGTGGGGGTCCGCGATCACATCCGGGGCCCGGTTGCTCGGTCCCGCGACAATGCCCGCGGCCGACAGTTCCGCGGCGGCGGCGAGCTTGGTGCGGTTCGCCAGCCACGCCTCGACCGCCGGACGGATCACGGTCTCGAGGTTCGGCATCCACCCGGATCGGTTCGACAGGACCGGGTCGTCGATCCACTCGGGGCGCCCGATCAGCTCGGCGAGCTTGGCGAACTGCGCTTCCCGGCCGACCTGGATGATCACGTAGCCGTCGGCGGCGCGAAAACCTTCGCAGATCAGCGGCAGGACCTTCTCGGGATCGGGCCGCACGCCCATGGACCAGAAGTTGGTGACCACATCGGTCATCGCGATCGCGGAGTCGAGCATCGCGATGTCGACGTATTGGCCCTCGCCCGTCGTATCGCGGTGGCGCAGCGCGGCGAGGATCCCGATCACCGCGAACAGTGCGGAGCCGATATCGCCCAGCGCGCCCACCGGGTTCGTGACCGGCGGACGGTCGGGCGCTTTCCAGTCGTACACGCCCGACATCGCCTCGACGATCGCCGCGTACGCCGGCCACTCGCGATACGGCGAGTCGCCGGTGTTGCCGAACCCCGAGACCGACACGTAGATGCCACGCGGATGGACCGCCGCGACGTCGGCGTAGCCGAGACCCATCCGGTCCATCGTTCCCGGCTTGAAGTTCTCCGCGACGATGTCGAAGCGGGGCGCGAGCGCGAGGAAGATCTCCCGACCCTCCGGGCTGCGCAGATCCAGGCCCACGCTGCGCTTGTTCAGGCTGTTGCGCAGGTAGGTGGCACCGATGGATCGCCCGTCGGGGTCGGTCATCGCCGGACTCGACCCGCGTCCGGACTCGCCGGTCACGGGGTGCTCCACCTTCACCACTTCGGCACCGAGCCGCGCGAGGAGTTGCGTGGCGTAGGGGAGGGCCTGCATCTGCTCCGCGGCGAGCACCCGCACGCCGTCGAGCGGCTTGCCGAACCGCTGCGCTTCCTGGTTGGCCGTCTCTCCGAGTCGCACGAGGGGCACTCTAGGAGGTGCCCTAGGATCCGCCGACCTGTGACCGGAGGAGATGAGATGAGGGGCATCGTCAGCGCCGCGGCCTACGTGCCGTACCGGCGGCTGCAGCGCGCCGACGTCGCGAAGACGTTCGGCAGCGGCGGCGGTCGCGGCACGCGCTCGGTCGCGAGCTACGACGAGGACACCACCACCCTCGGGGTCGAGGCCGCGCGCGCGGCGCGCCGTGCGGCCGATGGGGTGGAGCCCGACGCCGTGTGGTTCGCCACCGCGGAGCCGGCCTATCTCGACAAGACCAATGCGACCGCGATCCATGCGGCGCTGCGACTCCCGGCCGAGGCGCCGGCGTTCGACCTCGGCGGCGCGCTCCGCTCCGGGGTCGGTGCGTTGCGCATCGCGCTGAGCGGGTCGGGCTCGCCCCTCGTGGTCGCGTCCGACATCCGCACCGGATTGCCCACGGGTGGTGACGAGGCTGCGGGCGGCGACGGCGCGGCCGCAGTGCTCATCGGCGAGGGTCCCGGCGTGATCGCGGAGTTCCTCGGTGCCGGAGCCGCGACCGAGGAGTTCATCGACCGGTGGCGTACTCCCGGGGACCTGCGGTCGAAGGTGTGGGAAGAGCGCTTCGGCGAGACCAAGTACCTCCCGCTCGTGAGCCAGGCGTGGCGGCGCGCGCTCGACGCGGCGTCGCTCACCGCCGGCGATGTCGGGCGCATCGCGATCGCGGGGATGCACGCCCGCGCGGTGCGCTCGGCCGCCGGGCGCCTCGAGGCCGAGCACGCGATCCCGACCGATGATCTCGCCACCACCGTCGGCACGACCGGCACCGCCCACCCCGCGGTCCTGCTCACCGCGATGCTCGAAGCCGCCGCGCCGGGTGAGGTGCTCGCGCTCGTGGTGCTGGCCGACGGCGCCGACGTGCTGCTGTTCCGCACGACCGACGCGATAGCGGCGTGGACGCCGGCCCGGCCGCTGGCGGACCAGGTTGCCGCCGGCGCGGATCTTCCCTACGGGAAGTTCCTGGCGTGGCGGGGCATGGTGGCGGTCGAGCCGCCGCGGCGACCGGAGCCCGCTCGCGTGTCGGCGTCGGCCGCCGGTCGGTCCGGCGATTGGAAGTTCGGATTCGTCGGCACCCGTGACACCGAGTCGGGATTGTTGTCACTCCCGCCGGCCGCGGGCGAAGGTGCCGCGACGGAGCCCGCGCCGATGGCCGATGTCGCGGGCACGATCGTCACGTTCACGATCGACCGCCTCGCGTACTCGCAGAGTCCACCGATCGTGTTCGCGGTGGTCGACTTCGACGGCGGCGGTCGGTTCCCCGTCGAACTCACCGACGTCGACGCGAGCGATGTGGCGATCGGTGACCGCGTCGAGATGACGTTCCGTCGACTCTTCACCGCCGACGGTATCCACGACTACTTCTGGAAGGCCCGCCCGATTCGAACTGCGGAGGTCTGAGCATGGGCTCACACGGGATCAAGGACCGCGTCGCGATCGTCGGCATGGGCTGCACGAGTTTCGGCGAGCGGTTCGACCGCAGCCTCGACGACCTGCTCATCGACGCCGCGCAGCAGGCGTACAGCGAGGCGGGCGTCGACCGCGACACCGTCGACGCCTATTGGTTCGGCACGGCGCAGAGCGGGATGAGTGGCATCACGCTCGCCCGTCCGCTCCAACTCGAAGGCAAGCCGGTGACCCGCGTCGAGAACTACTGCGCGACCGGTTCGGAGGCGCTGCGCCAGGCGTCGTACGCGGTCGCCTCGGGCGCGTACGACATCGCGATGGCGATCGG
>Ga0075026_100000353_pt1 | contig 18176 bp, 17 predicted proteins | sample Str012_2_FD_71392 | JGI IMG/M metagenome (GOLD analysis project Ga0075026, IMG submission 71392) | Freshwater sediment microbial communities in response to fracking from Pennsylvania, USA - Straight Creek_MetaG_SC_2012 | ecosystem: Environmental > Aquatic > Freshwater > Creek > Sediment... | reverse complement strand
GTCATCAGCCATGTGCCGCACCTTGCGGCTGCCACCCTGATGGGTCTCGCCAGCGACCGGGCCGAGGAGCACGCAGCCTTGCTGCGCCTCGCCGCCGGCGGCTTCCGCGACATGACCCGCATCGCCAGCGGTCAGCCCACGATCTGGCTCGACATCTGCTCCGAGAACCGACCGGCCATCCTGTCGGCGCTCGATGGCCTCATCGACGGCTTGCAGGACATGCGCCGGGTGGTCGACACCGACGATCGCAGCGAATTGCAGCGGCTGCTGTCGAAGGCCCGCGATGCGCGCGCCAACCTGCCCACTCGCGCCACGCAACCCGGCGAGTTCGCCGAGGTGCGCATCCCGATTCCCGACCGACCCGGTTCGGCCGCCGAGGTGTTCACCCTGGCCGCCGAGCTCGGCGTCAACATCGCCAGCTTCGAGGTCGTGCACAGCGTCGAGGGCAACCGCGGTGTCGCGGTGGTGCTCGTCGACGCTGCTCGGGTCGACCTCTACCGCGGTGGGCTCATCGCCCGCGGATTCCGTCCAGCCGTGCAGCGGTTGAGCTGAGGCCGCGCATGGAGGTGTATCGCGTCGCGCCGCTCGGGGTCCCCATCGATGCCGTCGTCAACGTCCCCGGCTCGAAGAGCGTCGCCAACCGTGCACTCGTGTGCGCCGCGTTGGCCGACGGTGAATCGGTCATCACCGACGTACCCGACGGCGACGACACCCACGCCATGATCGACTGCCTCCGCGCCCTGGGCCTGGAGGTCGACCTCACGGACAACACCGTCACCATCGGCGGTGGCGTCGGCCGATTCCGCCGGGGTCCCATCACGCTGCCCGCCCGCCTGGCCGGCACCACCTCGCGCTTCATCACCGCGGTCGCGGCGTTGGGTCCCGGGCCCTACACGGTCGACGGCCACGCACCGCTGCGCAAGCGGCCGATGGCGCCGTTGCACGACGCGCTCTCGGCGATGGGGGTCAACGTTCGATCCACCGACTCGCCGGGCCATCTGCCGGTGACGGTGGAGGGTCCCGTCGACGTCACGGTGGAGGAGGTGTCGTTGCGCGGCGACATCAGCAGCCAGTACCTCACGGCGCTGATGCTCATCGCCCCCTACTTCCCCAACGGCATCCGGTTCGTGCTCACCACGCCACTCGTGTCGAGGCCCTACGTGCGCATCACGGCGTCGGTGATGGCCGCCTTCGGTGTACCCGGTGTGGAGCTCGGCGATCGCATCATCAGCGTGCCCGCCGGGCGTTACACCGCTCGTGCCTACTCCATCGAGCCCGATGCCAGTTCGGCCAGCTACGCGCTCGCCGCAGCGGCCATCTGTGGTGGCACGGTGCACGTGCCCGGACTCACCCGCACATCGCTGCAGGGCGACGCCAGCTTCTGTCACGTGCTGGCCCGGATGGGGTGCGATGTGAAGCAGGACGACGTCGGCACCACGGTCACCCGCACCGGCGAGTTGCGCGGCATCGACGTCGACATGGTCGACCTGTCCGACCTCGTGCCCACGCTCGCCGCCGTCGCGCCCTTCGCCTCGGGGAAGACCGACATCCGCGGTGTGGGTTTCATTCGCAACAAGGAGAGCGACCGCATCACCGATCTGTGCAGCGAGCTGCGCAAGGCCGGTGTCGACGCCGTCGACTATCCGGAAGGACTCGTGGTGCACGGCGGCAGGCCGCGCTCGGCCACACTGGCCACGCACCACGACCATCGCCTCGCCATGGCGTTCGCGCTGGTGGGTCTGGGAGCCAGTGGCATCATCGTGGAGGATCCCGACGTGGTGTCGAAGAGTTGGCCAGACTTCTGGACGATGATCGAGGGGTTGCGATGAGCGGAACCGACGCGGGCACGAACGTCGTGGCCTTCGACGTCGACGGCACGCTCACCGTGCGCGATTGCGTTCGACCCTTCCTGCTGAAGGTGGGTGGCTGGTGGGGCGTCACGTCCGCGCTCGCCCGTAAGCCGGCAGCCTCGGTGTCGGCTGCCGTGCATCGCGACCGCGATCGCTTCAAGGAGTTGATCGTCGGTGGTGTGCTGCATGGTCGAAAGGTCGATCAGATCGAAGCCCTCGGTGAAGCATTCGCGGAGGAAGTGCACGACGGTTGGCTGCGCGCCGACACCGTCGCTCGACTGCGGTGGCATCAGCGCATGGGGCACCGCATCGTGCTCGTGTCGGCATCGCTGGGGCCGTATCTGCGTCCGCTCGGCCGACGCCTCGGTGTCGACGGCGTGCTGTGCGCCGAGCCGTTGCGCGTGGGCGACGAGTTCGCCGACGGCCTCGACGGCGCCAACTGCCGTGCGGCCGAGAAGGTGCGCCGACTCGAGGCGTGGCTGGCCGAACTCGACCTCGCCGACGCCACCGTGTGGGCCTACGGCGACAGCGCGGGCGACAACGAGTTGCTGGCCCGCGCCGATCACCCGCTGTTGGTGAAGGACACCACCGTGTCGCCCGTGCCCGTGGGGTACCCGGCGTGATCCGCGGCATCATCCGCGAAGCGCGGCCCAAGCAGTGGGCCAAGAACGTGCTGGTGTTCGCCGCGCCCGGCGCGGCCGGGATGCTCGACCAGTGGTCCACGCTCAGCAAGGCGCTGTTGGCGTTCGTGGTGTTCTGCATGGTGAGCAGCGGCACCTACTACTGGAACGACATCAAGGACGTGGTGTCGGATCGCTCGCATCCCACCAAGCGCACCCGTCCCATCGCCGCCGGCATCGTGCCGCTCGGTGTGGCCAAGGTGGTCGGCACGGTGCTGCTGCTCGGTGGCATCGGTCTGGGGTTCGCCGTGCGCTGGCAGTTGGCCGCCGCGGCCGGGGCCTATGTCGTCATCACCACGCTCTACAGCACGTGGTGGAAGCACATCGCCGTGGTCGATCTGGTGGCCATCGCCTCCGGGTTCGTGGTGCGGGCCATCGGCGGCGCCGCGGCCACCAACATCCACATGAGCATGTGGTTCTTGCTGTGCACCTCGTTCGGTTCGCTGTTCATCGTCACCGGCAAGCGGTTCGCCGAACTGCGCGAACTCGGCGCCACGGCAGGGTCCACTCGTGCCACGTTGGGCGAGTATTCGCCGGCGTACCTGCAGACCGTGCTGGCCGTCAGCCTCGGCAGCACGATGGTGGCCTACTGCATCTGGGCGTTCGAAACCACCCAGGCGGCACCCAAGCAACACCCGTTCTACGAACTGTCGATCGTGCCGATGGTGATGGCCCTCCTGCGCTATCTGCTGGTGCTCGAACAGGGGCATGGCGCCGCGCCCGAGGAGATCTTCGTGGCCGACCGCACCCTGCAACTGATGGGCGTCATCTGGGTGGTCGTGTTCGCGCTCGGTGTGTACGTCCATTGAGAGGGATCGTGATGACGGCAGAGTTGACGACATCAACAACGACATCAACAACGACATCAACAACGACAGAGGTGGCACGGTGACCGCGATGCGCACGTACGACGAGGCGCTGGCGGCAGTGGCCGACGTCGACGGCTGGATGAGCCCCGACCAGGCGAAGCGTCTCTACGACGCCGCGGCGGGCACTCACGCCGGCGATCTCATCGTCGAGATCGGCAGCTTCCGTGGCCGCAGCACCATCGTGTTGGCCAGCGCAGCGCCCGCCGAGGTGCCGGTGGTGGCCATCGACCCCCATGCCGGCAACGACCGAGGTCCGCAGGAACTCGAGGGCTATGCCGCCGAGGCTGCCACCGACCACGACATCTTCAACGCCAACCTGGCGATCGCCGGCGTCACCGATCGCGTCCGCCACATCCGCTCGTTCAGCGACGCCGCCCACGACGCCGTCGAGGGCCACATCGCCGTGCTCTACATCGATGGCGCCCACCGGTTCGCCCCGGCGCGCACCGACATCCGCGACTGGGGGCGCCGAGTCGCGCCGGGTGGCACGCTGCTCATCCACGACAGTTTCTCGTCGGTCGGCGTCACCTTGGCCATCCTGCGCGAGCTGCTGTGGGGCACTCGGTACCGCTATGTGGGCCGCGCTCGGTCGCTCACCGAGTTCCGCGCCGACCTCGACGGCACCCGGTCGAGCGCGTTGCTCAACGCCGGTCGGCTGCTGCTGCAGCTGCCCTGGTTCGTCAAGAACCTGCTGGTGAAGGTGCTCATCACGGTGAAGCTCGGCGGTGTGCTGAAGGCGATCACCGGTCGCGACCCCGAGTGGCCATACTGAGTACCGTGAACTTCGCACGCCGATCGCTCACCGGATGGGGGCGCACCAACGCCACCGTCGCCGAGGTGCTCGAGGTGCCCAACCACGAGGTCGCCGATGTGGTGAAGGAGGCCGGACCGCGCGGTGCGCTGGTGCGTGGCCTCGGTCGCAGCTACGGCGATGCTGCACAGAACTCGGGTGGACTGGTGGTGCGGCTGTTCGGTTCGGCGCACCAGGCGGTCATCGATCAGGCGAAGGGCACGGTCGCCGTGCCTGCCGGAGTGAGCATCGACGACCTGCTGCGTGTGCTGGTGCCTCGCGGCTGGTTCGTGCCCGTCACGCCGGGCACGCGGTTCGTCACCATTGGCGGCGCCATCGCCAGCGACATCCACGGCAAGAACCACCATGGTGAGGGCTCGTTCGGCAGTCACGTCACCTCGCTCACCCTCCTCCTCGCCGACGGCTCGCAGGTGAAGGTGGGGCCGCGGCGCAACCCGGCACTCTTCTGGGCCACCGTCGGCGGAATGGGACTCACCGGCATCATCCTCGATGCCACCTTCACGCTCATCCCCATCGAGACCAGCCGCATGGCGGTCGACACCATCCGAGTGCCCGACCTCGATTCGCTGTTCGCCGAGATGACCAGCCCCGACGACGACGTGCGCTACAGCGTCGCCTGGATCGACCCGCTGGCCAAGGGGCGTCATCTCGGACGCAGCATCCTGGGTCGCGGCGACCATGCGCGGCTCGACCAGCTCGATGCCAAGGATGCGATCGCGCCGCTCGAGTACACGCCCCAGCAGTTGGCCACGTTCCCGCCGTTGGTGCCACCGGCCGGCTACATCAACCGGCTCACGGTGGCAGCGTTCAACGAGGTGTGGTTCCGCAAGGCGCCGGTGCGAGCCATCGGCCAGGTGCAGTCCATCGCGTCCTTCTTCCACCCCCTCGACATGGTGGGCTCGTGGAACCGTGTCTACGGAGCCAGCGGCATGGTGCAGTACCAGTTCGTCGTGCCGTTCGGTGAGGAGGTCGCCATGCGCACCGTCATCGAACGCTTGTCGGCTGCCCGCGCCGCCAGCTTCCTCGCCGTGCTCAAGCGCTTCGGTGCGGGCAACGCTGCTCCGCTCAGCTTCCCGGCTCCCGGCTGGACACTGGCGCTCGACGTGCCGGCCGGTTCGCCCGGTCTGGGCGAGCTGTTGCACGGTCTCGACCGCATCGTGCTCGATGCCGGTGGACGCCACTACTTCACCAAGGACGCCCACACCACGCCCGAGGCCATCCGTCGCGGCTACCCGCGCCTCGACGAGTGGAAAGCGGTGCGCGACTCCGTCGACCCGCACGGCCGGTGGCAGAGCGATCTGTCGCGCCGACTCGGCCTCACCGACTGAACAGGACCCTCATGAACAACGCATTCGGCGAACCCCAATCCATCCTGCTGCTCGGCGGTAACAGCGACATCGGTCTCGCCATCGTGCGCGAGCTGCTCAGCCCGGCCACACGCACCGTGGTACTCGCCAGTCGCGACATCGCCAAGGGCGAGGCTGCGGCCAAGGGGTTGCGTCACGACGGCCTCACGGTCGATGTCGTGGCCTTCGACGGCGCCGCCACCGACACCCACGAAACGGTCATCCGGCAGATCGCCGCCACGCACGGCGACATCGATGTGGCCATCGTGGCATTCGCCCTGCTGGGCGACGGAGAGGTGAGCTCGAAGGATCCCGGGGTGGCTGCCACCATCGCCCACGTCAACTTCACCGGCACGATCACCGCCACCATCGCGGTTGCCAACCGCATGCGGGCCCAGGGCCACGGCGCCATCGTGATGCTCAGCAGCGTGGCGGGCGAGCGGGTGCGATCGGCCAACCCGGTGTACGGCGCTACGAAGGCCGGTATCGATGGGTTCGCCCAGGGTCTGGGCGATGGACTGGCCGCCGACGGTGTGCACATGCTCATCGTGCGTCCGGGGTTCGTGCACTCGTCGATGACCACGGGCCGCAGCGCCGCACCGTTCGCGACCACCCCGGAGCAGGTCGCCCAGGTGGCCGTGAAGGGCCTGCGCGCCAAGCGTCGCATGGTGTGGGCGCCCGGCATCTTGCGCTACGTCTTCAGCACCCTGCGCCACGTGCCCGGACCCGTGTGGCGCAAGCTTCCACTGGGCGACTGAACCTCTCGGCGGTGCGCCGGGGTCAGTGCGGGCCGTGCTTGGCGAGTTCGCGTTCGAAGTCGGCGCGCCGTTGGGCGCCGATGCCGATGCCGGCGGGGCTCACCCCGTCGCCCTTCGCGCACCGGTGGTACAGCATCACCAGCGCGTCGTCGTAGTTGCCGACGAGGCAGAAGTTGTCGGCCACCACCTGGTTGGGCGCTTCGCTGCCGAAGGTCGACGAGGCGTTGGGTTCGTACCATCCGGTCCAGAAGTTGGTGAGGATCAACCAATCGGCCGTCTTCACGTCGGAGGCCAGACGTGAGCCCTCGCGGTCGGCGAGGCCCGGGTCCATCTCGATGAAGTAGGTGGCAGGCGTGAGTTCGGGGAACAGGTAGTAGAACACGACGTCGCTGTAGATGGTGCGGCTGAGGTCGGCCGGGCCCACCAGCAGTCGTTCGCCGGGCCGCATCTGCTTCGCCAGATCGTCGATGGCGGCCTGGCTGGAGTGCTGCAGCGGGATGTTGCCGAAGAAGAAGCTGCGCCCGTCGCGCGACACCTCGTAACCGCCGGGCTTGTTGCCCACGCTGATGCGGCTCTGCAACAGGTAGTAGCGGTAGGTGTAGAACGGGCAGATCACGAACATCACCGCGCCCACCACGGCACCGGCGACGAGCGGCGAGTGGCGCTGCACCAGCGACAGACGGGCGGTGCGCTGCCAGCGGGGAAGGAGCTCCACCACGAAGCAGGGGAGCAGCGCGAACGACACGCACGAACCCCATGCCAGGTGGGTGCTGTCGGGCCGCTGGAGCGCCTGGGGCAACATGCCGAGACCGAACAGTGAGCCGGCCAGCAGCACGGCATGGCGGGGCACGGCGTAGTGGTGACGGCGAGCGAGACGCCATGCCACCACCGGCAGCACGAGCGCGATGACGACCACGAAGAAGAACCAGAAGAACAGCTGGTGGTTGGCCGACAGCGCAGGGAACTTCCACCAGGGTGCGTCGGCCGGCCCTTCGGCCACCGCCTGCAGCGCGCCGTCGATGTGGCCGAAGCTGGGCGGTCGAGGCAGTGCTCGGCCCGGTCGGAGATGGAACACCGGGTCGATGAACATGCCCTGCACCGACGCGTGCACGCCGGCCATCAGCACGTGTACCAGGAGCGGAATGACACCGACGCCCACACCGACGGCGAACGGCGCGGCGACGGCGGTGGTGTTGCGGCGGTGACGCCACCACAGCCAGGTGTGTGCGATGCCGAGCGCCACGACGAGATCGGGGCGGTAACCGAGGGCGAGGCCGAACAGCAGGCCGGCGGCCACGAGGGCGATGGTGCGGGCGCGCCCGTCGGTGTGCAGGGCGCGCACGCCGCACACCACACTCCACAGCCCGAGTGCGACCGCACCCTCCCAGGCGAGTGCCGACAGGCCGATGGGAGTGAGCACCAACAGGGTGACCGCGACGGCCGAGACCACGGCGGTGCGATGCCCCCAGGCGCGGGCGAGGGCGTACACCGCGAAGATGATGCCGAGGTGCTGCAGCAGTCCGAACGCCCGCTGGCTCTCGAGGGTGTAGCCGAACACCGTGTACCACGCGGCGAGCACGTGGATGGAGAACGGGCCGTAGAGGTGCAGGTAATCGACGTTGGGCACATCGCCGGCGAGCAGACGCTTGGGGAAGACGAGCATGAAGCCCTCCTCCATCGAACTGCCGGTGCTCTTGAACAGGCCACGCAGGGGCACCACCACAACGGCCAGCACCATCAGGATGGAGATGACTCCGTTGCGGGACGGACGCCGACGGATGGCGCCGCCGAGCACGAAGGGAACGTCGGCGGTGGTGTCGGGCACGAGGTGCGATGCTACCCACCGGGGCCTGTTTGTCCCTGTCACCTGCACGTTCGCTAGCGTTCCGTCGCCATGTCGAACGAGCCCACCATCGAGCACCTCGCCGCCGAGATGATGGCGCGGGGCGTTCGCCGGGTGCATGTGCTGGCGTGGCGCGACCTCGACGATCCCGATGCCGGCGGATCCGAGGTGCACGCCGATCATTGCATGCGCCGGTGGGCACAGGCCGGCCTCGATGTGACGCATCGCACCTCGCACGCCGAGGGTCTGCCCGACAGGGCCGAACGCAACGGCTATCACGTGGTGCGCAAGGGCAGTCGGTATTCGGTGTTCGGTCGCGGCGTCGCCAGCGAACTGGTGCATCGCACCAGCTACGACGCCCTGGTGGAGGTGTGGAACGGGGTGCCGTGGTTCAGTCCCGTCTGGTGCCACAAGCCGCGCATCACGTTCCTCCACCACGTGCACGGGCCGATGTGGGACCAGTTGCTGCCCGGCCCACTGGCTGCGATGGGCCGCACCGTCGAGGCACGCATCGCGCCGCCGTTCTATCGACGCACGCTCACGCTCACCCCGTCGGATGCCACTCGTGACGAGTTGCTCCACTTGGGCTTCCGGCCCGAGATGGTGCGGGCGGTGCCCAACGGCGTCGAGGACGTGTTCCATCCGGGGGGTCGTCGCGCCGACGTACCCACTCTGGTGTGCGTGGGTCGGCTGGCGCCGGTGAAACGCCAGGACGAACTCATCGAGGCCGCGGTGATCGCGAAGCAACGCGTGCCCGATCTGCAGCTCATCATCGTGGGCGAGGGCCCGCTGAAACCGGTGCTCGAAGCCCGCATCGCCGGACATCACGCCGCCGACTGGATCCATCTGGCCGGTCGCCTGTCGCACGAGGAACTCGTCGACGTGTATCAGCGATCGTGGATGGTCACCAGCGCGTCACTCGCCGAGGGCTGGGGGCTCACCCTCACCGAGGCCGCAGCGTGTGGCACTCCGGCAGTTGCCACCGACATCAATGGTCACCGCAGCAGTGTCGTGAACGGTCTCACCGGGTCGCTGGTGCCGCTCGAACGACTCGGCGACGAGATGGCCGACCTGCTGCTCGATCACCCCCGGCGCGACGCATTGGCCGTCGCTGCGCTGGCCCGCGCCCGCACCCTCACCTGGGAATCCGTGGCCCGAGGCGTGCTGCAGGGCCTGCACGACCAGGTGCTCGCGAAGCGTCGGCGCTGAGGCGGCGGTACGGTCCGCCGTCGCGTGGGCAATTGCGCTGCCGGTCCTGCTGGTTCCCTCATTCGCTGCGATCTTCTCGCTGAATCGCCACGGTTCGTTCTGGCCGGCCACCGGGTTGGCGGCAGCCCTCGGGTTCGGAGTCGGTTGATGGGCCGGCCGAAGCGGTCGGGCAATCGACGTCGCGCCGCTCGAGCGTCATCGTCAGGTCGCGTTCGTCACGTTGTACCCACGTGCCGTGGCCGTCGGCGTGCAGTGGGCTCAACCCGAGTTCACGGCCATCGATCGCGTGGAGTGGTTCCTGGCCGCAGTCGGCGTGGGAGGCATTGCACTGCTGTGCAATCGCTCCGACAACTCCCGAGTCGTCCTCCGTCGCTGGCGTGGGGCTGGTTCACGGCGACCGTGCTGCTCTTTCACATTGACGGCTTCGGTCTCGTGTTCCTTCCGCTCGCGATCGGATATCGGATCGCCTCTCGCCACGGTCGGGTTGCGGCTCCCACGACATGAGTCGGATCGATTCCGGACAGGTGATTTCGACCATTTCGGTCGTTCTCACCTGACCAGTCTCACCAGTCTGCGGAGTCGGATGTGCGCTGCCGGAGAAGGATCGCTCCGACGAGTGCCGCGACCGCGATTGCGAGCCAGAGGAGCGCGTGGGCGCCGTTCGGACCTCCGGTGCACGTGTCCTTGCACGACTCGTGGTCGAACGCCGACACGGCGGTGGCGGGGTCGATCGGGTTCGGTGCGGTCGAGCAGCTCCGGTCGCATCTGGTCGTCGTAGCGGGCTCGGTCGGCTTCCCGGTGGGCGAGCCATTGGGCTTTTTGAACCGGTCGAAGATCTGTCGCATCAGGGTGCCGTGCATGGTGCCGCCGTGCGCTTCGAGCCACATCGTGTCGCCGGTGATCGACAGGCGAGCGTTGCGGCGTTCGTGGGGCCCGTTCGTGCGCGCGGAACGCGCCGTCGGGATCGGCGAGTGACTCCCGAAGGCGCAGGATGCTCTGGAAGTCGTCGTGTGCTGGGGGCGGGCCCGGTCGACCAACAGGTCTTCGGACCCGCCGAGATGGTCCCGCACTCGTTGGTTGGCCGCGACCGCGGCGAGGGCATGCATCTGTGACACGCCGAGTTCACCGTCGAGCGATGCCCGTTCGAACCGCGGCATCGTGCGGAACACTCGGCCCGGACGCGTGAACCGCGACGCCGCGGCGGGGGACGAGTTGGTGGCTGCGCGTCACCACGCCGACACCGATCGGTGCCCGTCGTCCACGTGGCCGGACATCTGCTCGACCCTGCCGACGAACAGCCCGATCGCGGCTTCGGCCCTGCGGCGCACCGCGTCGAGTTCGCGCACCGCGGCCTCGCGCTCGGCGGGCGACATCGTCGCGATGGTCTCCGCGCTGGGCACATCGAACGAACTCATGTACGCAGTGTCGCAGGAGGGTGTGACGGAGTTCCCGACTCCCCGAGCACATCCGAGAGAGCGGGTTCAGCGCGACAGGCAGCGGTGGAGGAACTCGGCGAGGCGCTCGGCGTTGCGGGTGATGGTGAGCTGTGAGGCCTCGTCGCGGGTGATGGTCAGCGACGGACAGAACATGTCGTCGGCGCCGCAGAAGAAGTGCGGCGAACCCTGCACGCCACGTCGCTTGCCCTCGTCCCAGTCGGCCAGCACCGAGGCCCGATCGGCGTCGGTGGGCTCGTCGACGGCGTGCGTTCGCCGGAGGTCGTCGAGCACCGCAGGATCGGAGATGTCGAGGCCGTGCTCGAACATCGCGTCGCGCAACGCGAACGCCACGGCTTCACCGGTGACCGGCGACTGGCGGTAGGCAGCAGCGGTGAGCGCCAGCGCGGGCAGCGTTGTGGTGGGGAAGTGGTCGAGGTCGAGGTGGCCGAACAGATCGGGCGACACCTGCTCGCGCAGGTCGTGCGCGTGATGGGCGGCGCCCTCGACGGCCATCGGCGTGCCGTTGACCAGCTCGAGTGGCCAGGCCCGCACGTGGATGGCGACATCGGTGCGCCGGCTCGCGGCCCGCTGCTGGACTGCGGCGCGCAGGCCCACGTGGGTGAACGGGCACCACACGTCGGCGAACACTTCGATGACCGACTGGGCTGACATACCCCTGAGGGTATCAGCCCGGCAGGAGTCGAGTGGCCGACTTGAGCAGTGTGAGTGCACCCTGCTTGGCGATGGTGCGGTGGTGGCTCTGGCCGGCGTCGGCGGTGGATGCACGGTTGGCGACGAACCATTCGTAGCTGTCGACGAGCATCTCGGCGTTGGAGTAGCGCGGCTGCCAGCCGAGCGCGTCGTGCACGTGCTGGGTGTCGAACCACAGCGACTTGCTGTACATCATCCAGTGGTACGGGGCGAAGGGGGCCAGATGCAGACCCGCCGCCACCTTCATGCCCATCGCAGCGGGTGCAGCGGGCAGCGAGCGCACCTTCGAGCCGGTGCCGGCATGCGCGCAGAGGGCTTCGAGGCCCTCACGCATCGTGCCGAACCGGTCGGTGCCGGCGTTGAACACCGCCGGCCCGGCGGTGGCGCCGGCGAGCAGGCACACCTCGGCGAGGTCGTCGGCGTGCACGAACTGGTAACGGTTGCTGCCGTCGCCGAGCACGAACACGTCGGCGCCGTCGGCGATCCACTCGAACAGGATGCCGAAGATGCCCAGGCGGCCGTGGCCGAGGATGGTGCGGGGTCGGACGATGCTGACGTCGAGGCCTTCGCGCACGGCGTCGAGGCACGCCCATTCGGCGGCGAGCTTGGCGTGGCCGTACTCCTCGACGGGCGACGGCACCGTTCCGGGCAGCACCGGGTTGGCGCGCGGCACGCCGAACACGGCGCTCGACGACGTGTGCACGACCTTGCCCACACCGGCGGCACGACAGGCGACGAGCAGGTTGACGGTGCCGTCGACGTTGACGGTGCGCAGCAACTCGTGATCCTTGGCCAACGGCACCTGTGCGACGTTGTGGAACACGATGTCGACCCCCCGCACTGCCTCGGCCACCACACGCGGATCGCGGATGTCGCCACGAACCAGATCCACGCCGGCGGGTCGGTCGTGCGCGTCGTTGAGGTCGAGCACGCGCACCTGGTGCCCCGCAGCGACCAGGCGTTGCACCAGCAGCGAACCGAAGTAGCCGCTGCCGCCGGTGACGAGCGACAGGGTCACAGTTCCAGACCCTGGTCGAGACACCAGCGGATGCTGCGCCGCATGCCCTCGTAGAGGTCGACCTGGGGCTGGTAGCCGAGTTCGTCGACGGCGCGCGAGATGTCGCAGGCGATGGTGTGCCCCATCTCGCCGAGCACGTGCAGCTGCTGCTGGTAGAGGCCCACCGCTTGCAACAGTCGGTCGCCGGTCTCGGCCACTCGTGCTGCCAGCGAGGGCAGGCTGGTGCTGGGCGGCAGCACGCTGAGGCCCTCGTCGGTGAGCGCACGGCCGACGGTGTCGACGATCTCCGACACGGTGTAGGCGCGTTGGTCGGCGATCCAGTAGCCACGCCCCTTTGCAACCGGAGTGAGTTCGGCGGCGAGGATGCCGTCGACGAGGTTGTCGACGTACACCATCGAGCGTCGCTGATCGCCCGCGCCGATGACGGGGAACTTGCCGGCGCGCACCATCTTGAAGAACGTGGTCTGGCGCGGCGGTTGGAACGGTCCGTAGAACCAGGGAGGACGCACGATGGTGGCGTCGAGGCCGGCAGCGACGGCCTCGTTGACGGCCATCTCGGCGAACATCTTCGACTTCCCGTAGCCCAGATAGGGGTGGTACGGCTCGTCGGCGCCGAACGTGTCGGCGCTGTGTGGGTTGGTGCCGAACGGGCTGTTGGACGACACGTGCACCACGCGGCGCACGCCGGCGTCGAGCGCGGCGTCGGTGACGTAGCGGGTGCCGTTGGTGTTGACCTCGGTGAACTGACGCACGCTGGAGGGGTGGATGACACCGGCGGTGTGGATGACGTCGGTGTCGGGCCCCACGTCGTAGAGCAGCCGTTGCGCGGTGTCGGCCTTGGAGATGTCGCCGATGATGATGTCGACGCCCGGCCGCTTCGCCGTGGCCTCGGCCAGGGCGTGCGCGTCGGCGGTGCTGTGCACGAGCAGGCGCAGCTGTGGCCGTCGTGGGTCGGCGATGAGGCGGTGCACCAGCGCACGGCCGAGCCACCCGCTGGCGCCGGTGACGGCGGTGGTGCGAGGTGGCGACCAGCGGTCGAGGGGAGTGTCAGCCATGGGTACCTCCGGCGACGAAGCGGCGTGCATTGCGAATGGCGAACGCCATCACGGACGCCTGGGGGTTGACGCCGGGTGCTGTGGGGAGCAGCGAGGCGTCGTTGACGTAGATGTTGCGCTGCCCGTGCACGCGGCCGAACGAATCGGCACCGCAGCGGTCGGGGTGCTCGCCCATGGGCACCGTGCTGCAGAGATGCACGGTCATGACGGTGGCCTTCGACGCGCTGAACGCCTGTTGCATGGTGCCCAGATCTCGGCGCGTGTGCACGGCGGGGGCGCCACGGAACGACGGGAACACGGTGTCGGCGCCTGCCTCGAGCATGAGGAGGGCGAGCCGGCCCAGGCCGCTGCGCAGCGTGTCGCGGTCGCGCCGGCTGAGGCGATAGGTGACGATGGGATCGCGCAGGCCGGGAACCGAGGTGACCCGGCCGAGCCCCTCGCTGGTGATGGCGGCGTAGTAGACGCTCATGCGTGGCCAGTCGGTGACAGCGGATCGGAACGATCGCCACTCGTCGAGCAGGCTGAGGGCCACGAGGCCCGGGTTGCTGGCAGAACCGCCGAACGACAGGTGTGGCGCGAACTCCTTCACCTGGTGCACGGGCACGTCGTCGGGCACGTTGAGCTCGTCGGCGAAGCGTGCCGCCAGCTTCACCGTGGGATGCACCGCCAGCGTGCGGCCGATGTGCCCACGGATGCCCGAACGCTGCAACAGTGCCGGTGTCTGGATGGCGCCGCCGCACACGAACACGTGACGGAACGTGATGCGGCCGGGCGAGCCGTCGGCGAGGGTGGTGACCGCGGCGTTGGCGCGCTCGCTCGAGCGTACGAGCCGATCGACGCGACAGCCCACCGCGATGCGAGCGCCGGCGGCGACCGCGCGCGGCAGATAGGTGCGGGTCATCGACTGCCGTTCGCCGCGCAACGGTTGGTCGGGGTGCGGGTAGGTCATCCAGCGCGGGATCTCGCCGTTGTTCCAGCCCAGTCGATCAGCGCCGCGCTTGAGCACATCGCTGGGTGCGGTGTGCGGACCGGGCATCGTGCGCACGCTGATGGCCTGCTCGACCTCGTCGGCGATCGACAGCACCTCGTCGGGGTCGAAGTCGGCGATGCGGAAGTCGCGGCGCCAGCGTTCGAGCAGTTCGCCCGGGGGACGCCAGTAGAGGCCGCTGTTCACCTCGGTGCCACCGCCGGCGCAGCGGCCCTCTGTGTAGGCGATCGATGGCATGCCGATGGCCACCGTGACGCCGCCCGCGCGGTACTGCTGGTCCATCTGACCCAGCGAGAACGGCACCACGGATCCCTGCTCGACCCAGTCGCCCTCTTCCACCACGAGCACGTCGAGGCCGGCCTCGGCCAGGATGGCGGCCGTGGTGGCGCCTCCGGCGCCACTGCCGATGACCAGGACGTCGGCGTCCATGGACGTGGTGGCGCGGGCGGCGATCATGCGACGGCCGATCCTGTGGGCGTGCCGCCGGAGGGGGTGGTGTGCGGCCAGTGCTCCCACACGTAGGCGACGGCCAGCGACCGGGTGAGCCGCGGATATTCGCCCACGAATGGCAGGGGGAGTGCCATGAGCAGCTTGGCGATGGTCCAACCGGCGGGCAGTGCCATCACCACTCGGAACACCGACCCGATGGCGAGCACGCCGAATCGCGTGAAGCTCGGCATGGAATCCACGCGCCTGGCCACGAAGGCGACCACCTCGCGCCGTCGTGGCGCCGACAGGTCGGGCAGGTCGTCGGCGAGCAGACGCTCGGCAAAGGCACCGACGACGGGAAGGGCTCGAACCTGGCGCATGGGCACTCGCATCGTAGCGGCGAGGAGTCGGCGAGCGAAGCGATGCGCGCAGTAGCATCGTCGCTCGTGCGTTCGGTCGTCGTCCTCCCCACCTACAACGAGGCCGACAACATCACGCTCATGGTCGAGGCGCTCCGTGAGGCCGCCCCCGACACCGATGTGATGGTGGTCGACGACAACAGCCCCGATGGCACGGGGGCGCTGGCCGACACTGCGGCGGCCCGGATCGGTCGGGTGCAGGTGGTGCATCGGCAGGGCAAGGCCGGCCTCGGATCGGCGTATCGGCACGGGTTCGGCCTCGCCTTCGAGCAGGGCTACGACATCATCGTGTCGATGGACTGCGACTTCTCGCACGACCCCGGGGTGATTCCCGAGATGCTGCGACTGGTCGAGGGTGGCGCCGATGTGGTGGTGGGCAGCCGCTACGTGCCCGGCGGCGGCACGGTGCACTGGCCGTTGCACCGTCGGCTGCTCTCGAAGTGGGGCAACCGCTACACCGGGTTCATGCTGGGCATGAAGGTGCGCGATTGCACCAGCGGGTTCCGTGCGTACCGTGCGGCCACGCTGCAGAGTGTCGATCCACAACGCACGTCGGCCGAGGGCTATGCGTTCCTCACCGAACTCGTGCGGCAGATCGCACTGCACGGCGCCACCGTGGTGGAGACACCCATCATGTTCAAAGATCGCGAGCGAGGCACCAGCAAGATGTCGGGCCGCATCATCGTGGAGTCGATGACCCTCGTGACGCGGTGGGGCATCGCCGATCGGTGGGCGTCGCTGCGCGGCGGCACGCCCACGTGAGCGACCGCGCCGCCCACTGGGTCATTCGTGGCGCAGTGGCGCTGCCCTTCGTCGTCGCGGTCGTGGTGCTGTCGCGTCACCACTGGGCACCGGTGCTCGACATGGCGATGACCGAGTTCCGCGTGCGCGACGTCGGCACTCGCTACACGCCGCTCATCGGCCTCCCCGGCCGCATCGGCCACTTCCCCGACCAGGGCAGCCATCCCGGTCCGCTCAGCTTCTATCTCCTGGCCCCCGTGTATCGCCTGTTGGGCGCCCGCTCGTTCGGTCTGCTGGTGGGCGCGGCGGTCGTCAACGTCGCCGCCGCGTGGACCGCGCTGTGGATCGCCGGCCGACGCGGTGGTCGTCGCCTGCAGTGGGGTGTTGCGGCGTTCGTGGTGGTGGCACTCGCCTGGTACGGCGCCAGCGTGCTCACTCAGCCCTGGAACCCGTATCTGCCGCTGGTGTCGTTCCTGGTGGTGCTGCTGGCCACGTGGTCGGTGCTCGACGGCGATCATCGCATGCTCATCGCCCAGGTGGTGGCCGGCACGTTGTGCGCGCAGACCCATGTGCCGTACCTGTTGCTGTCGGTGGTGCTCATCGGCGTCTCGATGGGCGTGGTGCTGTGGCGGTGGTGGCACCAGCGCGATCGTGGTCCGCTCGTCAGCGTCGGCATCGCCATCGGCGTGGCGTTCGTGCTGTGGCTGCCGGTGTTGGTCGACCAGGTCCGCCACGACCCCGGCAACATCACGATGCTGCGTCGGCACTTCCTCAACCCGCCCGAACCGCCACAGGGGTTCCGGGTGGGGCTCACCACCACGCTGCGACACTTCGACGTCCTGCACCTCGGGTGGCGCCTCGTGGCCCGCTCGTCGGTGGCACTCGACACGCTGCACGATCTGGAGGGGGGACGCAGCATCATCGGGCTGGTCGTGCTCGTCGTGTGGCTGGCGGCCGCTGCGTGGACGCTGCTGCAGGTGCGCCACGGAGCCGGCGACCGTCGACTGCTGCGACTGCACGCGGTGGTGGCCGTGGCGGTGCTGCTGTCGGTGATGTCGATCGCCAGGGTGTTCGGCAAGGTGTGGTACTACCTGTCGCTGTGGGCGTGGAGCATCGCACTGCTCGCCGTGCTGGCCACCGTGTGGACCGCCGTGCTCGCGTGGGAGGCACGTTCGCCCAAGCGCCTGCGCACCGGCGTGGTGGCGTTCGTGGTGGTGGCCATCGCCACGGTCGCCTTCGTGCGCGACGCCGCGCAGGTGCGTCCGCCGGAAGACCGCCTTGGTCGCACGTTGGCGGCCGTGGTGCCGTCGACGGCTGCCGCGTTGCGGGCGGGCACTGGTGCCGCGAGCGGTCCCGACGGCACCTACGCGGTCGTGTGGGCCGACGCCTACTACTTCGGGTCGCAGGGTTACGGCCTGGTGAACGAACTCGAGCGGCTCGGACTGCACGCCTACGGGTATCCCACCTACCACGTACCCATGACCCCGCACCGCATCACCACCCCCGACCGAGCCACCGCCGAGGTGGTGCTGGCCACCGGCGTCAACGTCGCGAGGTGGAAGGGCATCGCCGGCGTCGAGCAGGTGGCCGACGTCGAACCGCGCACGCCGGCCGAGCTGGCGCGTTTCAACCAGTTGCACGACGACGTCACCGCCGGACTCACATCGGCCGGTCTCACCGATCTGGTGCCCATGGTCGACACCAACCTGTTCGGTGCCTCGATCGATCCCCGCGTGCCGCCCGAGATCGAGCAGATGATGGCCGAGATGCTGGTGCTCGGTGAGGAGACGGCCGTGTTCATCGCGCCGACGGGAACCTTCGATGCACATCCCTGACCGCCTCCGCACGTGGCGGCCTGATCGGTGGGTGATCGCCGTGTGGGCGCTGGCCGTGATGCCGGTGGTGGTGGCCACCGTGCGCGCCATCCGGCGCGGTTGGCTCCCCATCGGCGACAACGCGCTCGTGGCCATTCGCGCACACGACGTGTTCACGTCGCACCATCCGTGGTTGGGC
>Ga0075026_100000352_pt1 | contig 18187 bp, 17 predicted proteins | sample Str012_2_FD_71392 | JGI IMG/M metagenome (GOLD analysis project Ga0075026, IMG submission 71392) | Freshwater sediment microbial communities in response to fracking from Pennsylvania, USA - Straight Creek_MetaG_SC_2012 | ecosystem: Environmental > Aquatic > Freshwater > Creek > Sediment... | reverse complement strand
GAATTATGGTAAACCCGAAATTGAAGAGTATCTTAAAAATTTGGTGAAACTTGGAAACAAAACGTATTCATATTCAAACTTAGGTACAGGACTTTTGGGTTATACACTCGGTTTGTCTCAAAAAACAAATTTTCAAAACCTTTTACAAAAGAAAATTTTTGACAAATACAAAATGACAAATTCATTCACAAGTTCCCGAAATTTGGGGAATAGTCTGATAAAAGGATTAAACAAAAAGGGAGAAACTGTATCTAATTGGGATTTTGATGTTCTATTTGGCGCAGGAGGTATATTATCTACAACAGAAGATTTAGTAATGTTCACAAATGCACAATTCAATCCTAAAAATAAAGAACTCGAATTAACAAGAAAAACAACTTTTGAAATTAAAGGAAATACGAAAATTGGTTTAGGTTGGCATAAATTAGAATCTGAAAATGGAAAGGATTTGCTTTGGCACAATGGAGGAACAGGTGGATATTCATCTTCAATAGTAATGAAAGTTGAAGAAAAAACTGCAGTTATTATCTTGTCAAATGTATCTGACATTAATGAGCAAATTGACGCTTTATCCTACGAATTGATAAACAAAACGAACAAAAAATAACGACAGCTAACAAGGATTTGGCAAAATGGGGGCAGGAGTGCTGAATTGAGCATTTGTACTTCTATTTCCCCACTTCGCCAAGCCCCGGCACGTTAGCGGGCATTTGAAAGCGACCAGTTCATAAACAAGACATGCAACAGCAATTAAAATACATAGAGTTAAAATCAGGCTATTCCGACAATGGACCTGCGTGGATCGGCAATGTAGAGTTTTCTAAATCTGGCAAGACTGTATATTTTAATGGTCGAGCGTTAAAAGGAAATGGACATGGCTTGTGTTCTGACATAGAAACTCATGAGGTATATTGGATTTCCGGAATAAAAAAGAATGGACAAGATCGACACTGGGCTGGACATGGAAAAATTATGATTGATCGACAAGTTATAAATGACTACCTAGATATAGTCGACCGCAAAACTCTTGACTTTAAAAAATATGAGGTAGTTGACTTAATGACAACAGATAAGATGAAGTTTACTGACATAGAAAACAGTAACCTTGACGAACGTAACGACAAAAACAATTATAAAGACCTTATTGATTTGTCAATTCCAGAATTGACAAATGTTATTATAAAATTAAAAGCAAAAGAGGAGTTGACAAATTCAAATAACGGTGTAAAATATTATACAAATAAACGACTAGAAGCTGAACGGCTTTTAAGCGAACTTCAGCGACAGAATTCATGAGTTTTCTCTGCCGACTTAAACACTCGCTAATAACGTGGTCTGCCTCCAGGCTGGCTGAATATTGGAGCAATCAGCAGTGGCTATGTTGCTACCCTTTTTAAAGACATATTTGGGTAGTTTTTAAAATCAATTTTTATAACCCGGCTTATTGGCCCCGCCAACGGAACTACATCTGCAGACAAGGGAAAAACTGCCTCTCCAAAAGTTATTCTAAGACGCAGAAAATTGTTCTCCGGCTGAAAATCTTCTTCTGCAATCAGAAGACAACATACTTATCATTCGCTTGATAGTAATTTGCGAGTGTTCCTTTCCTGTATAGTAGGTTTTTGGAATAAAATAGTTAAGCGAAGGCAGTTTATCCTGGCAAAAAACTTACACTTGTTTGCCTCAATTGTTTATGAATTGTTATCGGGCCCGTTAACAAAATAATCGGGCATTCGCCCCGTTTAAGCCTTGCAAAAACAACGATTGCCTGCTCTATCCTCAACTCATTTGTTAGCTGGTTCTTAACACCCGGATAACGTAAACACGAAAATTAACCGTTTATATTTGCGCTTTCATGCTAAGAAGATTCGTCATATTTATCGTAGCCCTCGTCCATATCAATGGGTCCATGTTTCTGCCACAGGTTGCAGAAGTGGACATCTTCAATGCGCAGGGTCAGCAGGAAGCAGACGTTAACACCGTTGTAGAATACGTAGACGAAATCATCCTGGGCAATCACAAAAGCAACCCCGTAGACGAAGACAACGACCAGGGCCAGAATTTTCACCTGGTAAAAATAGTGGACTATTATTTTGCACTCGATATCCAGTTGCTGAAACACAAACCAGTGCTGGCCGCTTCAAAAAGCAAATTCCCGCTTTTTCCTGAAGTAAAAATAACCCCTGTTACGCTGGACATTCTTGCGCCACCACCAAAGGCATAACAAACATTTTCATTCGCCATCACACGTTAATAACAATTGCCGCCATTGCAATACAAATTGCAGCTGCACCCCTGTTATTATTTAACAACACAAATCACCTGAAATGAACACCAAACCTCGTTTACACAAATGGGCTTTGCTTTGTATGATTGCCCTGAGTTGTACGCAAATTTTTGCGCAAGACTCAACGCATATCAGCATCCAAAAAGCAGAAAAACAGTTCCTGGAAAAAAACCTGCAGTTGCTGGCAGAAAAATACAATGTTGCGATTGCCCGTGCGGCAGTTATCCAGGCCCGCCTGTACAACAACCCTTCGGTACAAATCTCTACGGCACTGTACAACCAGGATCAGAAAAAATTCCTGGACATTAGCAATGCAACCGGGCAATACGGCATCGGCGTGCAGCAGCTTATTATACTGGCTGGCAAACGCAACAAACAAATTAAACTGGCAGAGACCGGCACCCAACAGGCCGAAAACAGTTTCTTTGATTTGATGCGCACACTGCGTTTCACCCTGCGCGGCGATTTTTACAATGTTTACTTTCTTCAAAACTCGGTGAATGCCTATACCACGCAAATCAATACACTGGAAAACCTGAATACCGCTTATACTGATTTGCAGGCAAAAGGCGTGGTAACGTTGAAAGACGCCGTACGCATCAAATCGCTCCTGTATGGTTTAAAAGCAGAACAGACTGGTTTGAGCAACCAGCTGAATGACGCAGAAGCAGAACTGCAATTGCTGCTGCAAAACAATAAAACCTATTTTATTGCCGATGCCGACAGCGCCAGTCTTGCCACTGCCATTGGCCAATACAACCTGCAATCGCTGGTAGACAGCGCCTACAACAACCGTTACGATTTGAAACTGGCCAATAACGCAGTTACCTACACGCAGCAAAATTATGCATTGCAAAAAGCACTGCGTGTGCCAGATCTTTCGCTGGGCGCAGAGTTCGACAAACGCGGCAGCTATATCAACAATGCCTCTTTTTTAAATGCAGCCATCGACCTGCCCTTCTTTAACCGCAACCAGGGCAATATCAAAGCCGCAAAAATTGGCATCGACCAGAGTAAAATACAGCTGGAACTGCAAAGGCAAACTGTAGAAAACGATGTACAAAAAGCCTATATAAAAATGCTGACCACCCATAAAATGCTGCAATCCTTCGACCCCGGTTTCAGATCTCAGTTTCAGCGTTTAATGGACGGCGTTACCGATAATTTCCTTAAAAGAAATATCAGCCTGATAGATTTTACAGATTTTGTTGAATCGTATAAAAACAATGTGCTGCAACTAAACCAGCTGCAGAACGACCGGATGCAGGCCATCGAAGCACTTAATTTCTCTGTCGGAAAACCAATTATTGAATAAATACATAACTATAAACCATGAACGCCTTTAAGCTTTATTTACCCCTCCTGCTCATCATTGTACTGGCAGCTTCCTGCGGAGAACATACCGTTATCCTTGCAAAAGACGATAACGCCATACCCGACAGCATCGTAAACAAAACAGAAACTGCGGCAGTGAGCATGGAAGATATTGCAGAGTCCGTAAAATTAAATGGTAAAATCATCCCCAATGAAACACGGCAGGCCAAAGTATATGCGCTGGTGAGTGGCAAAATCAATTCACTTTCTGTTGAGCTGGGCGATTATGTAAAAAAAGGTCAGACACTCGCCATTCTGCAAAGTACCGAAGTAGCAGGCGTTGCCAATGATGTATCACTTGCGCAAAGCAATGTGGACATTACAAAGAAAAACCTGGAGTCAACCGAAGAATTGTTTAAAAGCAACCTGGCCACCGAAAAAGATTTAACCAGTGCAAAGCTGGAATTCAACAAAGCCAGTTCTGAACTGAAAAGGGCCACGCAGGTTTCTGCCATTACGGGTGGCAACAATGCCAGCTACCTGCTGAAAGCGCCTATCAGCGGCAGCCTCATCGAAAAAACCATCACCAACAATTCTGAAGTAAGGCAAGACAATAGCACAAGCCTGTTTACGGTAGCCGACCTGTCGATGGTATGGGTCATCGCCAGTGTGTACGAGTCCGACATCAACAAAATAAAGATTGGCGACAATGTAATTGTAAACACTTTATCGGCTCCCGAAAAAAACTACCAGGGCAAAATTGACAAAATCTATGATGTGCTGGATCCTGCCTCGCGTACCATGAAAGTGCGGATAAGCATGAGCAATCCAAAGAATGAACTAAAACCCGAAATGTTTGCCACCATTAACGTAAAAGGAAAGCCCGAAGGCCGCATGCTTTCCATCCCTTCCAAAGCCGTGGTGCTCGACAACAGCAAACAATACGTAGTGGTAAAAAAAGACAAAAAACTGCTGATAAAACCAGTACAGGTGCAAAAAAGAATCGGCGACCTTTCTTTTATTAGCGGGCTTACCGAAGGTGAGCAGGTAGTCACCAATTCCCAGGTGTTTTTATTTGAGGCCCTCAATTCTAACTAGTTCAAATTTTTGGTATGCACAAAGTCATCAAAAAAATAATTTCGTTTTCACTCAAGAATAAGATTTTCATTACGTTTTCTACCCTTATTCTTATCCTCTGGGGAATCATTGCATTCAAAAACATTCCCATTGAAGCCTTTCCGGATGTTACCAATACACAGATTACCATTATTACGCAATGGCCCGGCCGCAGTGCAGAAGAAGTGGAAAAATATGTGACCATTCCGATAGAAATTGCCATGAACCCGGTGCAGAAAAGAACTTCTGTAAGATCTACCACTGTATTCGGCCTCTCTGTTATAAAAGTAATATTTGAAGACAATGTAGACGATGCATTTGCGCGGCAGCAGGTAAACAACCTCCTGCGCGGCGTACCCCTGCCCGATGGCGCCGACCCGGATGTGCAGCCCCCTACCGGGCCCACCGGCGAAATCTTCCGCTATACTTTACAGAGCAGCACCAAAACGGCGCGTGAGTTAAAAACCATACAGGACTGGGTGATAGAACGCCAGTTCCTCTCCGTTCCCGGTGTGGGCGATGTGGTGAGCTTTGGTGGAGAAGTAAAAACCTTCGAGATAAAAGTAAACCCGGGCAAACTGGCCTCTTATGACATTACACCGCTTGATGTATACAACGCCGTGGCCAAAAGCAATATCAATGTGGGTGGAGATGTGATTGTAGACAATTCGCAGGCCTACGTGGTAAGGGGCATCGGACTGCTGAACAACGTGGAAGAAATAGGCAATATCATTGTAGACAATATCAATGGCACGCCCATCCTTGTAAAAGATGTGGCAGAGGTAAACAATTCCAATTTACCCAGGCTGGGCCAGGTTGGCCGCGATTTGCAGAACGATGTGGTAGAGGGCATCATCGTGATGCGCAAGGGCGAAAACCCCAGCGATGTGATTAAAAAGGTGCAGGCAAAAATCACTTACCTCAACACAAAAGTGCTGCCATCCGATGTAAAAATAAATACCTTTTACAATCGCAACGACCTGATAGATTTTGCCACGCACACCGTACTGCACAATATGCTGGAAGGAATCATTTTTGTAACAGTGATTGTGTTCTTGTTTATGGCCGACTGGCGCACAACGGTTATCGTGGCCATTGTAATACCGCTGGCGCTTTTGTTTGCTTTCATTTGCCTTACATTAAAAGGCATGTCGGCCAATTTATTGTCGATGGGGGCGATTGACTTTGGTATCATCATAGACGGTGCTGTGGTAATGGTAGAAGGCATTTTTGTGCTGCTGGATATGAAAGCCCATGAGCTGGGTATGGAGAGGTTTAACAAGCTATCCAAACTGGGACTTATTAAAAATACAGGTGCTGAACTGGGGAAAGCCATCTTCTTTTCGAAACTGATCATCATTGCCGGCCTGCTGCCTATTTTCTCCTTCGAAAAAGTGGAAGGAAAAATGTTTTCTCCCCTGGCATGGACCCTGGGTTTTGCATTGCTGGGTGCACTGATACTAACGCTGACACTTATCCCATTACTCAGCAGCTTGTTGCTGCGCAAAAATGTACGCGAAAAACACAATCCTTTTGTCAACTTTATCACCAGCGGGGTCATGAAAATGTTTTCAAGCGTGTACAAGTACAAAAGAACCACGCTGCTGCTGGCCGGCATACTGGTAGCCGTTGGTTTGTTCCTCTTTAAATTCCTGGGTTCAGAATTTTTGCCCGAACTGGATGAAGGCGCCATTTACATCAGGGCCACCTGCCCGCTGAGTGTTTCGCTGGAAGACGCAAAAGACATTGCCAATAAAATGCGCCGCATTGTGCGGGCCTTCCCCGAAGTAAAACAGGTAATGTCTCAAACCGGCCGGCCCAACGACGGAACGGATGCTACTGGTTTTTATAATATTGAATTTCATGTTGACATCTATCCCAAAAAAGAATGGAAGAGCGGCATCAGCAAAGAGGAATTGATTGAACAGATGAAAGAAAAACTATCCGCCTTTCCGGGCATCGATCTTAACTTTTCGCAGCCCATTATGGACAATGTGGAAGAAGCCGTGTCGGGCGTAAAGGGATCGCTTTGCGTTAAAATTTATGGCGATAGCCTGGCGTATACAGAAAAAAAGGCGGGCGAAGTATACAATATTATGAAGGGCGTTAAAGGCATTGAAGACCTGGGTGTAATCAGGAATATTGGCCAGCCCGAAATGCGCATCGATCTGGATCAAAATAAAATGGCTTTGTATGGCGTAACAACGGCTGATGCCAATGCTGTAATAGAAATGGCCATTGGTGGCAAGGCGGTTACCCAGATTTATGAAGGCGAAAAAAGATTCCAGTTGCGTTTGCGCTACCAGGAAAATTTCCGCAACAACGGCGATGCCATCAGCAATCTGATGGTACCCACCCTGCGCGGCGCCAAAGTGCCCATTAAAAACATCGCTACCATTGAAACGCGTACGGGGCCCAGCCTCATCTTCAGAGATGAAAACCTCCGTTATTCTGCCGTTAAGTTTTCGGTACGCGGACGCGATATGGGTAGTGCCATTGCAGAAGCACAGGACAAAGTAGATGCCAATGTAAAACTCGATAAAGGGTATGAAATGCAATGGGCCGGTGATTTTGAAAACCAGCAAAGGGCCACCAAACGATTGTCGCAGGTGGTGCCCATCAGCATCCTGATCATATTCCTGATCCTGTTCATCATGTTTGGCGATTTTAAAGATGCCGGCATGGTGCTGATGAATGTGCCTTTTGCCATCATTGGGGGCATTGCCGCACTATTAATTACCGGTACCAATTTCAGCATCTCGGCAGGTATTGGTTTTATTGCCTTGTTTGGCATTTGTATACAGAATGGCGTTATCCTGATCTCGGTATTTAAAAAGAATCTGCAGAAAGTAAAAAAACACGAGTTTAATACCCATACACTTGAAAACGCCATTAAGAACGGGGTTGAAAGCCGCGTACGCCCGGTAGTAATGACTGCATTGATGGCGGCCATTGGTTTATTGCCGGCGGCCTTGTCAAACGGAATCGGTTCGGAAACCTCCAAGCCACTGGCCATCGTTGTAATAGGCGGCCTGATAACCGCCACGGTACTCACCTTGCTGGTGTTTCCGCTGTTCTTTTTTGCAGGATACCGGAGGCTTGGCAATAAAATGGATTGATGCAGTTCATCATTGACGGTGCACCGTCTGTAGTTCTTTTGCCCCGCAAGAGAACTACAGACGATACACTTACTGTAAGACAAAAAAAACAGCAACCGAACCAGCCACTGCAAACGATAAACCATGAATTTTCATTATGACCAAAACAAATAAAATAACCTTCAAGGTGTTTTTCTTTGAGCGTGTCAAAAAGAAACTGAAATTTTTTGAAACAGATACCTATCCGCTGCAGATAAGACTAACAGCCGGTACCCGGACGCTTTACATGAAAAGCAATTTTTTTACGCAGGTACAGCGGGATAAATACCAGCAGGAAGCCCTGCTGAAAGAGATAAAAATATCTATCAATGACATTATAGCCTGGGAAGAAGATTTAATGAAATTGCTGCTGGCAAAGAAAAGAAACAATGTATCGATCGACATTATACGGGAGGAATACAGTGTACTCTCGCGTGACATACTGCACGAACTGGATGAAAAGTTTAAAACATTCCTGGTAGACTTTTTTTATGCGGAAAACCTGCCGGCCTATTCATCGTTTATTAAGAACGATGGCAGCAACCATACCAGCGAGTTTATTCTTCAAACACTGGAAAAATCTCTGCAACCACTTGTTTTTGACAAACTATTGAAAACAGCCGCTGAAAAAGCACCGCCCTATATTCCTTTGATCCATTTTTACAGGGAAAATATCAACAACCCTGTTCCCCTGTTTCCCGTTTATCAATGGCAGCAGGACGCCGTTAAAAATAATTTCATCTTTTATATTGATACCCGGTTTCACGAATACAAACAATGCAATCCCGTACATTATATCAATTCGTTTTATCAGTTAACAGACAATGAACGCATTGCTGGCAACCATCCCCTGTTTGCAAAACAGCCCTAAAAAGCCCGGCAACTTGCGCTGCAGGGCTTTGCAAAAAAGGAACCACCAGACACAGATTGACTCTACACCGCTACGCGTGATTCCATTGAATGGTTTAAAATGCTTTGCTGCCGCAGCGATTCTTCAATATAAACAGCTTTGTGAATAAGCGTTTGATCTTTTATATACGATGTGCTGTCAAACGCACGGCCGATTTGTCCATCTTTATAAATATTCTTAAACGCTGAGAACGCCAGCGTAAAACCCCATTGCTGCACCAGGAAATCATATACAAAGCGGTCATTGTCTATTAAAGCGGTATAATCGGCAACAACATAGTTAAAGGAAGGCAGTTGTTTAATATGCTGCAGGATGGCCTGGTTATAGGCAATCCATATTTGCAGGAAACGCTGGCTGTGTTTTCTGCGCAGCTTCTCCATCTTCTTTTTTTGCAGGAAGTGTTTCCAGAAAAACGCCGCAAACCCTTTTTTGTCAGCATATTTTTGTTCGCTCTGTTTGTACATCCGGCTTACGAGCGAACTAATTACCGACTGATAGTCTCTTAAAACAACAAAGTAAAAAGCATCGGGCACCAGCTCTTTGTAAACATCCAGGAAAAGGCAGGTTCTTGGATCTTTCCAACCCCATTCCGGATTGAATCCATTTTTATACGCAATGATATCCCTTAACTTATCTTTCTCTTCGTGCGAAAGCGGCCCGGGCAGATTTGCTGTAAAGCCATTGTCTGACATACGGCGGCTTTTTAACAATGCCTTGTGGCTGTCTAAAAAATCCAAGTCCTCAAAATGACCTTCATCGTTGCCGGTACCCGCTCCCAGCAATTCGTCGCCTACATGCAAACCGCAACGGTTCAGCCATTGTGTAATTAAAGAAGTGCCCGAACGGTGCATGCCCGTAACTATCAAAATTTTATTTTTTACCATTGCTGCTGTTTTAAGCCTGTTAAACCGCCACCCTGATAGTAATATTCCTTTCCCTGGTATTGGCCGACAGGTGTTGTATAATAAATGAAAAAAGATCGTCTGCACAGGATTCTTTCTTTTTCCGGGCCGTATTGATGTACAAGTCCGGATTTGCAGGAATATCAAATGGATCATTGATGCCCGTTAGATTGCTGATTTTACCGGGTTCTCCGTCTGGCAAGAGGGCTTTTGCATACAGGCCCTTTGTATCCCTTTTTATAAGTGCAGCAACCGGGCAATCTACAAACACGGTTTGCACATCCCGGTAACTGCTCACAATTTCAGCCCTTACCTCATTGTATGGATTGATGGCGCTGATGATTGCCACCACACCATGTGCAGACAGTTTATTGGCTACAAAACCAAGCCGCCGGATGTTTTCACAACGATCGGCTTTTGAAAATCCAAGATCGCGGCACAGCATTTTCCGGTAATCATCTCCGTCAATGATTTCTGATGGAATACCGTATTCGTCTAATTTCATTTTTACAATACCGGAGAGGGTGGATTTGCCCGCACCCGATAGTCCGCAGAGCTGGATAATCATAGATGTTCTTTTTAGTGTTGTAAGATTGGACCTGCCGCCTGGCAAATACTGTTTATGTACAGGCAAAACATAAGCAGCTGTCATTTTTTTTAATTTGACAGTTGCGAAAAATACCTGCAGTAAATTTTAATTGAGGGGGTTCTTATATGTATACGGCAAACATAAAAAATTGTTGCTGCTGTTTTTCTTACAGAAAAGGTTTAATCTGCTTTTAACGGCTTGTACGACTCCGGTATTTGAAAAAAGTTAGCCCGGTTATTTTTTTTAATCTCCCTTTAATATTTTTCCCACCAACTTTTGTCAACTGCCTGCTGTAAACATTGCAACAAGTGTGCAACTAAATAAAACCATCCGGAACCAAAAAGACAAAATAGGTTAAAGCCTGTATTTTGCCGATAAAACCGGCGCTTCACCGGTCTTTTAATCCCTTCTTAATCTTATGTTGTCAAAAAACTGTAGTTTCATGTAGAAAATAAAATCTACCCACAAACAATACGACGATGAAAAAATATTTTTCCTGTGCTGCAATCTTTGTGTTCCTTTTTTCCTTTACAGTACCTGCGCATATAAAAGCAGACAGGTGGCAGTCGCTCTTCGATGGCAAATCGCTGAACGGATGGAAAGTGGGCGACAATGCGGCAACATTTACTGCAGACAGCGGAATGATCATTGTGCATGGAAACACGGCACATTTGTTTTATGATGGCAGCGTTATGAACCATGATTTTAAAAATTTCGAATTCAAAGCAGACGTAAAAACAAAGCCGGGCGCCAATTCTGGTATTTATTTTCACACGGCATTTCAGCAGGGCGGCTGGCCCGCAAAGGGCTACGAAGTACAGGTCAACAACTCACATACCGACTGGCGCAGAACCGGCAGTCTTTATGGTGTTGAAGATGTAAAAGAAGTGTATGTAAAAGACGACGAATGGTATACTGAATACATTAAAGTGGAAGGAAAACATGTTACCATAAAAATAAACGATAAAACAGTGGTGGATTATACCGAGCCCGATACGCTGCCCGCAGGACGTGAGCAGCGCAGGATTTCGGACGGCACATTTGCCCTGCAGGGACACGATCCCAACAGCATCGTTTATTACAAAAACATAAAAGTGAAGACCCTGGCCGATTGATCAAACCAAACCTTATTCCTTATTTAAAACAATCAACCATGACACTCATTGCCATTTTGCTACCCTGGCTCTCCTTTATTTTAAGGGGAAGAATCCTAACTGGCATTCTTTGTCTCTTATTGCAAATCACCATTGTGGGCTGGATACCTGCCGCAGCATGGGCGGTTATTTCGCTCAATGAAGCAAGGGCCAACAGGCGAAACCGGCGCGTTGTAAGGGCTATTAAACAAAACAACAGGCGCACCGCTTAAAAGCTTGCCCAAATATTTTTATTTCGAAAAAACATGTATGCAATTGAATGCAGCGTTTTTAAAAGGAATACTTGTTTACCTGCTGGTAGTTTCAATGCTGGCCTCCGCCGCGCAAAAAAACAAACCCTTTAAAGTAATTGCCTTTTACACAGCAAAGGAAGACCAGGCCCATATTAGTTTTGTACATGAGGCAAACAAATGGTTTCCCAAAATGGCGGCGCAATACCATTTTAACTACGACTCCACCAATAACTGGTCAAATTTAAATGCCCATTTCCTTTCGCAATACCAGGTGGTCATCTTTCTGGATACCAGGCCGGAGCAACCAGCGCAAAGAGCCGCTTTTGAGCAATACATGAACCAGGGCGGTGCCTGGCTGGGATTTCATTATGCCGGTTTTGCACTAACACCTTCTGCCGTTCCGCAAGACTGGAACTGGTACCACAATGATTTCATCGGCGCCGGTCAATACAAAGGCAATACCTGGCGGCCGGTTTTTGCCATACTGCGTGCAGAAGATTCCAAACACCCGGTGCTGGCCAACTTACCGCTTACCTTTAAATCCGCACCCAATGAGTGGTACAGCTGGGAAAGAGATTTGCGCAGCAATGATTCCATTAAAATATTATTGTCGATTGACAGCAGCAGTTTTCCCCTCGGCACCGGCCCAAAATTGTATGAAATCTGGCACAGCGGCTACTACCCTGTTGTGTGGACCAATAAATATTACAGGATGGTCTATTTCAATATGGGGCACAATGATATTGACTACGAACACAAGACCAATAAGGAATTATCGTTTCAGTTTGTAAATGAACAGCAAAACCGCCTTATCTTAAACAGCCTGTTCTGGGTAGCCGGCAGACCCGCTCCTGCACCCTGATACCCATTCTTTTTTTACGGTTGCCCCTATCAGTTATAATTCATAAATGCTAAAATAAATTTTTATGGATGAAGCAGAAAAACTAAACCGCATTGTAGATGCCAGGATGAAACTGAAAGCAAGGTTTGAAGACAAGATCAAACAAACGCCTTCTATTGCAGACAACCGCCCCATGGGTTCGGGCAACCTGAACCGGCATGGCATGCCGGTGGTACCCGTTGGACAAACCATTACACACAAATGGCCTGTGCTTGACCTTGGCATACAACCCGATATTAGTCTGGACAAATGGCAACTGGTAATTGATGGTGCAGCAGACCATCCGCTCACGTTAAACTGGGAGGGTTTTATGGCACTGCCGCAATCAGAAGACATTTCCGATTTTCATTGTGTTACCACCTGGTCTAAATTAAACATTCGCTGGAAAGGCGTACGACTGGCAGATTTGGCAGCACTGGTGCAACCAAAAGACAATGCCACCCATATTTTATGTTATGGATACGATGACTATACCACCAATATTTCACTGGAAGAAGCACTGAAACCGGATGTATTGCTGGTTCATACCGTTGAAGGACAACCGCTTCCAAAAGAACATGGAGGCCCGCTGAGAATGATTACCCCGCAACTCTATGCCTGGAAAGGCGCTAAATGGATAAACAGGATAAGCTTTCTCACCGCCAACAAACGGGGTTTTTGGGAAGAAAGGGGTTATTCCAACACTGCCTATCCGTGGCGCAACGATCGCTACAGTTAATTATTGTAATAGGGTACAAATCATTGTGCATTTGTCATTCATCGCCCGAATGAGCGGTTTCACAGAAAAATTGACAGCGGGCTATAAATACTAAATCTTTTACTGTATTTTGGGCAGCAAACCCAATACCGTGAAATCCGTATTTACCCTTATTGTATTATCCGCCAGTATGCACTATGCAGCTGCGCAAGCCGCTTTTAATGTTTCAGCAAACGCAAATGACACCTCCCGCAGTGGCGCTGATACGTCCGAAAAACTAATTGCACAAAAGGACAATATCATCAACCCCAATACCATTATTAAAATTGAGAACCTGGGCAGCAGTGTCAATTCAAACCTGGCAGAGCTGCGGCCAACCGTATCTGCCGACGGTAACCTGCTGTTTTTTGTTTGCGAAAACAATCCACGCAATACCAAATACCGCTCCGTCCCCAACTCGCAGGACATCTGGTTTTCTGAAAGAGACAGCACCGGCAAATGGAGCCGTGCCGTACACCTGGGGTACCCGCTCAACACCGTACAGTACAACGCCGTTTACTGGATATCGCCCGACAATAACCGGCTACTGATCCGTGGTGCTTTTATGAACGGGTCTTATAACGGAAAAGGGGTAAGCATGTGCACACTGAAGGAAAGCGGCAATTGGGGCGAACCCGAAGCACTGCAAATAAAAAATTACTACAAATACGACAGGGGCCGCCAGTCCGGCGCTACCATGTCGCACGACGGTCAGACATTGCTGCTCTACATGAGCCCTGAACCGGGAAGTGGCGACAATGATATCTTCGTTTGTTTTCTTACCAAAGAGGGCTGGTGGACAGAACCCAAAAGCCTGGGCAAGAAAATCAATTCGGCCGGCACCAATGAAATGACGCCTTACCTGGCATCAGACGGCGTTACCATGTATTTTAGCAGCAACCGCGATGGTGGCCTTGGCGACAATGATATCTGGATGACCAAAAGAATGGATCAATCCTGGCAAAAATGGGCAGAACCCGTAAACCTCGGCAGCCCCATCAATACAGACAGCTGGGATGCATTTTTTACACTGGATGCCGGTGGTGAATTTGCCTATTTAACCACCAGCTTAAATACGCTTGGCGAAAGCGATATCGTTCGCGTTAAACTTTTGGAGAAAGAAAGGCCCAAACCAGTTTTAATGGTGAGCGGCAATGTGTACGATATCAAAACAAAAAAACCACTGAGCGCTTCACTGGTATATGAAACACTGCCCGACGGCGCTGTTGCCGGAAACGGTATATCCGGTGCTACAGATGGTGCATTTAAAATTGTTTTGCCTTACAACAAAAATTACAGCATCCGTGCATCAGCCGATCATTATTTTGCCATTTCCGAAAACCTGAACCTGGATTCGCTGGTGAAAGTGGGTTATAAAGAAATACACAAAGACCTTTACCTGGCGCCGATAGAAATAGGCCAGGTAGTGAGACTGAACAATGTGTTTTTTGATTTTGACAAATCCAATTTAAGGGATGAATCGTTTGTGGAACTGGACCGTGTAGTAACCCTCTTAAAAGACAACCCCGCCATCGAGATTGAAATGAGTGCACATACCGACAGCAAAGGTTCGGACGAATACAACCTGAAACTGAGTGATAACCGTGCAAGATCCGTAAGGGAATACATCGTTTCCAAAGGCATTGCTCCTGAAAGAATCGTATCCCAGGGTTATGGAGAATCAAAACCTGTGGCAAGCAATGATACGGATGATGGAAGACAAATCAACCGAAGGGTTGAATTTAAGATACTAAAGAACTAAACCCTGTTAAAAACACCGCATAAAAAAAGATGAACATTTCCGTTCATCTTTTTTATTTAAGCACCTTTTCTTATGCGGAAGCTGCATTTTTAAAATAATTGTTGAAAAACAGCAACTGGTATCCAATGGCATTGCTCCAGTAAGGCCAGTTGTGTTCGCCGGGCCGGGTAATATAATCATGCGGAATGTTTCGCAGCAGCAAAGCCTGGTGCAATTCTTCGTTTACAGAAAAAAAGAAATCTTTGGTGCCGCAGTCGATAATCAGTTGCAGGGCATTGGGTCTTAACAAATAAAGCATGTTTACCACGGTATGTTTTTCCCAGCGTTCCGGTTGCTCACTGTAACTGCCCAGGCGCTTTGCCATGTCCCAGTTATCCGGAAATGGGCGGATATCAACACCACCACTCATGCTGCCGGCGGCGCCAAATACATCCTGGTGTCTGAACGCAAGGTACAATGCGCCATGGCCACCCATGCTCAAACCACTGATGGCTCTGCCCTTCCTGTTTTTGATGGTTTTGTATTTGCCGTCTACCCAGCTGACCAGTTCCTGCGCAACGTAAGTCTCGTATCGAAAAGCCGGATCTACCGGGCTATCCCAGTACCAGCTGCCAAAACCAGCATCCGGGCAAACAATGATCATGTTGAATAAATCTGCCTGCCCTTCAAAACCCTTTGCTTTGGTAATCCAGTCTGCATAATTGCCACTGTAACCATGCAGCAAATAAACCACCGGCAATTCTTTAGTGCCATTGTAGCTGCTGGGTTTTATAACCACTGCTTTGATTGTCTTTTTCATAACAGCACTATAGGTATCCACCGTATCAACAACGGCTGCATTTGAATATTGAAACAAAAACAGGAATAAACAAAGGGTCAATAGAAATTTTTGAGTGTTGCTGTACATAGCTGGCAATTTTAAATGAATGCTGAATGTACGCTGTTGCCGGCAATTGCAAAAAGGAACATTTTGCCGCCACCCATGCAAACCAATTAACAGGCCATGGAGATTGGCTTCCCCAAAAAAAGCCTCGGCCCAGCGAAGTCTTATTTATGTTACATTTGAGAAAGCTATTTACAAATATGAAACCAGTTGTTGTCATTGAATATTGCCCCAAATGCGGCTGGCTGTTAAGAGCAGCTTATATGGCACAGGAATTACTGACCACCTTTACTGATGATCTGAAAAGTGTTGTACTGCAACCCAGCGAGGTCAGCGGCGATTTTCATATCAGCATCAATACTAAAAAGATCTTCGACCGAAAAGATTTTGGCGGCTTCCCTGAAATCAAGGAATTGAAGCAAATGGTCAGGGATATAGTGAATCCCGGAAAAAGCCTTGGTCATTCGGATACCAAATCGCACATCAAACCATAAACATGACCGGCGTAATTTTATGTGGTGGCCAAAGTGCAAGAATGGGTACCGACAAGGGCCTGCTCTCCTTACAAGACCGCACCTGGGCGCAAACCGCCATGGAGAAAATGATCGGTCTGGCATTACCGGTAGTTTTTTCCGTAAACGAACAGCAATTTAACAATTACGCTGCCATTTTCCCCGTTAACCAATTAATAAAAGACAATCCGGTGCTGGATACCAGGGGGCCCTTGCGGGGCGTACTGAGCATTCATTTGCAATACCCGGCCGAAGATTTATTTGTATTGGCCTGCGATATGCCGCTGATGGAAACGGCTGTATTGAAACAACTGCAGGCGCAATTTGAAAAGCATGCGGCGGATGCTTATGTGTTTACCAACGATGAAGCTTTTGAACCGCTTTGCGCCATTTATACCGCAAAAGGCCTTTCGCGCATACTTGAACTGCAAAAAAACAAACAGCTTTTAAAACACAGTATGAAATACGTGCTGGAGCAACTCCATCCTGTCAGCATTGCGCTAACAATGGATCAAAAAAAATACTTCCGGAATTTTAATGCCCATGCCGAACTAAATGGCTTGTAAGCCCGGCACAACCGCCTCTTTTCTGTTGAAATCTGTTTTGGGAGCATCACACAATGCGCAGCCATAGGTTTCCGGCAATGCATCAAACAAAGTGCCCGCCGGTATTGCATGGTCTGGCTCGCCCGCGGTTTCATCATAAATACTCAGGCAATGGCGGCACTGGTAGTAAACAGCTTTTATTTCTTCTTTTTGTTCCGGAAGATTTGCATTTGTATACGAGCTTCCCGGCAATAAATCGCCCGCGTCTTCCTGCTCATAATAATACTTACACAGTGCAATCAGGTAAGTAGCCAGGTGTTCTTTTTCTACATTGCCCCTGAAGAGAATGTATTCTTTTGAATTGGGATTGAAACCGGCCGTATAAAGGATGTCGTATTTATCCAGCGCCTTTACCTGGCTGCGGATGGTGTTGAACTGGCGTCTTATCAGCACAGATCCAAATACGCCCGATTTTGGCTGCGTTTTTACAGCAAAACACAAACCGAATGTGCGCACATCTTCTTTGTCGAATTGCCGGATGATTTGCCGTTTGATGCTAAGCCCTTCATTGTTGCCGTCTTCTACCTGCCAGTTCAGCTCGTTGGATGCATGCCTTACGTTGATGCGGTATTTGCCAAGTATGTAGCCCCACATTGGCCGGTGTTTTTCTTCAATACCTTTAATGATAATGCTTTTCCAGGGCGTTGTATACAACTCGCCCGATTTTGTTTTTAAGCAAATACTGCAAATGTCTTTCAGGAAACTGATATCAAACAATTCGTCACGCATGTAAATACCCAGCCAGGATTTATTGCCATACTCATTGTAACCCTCGTAATAAGGCAATTTAAAAGCGGGCAATGCCAGCTGCTCCGTTGCCGGCTTTACAATAAATGTACTGCCGGCAGTAACGGCATCGTACAAATGATTTCCATCGGCCTGCTGGGTATCAAAATACAAAGAAGGATCGTCCAGGATGATCTTTTCTATTTTTTCCGAAACCGCTGCAATGTCATTGGTATAGATAAGGTCTTTCCAGTAGTACAGTGTATTTGTTTTGGGAAACCGCAGCACCAGCCACCAGAAATGATTGTGCCCCGAAGCAATCCAGTTGAGGTTGCCGGTAAAGAAAGGCGTAAAAGTTTGGTTACGGTCGGTAATGTTTATTTTTAGCGTGGGTTTGTAACTAAACAGATCAAATACATC
>Ga0075026_100000351_pt1 | contig 18194 bp, 18 predicted proteins | sample Str012_2_FD_71392 | JGI IMG/M metagenome (GOLD analysis project Ga0075026, IMG submission 71392) | Freshwater sediment microbial communities in response to fracking from Pennsylvania, USA - Straight Creek_MetaG_SC_2012 | ecosystem: Environmental > Aquatic > Freshwater > Creek > Sediment... | reverse complement strand
CACGTAGAGATGCACATCGGCCTCCCACGTGTAGCCGATCCCGCCGTGTACCTGGATCCCCTCGCGGGCGATCGTCATCGCGGCGTCGCCCGCCGCGGCCTTGGCCATGGCGGCCGAGATCGACTGGCGGTCGTCGCGTTCGACGATGGTGAGCGCGGCGTAGTAGCCGAGCGCCCGGGCGCGTTCGAGCAGGACCAGCATGTCGGCGAACTTGTGCTTCATCGACTGGAACGAGCCGATCGGCACGCCGAACTGCTCGCGCTGCTTCACGTAGTCGAGTGACAGGTCGAACAACGCCTGGGCCGCGCCCACCGCGTCGAGCGCGAGTCCGACCGTCGCGGTGTCGATCGCGCGCCTGATCGCGGCGGCGGTGCCGGGGCCCGGGACGCCGAGCCGCTGCTCCGGACGGACCGGCACGTCGGCGAAGGTGACCGTGGCGAGCAGGCGGCTCGGATCTGCGGCGTCGATCGGCGTGATCGTGCAATCGGCCGTCGGTGTGACGTAGACGGCGACGCCGTCGTCCCCGACGGTGCCGGGCGCGCGCGCCACGACTGCGACCATTCCGCCCGGGTCCGCTTCGACGACCGCGTACTTGCTGCCGGTCAGCACGACGCCGTCGCCCGACGGTGTGGCGACGACCGTGGTCTCGGCCGGATCGAGCGCACCGGTCGACTCGGTGATCGCGACCGTGCCCGAGCTCGTGCCGGCGGCCACCGGACCGAGGAGCGCTTCCACCTGGGCGGTCGTGCCGAGTTCGGTGACCAACGGGACGTACTGCGTGATCGTGGCGAACAGCGGTCCGGGGGTGAGCGCCCGCCCGAGTTCCTCGCTCACGAGCCCCACTTCGACGGCGCCGAGACCGAGGCCGCCGGCCGCCTCGGGGATGGCGAGGGCGGGCCAACCGAGTTCGGCCATCTGTGCCTGCAGGACGCTCGCGTCGGCGGGGTCACCACCGACGCGCGCTTCGATGATCGCCCGCACCGAGCTGATCGGGCACTCGCGTTCGAGGAAGGCGCGGACCGAGTCGCGCAGGGCTTCCTGGTCGGCATCGAAATCAAGCTCCACGAGCGCAGGACCCTATCGGGACGGGGCGGCGCGCTCGGCGAGCGCGGCCTGCAGGGCGCGGCGGTCGACCTTCTCGCCCGCGGTGAGCGGCAGCGCGTCGACGAGCGCGATCGCCTCGGGGAGCTTGTAGCGGGCGAGGCGGTCCTGTGCGAACTCCCGTACGGCGGGGAGCGTGACGGTGGCACCGGGGCGCGCCACGATGGCGGCGAGCCCGATCTCACCCATCACCGCATCGGGCTCGGGGATCACCGCCACCGCCACGACATCGGGGTGGGTGGACAGCACCGCCTCCACCTCGACCGGGTACACGTTGTACCCGCCGCGCACGTACATCTCCTTGCTCCGCCCGACGAGTCGCAGCCGCCCGGCGTCATCGATCCAGCCGAGGTCGCCGGTGCGCACGTGGCCGGTCGCGGTGAACGCCGCGGCCGTCGCCTCCGGGTCCCGCCAGTAACCGCTCATCACGGCGGGGGAGCGCAGACACACTTCGCCGACCTCGCCCGGCGGAACGGGTCGGTCGGCGGTGTCGAGCACCGCGAGGTCGACGCTGGCATGCGGTCGGCCGACGCTCACGATCGCGTCCTCGTCGGGGTCGTCGAACGCGGTGCCGAGTCCGATGCCGGCTTCGGTGCAGGAATAGCGCGTGGCCAGCGCCGCGCCGAAGCGGGCGCGGGCTTCGGCGGCGAGCCCCGGGGTGATCGGTCCGCCGCCGACGATGATCACGCGCACCGCGTCGAGGTCGAACGCGTCGAAGTCGGGTTCCGCGAGCATCAGCGCGAGTTGGGTGGGAACGCCTGCGACCATGACCATGCGTTCGCGGGCGACGAGGTCCAGCGCGTCGTGCGCGCGCCAGCGACTCATGATGAAGTTCGTCCCGCCGCGCATCAGGTTGCCGGGCAGCTTCGTCATGAACCCGAGGTGCGCGAACGACGTGCCGGTGAAGCTGCGAGTCCCTTCACCCCACACGCCGCGTACGTCGGTCTCGGTGATGAACTCGAGCTGGCGGTTGGTGTAGAGCGCGCCCTTGGGGAGACCGGTCGTGCCCGACGTAAAGATGATCGCGACCGGTCGATCGGGGTCGTCGGGTAGGGCGGGGACGGCGTCGTCGGATTGGATCTCCACCAACACCTCTGCGACCGCGGCCGCGGGCGCGGCGGTGAGCACCTCCGCGTCGAGGGTGACGGCGGCCGGATCGGGTTCGAAGCCGGGGGTCGCGATTACGAGCCGGGGAACGGCCCGCTCGAGGATCGAGGCCCGTTCGCGCGGGGCCAACTTGTCGTTCGCGCCGGTGGTGATCGCGCCGAGCTTCGCGGCGGCGAGGTACGCGAAGAGATACTCCGGCCCGGGTGGGAGGACGAGCGCGACGACATCGCCGACCCCGACCCCGCGCCGCGCCATCCCCGCCGCGATCCGGTCACTCGCGCGGTCGAGATCGGCGTAGGTGATCGGCCAGCCGTCGGGCGCGACGTAGGCGGTAGAGTCCCCGAACCGGTGGGCCGCCTCGCGGGTGATTCGGGGGAGCATGGCGGAAGGATCGCACACCACGAGCAGTCGCGGCACCGGCGCCGCGCGCGAGCGGACGCTGCGCGCGCAGGGGCGCAAGACGCGCCAGCGACTCGCCGATGCCGCCCTCCGCGTCTTCGCCGCGCGGGGTTACCACCAGGCACGCGTCGATGACATCGTGCGCGCGGCCCGTACGTCGCACGGGACCTTCTACCTGTACTTCGCCAACAAGGAAGATCTGCTCCAACAGTTGGCCGCCGACTGTGCCGCCGCGCTCGAAGCACTGGCCGGCGCCGTCCCCGACATCGGTCCCGATGCCGACGGGGAAGCCGCGCTGCGGACCTACCTGGAGTCCTTCGTCGACACCTACGGCCGCTACGGCGTGGTGATCCGGGCGTGGATGGAACGCCAGGTCACCGACCGCACCGTCGATCGGCTCGGTGTGCAGGCCTTCACCCACATCGCCCAGGCGTTGGCGCAACGGCTGGCCGCCGTCGGTGCGCCCCACGACCCGGAGACGGTGGCCGCGCTGATGGCGATGCTCGAACGCACCACCTACGCCATGACCTCGCGTGACCTCGCACTCGATCGCGCCGGCGCACTCGACACGCTGGCGGCCGTCGTGCACCGCGGCTTCTTCGTGTCCGGCGCGGCGTAGTCCCGGTCCGGTCCGGCCCCGAACGGCGCCGAGGCGGGTGTGGTTGCCGGTTACTCGGTGCCGAGCAGCAGGGTCGCGGCCGAGGAGAACCATCCGCCCGTGCCGTTCACACACGCGATGTTCGCCCCGTCGACCTGACGATCGCCGCCTTCACCGCGCAGCTGTTTCACGGCCTCGACCATGAGGAACATGCCGCGCATGCCGGGGTGGCACGCCGACAGGCCGCCGCCGTCGGTGTTGGTGGGGAGCGCACCGCCGACGCGCAGGGCGCCGCCCTCCACGAACGGTCCGCCCTCGCCCGGCCCGCAGAAGCCGAGCGCCTCGAGTGAGAGCAGCACCATCGGTGTGAACGCGTCGTAGATCTGGCACACGTCGACGTCGGCCGGGGTGAGCCCGGCCCGTTCGAACGCGAGTCGGCCCGAGCGCACCGCGGGTGACTCGGTGAAGCTCTCCCATTCGCTCATCGTCGTGTGGCTCGACGTCTCACCGGAACCGAGCACGTAGACCGGAGCCTTCGCCAGATCCCTCGCCCGCGCTTCGGAGGTGAGGACGATCGCGCCGCCACCGTCGGACCGGATGCAGCAGTGCAACTTGGTGAGCGGGTCCGAGATCATCGGCGCACTCTGCACGTCGTCGATGGTGATCGGGTCGCGGTAGAAGGCATCGGGGTTGAGTCCTGCGTTGTAGCGGGCCGACACCGAGATCTCCGCGAGCTGCTCGATGGTGGTGCCGTACTCGTACATGTGCCGCCGCGCGGCCATCGCGTACTTGGCGATGAGCGTGTGCCCGTACGGCACGTCGAACTGGACGGGCCCGCGCGCGCCGAAGCTGAGGTTCGCGGTGCGGCGCCGGGCCTTCAGATCCGAGCGGGTGGTGGACCCGTAGACGAGGACGACCACTTCCGCATGGCCGGACTGGATCGCCTCGACCGCGTGCTCGGCCATCACGACCCAGGTGCTGCCACCGACCCCGGTGCCGTCGATCCAGGTCGGGCGCAGCCCGAGGTACTCGGCGATCTCGACCGGTGCGAGCAGTCCCGCGCCGCTGGATCCGAAACCGTCGATGTCGTCCTTGGTGAGTCCGGCATCGGCGATCGCACGCGACGCCGCCTGGTAGTGGAGTTCGAACGGCGACTTGGTGTCGACGCGCCCGCAGTCCGACAGCGCCGCCCCGACGATCGCCACGCGCCTCATCGGAGCTTCCATTCGATGCGCCGGCCGGACTCGAAGACCTTCTGGCCCTCCGCGATCGACTCCTGGTTCGTCCCCATCGCGACGTAGGCGTACCCGAGCCGCACGGCGTTGCGCGACCCGAACTCGCGCGCGCCCCAGAGCGCGCGCACCGTGCCTTCGACCGCGAGGGCCGGGGCGGAGGCGATCGCCTCGGCGGCCCAGGTGGCGCGGGCCATCAACTCGTCGGCGGGGGCGACCTCGGAGACGAGTCCGATCTCATGGGCCCGCTGCGCCGAGAGGCGTTCGTGGTTGCCGAGGAGCGAGAGTCGCATGATCTCGTTGAACGGCATCGCGCCGGCCATGTGGATCGGTTCGAACGACGCGGTCATCCCGTAGGTCACGTGCGGGTCGAAGAACGTCGCGTGGTCCGCGGCGATGATGAACTCCACCTCGCCGAGCATGTAGAACGCACCGCCGCACGCCATGCCGTTCACCGCGGCGATCACCGGCTTCCAGAGGTCACTCGACTTCGGGCCGAGGTGGTCGCCCGGGTCGTTGAACATGAACGGTGTGGATCCCGACCCGACGATGTCGTCGTCGGTCGTGTCGTCGGTGTCTCCGCCCATCTGTTCCATGCGGTCGATGCCGGTGCAGAACGCCTGGTCGCCGGCGCCGGTGAGCACGACGCACCGCACGTCGTCATGGCGCCGCAGCGAGCGCCACAGCGAATGCACCTCGCGCTGCATCAACGAGTTGAACGCGTTGTGTCGCTCGGGTCGATTGAGGGTCACGTACGCGACACCGTTGCGTTCCTCGTACGTGATCGTCTCAAAGTCAGCATTGAACATGATGTGAGTCCGTCTACTTGCGGCGTTGCGCGTCGATGCCGGGATTCATCGTATGGAAGTGGTACCGACCGAGGATGCGCCCGATGTCGATCGGGTCCCATTGGGTGGGGTTGCCTTCCTTGTCGGTGGCGAAGAACTCCTCGCCCATCGCCCACGGTTGGTACACACACAAGGAGTTGCCGACCATGCGCAGGACCTGGCCGGTGATGGGCTTCGACTCGTCCGACGCGAGGAACACCACCGCCGGTGCCGAGTTGCCGGGGTTCATCGGCGTGAACTCCTCGTACTCGTCTGCGGGCTTGAGCTCGATGCCGGGCATCGCCTGACCGACCATCCGGGTGAACCCGCCGGGGCCCACGCAGTTGGCCCGCACGCCGTAACGCCCGAGTTCGAGGCTGGCAATGATGGTCATCGCCGCGATGCCGGCCTTCGCCGCGCCGTAGTTGATCTGGCTGGCCTGGCCCTGCAGCCCGGCCGACGACACCGTGTTCACGATCGAAGCCGACGGCTGTCGGCCTTCCTTCGACTCGTTGCGCCAGAACGCCGATGCGTGGCGCATGGTGTTGAAGCTGCCGTACATGTGGACCTGGATGACGGCGTCGAAATCCTCGGGCGACATCGAGAACATCATCTTGTCCCGCAGGATGCCGGCGTTGTTCACCAGGATGTCGAGCCCGCCGAACGTGTCGATCGCGGTCTTGACGATGTTGCCGGCGGCCTCGTAGTCGGTGACCGAGTCGTAGTTGGCCACGGCCTCGCCCCCGCGCGCGGTGATGACGTCGACCACTTGATCAGCGGCTGCGGTACTCGAACCTGAGCCGTCGACGGCCCCACCGAGGTCGTTCACGACCACCTTCGCGCCGTGCGCGGCGAGCAGCACGGCCTCCCCGCGACCGACGCCGTTTCCGGCTCCGGTGACGATCGCGACCTTGCCGTCGAGCATGCCCATTTGCGCGTTCCTTCCCCCCGTGGAAAAACTGACGTCGGCGTCACAGTAGCGAAGCGATGTCGGGACGGGCCAAGGCGTCACGGCGCCGATCGAGTGAACACGGGGGACACATGGACCGCAGCGTCATCGGGCAACCCACGGGTGCGTGGCGGGTCACCGTCGAGCGCGGGCCGGTCGCCACCTTCGCCACTGCGGTGTGTGATCCCAATCCGCTGTACCGCGATCGTCGAGCCGCACACGACGCCGGCTTCACCGACATTCCGGCGCCGCCGACCTTCACGTTCGCGATGGGTTTCTGGGGTGCGTTCACCGAAGAGCAGCCCGTCGACCCGACCGGCGGCGAGAATCCGATGCACGCGGTGATGGGCAAGCTCCACAGCGAGGGCGCGCTCGTGCTGCACGGTGAGCAGGAGTTCACCTACCACCGTCCGGTACAGGTGGGCGACGTGCTCGACGGGCGCGGCACCTTGGTGGACGTCTACGAGAAGGACACCGACGCCGCGTCGATGACGTTCGTGGTGATCCGGACCGAGTGGACCGAGGCCGACTCGGGCGCACCGGTCGTGACCGAACAGTTCAACCTCATCGCGCGCAAGCGCAAGTAACCCCGACCGCGTACGCGCGAGAAGCGAGGCATCGCCATGGGTCGACTGCAGGACAAGGTCGCGGTCATCACCGGCGCGGGTCAGGGGATCGGGCTCGCGTACGCGAAACGGTTCCTGGCCGAAGGCGCCCGCGTCGTGGTGGCGGAGATCAACGAGGACCGTGCGGCCTCGGCCATGGAGCAACTCGCCGGTCTGGGGGACGCGACCTTCGTGTCGACCGACATCGCCAACGAAGCGTCGGCCCAGGCGTGCGCGGCCGCGACGCTCGCGGCCTACGGGAAGCTCGACATCCTGGTGAACAACGCCGCGCTCTACTACGACATCCAGAACGAGCGGAACGACTACGAATATCTCCAGCGCGTGTTCGAGGTGAACCTCCACGGCGCGTGGCTGATGGCGCGGGCGTGCGCACCCGCGATGGTCGAGCAGCGGTGGGGGCGCATCATCAACCAGTCGTCGGGCGCGGCGTACATGTACAACATGACGCCGGTGGGCGACTTCCACGAGGTGGGTGCGTTCACTTACAGCCAGACCAAGTGGGGAGTGGTGGGGCTGACGAAGTTCCTGGCGAGTCAGTTGGGTCAGTACAACGTGACCGTCAACTGCATCGCGCCGGGCGTGACCATGACCGAGGCCACGAAGAAGATCGTGCCCGAGGAGTACATCGGCATGATCCCGATGATGTCGGCGATGAAGCAGACGCTCGAACCCGAGGACATCGCCGGGACCGCGGTGTTCTTCGCCTCCGATGACGCCAAGCTCGTGACCGGTCAGGTCCTCTGTGTCGACGGCGGGAGTTGTATGCCCGCGTGAGGTGAGTGGTCGACGGCGGGTCGGCGCTGCGTCGGGCTGTCAGGTCGCGGCGGCGAGCAGCCACCCGACCGCCAGGATTCCGGCGAGCAGGAGCAGGATCCCACCGGGGGTCTCCCAGAACGCGTCGTCACGTCGGGTCTTGCGCGCGACCGTGCCGAGCCCGAAGCCGAGTTCCGCGTACCGCTCCTCGAAGCTGCGCCGGTCCATCGCGGGTGTCGGGCCGAAGCCGGTCCCGAAGTCGAGGCCGAGGCGGCGGGGCGCGGAGACGTCGATCGCCGGGAGGTCGGCTGCGGTGTCGAGGTCGATCATGCGGGTCGGATCCGGCGGGTCCACGGTGAACGGAGCTGGCCGAGATAGCCCGCCGGCATCGGCTCGTCGATTCCGTACCGGCTCGGCCAGGCCGCCGAGCGGTACTCGGTGCCGAACAGGCGATCCAGCCACGGGAACAGGCCCGCGAAGTTGCGGTCACGCGCGTCGGCCTCGCCACTGTGATGCCAGTGGTGGAAGTGCGGTGAGCTGACGAGCGAGCCGAACCGACCGAAGGTCACCCGGGCGTTGGCGTGCTGGAAGATCGCATGGAGCTGGAGCAGCACGAGCGTGGCCCCGAAGGTCTCCTTGCTGAACCCGAGCAGCGCGAGCGGGATGACCGCGACGACCCGCGTCGTCGCGCTGTCGAGGGGGTGGAGGTGGGCCGCCGCGAGCCAGTCCATCTGCTCGCTCGAGTGGTGGACGCGGTGCAGTTTCCAGAGTGCGGGAACGGTGTGGTGGGCGCGGTGGGCCCAGTAACCGCAGACGTCGGCGATGAGGACGGCCTCGAGTAGTTGCAGCCATGGGGGTTGGGAGTGGACCGCGTCGGCGATGCCGGACGGAGCCAGGGCTTGCAGGGGGAGCACGATGACGATCGCCAGCGCGATGAGGGCGATGGTCCCGAGCGTGCCGGTGACGATGAAGTGCAGGACGTCGGTCCGGACGCCCGATCGGAGCACCTTCTGGTCGCGCCGTACCGGCACGAGCTTCTCCAGCGGGATGAACAGCACCCCGAGGATCACCAGTGCGACGGCGGCCTTGACCATGCGCCCAGGCTACCGACCGAATGTGAAGTCCCGGTCAGGTCTCCGTGATCCCGCCGCCAACCCACGCGCCCCAGCCCGGGAGGCGTCCCGACCCGTGTCGACTCGGATGCACAGCGGCGCGTGAGCGGGAGCGGGCCGGGCAACACCCGAACCGGAGCGAGGAACGAGTGGAGGCGAGCAGCCCGGGAGGCGTCCCGACCCGTGTCGACTCGGATGCACAGCGGCGCGGGAGCGGGAGCCGGACGGGCCGAAGTTCAGTCGAAGACGCCGTCGGCGGTGAGGGCGGCCTGTTCGTCGGGGTCGAGGCCGAGCAGGTCGGTGAGGACCCAGTCCTGGTCCTGGCCCAGGGTCGGGCCGCTCCGGTCGTAGCCGCCGGTTGCGTCCGAGAGGCGGAAGCCGTTGCGCTCGTAGAGGCCGTCACCCATGAACGGATGGGTGCGGGCGACGTAGTGGCCGCGGTGGGCGATCTGGGGGTCGGTGTGCTGGTCGCCGAAGTCCTGGACCGGTACGGCCTCGACGCCGACGGTCTGGAGCGATTCGGCGACGTCGAGGGCGCGCCGGGTGGCGGTGTACGCCGCGACGTCGGGTCCGGTCACGGCCACCAGCGCGTCGCGTTCGGCCTCGGTCCACGCCACGATCGCGACCCAGCGGTCGCTCACCTCACCCTCATCGGCGCAGCGGAATGCGCCGTGGACGAGCGCGCGCGCATCGGCGTTGCCATCGCGGCCCCGTGCCACGCCGGTGTCCTGATACTCGAGCAGCCACGGGGTGAGTGAGTAGATCGCGGCTTCCACCTGGCTGACGTCGAGGTAGACGCCGCGCCCGGTCGCACGGCGGTGCAGGAGACCGGCGGCCAGCGCGGTGGCGACGAATCGCGGCGCGAGCGAGTCGGTGATGGTGCCGTGCGGGCCGACGGGCTCGCGGTCGGCCCATCCGGTGAGGAAGTTGTAGCCGGCCAGGGCGGAACCCTGACCGCCGAAGCCCGGGTAGTCCTTGTGGGGTCCGGTCTGACCGTTGAGACAGGCGCTGACCATCACGAGGTCCGGTCGGTGTGCGACGAGCGCGTCGTAGTCGAGGCCGAAGCCCTTCATCGCCCGCGGCGCGAAGTTCTCCGCGACCGCGTCGGCCCACTCGACCACGAGCCGGCGGACGAGTTCGACGGCCTTCGGGTGCTTGAGGTTGAAGAGCACGTCGCGCTTGGCGGGGTTGAGGCCGTCGAACATGGACGCGCCTTCGAGGCCGTGTGGGTTGTTCGGTCCGAGCGCGTAGACCCGCAGGAAGTCGGGCCGGCTCTTCGATTCGATGCGCAGGACCGTGGCGCCGTGTTCGACGAAGTAGCGGGTGGCGATCGGGCCGGCCGCCCCGGAGCCGAGCTCGATGATGTTCGTTCCGGACCACGCGCCGGGTCCGGGCGCCGGCGCGGCCGGAGCGTCGACGGCGCGCGCGCGGAGCGGCGCGGTGGGCTCGCGCACCGTGACGAACGAACGTGGGAGTCGGCGGTCGTCGGCGAGCGACTCGAAGAAGTCGCGGGCGGCGAGCTGTTCACTCGCGAGGATCTCCTTCGGCGAGTTGATGGGCGCGAGCATCAGGTTCGTCTCGCACGCGATCGCGTACAGCTCGCTCATCGTGCGCCGGGCGAAGAACGCGGCGACGTCGTGTTCGACGGCGCGCAGCGTGTCGTCGGCCGCGGTGTTCGGCGAGAAGTTCGCCCAGTCGATCGCGTGGAGTGTCGGGGTGTCGACGAGGCGGGTGAGGGTCTCGAGGCTCGGTACGCGCGCCTTGCCGCCGCGCAGGCCGAACGAGACGAAGCCGTCGAGCGTCGGCCAGATCTCGCGGGTCTTGCCGATGTTGGCCCCGCGCCGTACGCCGCGGAATCCGGTCTCGGGGAAACGCGCCGGTGTGGCCATGTTCGCGACCGCCACCACTTCCTGCGCGCTGAGGTCGATGCGCTGCGGTCGTCCGCTGGCGAGGCCGCTCAACGCCGCGAACGCGAGTTCGGCGCCGGCGTGTGCGTAGCCCGACGGCTCCCGGCAGCAGAGCGGGGCGCGATCGGGATCACCGGTGCAGAACATGTTGCCGCTCGCGGCCATGATCCCGAGGTCGGTGCCGCGCCAGTGTGCCCGGGGGCCGTCGAGTCCGAACGGCGTGAGGCTGGCCCACACCGCCTGCGGCGCGAGTGCGGGATTCAGGGACCACGCACCGGGGAAGTGCGGGGTGTCGAGCACGACCTCGGCGCGAGCGAGCAGTTCGGTCAGTGCAGGATCGTCGGCCCCGGTGACCGGGAGTGCACGCGCACGATGGGTCCAGGCGGCGTGGCGGTGGGGGAGCGCCGCGAGCGGGTCGCCGTCGGGTCCGACCGGGCGGACCACCTCGGCGCCGAGGTCGGCGAGCATCCGGGCCGCGATGGCGCCCGGATCACCGGCGAGGTCGACGACGAGCACTCCGTCGAGCAGACGTGACGGGCTGGGTGAGACTTTCCCTGACACCGGCGTCAGCGTACTCTCGCCCCCGTCTCGTCACCCCGGAGGGAACATGCGCATCATCGACGCGGACTGTCACATCCTCGAGCCGCCGGACATCTGGAAGAACTGGCTGCCCGACCGGTACCAGGACAAGGCGCCCCAGTTGGTGAAGGACCACGCGGGTGGCGACGCGTGGCTCACGGCGGTGGGCGGCGACCCCGACCCGATCGGTCTGACCGCGACGCCGGGCATGCCCTTCGACCAGTTCCGCTGGTTCGGCGTCACCTATGAAGAGGCCCGCACCGGTTGTTACAACGGTGAGGCACGTCTCGCGGACATGGATCTCGACGGCGTGTGGGCCGAAGTGCTGTTCCCGCCGCAGCGGACGATGAGTCACTTCCTCGGTGACGATGACGACGACTTCGTGCTCGCCGGGGTGGAGGCGTACAACAACTTCCTCCTGGAGGAGTTCTGCGCGCCGGACCCGCAACGGCTCGTGGGGCTCGTGCAGATCCCGTCGCTCGGTCTCGACGTCGCGGTCGACTGCTTGGGCAAGGCGGCAGCTCGCGGGGCCAAGGGCGTGTTGATCTCGAACTGGCCGTCGGGGAACGGCTCACTGTCGCGAGACGACGATCCGTTCTGGGCCGCGGCGGTCGACGCCGGGTTGCCCGTGTCGATCCATATTAACATCATCAGTCGCGAGCAGCGATCGGCCGGTCGGAAGGCCGCGGCTGCCGCGGGCAATCGGCTCTACGACATGTCGAGCGAGGCGACCCGGGCGAAGGCGATCGGCGGGATGAGCCACGTGTTCTCGATGGCCGCGGGGAACATCACGTCGATGCTCTTCACCGGCGTGTTCGACCGGTTCCCGCAGCTACAGGTGGCGTGGATCGAGACCGGGGTCGGTTGGTTGCCGCACTTCATCGACTGCCTCGACGACCGCTACTGGCGCAACCGCAGCTGGGGTGATCTGCCGATCGAAGAGCCGCCGTCGCACTACTGGTACCGCAACAACGCCGCGAGCTTCATCCTCGATCGCAGCGGGATCGCCCTGCGTCACCAGGTGGGGGTCGACAACATGATGTGGTCGAGCGACTACCCGCACCACGGCAATGACTGGCCCTACTCGCGCAAGGTCATCGAGGAGACGATGAACGCGATCCCGGCCGCCGAGAAGGCCAAGATCGTCGGCGGCAACGCGGCGCGGATCTGGGGCCTCGACTAACTGTCGCTGTCACGCTCCATGGCGCCGAGGGTGAGGCGTTGCAGCGTGCGCTGGTGGACGTATTCCACGAGGCGGGTGACGAGCGGGAGCAGATGACCGGCTGACGCCGCGGCCTGGGACTGGAACGCCTCCAGTTCGCCGGGCGCCCATGCCGGCCCGCGGCCGCCGGAGAACAGGTCCAGGACCTGAGACTGCATGGCCTCGACGCCGCTCACGTAGATGGATGCGAGTTCCACGACGATCCGTTCGGGGATCTCGGCCTTCACCAACTCGGCGACCGAGCGGAGCATGTCGAGGTCGGTGGCGTCGTAGGCGGCGCGGCCGAAGTCGGCGGGGTCGCGCAACAGGCCGGCGGCGCAGAGCCGGCTCATCATGGCGTGGTCGAGGCCGGTGCGCTCGACGAGATCGTCGAGCGAGTAGGAGAGGGTGCCCTCGCCGGCGAAGATGCCGTCGACGAGGTCGTGGCGATCCGATTCGAGCAACGCCTTGATGGCCGCGAGCGAGAAGCGACGTTGTTGGAGGTCGCGGATCTGGTGGATGCGGTCGAGGTGCTCGGGGCCGTAGACCCGGGTCCGGCCGACGCGCTCTCCGGCGGGGAGGAGGCCTTCACGCTGGTAGAAGCGGATCGTGTCGACGGTGAGGTCAGCCGTGCGGGCCAGGTCGTCGATGCGCCATTCCTCGGTCATGGGTCCCTATGAGTACGTGGTCTCGGCTGCCGTGTCGACGACCTGTGACGGTTGTCATAGAAGTTGACAGTGGAAGCACTGAGAGTGTTTACTCTCAGTGTCCTGACACCGAGTCTAGGTGGTCACCATGAATGCAGCAGTGAGCGCAGAGTTCAACACCGGCCTGCCGGCCCGCACGTCGCAGCGCGACGCGCGTCGTTGGATCGAGCGCCAGCTCCGCTGGGAGCGCACCCTCGGTGCACTGCGCGGCCGTGAGGTCCACCCGGCTCGTCGGGCCGCCTGAACCAGGCACACCTCGCACTCCGGTCGAACCCCCCGTCGACCGTGGAGTCGAAGAAGAAGCGCCGGTCCCTCGGGACCGGCGCTTCTTCGTGTTCCATCCCGGGCCCCGACCGCTCAGGCACCTCCGAACCGGAGCGAGGCACGAGCGGAGGTGAGCCGCTCGGGAGGCGTCCTGACCCTCACGGACTCGGGTTGCATCCACACCCCGGCGGGATCCGGACGAGCCGACAGGCGACAGGCCGTCAGTTCTTGATGATCTGGATGTCGAGGTCGATGTGGATCTTCTCGGAGACGAGCACTCCGCCGGTTTCGAGCACCATGTTGAAGCTGAGGCCCCAGTCGGAGCGGTTGATGTCGGTACTGGCGGTGAAGCCGGCCTTGGTGTTGCCGAACGGGTCGGTGGTGACACCTTCGACGTCGAGCGAGAACGTCACCGGGTTGGTGCGGCCCCCGATCGTGAGATCACCGACGAGCTCGTACCCGTCGGCGGCGGGGCGGATGGCGGTCGACCGGAAGGTCATCTCGGGGTGCTCGTCCGTACCGAAGAAGTCGGCGGTCCGGAGGTGGGCGTCCCGATCGGCGTTGCCGGTGTCGACCGATGCGAGCCGGACCGAGGCTTCGAGCTGGGAGGCGAGGGGATCGGCGGCGATGGTCACCGCGGCGTCGAAGTCGCTGAAGTGGCCGCGAACCTTGGTGAGCATCAGGTGGCGGGCCGTGAAACCGACGCTGGAATGGGCGGGATCGACGGTCCAGGTGCCGGGGGTGAGCCCGGCGAGGGTGTCGGCCTGGGGAAGGGTGGTCGTCATGGGGTCCTCCTGGGGGATACTTGCGTGTGCAAATAACTATTGCACAGGAAACTTCGCAACGCAATAGTTCGATCGAATAAAGTTGCGCTACGGTGCCCAGATGGCCGGAACCGCTGGATCTCCGAAGTGGCTCGACCCGGAGGAACAGCAGACCTGGCGCGGTCTCATCGAGCTAATCCTCGAACTCGAGGCCGAGCAGGAAGAGGCGTTGGTGGAGACCCACGGCCTCACCGCGGGGGAGTACGGCGTGCTCGTGCGGCTCTCCGAGGCGCCGGATCGGCAGCTCCGGATGTGCGATCTCGCGCAGGGGCTGCGCCTGTCACCGAGCGGGCTGACCCGTCGGGTCGACGGCCTGGTGAAGCGGGGCCTGGTCACGCGGGACGCCAGCACCTGCGACCGCCGGGTGATGCTCGCGTCGTTGACGGCCGCGGGAATGGCCAAGCTCGAGGCCGCCGCGCCCACGCACGTGGCCGCGGTGCGGCGCAGCCTCTTCGACCATCTCGCCGCCGAGGATGTCCGGGTCCTCAACGACGTCCTCCGACGCGCTCGCGACGCGCGCCAGGACGCCGGTCTCTGATCAGTTCGGCTCGCGCTCCGCGAGGATCCAGCGGGGGAGCGTGACGTCGTCGACGGCCTGGAACACGACGCGCACCGGCGCGCCGATCCGGATGGTGGCGGGGTCGACCTCGTTGATCGGCCCGTCCGCGGTCGCCACGAGATTGCCGACGAAGCGGATCGTCGGGTCCTCATCGAGGGTGACGACGATCGCGTTGTACGGCGCGAGCTCCGCGTAGGCGGGGAGCAACGGCGGGTGGGGGACGATGAACGACCAGATGGTGGCGCGCCCACTCGTCGGGACCCAGTCGACCATGAGTGACTGGCACCGCGGACACATGGGTCGCGGCGGCATCCGCCACGCGCTGCACGCACCGCACGCCTGGACGAGGAGTTCGCCGCGTGCGGTTCCCTGCCAGAACGGCGCGGCGACGTCGTCTTCGAGATCGGGGAGCAGGAACTCGCTCATCGGCGGAAGAGGATTGCGGAGGTGGGGACGCCTTCGCCGCTGGTGACGAGCGAGCACGAGGGGTCGGCGACCTGGTTGGTGGAGGTGCCGCGGATCTGGCGGACACCTTCGAGCACGAGGTTGAAGCCGTGGACGTAGGCCTCGGACATCCCGCCGCCCGACGTGTTCGTGGGGAGGCGACCGAAGGGGGCTTCGAGTGCTCCGCCGTCGGTGAACTCTCCGCCCTCGCCGCGTTCGCAGAACCCGTAGCCCTCGAGTGACAGCGGGACGAGGGGGCTGAACGCGTCGTAGAGCTGGGCGACCGCGACATCGGCGGGTTGGAAGTCGCTGCGGGACCACAACAGTTGGGCACACGCCCAGGCCGGACCGATCAGCGGGTCGTCGCAGAAGTAGTTGGTCATCACCTGATGTTGACGCGGGATGCTCTGCGCGAACGAGTGGATGTACGCCGGCGGTTGCGGGAGGTCGCGGGCCCGCTCGGCGGAGGTGATCACCACCGCGAGCGCGCCGTCGGTCTCGAGGCAGTTGTCGAAGAGGCACAACGGTTCGGAGATCCAGCGGGCGTCGAAGTACTGCTCGCGGGTCAACTCCTTCGCGTGCATGGTGGCGAGGGGGTTGCGGTTCGCGTGATGACGGAACGCGAGTGCGACGTTGGCGAGGTGGTCGCGCGTGTAGCCGTACTGGTGCATCGCGCGACGGGTGAGCATTGCGATCTCGTCGACGGGCCGGATGACGCCGAAGGGACGGCTCCACTGCTGATGGCCGCCCACGCGTGTGGACACCTGCGACCAGGGCCGACTGGTCTTCGCCGCGCGCTTACGGGCGCGCCACGCGACCGCGACCTGACACTGGCCGGTGGCCACGGCCATCGCCGCCTGGCCCACGACGCCGCAGCCCGCACCGCCGCCGTAGCCGACTTCGGTGAAGAAGGTGATGTCGCCGAGCCCGACGTTGCGCGCGACATCGACCTCGCGGCCGGTCTCCATCGAGAACATCGACAGGCCGTCGACGTCGCTCGGGACGAGACCGGCGTCTTCGATGGCCAGGGTGATTGCCTGACACGCGAGGGACAGCTCGCTGTCCTCGAGCCCCTTCCCGAACGCGGTCTGCCCGATCCCGACGACCGCACTCTCATCTTGCAGGTGTGCCACGGTGGGGCTACCAGCCCTTCCAGACGGGTTCGCGCTTTTCCATCATGGCGGCCATGCGTTCCTTGCCGTCCTCGGTGCCGAGGTTGAGCTCGATGAACGTGCCCTCGGCTTCGAGGGTCGCGAGGCGCGGGTTCTCGGTCGCGTCGTGCAGCAGCTTCTTGGCCCAGCCGAGCACCTTGGTCGGCTTCGCGGCGAGGCGCGCGGCCAGCTCCGCGGTGTACGCGGCCAACTCGGCGGCCGGGACGACGCGGTTCGCGATGCCGAGGGCGAGCAGTTCGTCGGCGGTGATGGTGTCGCCGAGGAACACGATTTCGGCGGCCTTGTGCATGCCGACGATGCGCGGCAGCAGATAGAGAAAGCCGCCGTCCGGGATGAGCGCCTGCTTGCCGAAGACGTCGACGAGCTTGGCGGTGTCGGCCGCGATCACGAGGTCGGCGGCGAGCGTGAGCATGGCGCCACCGCCGGCCGCGGTGCCGTTCAACGCGAGGATCACCGGCTTCTGGCAGTCCTGCATCGACTCCATCAGTGCCTGGAACCCGGTGCGCATCATGTGGACCGCGCTGCCGGCCACGAAATCGGGCGCGCCTTCGGGTTTGACCGGCATCGGCGGGCGGACCCGCAGATCCGAACCGGTACAGAAGTGGCGCTCACCCGCGGCGGTGAGGACCACACAACGCACCGCGAGATCCGAGTGCGCGGCGCGGAACTGTTCGATCAGCCGGTCGCGCACGTAGAACGGAATCGAGTTGGACGACTCGGGCCGGTTGATGGTGAGCGTGAGCACACCGCCGTCGAGCACCGCGGTGAGCTCGGCCTCGGCCTTCGCTCGGGTCTCTGCGTCCATCACTTCGTCCTCACGATCAGGGCGTCGAGGGCGACGGCGCCACGGGGCTTGACCACCAACGGATTCACGTCGAGCTCGCCGATCTCGTCGGCCAGGTCCATCGCGAGTCGTTGCACCTTCATGATCACGTCGACCAGCGCGGCGCGGTCGGCAGGCCGGGCGCCGCGGACCCCGTCGAGCATCTTGGCGCCGGCGAGTTCGGTGAGCATCGCCGCCGCTTGGTCGTCGCCGAAGGGCGGGACCCGGAACGTGACGTCACCGAGCACCTCCACGAAGATCCCGCCGAGGCCGGTCATCACCACCGGGCCGAAGAGCGGATCCTGCGAGACGCCGACGACGGTCTCGACGCCGCCGCTCACCAGCTCGCAGACCATCACACCGTCGATCCGCACCGTGCGACCGCCGGCCTTGCGGGCGCTGCTCATCAAGTCGGCGAACGCGTCGCGTACGTCCTTGGCGCGACCGACGCCGACCTTCACGAGTCCGAGGTCGCTCTTGTGCAGCAGGTCCGGCGACGAGACCTTCATCACCACCGGATAGCCGAGCGCGGCGGCGGCCGTGACCGCCTCGGCGGCCGACTGGCACAGGTGGTCCTTCGAGGTCTTGATGCCGTACGCCTTGAGCACCTGCTTCGACTGCCACTCGGACAGTGCGGTGCCGGGCGCGGCGGTCTCGATGATCGCCCGCGCCTTCTTCGCGGCGGCGAGCGGCGCGGTGGGCGCGCTGGTGAACGGAGACCGGTGGCTGGCGGCGAAGCGCCAGTAGTCGGCGTAGGCGCGAGCCGCGGCGACGCAGTTGCCGAACGTACGGAATACCGGGAGACCACCGTCGAGCAGCACTTTGTAGAAGGTGTCGTCGGTGCCGGCCGGCGCGCCCCACACCACGAAGATCGGCTTCTCGGTGGTCTTCGCCACCTCGACGAGGTCGCGGGTGAACGGCTTGGAGAACATCGCGACCGCGCCGGTGATCGGCACGATGACCATGTCGATCCTGGGGTCGGCGACGATCGCGTCGAGGATCTTGCGGCC
>Ga0075026_100000350_pt1 | contig 18199 bp, 18 predicted proteins | sample Str012_2_FD_71392 | JGI IMG/M metagenome (GOLD analysis project Ga0075026, IMG submission 71392) | Freshwater sediment microbial communities in response to fracking from Pennsylvania, USA - Straight Creek_MetaG_SC_2012 | ecosystem: Environmental > Aquatic > Freshwater > Creek > Sediment... | reverse complement strand
CCGACCCCGAACTGATCGACGTCGGCGTAGCTTCGATCAGTGGAACGATTATCGATGCCGGACAGTCCCAGGCGCCAGCTGGTGGAATCGCCGACATCGCCACCCAGGTGCGCGAACAGCGCATTGCCGTTCAGGCCGTTCGAATTGCGATGGGTGCCCGGAAATGCACCGCCATTGCCGGTCTCGACGCCCACCTCCAGAAAGTAATCGGTCGGCGCGACCCAGCGCAGCTGCGCGCCATCCTGTGCCAGCTGGCCATCGAACAGCACCTGATAGACCAGCGGCTGATCGACGAAGTCCCAGGCATGCGAGTGAATCTCGTTGAGATACCCGATGCCTGAGAAGAAGCGGCCGCCCTTGAGCGTGAAGCCGTGACTGAGCGCCAGGGTCTTGAAATACGCCTCCTCGACATGGATGGTATCGTCAGCGTGTATCGATGCGGTGACGTTGGCAAAGAAGAACGGATCCACATTGGATGCCACCGTCAGCTCGGATTCGCCGAGATTGAAACTGCGCTCGCCGGGCCCGGTGCCGGACCGGGGCGGAATGAAACCCGCCACCCGATAGGTCGCCGGATCCTCGGAGAGACTGGCGTAGTTGCCGGCCAGGATCATCGAGATTGCGGGATTGAAGGCTGTGGCACTGCTGCTCCGTGCGCCCGGCGCCGGCGGTGCCACCGCCGCGGCGCTTTCCAGCTGGCTGATCCGCGCTTCCAGCGCCTGCACGCGGGCGGCGTATTCGGCCCGCATGCTGTCCAGCTCGGCGCGCAGGCTGGTCACGTCATCGGTTGCGGCCTGCACGGCGAGGGGCCAGAGCGGCAGGCCCAGAATCATCATTACTGCAATAGGCGTTAATTTCGCCATGACACGCTACTCCTTAGGAATCCCGACAACGACACGGCCGCGGGCTTGAGGGCCCACGACCGACGAGGGTCAGGACAGGAGCGGCGGAGCGCGGGAGCGGAAGGCGAGCTGCGGAGCGTGCGCGACGAGCGGCGCAAGCAGCACGTGATAAGCGGTCTCGGCGCGCAGATGCGACAGGGTCAGCGGGTTGCTGGCGGCACCGGCCCCGCCCAGTACCGGCGAAAACGACTGGCAGTCCGGGCAGCTGTGGGTAGTCTTGGCAGCAATGCCCTGCGGGTCACCCGTGAGTCGCAGGTGCGAATAATCGTGCGCAACGGCGCCGAACTGCGCAAAGATCAGCGTCAACGCCAGCAGCAGGCCGATCGGCCCGGCGCGCTGGCGACGCGGCAGAAAACTGGCTAGAGCCATGGCGGCAGTATAGCCCTGGATACGGGGCGCGGGTACCACGCGACGCCGGGGCCGGATTAAGTTTCAGTCGGATTGCGAGCCGGCGGGCTTCCGTGTGAGCGCCTCGCCCAACTCCAGGATGGCGTCGACCATGATCTTCAGGTCGCGCGACTCGGTGCGATGATTGGCGATGGCCGCGCGCAGGCAATAGCGCCCGTTGAGCGTCGTATAGGACGGCGCGGCGATGCCGCTCTCGTGCAGGCGAATCAGCAACTCCTCATTGAAGGCGTTGAGCTGATCGGCCGCCAGACCGGGCGGCCGGTAGCGGAAGCAGACGATGTTCAGCACCACCGGTGCCATCAGCTCCAGCCGCGGTTCGGCGGTAATCAGCGCCGCCAGCTCGTGTGCCTGGGCGATGTTCTGCTCGATCAGGCGCCCGAACTTGTCGAGCCCGTGTTCCTTGAACGACAGCCACACTTTGAGGGCACGAAAGCCGCGCGACAGCTGCGGACCATAGTCGCTGAACCACAACGCGCCGCTCGCCAACCCCCGCTCCGCGTGCTTGAGATAGTCGGGCGTGAGCGCGAAGGCCGCGCGCTGCGCGCCCCGGTCCCGCACCAGTGCACAACCGGCCTCGAAGGGCACGTGCAGCCACTTATGCAGATCGAGTGCCACGGAATCGGCGCGCTCGATGCCCGTCATCAAGTGACGGTGGCGCGGTGCGAGCGTGACCACGGCGCCAATGGCACCATCGACGTGAAACCACAACCCTTCACGCTCGCAGAGCGCCGCCAAGGCCTGCAGATCGTCCACGGCACCGGTATTGATCGTGCCGGCATTGCCTATCACGCAGGCCGGCTTCAGTCCGCGTGCGCGATCGGCCGCGATCATGCGCTGTAGCGCGTCTAGCTCAATGCGGTACTGCGCGTCCACCGGCACCTTGCGCAGCGCCTCGCTGCCCAGGCCCAGCAGTTCCACCGCCTTCTGCGCGCAGCTGTGCACCTCGACCGAGGCGTACACGCACAGCGCGGCCGGCATCGCGCGCACGCCCTGCGTGCGCACATCGCACCCGGCCGCGGCGTTGCGCGCCACTGCCAGCGCCACCAGGTTGGCCATCGAGGCGCCGCTCAAGAGCAGGCCGCCGGCGTCGTCCGGAAAGCCGATGATCTGCTTGCACCAGTCGATCACCTGGGTCTCGACCTGCACCGCCACATGATTGCCGCCACCCATGTTGGGATTGACGATTGCGGCGAGAAAATCGCCGATCGCGCCGAGCGGGGTGCCATTGCCCATGTACCAGGAAAAGAAGCGCGGATGCACGTTGCCCATCGGGTAAGGCAGCACCCAGTCGCGGAAATCCTGATAGGCGGCTTCCGCGCCCTGCGGGCCGCGCGGCAGCGGTTGCTGGAATTTCGCGACGATCGCCGCGGGCGTCGGCTGCCAGACCGGGCGCTCACGCAGGGACTGCAGCCAGTCGAAGCCCTCATCCACGGCACGATGCGCGAGCGCGCGCATCGCCTGCCAATCGGCCGGGTCCAGCGTCTCAGTGGGCGGATTTGACGGCATCAGGTCCTCCATTTCGCGTCCGACTCAGCGCTCTCCCTGACGCGCAGGGCGGTCATGCGGCGGATCAGCGCCTTCGGCAACGGCTGGTCCAGCGGAAACTGGACGGAATTGCTGCCAAACTTGTAGCCGGTGAGTTCGCTGGCGAACGCCCGGACAACCGAGGGCGTTGGAAAGAAGCCGACGTGCTGCTTGAAGCCCGCAAACATCACCAGGATTCTGCGCTGTGAATAGGTTGGCATGCGCCACTTGATCTCTTCGGTGGCACCGGGCAGCTCGGCCCGGATGCACTGGCGAATTTCGCGCAGCCTGGCGCGCGCGGCGCTCGGCGCCGCCTCGATATATTCGGCAACGCTGGCGGGACGCCCGGCCCGCGCCTTCGCCTTCGCTTTCGCTTTCGCTTTCGCTTTCGCCTTGGGTGCCGCTGGCGATCTCTTCTTTGCTGTGGCTTTCATGGTTAACTCCCCCTGCCCTGCAAGTCTGGTTACTTTTCCTTGCCGGCCGCGAACAGTTCATCGAGCTTCTGCTCGTAGGCGTGGTAATCGAGATAGCGATACAGGTCGGCGCGGGTCTGCATGCGCTCGATGAATGAACGCTGGGTGCCGCTAGTGCGAATGGTCTGCATGCACTCGAGCGCCGCGGCGTTCATCGCCCGGTACACTGCGCAGCAGTAGAGCACGATGTCGACCCCTGCCCCGCCCAGCTCCTCGCACGTATATAAAGGCGTCTGCCCGAACTCGGTAATGTTGGCGAGGATCGGCACGCCGACCGCCGCACGGATGCGATGATAGTCTGCGAGTGTGGCGACCGCCTCCGGAAAGATCATATCGGCGCCGGCGGCCACGCAGGCCTGCGCGCGTTCGATCGCGCGCTCGAGACCCTCGCTGGCCAATGCATCGGTGCGCGCCATGATCACGAACTGCGCATCGGTGCGCGCATCCACCGCCGCCTTGATGCGATCGACCATTTCGGCCTGCGGCACGACCTCCTTGCCAGGCCGGTGGCCGCAACGCTTGGCCTGCACCTGGTCCTCGATATGCAGTCCCGCAGCCCCCGCCTTGATGAATGACTTGACAGTGCGTGCGATGTTGAAAGCGCCGCCCCAGCCGGTATCGGCATCTACCAGCAGCGGCAGCCCCACCGCATCGGTGATGCGGCCGATCTCGGTGACCACATCCTGCATGCTGCTGATGCCGAGGTCCGGTACGCCCAGGGTGTTGGCCGCCAGGCCGCCGCCGGACAGATAGATGGCCCGGTAGCCGACCGCCTCGGCCATGCGCGCCACATAGGGGTTGATGGTGCCCAGCACCTGCAGCGGGCGCTCGCTGGCGAGCGCCGCGCGCAGGCGCGCCCCCGCGGAAAGTGGCTTGGGGTCCGACTTGGCGGTCATAGGCCGGTCTCCGGAACTGCTGCTGGACGGGTGGCGCGGTGCATTGTCCCACAGCCGGCAGCTCGCTGCCGCGCTGCGAACAAGCGCTGCAGCGGGGCGGCGCGCACAGTCTTGACCGGAGCGACCAATGGGATACCATCGGCTGCGGCTAGGCGCCGCACTCCGCGATTACCTGGAGTTCATTCGGCAACGATCACACGGTAGCTGCAGAGAACGCTCGCCGCTTGACCCGAAGTCTCCTGTTGACAGGCCCACCGCACCGATATGCCAACCATCAGTGAATTCTTCGGAATTCTCATTCGAATGTATTGGGATGATCACCCGCCACCGCATTTTCATGCACTCTATGGCGAGCATGAAGCGCAGTACAACATTGCCACTCTCGATACCATACACGGAACATTGCCGCGCCGCGCTCACGCCCTGGTCGTCGAGTGGGCCTCACTGCACAAAGATGAACTGCTGAAGAACTGGGAAAGGTGCCAGGTGCCAGCCCCAGCCGTGCCCATTGCACCCTTGGAGTAACCATCATGGCCGTTTGGTCCATCGTCCGCTTCCAGGTATTGTCGAATTTCAAGATCGAAGTTTCATTTGCCGATGGCACGACCGGCGTGGCGGACCTTGCGCCGCGACTGTCGCAGGGACCGCTCGGTGATGGTTTCGATGCGCTTTGCAATCAGGCAGCATTCGCAAGGGTGTACCTGGAGCACGGCGCGTTAACATGGCCGGGTGGCATTGATCTGGCGCCGGATGCAATGTATCAGCGTATTCGCGACTCAGGCACGTCGACTCTCGCCGCTAAGAGCAGAAGAGTTGCGTAAGATCAAATTGGTCTGCCCGGATACTCCGTTCAGCGCGCTTCTGCTCGCGCACGCCAGGCCCTCGCTGGCAAGCGCATCGGTGCGCGCATCCACCGCCGCATAGGGGTTGATGGTGCCCAGCACCCGCAGCGCCGGGCAAGCACAGCGCCAGGCGCGGCCTTACAATTTCTTGCCCCTCGCTACCGGGAACCGCCATGCTCAAGAGCGTCGTGATGCACGATATTCCGATCAACCATATCGCTTCAATGGAGCGCTGGTACTACCGCGATCATGCGCCAGAGATCAATCGCCGCTTCGGACCCTGGCTGGCGCGGCACGACAGCTATCTGCCGGTAGACGCGCCCGTGGATGCGCGCGCCGCCGGGTTCTACAACTGGCGTGTGACGGAGGGCTACTGGCGGGAAATGCCCGCGACGGGTCCGCGCGGCAACCTGGCCTTCACCGTACCGCCGGCCGAGCCACGGGTGGCGGTCGCTTTCGTTCCGGCGCAGCCCACCGAGGATTTCATGGGCGGCGCACTGCAGCCCCACGAGCGCGCCGTGCTGCGCTGGTATGTGCTGACGCGCTATCCGGAAGGCGTAAGCGAGCGCGATGGCGAGAACTGGTTCATCGACCGGCATGGCCGCGAGCTGCCGCAGCTGCCCGGCGTGTATCGCGCTTTCAGCACCCGCGTGCACCAGCAGCCGGTGGGCCTGCCGGGCGAATGGCCGCCGCAGGCCAGGCCGCATGCGGGCAAGGTCCTGGGTAAGTGGGATCGCTTAAGCGAACTGTGGTTCGAGACTTTCGATGACTGGCGGGCCTTTATGGCCGCCGCGGCCGGGCTCAAACCGCCGGCCTGGGCCACCGCCAGCGCCTATCCCTTTGTGCGGCCGCATAGCGAACTCGTAAGCTCCTTCCTGCTGGAGCGGCCCAACGATGAATTCTGGCGCGACGCGCGCGGTTACCTGTAGCCCGCGCCCTCCGCTACCCCTTGCCCAGCCGGGTGATCGCGTGCGTGCCATGGGCCAGCGCGACGTTCTTGGTCTCCATATAAAAGTCGAAGGAATAGTCGCCGCCGTCGCGCCCGATGCCGCTGTACTTCATACCGCCGAAGGGCGTGGGCAGGTGGCGCACGTTCTCGGAATTGACCCAGATCATGCCGGCTTCCAGTTGTTCGCTGAAACGCACCGCGCGCGACACATCGCGGGTCCAGAGGTATCCGGCCAGGCCGTAGCGTACATCGTTGGCGATGCTCAAGGCCTCGGCTTCGTCCTTGAAGGTGATGGCGGTCAGCACCGGACCAAAGATCTCCTCCTGGGCCACGCGCATGTCCCGGCGTGCGCCGGTCAGCAGGGTCGGCTGCACGTAATGACCACCGCCAGGGCCGGCATGCGGCGCACCACCGGCGGCAACCGTGGCGCCCTCACCCCGGGCGATCTCGAAGTACGACAGCACCTTGTCGCGATGGCGCTGGTGAATCAACGGACCGATCTCGGTGGCCGGATCCAGCGGATGCCCGACCTTCAGATTTCGTACCCGTGCCGCCACCCGCTCGAGAAACTTCGGCGCAATGCTCTCGTGTATCAGCAGGCGGCTCGATGAGGTGCAACGCTCGCCGTTGAGGCTGTAGATCATGAACACGACGGCGTCGAGAGCGCGCTCGAGGTCGGCGTCGTCGAAGACGATGACCGGATTCTTGCCGCCCAATTCAAAGTGCACGCGCTTCAATGTCGCGGCACCCTGGCGCATGATGGCGCTGCCGGTCGAGGACTCCCCAATGAAGGCCACGGCCTTGATCAGCGGGTGCTCGGTCAGCGCCTTGCCGGCTTCCTCGCCCAGGCCGTGCACCACATTGAGCACGCCGGGCGGCAGGCCGGCCTGCAGTGCAATCTCGGCCAGCCGCTGTGCCGTGACCGGGCTCCACTCGGCGGGTTTGTGTACCACGGTGCAGCCGGCCGCCAGCGCCGGCGCGATCTTCCAAGTCGAGAGCATGAACGGCGTATTCCAGGGCGTAATCACGCCCACCGGCCCGACCGGCGTGCGCAGCGTGTAGTTCAGATGCGTCTCGGTGGGCAGCGAGCGGCCATCGCGCGCGCCCTCGGCGCGATCGGCGAAGAAGCGGAAGTTCTCGGCGCCGCGTACCGCCGCCTTGGACATGAAGCGCAGCGCCTGCCCCGTATCCCAGGACTCGAGCAGCGCCAGCTCTTCGGCATGCGCCTCGATGGCATCGGCGATACCGTGCAGCAGCTCGCGGCGCCTGGGCCCTGCCAGATCGCGCCAGGCCGGAAAAGCGCGCGCCGCCGCCTGGGCGGCGCGATCGACATCCGCCGGGCTGCCGCGCGGCACCGTGGCGACAGTGCTGCCATCCACCGGGCTCTCAGTACTGAAGCTTCGGCCGTCCGCGGACGGCTGGGCCTGGCCATCGATGATGTGCGCCAGCCGACCGCCGGGGAATCCCGCCAGGTGTCCGGCCAGGTGCTTGAGGTTGGCGGCCAGTGCCTCGCTGCCCGCTGGCGCCGTAGTCTTGTCAGCCATGTTCCACCCCGTCGGCATGCCCGTTCCTGGCAGAACCTTAACATGTTAACTAAAAGCTGTCACGGGTCACTGGTGGACTCGTGCGGCAATTGCCAGGCCGATACTTAACATGTTAATGTTTTGCCGTAATGCAAAGCGCCCGGCTCAGTCTGCATGGCAAACCCACAAGTCTGGCCGCCCAGGTCGATCCGGCGCGCGCGCGGGTGTGGCTGGATGGCATCGCGTATGCGCAGTCCGAGCTGCTGTTCGAGGTCCCGACCCACGGCGCGGTCTACGGCACGGCGCTGAACTTTCGTGGCGCGCTGGCGGCTTTAGGTGCCGCGGTCTCGGCCGCGCCTTATCTGGCACCACCCCGGGCGCCAATCCTGTATATCAAGCCGCGCAATACCTGGATCGGCCACGGCGCCGCGGTCTACCTGCCGGCGGGTCACGAGGCCGTAGCGCTGGGCCCAACGCTGGGCGTGGTAATCGGCCGCGCCGCCACCCGGGTGGCCAGTGCGAGCGCACTCGACTACGTCGGCGGCTACACCGTGGTCAACGACCTGGCGCTGCCCCACGACAGCTATTTTCGCCCGGCCATCCAGCAGCAATGCCGCGACGGCTTCTGCCCGATCGGCCCCTGGATCGTCGAGGCCAGTGCGATTGCCGACCCTGACGCGCTGCCGATCCGCGCCTACCTGAACGGCACACTGCGCCTGCAAACCAACCTGGCGGAACTGATCCGCCCGCTCCGCCAGCTGATCAGTGATGTCAGCACCTTCATGACCCTGCGCAGTGGGGATGTACTGCTGGTCGGCCTGCCGGAGAACCTGCCGCTGGCGCGCGCCGGGGATCTGATGGCCATCGAGATCGAGGGCATCGGCCGGCTGGAGAACCGGCTGCTGGCCGAGCCGGGCGCGGCATGAAGCGCGCACGCATCGCCTGGGCGGGTGCCATCCACGACGCCTGTGAGCTGGACGGCAGGCTGCAACTGGCCGATGGCCGGGTACCCGACGAGGCCGGCGTGGTGTGGCTGCCGCCCTTCGAGCCACAAACGGTGTTCGCCGTCGGTCTCAACTATGCCGATCACGTGCGCGAGCTGAACTTCAAGCCGCCCGCCGAGCCGCTGGTGTTCCTCAAGGGTCCCAACACGCTGGCCGGACATCGCGCGCACACGCCGCGCCCCGCCGGCATCAAGTTCATGCACTATGAATGCGAACTGGCCGTGGTGATCGGCCGCAGTGCGCGCCGGGTCAAGCGCCACGAGGCGCTCGACTACGTGGCCGGTTACACCATCGCCAACGACTACGCGATCCGCGACTATCTCGAGAACTATTACCGCCCCAACCTGCGCGTGAAGAATCGCGACGCGGCCACGCTGCTCGGACCCTGGCTGGTCGATGCCGCCGAGGTGCCGGACCCCATGAAGCTGTGGCTGCGCACCACGGTGAACGGCCAGGTCACGCAGCAGGGCACGACCGCCGACATGATTTTTAGCGTTGCGCAGCTGATCGAATACCTCAGCGCCTTCATGACGCTGGGCGCGGGCGATGTAATACTGACGGGCACGCCGGAAGGCGTCGTCAACGTCAACCCCGGCGATGTCGTGGTCACCGAGATCGAATCGCTCGGCAGTCTGACGAGTCTGATCGTCGCCGCGCCGGAACCGGGCGGGCAGCAGGAGTAACTATGGGCAAACTGGCGCTGGCGGCAAAGATCACTCATGTCCCCTCGATGTACATCTCCGAACTTCCGGGCCGCCACCACGGCTGCCGCGAGGCGGCCATCGCGGGTCATCGACTCATCGGCGAGCGTTGCCGCGCGCTGGACGTCGACACGATCGTGGTGCTCGACGTGCACTGGCTGGTTAATGCCGGCTATCACGTCAATTGCGGCCCACGTTTCCAGGGCACCTACACCAGCAACGAACTGCCGCACTTCATCCACGACCTGAGCTATGACTACCCGGGCAACCCGGCACTCGGCCGGCAGATCGCCCGCCAGGCCACGGCGCGCGGCGTCCACACCCGCGCCCATGAGATGGCCAGCCTGGATCTGGAATACGGCACGCTGGTGCCGATGCGCTATATGAACAGCGACCAGCACTTCAAGGTCGTGTCGGTGGCCGCCTGGTGCGCCTGGCACAAGCTGGAGGACAGCCGTGACTTCGGCGCCGCGCTCGGCGAGGCGATTGCCGCCAGCGACTCGACCGTGGCCGTGCTGGCGAGCGGTTCGCTCTCGCACCGCTTCAGCGATAACGGCAGCCCCGAGGAATCGATGTTCGACATCAGTCGGGAATTCTTCCGCCAGGTGGACCTGCGTGTCGTCGATCTGTGGAAGCGCGGCGAGTTCAAGACCTTCATTGCGATGTTGCCCGACTACGCCGAGCGCTGCGAGGGCGAAGGCCTGATGCATGACACCGCGATGTTGCTGGGCCTGCTGGGCTGGGATCGCTACCAGCAGCCGGTGGAGATCATCACCGACTATTTTGCGAGTTCCGGCACCGGGCAGCTCAACGCGGTGTTCCCGCTGCCGCCGGCGCAGGCCTGAGTCGCGGCAGCCCGCAGCCATGCCACATCTGATCGTCGAATACACCGACAACCTGCGCGCCGAGGGCGAGATTCGCGCGCTGCTGCGCAAGGCCAACGCGGTGCTGATTGCCCAGGGCGGCGTATTCAAGCCCGGCGCGGTGCGCTCGCGGGCCATCGAACTGCACGACTACTGCATGGCAGACGATGCGGCCGACTACGCCTTCGTGCATTGCACGCTGAAGATTGGGGCCGGACGCACGAGCGAGCAGCAGCGCTCGGCCTGCACGGCACTGTTCGACATGATCAAGGAGCACTTCGCCGCGCTGTACGCGCGCCGCTACCTGGCGCTGTCGCTCGAGCTGGTTGAATTCAATGAGGGTGGGACCTACAAGCACAACAATGTGCACGCCCACTTTGGAGATCGCTGATGAGCATCAAGCCCACCCCCACACTGAGCGCCGCGCAGGTCGAGGACGCCGCCCGGCGCATCCATGTCGCCGAGCGCAGCCGCACGCAGATCGGCCAGCTCTCGCTGCAGTATCCGTCGATGAATATCGAGGACGCCTACGCCGTGCAACGCTGCTGGGTGACGATGAAACTCGCCGAGGGCCGCACGCTGCGCGGCCACAAGGTCGGCCTCACCTCGCGCGCCATGCAGCAATCCTCGCAGATCAATGAGCCGGACTTCGGCGATCTGCTCGATGACATGTTCTTCGAGTCCGGCGCCGACCTGCCGATGCAGCGCTTCATCGTGCCGCGCGTGGAAGTCGAGCTGGCCTTCGTGCTGGGGCGTGCGCTGCGCGGCCCCGGGGTCACCTTGTTCGACGTCCTGAGCGCCACCGAATACGTGGTGCCGGCCCTCGAGATCATCGACGCGCGCATCCAGCAGCAGGATCCGGTCAGCAAAGCGACCCGCAAGGTCACCGACACGATTTCCGACAATGCCGCCAACGCCGCGGTCGTAATTGGCGGCCGGCCGATCAAACCCCAGGATGTCGACCTGCGCTGGGTATCGGCACTGCTGTATCGCAACGGGGTCATCGAGGAATCGGGCGTGGCCGCCGCCGTGCTGAACCACCCCGCCAACGGCGTGGTCTGGCTCGCCAACAAGCTGGCGCAGTACGGCGTGGGCTTAAGCGCCGGTCAGACCATACTCGGCGGCTCGTTCACGCGCCCGGTCAACGCGGTCAGCGGCGACCAGTTCCATGTCGACTACGGCGCGCTGGGCGCCATCATCTGCCGCTTCGCCTGAAGGTGCTGCCATGAAGACGCCAGTCAACACTTTCAAGGCGGCACTGGCCGCCCGCCGCCTGCAGATCGGACTGTGGAGCGGCCTGGCCGACGGCTATTGCGCCGAGATCTGCGCCGGCGCCGGCTTCGACTGGCTGGCGCTCGATGCCGAGCACGCGCCCAACGACCTGCGCACGCTGCTGTCACAACTGCAGGCGATGGCGCCCTACCCCGTGGCACCCGTGGTGCGGGCCACCATCGGCGATTGCGCCCACATCAAGCAGCTGCTGGACCTGGGCGCCCAAACCCTGCTGGTGCCGATCGTGGAGAGCGCCGAGCAGGCCGCCGAGCTGGTGCGCGCCACGCGCTATCCGCCGCAGGGCATACGCGGCGTCGGCAGCGCACTGGCTCGCGCCTCGCGCTGGAATCGCTACAGCAACTATCTGCACGAGGCCGACGCGCAGGTATGCCTGGTGGTGCAGATCGAGACACCGCGTGGCATCGAACACCTCGACGCCATTGCCCGTGTGCCGGGGGTCGATGGCGTGTTCATCGGTCCGGCCGACCTCAGTGCCTCGATGGGGTATCGCGGTCAACCCGAACACCCCGCGGTGCAGACGGTGATGGAATCGGCCGTGGCCCGCATCCTCGCTGCCGGCCAGGCCGCCGGCACGTTGTTGGGCAACGAAACGCTGGCCCGCAAGTTTATCGCGTTGGGCTGCAGTTTCGTGGCTGTGGGTGTCGACACGCTGCTGCTGGCCCGCGCCACCCAGGAACTGGCGCGTCGATTCAAGAACCAAGCCGTTGGTGAGGCCCATGCGGCCCTTTGATCAATCGCTGCCGATGGCGCTGCTGGCGGCGCGCGAGTCGATCATGGCTTTCTTCCGCCCGCACCTGAATGAGCTTGGGCTCACCGAACAGCAGTGGCGCATCATTCGTGTGCTGCGCGAACATGACGAACTGGAGTTTCACGAACTGGCTGCCATCGCCAAGCTACTGCCGCCCAGTCTCTCAGGCATGCTCACGCGTCTCGAGCGCCTGCGGCTGATCCGGCGCCGCAAGCGCAGCAGCGATCAGCGCCGCCTGCATATCGCGCTCAGCGCCGAGGGCGTGGCGCGCTTCGACGAGGCCAGCCGCCAGATGGAACGGGTATATAAGGACATTGAAACAAGATTCGGCCGGCGGCGACTGGCGTCACTGTTCCAGCTGCTGAGTAGCGCGCGCGCGCTGCGGCCGGATACGGCGGCCGCACGACGCAGGTCACGGGAGACCACTCGATGAGTGTCATGACCACGGGTGATGTCATTGCCGAATCCCTGATTGCCCATGGCGTCGATACGGTGTTCGGTATTCCCGGCGCGCATATGTACGACTTCAACGACGCGCTCGTGCGACGCCAGGATCGCCTGCGCTTCATCACCACGCGCCATGAACAGGGCGCCGGGTACATGGCCTTCGGCTATGCCAAGGCCAGCGGCAAGGTCGGCACCTATACCGTGGTGCCAGGCCCGGGCGTGCTGAACTCCGGCGCTGCGCTATGCACCGCGTACGGCGCCACGGCGCCCGTGCTGTGCGTCACCGGCAACATCATGTCGAATTTGATCGGCCAGGGCCGCGGCCAGCTGCATGAACTGCCCGATCAGCTGGCGCTGCTGCGCGGCCTGACCAAATGGAGCGAGCGCATCAATCACCCGACCGAGGCTCCGCAGGTGATGGCCGAGGCCTTCCGGCAGCTGCGCAGTGGCCGGATCCGTCCGGTGGCGGTCGAAGCACCCTGGGATGTGTTTGGCATGAAGGCCGAGGTCGCACCGGTCGCGCCGCTGCCGCCGATTGCGCCACCCACGCCTGATCCGGATGCCGTGACCGCCGCAGCGCGGCTGATGGCCGGCGCCCGGCGCCCGCTGATCTGCGTCGGTGCCGGCGCCCTGGCTGCCGGCGAGGCGATAGTCGAGCTGGCCACGCAGCTGCAGGCTCCGGTGACCTCGCATCGCAGCGGCAAGGGCATCGTGAGCGAGGACTCGCCCTACGGCATGTCCTCGGTCGCGGCCTGGGACTACTGGCGTGAGTGCGATCTGCTGATCGGCATCGGCAGCCGCTTGGAGCTCCCTTACATGCGCTGGCGCTGGCTGCCTGCCGGACTGAAAGTCGTGCGCGTCGACATCGACCCCACCGAAATGGTGCGGCTCAAGCCCGACGTCGGCATCGTCAGTGACGCCGCGCTCGGCACTCGCGCGCTGATCGACGCGCTAGGCAAGACGCAGCTTAAGCGCAGTGCACAAACCGAACGCTTCGCGGCGATCAAGCAGCGCGCGCACGCCGCGATCCAGTCGGTGGCGCCGCAGATGGGGTTCATCAACGCCATCCGCGAGGTGCTGCCGCGCGACGGCTACTACTGCGAGGAAATTTCGCAGGTCGGTTTCACCTCGCGCTTTGGCTTCCCGGTCTACCAGCCGCGCCAGTACGTGACCTGTGGCTACCAGGACAACCTGGGATTTGGCTTCAACACCGCGCTGGGGGTCAAGGTTGCCCATCCCGGCAAGGCCGTGGTGGCGGTCAGCGGCGACGGCGGCTTCCTGTTCGGCGTACAGGAGCTGGCCACGGCGGTGCAATACGGCATCAACCTGGTGACGATCGTGTTCAACAACTCCAGCTTCGGCAACGTGCGGCGCGATCAGATCGAGCGCTACGGCAGCCGCTTCCTCGGTGCCGAGCTGCGCAATCCCGATTTCGCAAAGCTCGCGGAGAGCTTCGGCGCGCTGGCGCTCAGGGCCGACTCACCCGCAGAGCTCCGATCTGCGCTGGAGCGGGCGCTGGCCGCGGGCGCGCCGGCCGTAATCGAGGTACGCAGTGCGCCTGGCGCGGAGACCTCGCCGTGGAGCTTCATCCATCCGGCGGCGCCGGGTTGAGGCGCGGCGGTCGACATCACAGGTTAATCCCTTGGGTACGTTGATGGTCTCGGCGAACGATAGAATTCGCTTTGGCGAGCTTACGGGTGTTGCTCCGCGTACGCGAGCGCGAGCGCGAGCGCGCCCGACAGACCGCGTCCACCGCTCCGGTCAACGATACTGCCACATGTACTTCACGAACTTCCGGAATCCGTCGTAGTACAAAACATAGCCGCCGCGATTGTATCCGGCGATCATGAACAGCATTTCGTCGTGCCCATCCCGCAGCATGTCATCGAACTCCAGCGGCACAGCGAGCTCAGCCCGATCCACTTCCAGCTGATCAGGAAGCGTCCGGATCTGCCCGTTCGATCGACGCAAAAGCCAGAGCTGACTGGGCAAGGTTCGAGGTCCGTCGCACTCCTTAAAGATCTCTTCGCGCACAATGACTTTGAGCAAAGCATCACCGTTGCGTGCCACCCAGGCCAGCGGAATCTCCAGTTCCCACTTCTTCGGCGTGCGCCAGACCGGCCTCGCGGCGACGCCCGCCTCGCCCGTGTCTGTGGCGAGTTCGCAATTGTCGATCCGAGGGATGCGCTGTCTGAAGATCGGCCACACACGATTGAGGTCATCCGGATCGGGGACGCCTTCCTTCCAGCCAGCACTCGATCGCAGCGGTCGCCGCCGACCGTAGGTAGTCAGCAACGGTCGATAACGCGGCTCATCGAGGAACCCCGCGTACTCGATCGCCGGTTTCCCGACCGTCGGCACGACGCCCCTGCCGACGATGGTTTGTAGCCCAATCGACGCGTACGCGCCGAAGTCGGCGGGCGTGCGAGCGGTGATTGTGCCCAGGGTGAGTCCGGCCAGCGACACAGTCCAGGTGACACGCGGTGGATATTTCGCCGGCAGGCTCGTCAGGCACTCAACAGTCGGACAGTCGTATGGAAACGCCTCCCAGCCTGCGGCGGCATGACGAAATACGACGCGCACCCGCGGGCGCTTCGACTCGCCCGCGTCTGCTCTCGGCATGCTCTCTAAGACGCCGACGAGAAACGGCGAGTCGGCCGCGGCGAGGCGGGCCGCGGCAGCGAGGACCAGCGTCCAAACCAGTTGTGACCTCATGGCGGCCTCCAGTGCAGGGAGCGATCGCCTCAACTTCTAATTCGCGCCTTGGGTTCGCGAGGAGCTAACAGGTCGAGGAACCGGCGCACCCTCTGCAACTCGTCGCTTGGGTCTTCGTTCCTTTGATGGTCATCGGGATTACCAACCTTAAGATCGCCTAAGTCTGGCAGGATCAATTCCCTCTCACGCGCCTGTGACTGCGACGGCGACGCAGCGGGCCGGCCAGGGGCCGGTTCCGTCGATGGATTGCGATCGGCCGGCTGAACGCCTTGGGGTTTGGCGACTGAGGGCGCCAGTCGCGTGCGTTGCCGCATCAGCTCCACCACGCGTGCGTATTCTCGGTGGCTCACGGGCACGACCCCGACCCGCGGATAATAACTGCGGACGTGCTCGGCCACGCGCCGGGCCCGATCGATATTCTGGAAGAACCCAAGCCGGGCGCCCTGGTAGGAAGTGCCCTCTCGGATCGTCCGCACCGAGTACAGATCAAAGGCGCGAAATACCGGCAGGCGTGGCATGGCCGTTGGATCGACCGATCGTGCCCACCAACCGAGCTGCACGACGTAGCGTTGCGGCTCGGTCGCAGGTAGCGGGTTGATCGCACGCGGCTTTACGGCGTCGGTGGCAGTCGCTGCGGCTGCTGGCGGCAACGTAGAATCCTCACGCCTGACAATGCGCGCCGTAGCGGTGCGGATCATCCGAAATTCGGTATTCAGAGTATCGTCAAGCGAGCCGAGACCGCTGCGTGGGGCGGAAACGATCCGGGCGGCCGGGTAATAGCGTCGAACGACAACCAGGGCCTCTTTCGCCTGCGCCTCGGCTCCGAAGTAACCGAGGTGCAGACGAAAGTGTTCACGGCCGCACTTGACGGAACGCGAGCGAAACACCGTAAAGCCGACGAGGTCATGAACGAAGGGGACATGGAGCGGCATCGGCACGTCGGCACTGGCAAGCGTGATGACATACAGGCGGTGATCACCCAATAAGCTGCTGGCTGACATCGTTCCCATGACTAACTCCACTGATTGTCGGCGCGCCTGCAGAGCGTATCCACCACCCCTGCGCGCGATTCGACTAACAACGGCGTCGCCGATGGCCGGTACCGTCGAGAATTCCGGTTCGAATGCAGCCCAGTGGATCTGTTGTGTTCCGGAGCCTTTAACCTCAAGCTGGTGTTGAACGCCTTTTCAATACCGGGTTCGAGCGACTACCTGTCTGCTTCGCTATCGATACGCACGGTCGCGGCCGTCACCGTGGTGGTACCCGTGCCGCTCACGTCCACGATTTTCCCGGGCGCTTGTGCAAAGAACTCGGCGCTCGTCATCGTCTGGTGATTCTCCACACCTCCGAACGTCGCGCCGGTGGTGTCGATCACGATACCCAGAATCTTGAATTGTGGCGCGGTGGTGGCCTTGAAGGGACCGCGGACTTCAACAACCGTCGTGGCGGGCACGCGCTCGAGCCGCTTCGCCAACACCATGCCGCTGCCAGCAGGATGTTCGTAACCGCGCACCTCCACGCTATCGCCGACATTCACGTCCTTGAGCGTGAACAGCTGGACCTGTGCGCTGCTCCGGTCCTCGAAGCGGGTGTTGGCATCCACGGTGATAGCCACGCCCTGTACGGTGAGCGTGCCGGCCGTGGCATCAACCGCACTGACTGTCGATTCGATGCCTATGACAGCGACGTGATTGATCTGCACCGTATCGGCAACCAGCACGTTACTGGCGTTGAGCGTACCGGCCACTTCGACCCTGACGTTTAGCGCCAGATCGCCGACCACACCACCCTTGTAGACCGTGGTTGCGCTCGTTGTGACCGGGGCGCCGTTGACGTCAAAATCCGTGGCGGAAGCAAAGCGCGTCACCAACCCCTCCTCTTCCACGCGTCCGCCCGCCGTGGCTTCGCTGCGCTCACTGGTGGCCAATCGCACCGTGGTTGCAGTCAGCGTCATGGAGGTGGCATCAAATACAGTTCCCTGCACTTCAACCAAGTCGCCGTTGGCGGGCTGGCCCGAGGCGAAGCCGCTCAGTGTGGCGGCAGTCATGCCGACGGTGAGGCCGTTAATCATAAATGTATGGCTCGTGGCATTGAGGCCAGCGACAGTGCCCAGTACCTGCAGGCCCTCGCCCGTTCCAGCCAGGCCGATACGCGTCGCGGTGATCGACCCGGTGGCATCGACCAGGCCACTGACTTCGACGATATTTCCAATGCTTAACCCCGCCAGAGTAGCCGGCGTGATTTTGGTAGCAAACGAGGTGTTGGCAGTAACCAGTACGGTTTGTCCGAGCACCACCAGCGAGTTGGCGGTCTGATCAATACTGGCCACCGGCCCGACCACGTTGTCCTCGACATCAACGCTCTCGGCGTGACCCTGACCGGTCGCCTGATCCTGCTGGCCCTTCACCACGGCCAGTTCGCCCACCGCCAGGGCGGACTGCATCACGCTGGCGCCGTTTTTCTGGAGACGCGCCGCTGAAACGTCATAGCGCACACCATTGACGTAGACGCTACCGAAAGCCGTAATGACGCCAGCGCTGGCGACCGCCACGCTGTTGTTGGCGGAATTGCTCGACATCGACCCGCCACCACAAGCGCCCAGCGTCAGTAAGGACACCAGCGCGAGTATTGCAGTCTTCATGGGACACACTCCAGTTAAATAACACTATCCATACCGTGCATCCCATCACCTCATCGACTGGCGCTCAACCTGTCGCGCACCTGCGACCAGGCGCTTATCGGTCCCAAAGTCAGCGCGGCCCTCAAGCAAGGGAATGTATTAGACGTCACGGGAACCACAAGTCAGTCGGAACACGAGTTGAACCGGCGCCGCACGGGCAATTGCCGCGTGACATGGGACAAGACACCCAGCGGACACGGGGGCTGCGCATGCATAATGCACACTGGCATT
>Ga0075026_100000349_pt1 | contig 18264 bp, 14 predicted proteins | sample Str012_2_FD_71392 | JGI IMG/M metagenome (GOLD analysis project Ga0075026, IMG submission 71392) | Freshwater sediment microbial communities in response to fracking from Pennsylvania, USA - Straight Creek_MetaG_SC_2012 | ecosystem: Environmental > Aquatic > Freshwater > Creek > Sediment... | reverse complement strand
TTTTATACTTTTGTTCTTCACTGACCAAATTCCCAGACCATGTCCTTCTTACTCACCGAAGAGCAACAGATGATCCGCCAGGCAGCCCGGGATTTCGCCCGTACGGAATGTCTTCCCGGCGTGATCGAACGCGATGACAAGCAACAGTTCGCCCGTGAACAGATACTCCAACTGGCTGAGCTTGGTTTCTTGGGCATGATGGTGAGTCCGGAATACGGAGGTTCAGGATTGGACACGATCAGTTACGTGCTGGCCATGGAAGAGGTCAGCAAAGTGGATGCGAGCGTGAGTGTTTGCATGAGCGTCAACAACAGCCTGGTGTGCTGGGGACTGGAAAAATACGGGAACGAGGAGCAGAAGAAAGCCTATCTCACGCCCCTGGCGCAGGGGCGCAAGGATGGGGAGCTCTACATCGGTGCCTTCCTGCTCAGCGAACCGGAGGCTGGCAGTGATGCCACTTCGCAGCATACTACGGCCGAGGACAAAGGCGACCATTACCTGCTCAATGGTACCAAGAACTGGATCACCAACGGGTCCTCTGCATCGGTATACCTGGTCATGGCACAAACGCATCGGGAGAAGGGGCCCAAAGGCATCAACACTTTCATTGTCGAGAAGAACTGGCCGGGCGTGAGTGTTGGCGCGAAGGAGAACAAGATGGGCATCCGCGGCAGCGACACGCACAGCATCACATTCACCGACGTCAAAGTGCCAAAGACCCATCGCATCGGTGACGACGGATCCGGTTTCACATTCGCCATGAAGACCCTGGCTGGCGGCCGTATCGGCATCGCTTCGCAGGCCCTTGGGATCGCCAGCGGTGCCTATGAACTGGCCCTTGCCTACTCTAAGCAACGTAAAGCCTTCGGCAAGGAGATCGCCCAGCACCAGGCCATTCAATTCAAACTGGCCGATATGGCCACCCGCATCGAAGCCTCCCGACTGCTCTGCCTCAAGGCCGCTTGGGAGAAAGACAACGGTCTGGACTATACCATCAGCTCGTCCATGGCAAAAGTTTATGCCTCCGAAACTGCCATGTGGGTAACGACCGAAGCCGTGCAGGTCCACGGCGGGTATGGTTTCGTCAAGGAATATCATGTCGAACGCCTCATGCGTGATGCCAAGATCACCCAGATCTACGAGGGTACCAGCGAGGTGCAGCGCATCGTGATCAGCCGACAGATCCTCAAGTGAAGTCTGGTCCCGTTTTCGTTTCTTTACAGCCGATTCACCAAAACTTCGGACATGTCCGTCATTTCGGTCAAGGGCCTGCGAAAACACTATGGAGAGAATGAGGTGCTGAAAGGCATCGACCTCGACATCGAACCAGGGGTCATCATCGGGTACATCGGTCCCAACGGGGCCGGTAAAAGCACTACCATCAAGATCCTCACCGGCATCATCAGCGATTTCGAAGGGGAGGCCACCGTATTGGGCATGGATATCCGTCGCCTGCCCGTGGAGGTCAAGCGCCGCATCGGATACATCCCCGAGAATGCAGCCTTGTATGAAGTGCTGACGCCCATGGAGTACCTCGGATTTGTCGGGCGCTTGCATGGGTTGGCGAATGAGGTCATCGAGAAGAAAAGCCTTGACCTGCTGGCGCTGTTCGGCCTTGCCGACAAGGCTGACCAACGGATGAACGCCTACAGCAAGGGCATGCGGCAGAAAGTGCTGCTTATCTCGGGACTGCTCCACAACCCTGACATCATATTCCTGGATGAACCACTCAGCGGTCTCGACGCCAACGCCGTCATCCTCGTCAAGGAGATCCTCGCCCAACTCAAGAAGGCAGGGAAGACCATTTTCTATTCCTCCCATATCATGGACGTCGTGGAAAAACTGAGTGATCGGATCGTACTCATCCATCAGGGCAGCGTGATTGCGGACGGCAGCTTCGAAACACTCAAAGAGCAGGCCCATTCCGGATCGCTGGAAAACATCTTCACGCGGCTCACCGGCAGCGGCGAACAGGAAGGGACGGCAGGCGCTTTCATTGATATCCTCAACGGCTGAGCATGGAAATCATCATCATGACTCTGCTACGTTGGTCTCGCCCCCTGTTCAGGGGCAGCGGGATCGACCACGACCAGGTCATGGCCATCGTGCTGGTGAAATTGAAGATGGACAAGCGACGCGTGTACATGAACTGGCGGGCTGGACAGCAGAAAAAGGAAAGCAACCAGTTGCTCCGGGCACTGTTCTTCTATGCGCTCATGGGCCTGTTCATGGGCAGCCTGATCTTCGCCGTCGACAATTACCTGACGGTGATGGTGTTCCTGCACGGGTATTTCCTGTTCATGATGTCCATGACCCTCATCACGGATTTTTCCGCCGTGTTGCTCGATACCACGGACAATCAGGTCATCCTGCCTCGTCCGGTGAGTTCCCGGACGCTGTTCGTCGCGAGGCTCCTCCACATCATGCTTTACCTGCTCCAATTTGCCGTGGCGATCTCGGCAGGGAGCTGGATCTTCACTTTCATTCGCCATGGCCTCGTTGCGGGCTTGGTGCTGATGGTCACCAGCCTGCTTACGGTCCTGCTGGCCGTGTTCCTGACCTGGTTCCTCTATCTGTCGATACTTCGCTTCGCCAGTGAACAAAGGCTGAAGGACATCATCACTTATTTCCAGATCGGCATGACCGTGTTGTTCACCCTCGGTTTCCAGGTCTTCCCGCGCATGATCAACATGGTGGACCTCCAGGGCTCGGTCTCCTTTGGAGGATGGACCTATGCGCTGCCGCCGGTCTGGATGGCTCTTGCCAACGAAGCATTCGCTTCCCATATATTCGATGTATTGCATCTGACCATGATCGGACTGGCACTGGTGGTTCCGCTGGTGGGCTTCTGGGTGCTCAACCGTTTTCTGGCACCGGTGTTCGCCCGAAAGCTTTCCGCCTTGCAGGGAAGTTCAGGCCCGGACATGCCCGGGGCGGACGTAGATCGTCCCCGACAAGCAAGCGCATCGATCTCGTCGCGCCTGTCGCCGATATTCTGCACAGCGGGCACAGAGCGGGGAAGTTTCGAGACGGGCTGGCGCATCACAGGCAGGGACAAGGGATTTCGCATGCAGTTCTATCCCGGACTCGCCTATATCCTGGTGTTCTTTTTCATATTTGTCCTGAGGGGCAAGGGGGATGTCATGGAGAACTGGAGAGGGCTGCCGGGCACCCGTAATTTTCTCTGGTTGATCTACCTCCCGATGATGACCATCTCTTCGGGGTTCACACTGGCCAGCTTCAACGAACATTTCAATGCCGCCTGGATCTACCACAGCAGCCCGTTGGAGCGCCCGGGTGAGCTCATCAGCGGACTGGCCAAAACGATCATCGTGAAATTCTTCCTGCCGGTCTGGCTTATCCTTTCGGCTGTCAACCTCTGGATCTGGGGCATCGGCGTATGGGATGATGTCCTGTTCGGTTTCGCCGCCAACCTCTTCTGTTATTTCTGCTTCGTGTCCATATCTGAGCACTACCTTCCATTCTCGCGCCAACCGAACGTGCGTCAGCAGTCCGGCCGCTTCGCCAAAACCATCCTGCAACTGCTGCTGGTGTCCGCACTGGTGGGGCTTCACTACCTGCTCGTGGACCACGGTGTATGGTTGCTGACCGCCGTACCCGTCCTGGCCCTGGGCACCCATTTACTCATCCGGCGGATCCGTGGACTGCACTGGGCCGCCATCAAGATCTGACCATGCCCGTCAATGTGAACGCATACCTGTCCCTGCGCGATGAACTGGTGCGAAACGGCACCACCCTGGTGGCCGTATCCAAGACCAAACCCGCATCCGAGGTGCAGGAATTGTATGACCTCGGACATCGGGATTTCGGAGAGAATTATGTGCAGGAACTGGTCGACAAACAGGCCATGCTGCCGGCAGACATCCGGTGGCATTTCATCGGGCATCTCCAGAGCAACAAGGTGAAATACATCGCATCTTTCGTGCACCTCATCCATGGGGTCGACAGCCTGAAGTTGCTTCAGGAGGTGGACAAGCAGGGACGCAAAACCGGACGAAGCATACCCTGCCTGCTTCAGGTGCACATCGCCCAGGAGGAGACCAAGTTCGGGATGGACCTGGGGGAACTCAAGGAATTGCTCCAGACGCGCGCCACCGCCGGTGGATGGGACCATGCTCCGGTGCATGGACTCATGGGCATGGCGTCTTTCACGGAAGACAAGGATAAAGTACGGTCGGAATTCAAGATTCTTCGGGCGATCTTCGACGATCTGAAATCAAGTGCTTTTTCAGGGGATGCCAAGTTCAGCACACTGTCGATGGGCATGAGTGGTGACTATGCCATGGCCGTGGAAGAGGGGAGTACGTTGGTGAGGGTGGGAAGTCTTCTTTTTGGAGCGAGGGAATACAAGGCTTCATGAATATGAATCATAAAAGGATCTCGGCGGAAAATAACTTCCGCCGAGATCGAAAGGTGGCTTGTGACACACCAACCATGGGTCAACAGCACCGCTGCGTCTTTTCGGTTGCCCTATAACGCTATTTCTTCTCGGTGCCGTTCTTTAGTCGGGCATAATCATACACCATATTGCAGAACGCCTTCACGCCCACTTCCAGTCCGCTGTCGTCGATGGCGAAGTCGGGCGTATGATGCGGCGGTGCCTTGGCGGGGTCCATACCCTTTGGCATGCCGCCAAGGTTGAAGAAAAAGGCCGGTATATGCTCCCCGAAAAAGGAGAAGTCCTCTGAACCTGTGATCCAGCTGATCTCCGACACCTTGTCCGCGCCGGCGGCCGATTGAAGCGATGGCAAGAGCATCTTCACCAGGCCAGGATCGTTGTATGTGACCAGGGTCTTGTTATCGATCTGGACGTCAACCTGAGCGCCCCAGGCGTCCGCCGTGGTCTGGCAGACCCTCCGGATCCTTTCCCACACGTCTTTCTGCATTTTGCTGTCCAGGGTCCTGATGGTGCCATCCATGGAGGCTTCCTCCGGGATGATATTCGAGCGCACGCCAGCCTTGAACACGCCGACCGTGATCACCACGGGGGCCTGGACAAGGTTCTCCTGTCTGCTGACGATGGCCTGCAGGTTATTCACGATCTGAGCACCCACCACGATGGGGTCGATGCCGGTCCACGGCGTGGATCCATGCGTCTGTTTACCAGTGATCTTGATGCGGAACCAGTCGGAGGCAGCCATGAAAGAGCCGCTCTTGTACTTGAGTTGACCCACCTCCAGGCTGGAAGCGATGTGCAGGCCGAGTACGGCGTCCACATGAGGATTCTCCATCACACCCTCTTTGATCATCAGGGGCGCGCCACCTTCCTCATTCACTGGAGGACCTTCCTCGGCCGGTTGGAAGAAGAATTTCACGGTACCGGGCAGATCTTTTTTCATGGAAGCCAGGACTTCGGCGGTGCCCATCAGTACGGATACATGCGCGTCATGTCCGCAGGCATGCATCACCGGAACGGTGGCCCCGTTGAATTCGCCGGTCGCAATGGATTTGAAGGGAACATCCACTCTTTCCTTGACGGGAAGTCCGTCCATATCGGCCCGGATCGCGATGACAGGCCCGGGCTTGTCGCCTTTCAGGATGCCCAGGACACCGGTTTTGGCTACCGGCCTGGCGTCGATCCCCAGGGACTTGAGGTGTGCGATCACATAAGCCTGCGTCTGTACCTCACGGTTCCCCAGTTCGGGATTCTGGTGGATATGGCGGCGCCATTCAACGAGTTTGGACTGGATGGCACTGGACCGCTGGGCGATCTGTGCCTGCAGCTTCGCGTCCTGGGCCTGTACGGTGAAGACGATCAGGATCAAGGGTAGGGACAAAATTTTTTTCAGGTATGGCATGGGGTGAAATTTGTGGAAATGAAAGTACCGAAAACCGCACAATTAGTCTGCCGGCATGACTAAATTCGTAGCACCTCTGATCCCGGCCCATGCATGGGCGGGACTCATCCCACACGGATCTGCCTTAACCTAACCCTTAAATTCATTTTCATGAAGCAGAAACATCTGTTCTTCCTTTGTTTGCTATTGATCTCTGTCGCCGGACGTGCCCAGTGGAGCTGGGGCGTGGAGGGTGGCGCTGTGTTCTCCAAGGCCAAGACAAACAAGAGCTACCCGGGGGCCGACATTGAACTCTCTTCGAATGCCCGGACGGGTTTCATGGGCGGCGTCATCGTGGACATACCATTCGGCGATGAGAAATTGCGCATGATGCCTGAGCTGGTCTATAACCAACTCGGTGTCGGACAACATGCCACGGCATCGTTGTTAGGGCAAAAAGTGACGCTTGACCAGCACATCACCGTCGGCTATGCCAACCTCATCGCCAATCTGGCCCTTGCTCTGCCCGTTGGGGATCAGAAGTTCCTGCTGGGTGTCGGGCCCTACGTGGGGGTTGGATTGACCGCCAAACGGTGGTACAAGCTCACGCCGGATGCCAGCTCGAGTCTGAGTGCTTCCGAGAAGACCGAGTCCATTGAATTCGGCAGTGGTACCGACCAGATGAAGCGGGTGGACTATGGTGTCAACCTCATGGGAGGGTTCATGCTTTTCAACGGTCTGGCCATCAAGGCCAGTTACGGGTTGGGACTTGCTGAACTTTCGAATGACGCCAACGTGAGCTACAAAAACCGTCATTTTAGCGTCGGTCTCGCCTTTTTCTTCCATTGAGGTCTTTACCGGACCTTGATCCTCAAGCTTATGGCCCCTGCTTTGGTGGGGGCCTTTTTGTCTGTGCCACGGCTCTCCGAAAGCCTGAAATGACCTACCTTTGCAACCTTCAATCCAAGCATAATCGACACACATGATCGGAGTACGGAACGTCACGCTCGCTTACGGTAAAAGGGTCCTTTTCGACGAGGTCAACCTGAGTTTCACCAAGGGTAATTGTTATGGTGTGATCGGCGCGAACGGTGCCGGGAAGTCCACCTTCCTGAAGATCCTCAGCGGCGAGATCGAACCCAACAAAGGCTCGGTGGAGATCACCCCCGGCGAACGGATGGCGGTGCTCAAGCAGAACCAGTTCGAGTTCGACGACCAGACGGTGCTGAACACGGTGCTGATGGGCCACAAGCAGCTATGGTCGATCATGCACGAGCGGGAACGTATCTATGCCCTGGAGGATTTCACGGAAGAGGATGGCATACGGGCCGGTGAACTCGAGCATGATTTTGGTGAACTCGGGGGATATACCGCTGAAAGCGACGCGGCGACCCTTTTGAGCGACCTGGGCGTGGAAGAGCGATACCAGGGGAGCCTGATGCGCGATATCCCTTCCAACCTGAAAGTACGGGTGCTCCTGGCCCAGGCCATCTATGGCAACCCGGACATCCTGCTGCTGGACGAACCGACCAACGGTCTCGACATCGAGACCATCGGCTGGCTGGAGAATTTCCTGGCGGACTATGAGAACGTGGTGCTGGTCGTATCCCATGACCGTCACTTCCTCGATGCCGTATGCACCCATGTGGCTGATGTGGACCGCTCCAAGATCAAGATCTTCTCGGGCAACTATACATTCTGGTATGAATCCTCGCAGCTCATGGCCCGCCAACTGGGTGACAAGAACAAGAAGACCGAGGACAAGCGCCAGGCCCTGCTTGACTTCATCGCCCGATTCAGCGCGAACGCATCCAAGAGCCGCCAGGCCACGGCGAGAAAGAAAGCCCTGGAAAAACTCACCATCGAACAGATCGAACCTTCCAACCGCAAATACCCCGGCATCATATTCCAGCCTCAGCGTGAGGTTGGCAACCAGATCCTGAACGTTACGGGCCTGTCCAAGACCGTTGATGGGCGCAAGCTTTTCGACAAGATCAACTTCAGCGTGCAAAAGGGCGAGAAGATCGCTTTTGTCAGTCGTGACCCGCTGGCCATCACCAGCTTCTTTGAGATCATCAATGACCAGCAAAAGGCGGATGCCGGAACCTTCGAGTGGGGCACCACCATAACCAAGGCCTACCTGCCCGTGGAGAACGGAGACTTTTTCAAGAATGACCTGAACCTCCTGGAATGGCTGCGCCAGTTCGTGCCCCCGCACGTTACCGACGCCGATGAACCCTTCCTCCGTGGTTTCCTGGGCAAGATGCTCTTCAGCGGCGATGATATCATGAAGAAGACCAGTGTCCTCTCTGGTGGCGAGAAAGTGCGCTGCATGCTCAGCCGGATGATGCTGCAGAACCCCAACGTGGTCGTCCTTGACCAGCCCACCAACCACCTGGACCTGGAGAGCATCCAGAGTTTCAACGAAGGTTGTATGACCTTCCCGGGCGTAGTGCTCATCACCTCCCATGACCACACCTTCATGCAGACCGTCGCCAACCGGATCATAGAAATCACCCCCAAGGGCACGATCGACAAGCTCATGGTCTTCGATGAATACCTCGAGGATGAGCGGGTGAAGGCTATGCGGCAGGAGATGTACGCATAGCGAGCGGAGCTCGCTATGCGATTAGCGAATTGGCGAATTGGCGAATTCACCGGATCGACCTCAGTTTCCCGAATGCATGTCGCTGGCGGCGAAGGATATCAGGTACTCCAACTTGCATTTATTCCGTGAGCTAGGCATCTCAGCTGCCGGCTGTTCAATTCGCCCATTCGCAAATCCGCTAATTCGCTAATTTCACGCTATGACCCCATCTCTCCCCTTCGGCCGCAGGCTCCTTGTCTCCCTGCTGTTCATGCTGATCTTCACCTTGGTGCTGTTCATCCTGACCAAGGTCGGGTTGCCCATACAGATTCGGCACGGAAATATGCCTTATGCCATCATCGCAGCCGTGTTGGCGTTTGGGCTCACCCTTGTAGCAAATCGTTGGTGGAGTGGGGGGACACCTTCCACTTTGCGGCCTGACGGACAGACCCTCTACCGTTTCCTCATGGGCATGATCATCGGGGCCGTGATAGCGCTGCTGCTCATGTGGTTCATCGGTAAATATGCCGGTGTGAAGATCCATCGGAATCCCATCTTCAATCCCATAGCTTTTGCAAGTGGATGCGGGGCTATCTTCCTGTTGGCCTGGGCTGAGGAGATGGCTTTCAGGGGATACCCGCTGGCGAGCGTCCGGATGAACGCCAGTGTTTGGACCACGCAGGCATTCATCGGGGTCTGCTTCGTGCTCTACCAGGTGGCGAATGGATGGGCTTTTCAGGATGCTCTCGTAGGACCCGGCGCTTGGGGGCTGATCTTCGGTCTCACCGCGATCCGCACTGGAGGGATCGCGCAATCCACAGGCATGCATTTCGCCGCCAACCTCACACAATCCATCATTGGCACCAGCCAGTTCGCCTTTTTCTCGATGTCAAGGGACATTCCGACCATCGACGCCCTGGGCGACGATATCCACCGGGCAGGCGCCTGGTCCCAACTCGTCATGTTCATTGTTGCGCTGGTGCTCACTTCCCTGTACATCCGGCGTTCGAAAAGTGCGAAAGCATCCTGACCGGATGGCCCACACCGCTTCCTGACATCGACCTCGTGATCATATGCCCGGATGAAATCGATCATCGTGAAATCTGACCCGCATCATCAGGATGGCTGGGGATGGCAACTAGATTTGGTAAAAATCTGAGTACCATGAACGATCCACAAACGCCTGGCTTACTGACCGAACACGGAAGCTGGCTGAAAAAACTGGATGAATTCAAAGACGAAATACTGGTGATGGAGCGCAGGCTGGCGGAAGTGGCCGCGCGGAAGACGGACTTCGAAGCCCGCCAGGGCATCGAGCATTTCCAGAACCAATTCGTTGTGCAACGGAACAATATCGACGAGGCCCGTCATCGGGTGCATGCGCATGAAGACGATGTGTCCCGGCATGTGGTGCCGGAACAAGGACTTGAAGGCAAGCGTGATGGCAACGAACACGATGGCATCCGCTCCGAAATGGAAGGTCTTGTCAGGGTCTGGGAGGAGTTGAGATCCGACTTCAACAAGTTCTTCATGAAATGGGCCTGATCACACCAATGACTTGAATCAGCGATGCTCGCCGAAACGGGCCCTGAGCACATCGGAGATCTCTCCCAGGGTGCAATGGGCCTCCACCGCTTGGACCACGGCGGGCATGAGATTGCCGCCATCCATAGCAAGCCTGTCGATCTCTGCCAGGCATTCCCGGGCAAAGGATGCATTTCTGGAGGCTTTAAGGGCCTTTATCCTGTCGGACTGCAGCGTGCGTATACTGTCGTCCACTTGCAATAAGGGTATGTTGTCCTTTTGCTCAACCTCGAAACGGTTCACGCCGACGATCACTTTTTCACCCGACTCGATGTTTTTCTGGTAATCGTAAGCGCTACGGGCGATGCGGTCCTGAACCCAACCCTGTTCGATCGCACTTACGGCGCCACCCAGTTCTTCCACCTGGGCCATAATGCCCTTCACTTTCACGATCATTTCCTCCGTCATGGACTCCACCAGGTATGAACCGGCCAGTGGGTCAGCGGCATCGGCGACGCCGCTTTCATAAGCCACGACCTGCTGCGTACGCAAGGCGATGCGGGCGGCCTCTTCCGTAGGGAGGCTCAGCGCCTCATCATATCCATTGGTATGCAAGGATTGGGTGCCACCCAGTACCGCTGCGAGCGCCTGCACCGTGACACGCGCGATGTTGTTCAGGGGTTGTTGGGCCGTGAGGGTGCTGCCGCCGGTCTGCGTATGGAAACGCAGCATCATGGACTTGGTGTCTTTGGCCCCCATTTCTTTCATCAGCTCGGCCCAGATGCGCCGGGCAGCCCTGAATTTGGCCACTTCCTCAAACAGGTTGTTGTGGGCGTTGAAGAAGAAGGATAGCCTCTTGCCGAAGACGTCGATGTCCAGTCCCTTGTCCAGCGCGGCCTGTACATATGCTTTTCCGTTGGCCAGCGTGAAGGCCACTTCCTCCGCCGCGGTGCTTCCGGCTTCACGAATGTGGTAGCCCGAAATGGAAATGGTGTTCCATTTCGGCAATTCGGAGGCGCACCATTCAAAGATGTCCGTGATGATGCGCATGGACGGTTTGGGCGGATAGATGTATGTTCCTCGAGCAGCATACTCCTTGAGGATGTCATTCTGGATGGTTCCCTGGAGCTTCTTCAGGTCGGCGCCCTGCTCTTTGGCCAGTGCCACGTAGAAAGCAAGGAGGATGAAAGCGGTGGAGTTTATGGTCATGGAGGTTGAAACATCCTCGAGCCTGATGTCCTTGAAGAGTATCCTCATGTCCTCCAGGCTGTCGATGGCCACGCCCACCTTGCCCACTTCTCCTTCGGCGAGTGCATGGTCACTGTCGTAGCCGATCTGCGTTGGCAGGTCGAAGGCGACGCTGAGCCCCATGACACCTTGTGTAAGCAGATAATGGTATCGCTTGTTGCTTTCTTCCGCAGTCGAGAATCCGGCATATTGCCGCATGGTCCAGAGCTTGCCCCGGTACATATCGGCCTGCACACCGCGGGTGTACGGGAATGACCCCGGACGTTCGCCAGATGGAGTGGGAGCGTCCTCCGCGGTATAGAAGGACTTGATGGGAATGCCGGAGTCGGTCGAGCGGTTGTTGCTCATGTTCACATCAGTTTTCGGGCCTCGAAATTGAGGGCTTCCAGCACCACGGGATGCAGCGAAGCTTGTGGATCGGCCTGGAGCAGGTCCATGATCATACGGGCCAGGTCGCTGCCCCGTCCTTCTGCAGGTATGGCGGCACCCAGGTTGTTGATGATGTAGATGTTCTGCTCCTTGAGGTTGCTGATGGCCTGCCAGGCTTCGTGGGAAACATAGATCTGCTGGGAGAGATTGTATTCGTATTCATGCTTGAGTTGCTGGGTCAGCACGGCCTGATACTGCCGCACGGGCAGGTCGCCGGCCGGTACCCGGGTCAGCAGGCTGGTCAAGGACATGCGTTCGGCCAGAATGACCAGTCGCTCATAAGCCTGCAAGCGCAATTGCAGCACCTGTTTGTCCTGCTGGGCGGGAGCGTCCGGTTTGCGGCCCCGTTCCCGGAACCAGATGATGATGTAGATCGCCACCACGATGGCCACGATGATCAAACCGCCGTACAATACCCAGTCTTCATTCATTCCTTGAATTTGTCCAAAATTAGCGATTGGCCCCCAACTTTCGGATAACCGGGAATGTTTGTATTTTTGTCATTCGATGGATACTGTCTCCACCATACCTGTTCATTTCACCGAGGGTGCGCTCATCGAGCTGAGGAAGCTGTTGGCGGACAACACCGACCCCGGGCAGGCCTATCTGCGTGTGGGCGTCAAAGGGGGCGGTTGCTCAGGACTCAGTTATGTCCTGGCCCTGGATGCACGCACCGAAAAGGATGAATATTTCGAGGTCGATGGTGTACCCTGCATCATGAACCCGGCCCATGCCCTCTACCTTTATGGCATGGAGATCGACTGGAAACACGGCCTCGATGCCCGTGGCTTCAGCTTCACCAATCCCAATGCATCTTCCACCTGCGGATGTGGTTCCAGCTTCGCGGTGTGATCCCGGATCGAGGATCGAGAATCCCGTATCAACAGCCAAGAAAAGTTCTAAGTTCACGGTTCACAGGCTTCTGTCCACTGTTCATTGTAGACTGTTCACGGTTCACAGGCTTCTGTCCACTGTTCACTGGCGACTGTTCACTTCATTAAAAAAGCCCCGCATTACTGCAGGGCTTTCTGTATTTAGGTCATTTGAATGATCAGGGTTTGGCGGTCTTCGCTTTCGGCACGGCCACCTTCACTTCGTCGGCTTTGCCCAGGGGCTTGCTCTTGGCCAGGTCGACCAGGACAGGGGCGGCCACGAATATGGAAGAGTAGGTACCGGTGATGACACCGATCAGCATCGCGAAGGCGAAGCCGCGGGTCACCTCTCCACCGAAGATGAACAGGATCAGCAGGGTCAGGAAGACCGTGAGCGAGGTCATGATGGTACGGCTCAGGGTATCGTTGATGGCCTTGTTGATGATGGTCTCCTTGGAAGCGCCGATCATATGGTTGCTGTATTCACGGATACGGTCGAACACGATGACGGTATCGTTCATCGAGAAACCGATCACCGTCAGCACCGCGGCGATGAAGTGCTGGTCGATCTCCAACGGGAAGGGAACCACGCTCTTCAGGAACGAGAACACGGCCAGCGTCACGAACACGTCGTGCAGCAGGGCGATGATCGTACCGAGGGAGTACCTCCAGTCACGGAACCGGATGAAGATGTACAGGAAGATCGCGATGAGTGCGAAAACCGTGGCCTTCACGGCGCCTGATTTCAGGTCGTCCGAAATGGAAGGCAACACGGTTTGGGAGCTCTGCTTGAAGTTCTTGTCGAAATCTGCATAGGTCGTATTGGCCGGCAGCACGCTTTTCAACCCTTCATAGACGGCGGTCTCCACGGTGGAGTCAGCGCTCTTGCTCGGGTTGTCGATCATGAAGGAGGTCGTGATGTTGAAGGTCTTGTTGTCGCCGACCGTCTTGAGCACGGGATACTCGCCGAGTGATTTCTTCAGGGGATCGCGGATCTCCTCATTGTTCACGCCCTTGTCGAAACGCACCGTATAGCTGCGGCCACCTTTGTACTCCACGCCTTCATCGAAACCATGGAAGAGGGAACCGACACCAAGCACCGCGACCACCACGGAGATCGCATAGGCGATCTTGCGGTATTCGATGAACTTGAAGTTGGCGTGCTTGAAAATCTTGCGACTGATGTCAGTGAAGTACTCAAAGTGGCGCTTCTTGTTGGTCCAGAAGTCTGTGATCAGTCGGGAGATCAGGATGCCGCAGAACAGCGACAGCAGGATACCGAGGATCTGGGTGGTGGCGAAGCCGAGCACCGGGCCGAGGCCGAAGTAGAAAAGGATGAGGGCCGTCAGCAGGGTGGTTACGTGGGCGTCCAGTACAGGCGCCATGGAGCGTCGGTAGCCTTCCGCGACAGCAAGTTGGTAGCCCTTCCCTCGATCCAGTTCCTCCTTGATCCTTTCAAAGATGATAACGTTGGTGTCCACTGCCATGCCGATGGTCAGTACCAGGCCGGCGATGCCAGGGGCCGTGAGTGTGGCTCCCAGTGCGGACAACACACCGATGGTGAACAGCAAGTTGAGGATGAGGGCTATGTTGGCCACCCAGCCGGCGCTGTTATAGTACACCAGCATGAGGGCAAAAATGACGAGGAAGGAAATGCCGAAAGCGAGGCTGCCACCCTTGATGGCGGCGAGGCCAAGGGTCGGGCCGACCACCTGCTCCTGCACGATCTTGGCAGGGGCGGGGAGCTTACCGGAATTCAGGATGTTGGCAAGGTCCTGGGCTTCCTGGATGGTAAAATTACCGCTGATCTCCGTGGTGCCGGAAGTAATGGCGCCGATCACATTGGGAGCAGAGTAGACGATCTCGTCGAGCACGATCGCGATGGGTTTGCCGACATTCTCGCCGGTGAACTCACCCCAGATACGCTCGCCCTGCTTGGTCATGGTCATTTTGATGGCGGGGCGGCCGCGGTCGTCATAGTCCTGACGGGCTTCCTGAACGCCATCGCCTTCAAGGCGGGCTTTGTCGGAGCCTTCGATCATCTTCAGGGCATATACCGGAAGTACATCGCTCTTCACACCCTTGTCATTCTTCTCGGCGATGCCGTAGACGAAGTGGACATTGGAGGGGAACTGCGCACGTACGACTTCGAGTGTCATGTAGTCATTCAGGGTCGAGGTGTCGCGGGCCTGGATGTAGCCGATGTTCGGGGCGAATGCCTGGCGGCCACTCTTGTCCTGCTGCGGACCAAGGGGCTGGAAGACTTTGAAGAAGGAGGGCGTGTTGTCCGTGGCAGTGGTCGCCTTGGCAGCAGCCTTGCCCGTATCCGTCTTTGTTTTCAGCAGGTCGTTGATGTTGGCAGTGCTGTTGGTGTCTTTGGCGTTCGCCTGAGCTGCGCGTGCAGCACTATCAACAGGAGCCACAACAGAGTCCTTGACGGCCGGTTTGGTGCCACCATAGTACTCCTTGAGGGCCTTCTCGGCATCGCCAAAAGGTTTGTCCAACTCGGCGATGTTGTAAAGTTCCCAGAATTGAAGGTTGGCAGTGGCCTGGAGGTACTTGCGTACGCGCTCGGGGTCGTCTTTCACACCGGGAAGTTCCACGGTGATGATGCCCTTGGCCTTATCCAGGTTGATATTGGGCTGGGCCACGCCGAACTGGTCGATCCGCCTGCTTAATACAGTGAACGTATTGCTGATGGCGCCGTCCGCATAGGCCCTGAGTTTGGTCAGGATGTCATTGTCGGACTCATCGATCTTGATGTTGCGCGCCGGGCTGGCGAAGATCGCCGCCAGGTTGCCGTTCGGGTTCTGCTGCTTGTAGGCCTGGGAGAAAAGGGAGATGAAATCCGCGTCGGAGTTCTTCTTCTGGGCTATGGCCGCATTGAGGGCTTTGTTGAGGCTCGCGTCCTTCGGGTTGTTGGACAGAGACCTCAGCATGCCTTCCAGTTCCACTTCCAGCGTAACGCTCATGCCGCCCTGAAGGTCAAGACCCAGGTTCAGTTCCTGTTCCTTGGCTTTCTGGTAGTTGATGGCGCCGGTGATGCCGTAAGTGATGGTCTGCTCCTTGGTGCTGTCCAGGAGGCGACGGGTGCGCTTTTTCAGTTCGAGGTCCTTGACATCCGCCGTGGCAGTGCCATAGTTGGCGTTGACGTAAGCCTTGGCCTTCTGCTCGATCTTGCTCTCATGATTGCGGACTACCCACGTGAAGTGGAGCTGGTAGAGGGAGATGAGGATCAGGGCGAAGGCAAAGAACCGGACCAAACCTTTCAGTTGCATACTTGTTCGGGTTTATAATACAGTTGGTTTTGTTGTCCCCTTCCAGTCATACGGATTTTGGCAGGGCGTGCAAAGATAGGTTTTTGCGCTCATTTTCATTGTTTTTAAGGTAATTTCGGGCCACTCCCGGAACCATCCCCGGGCCCCCCGGATATGCCCCGAAAGTCCCTTTTGTCCACAGCCAGCCTCCGCCCTTTGGCGGTCTTCGTGCTGACTTTTCATGTTCTGGCCTGTTCCACCCCTAAAAAAGCCTCAGCCCCCATGCCAGAGACGCCCCGTCAGGAGGCCCCCAGGCAGGAGCCACCCCGCTCTGAGCCTCCCAAGAAGCCCAAAGCCCCTTCCGGCAGGTTCGAAAACCTGCTGGCCACCCGACCAGACCTGTTTGGCAATATCCTAGACAATCCGGAAGAGTATCAGGTGCAGGCGATCTGGACACATATCACCCGGGACGGGCAGGGAAATCCCCATTTTGAGGAGCACCAGCTGAACACGGTACCCCCCGACACCTACTTTTACCCGGCTTCAACGGTAAAGATGCCCACGGCATTGCTCGCCCTCCAGAAAGTGAGGGAATTAGGCATTCCAGGACTCGACCGGAACAGCACCATGATCACCGGTGCAGCCTACAGCGGACAAACCCCCGTCCAGAATGACCCCTCTTCCTGGGACGGACGCCCCTCGATCGCTCAATATGTACGCAAGATCTTCCTGGTAAGCGACAACGATGCCTTCAACCGGCTCTATGAATTCCTCGGACCTTCCTACATCAACAAGCAGCTCCACGACCGGGGATATGGGGAGGCGCAGATCCAGCACCGGCTCGAGATCAGCCTGACGGAGGACGAGAACCGCCATACGAACCCCATCAGTTTTTACGATACTTCAGGGAACAAGCTTTATGAGCAACCCTTGCAAGTGAACCGTGACCCCTATCCCGTCCGCGAAGAAGCCCTGGGCAAGGGATACTACAAGAATGACCTTCTGAACCAGGGCCCCATGGACTTTTCCAAAAAGAACCGACTGTCCCTGAACAGCCTCAATCAGGTTCTCAAAAGCATCATGTTTCCGGAGTCCGTGCCGCAGAAACAGCGATTCCGCGTATCCGACGACGACCTGGCATTCGTCCGAAAGTACATGTCGATGGTGCCCTCAGCTGCCAAATACCCGCCTTACGACAGCACTGAGTTCTGGGACACATATTGTAAATTCCTCTACTTCGGATCAGAGAAAGGTGTAAGCATCCCACCGACCCTGAAAGTATTCAACAAGGTGGGTGACGCCTATGGCTACCTGCTGGATATCGCCTATTTCAAGGATGAGGAGAAAGGGGTCGAGTTCATGCTCAGCGCCGTCATCTATTGCAATTCGGATGGCATCCTCAACGACAGCCGCTACGACTACGACGCCATCGGGTTCCCGTTCATGAAGAATCTGGGGAAGGTGATATACGACGAAGAAGTGAGGACGAGGAATTAGCGAATTAGCGAATTCGCGAATTCACGAATTTTCTGGATCAACCTCGCTGATCCAATTTCATTTCGCTGGTGATGCAGACATTGCTGTAACTACTGGTGTGTGTTTCTTCTGGAAGCCATGCATCCCAGCGACTGGCTGTTCAATTCGCTAATTCGTTAATTCGCCCATTCGCGAATTACCAGATATCCGTAGGACACTGCACCTTCGACGAGGCTACCTTGTCTGCATTCCAGAGTCCGATGAACGCGAACGTGAGTTCGAGACCGCCGCGATAGGTGGAAGCTGTGCTGAGCTTGCTGATGTTCACATCGTAGCTGAGGCCAAAACTGAAACGTGCATTGTTGAATTTCGCCACGGCCATGGCTGCATCCTTGTGACGGTACACCAGTCCCCCTGTGATCGTCCAGGGTGATCCGTCATTCATGGCACTCAGGTCATATGAGTAGAGAAGGCCCAGTTGAAACAGGCGACTGCCGCCTTGCATGAAGTAGTCCGCGTAAGCGGTGAGCCGGGTATATTCTCCCGTGTTCGTCATCATGCCTGCATTGACGCCATATTTCCGGTTCAGGTGAATGTCATTGTCCTGCATGAAGGTCAGTGAAGGTTCCAGGATGTGGAACATGGACGCTCCTGCGTATAGCTTCGTCGAACCGCCCACCACCGTGCTGAAGCTCAATCCCGTCGACAGGTCGTAGTACTGGAACCCCGTCCGGCTGAAAGTTTGGCTGGTAGGGTTCGAAGCACTGTAGCTGCCGTTCACGAACTGGTCATCGAACCGCAGGTGGGTGGGGTCGAAACTTTCCGTGACCCATCCGCCCATGAACGCGAGGCTGAGCAGGGTGGAGTGTTCTTCATTGAGCAGTTTATGGTAATTGATCACCGGCATGAACTGGCTTCGGCTCAGCCTGGAGTCTCCCGCGATATCATTGGTGACCTGCACCCCGAGTGTCATGAAATCCCCGGCAGTGAATCCTTTTGCGATGTTCACCTCCGCGCCCAGCGCCATGGTTCGGTAAGGTGTTGTCACGCTGGCCCACTGGCTGCGATAGGCC
>Ga0075026_100000348_pt1 | contig 18269 bp, 18 predicted proteins | sample Str012_2_FD_71392 | JGI IMG/M metagenome (GOLD analysis project Ga0075026, IMG submission 71392) | Freshwater sediment microbial communities in response to fracking from Pennsylvania, USA - Straight Creek_MetaG_SC_2012 | ecosystem: Environmental > Aquatic > Freshwater > Creek > Sediment... | reverse complement strand
CATCCTGCTCATTGTATTTGCCAGCTTTTTGCTAACGATCGATTGTTCGGCACAGGAAAAATTGCCCAGACCCATTCAGTTGTTCAATGGAAAAGATTTGAAGGACTGGGCGATCAAGATCAAGAATCATCCGCTGAATGAAAATTATGGCAATACGTTTCGCGTAGAAAATGGGGTCATGAAAGTGAGCTATGATCAGTATGATGATTTTAAAGAACAATACGGTCATATTTTTTATAAAAAGTCATTCAGCGCTTACCTGTTGGTGGTAGAATACCGTTTTACCGGCGACCAGGTAAAGAATGGCCCGGGATGGGCTTACCGCAACAGCGGTGCCATGTTGCATTGTCAGTCCCCCGAAAGCATGCAGGTAGATCAGGATTTCCCCATCTCTATGGAGGAGCAATTACTGGGGGGCAACGGAAAAGATGAGCGATCTACCGTAAACTTATGTACACCCGGAACCAATGTGGTACTGGACAATAAACTGTACACACAGCATTGTGTAAACTCCAGATCCAAAACTTACCACGGAGACCAATGGGTGCATGTGGAAGCGCTGGTGCTGGGCGATTCTATCATTAAGCACATAGCAGAAAGCGATACTGTGCTGGTATATACCAGGCCGCAATACGACGGGCGCGACAAATGGGTGAAGCAAATGGGATACAAAGACGGCGACCTGATTCATGAGGGATATATCTCATTACAAAGTGAAAGCCATCCCTGCGAATTCAGAAAGGTGGAATTGTATGATCTGAGCAAATACATGAAGAACCCCGCAAGGCTGGAAAAGGTTATTGCCATGCTGCAGCAGCGGAAATAAACAACCGCTGCAAAAGCAAAAGCATAAAATGATTTACCTTCGCCCGATATGGATGCGGTGGTGCTGAAAAATAAATCTCCCGAACAATTAAGGCTGGCAACCAGTGTGTTTTTTTTCATTTCTGGTTTTGGTTACTCCACCTGGGCTTCCCGTATTCCTTCTATACAACAGCATTTGCACCTCAATGAAGCGGAGCTGGGCGGCGTATTGCTGGCTATGCCCATCGGCCTCATTCTGACTCTGCCCATTACCGGAAAACTGCTGGACCACTTTGAAAGCAGGATGATCATGTTTATTGGGGCACTCGTCTTTAATACGCTGCTGGCACTACCGGGTTTTGTGGTAAGTACCCTGCAACTGGTACTGGTGCTGTTTTGTTTTGGCTCTGCCCGAAACCTTATGAATTTATCCGCCAATACGCAGGCGGTGTACGTACAGGCGCTTTTCAAAAGATCCATTCTTACCACCATGCACGGCATCTGGAGCCTGGCGGGCTTTGCTGGGGCGGGCCTGGGTTACCTGATGCTGTTGTTTAATGTAAAAACTCCCTGGCATTTGCTGAGTGTAAGCCTGGTACTGGTGATAACCGCCATACTGTGTTTTCCGTATACACTGGAGCGGAAGCCCGAACCACAGGCGAAAAAACCGGTATTCTCTTTACCCGATAAACAAATGATGAAGTTTGCATTGATTTGTTTTGGTGTGATGGCCTGCGAAAACATTATGTACGACTGGAGCGGCATCTATTTTCTAAAAGTGATCCATTCTTCAAAATCTGCTTCTATTGGTGCTTATGTTGTTTATATGGTGATGATGACTGCCGGGCGTTTTGCGGGTGATAAGCTGGTGGGTATGATGGGCATTAAAAAGTTGTTGACCTACAGCGGCTGGTTTGTTTTTACGGGGCTCATGATAGCCGTTTTGCTTCCCTATCAAATTAGTGCCATACTGGGCTTTGCACTGGTGGGCCTGGGGGTCTCCTGCGTGGTGCCGCTGGTGTTTGCCGTGGCGGGTAAAATAAAAGGCGTAAATACAGGGCAATCGCTTGCCGCAGTGTCTACCATTGGCTACCTTGGTTTTTTGCTGGTGCCACCCATGGTGGGCTTTATTGCCCAGGCCACCAACCTGCGCTGGTCCTTTGCCGTTATAGCCCTGATGTCTACGGTTATTATCTTCAATGTGGCCAAGCTGCCCGATGTGGAAGCAAGCGAAGATGAGGTAGTGCAGGTAGAGGAGATGTAATATCTCCGCAGGGCTTTAGCCCAAACGTATTTAAGTTGCACATTCATCTATCGCCTTACTGATATTTTCCAGTCCTGTTTTAAATGTAGCGGTATCCGTCCAGCCAAATCCAATGCGCATATACGTATCTGGCATTGCGAACCAATGGCCTGGCCCCACCATGGTTTTGTATTTTTGCATGAGCAGGATATAAAATTTTTCTGTATCAATTTTTATATTGCCTTTAAACCTTGGAAAGCAAACTACGCCGCCTTTGGGCAACACTCCCTCCAGCCTTTTTTCTTTTTGTAACCAGGTACAGAGTAAATCAAAATTTTGCAGGGCTTTTTTATTGATGACAGCGGCAAACTTTTCTTTTTGCCGGTAAAACTGGAAGGCTACTTCTTCATCGAGTGCGGAATTGCTGATGTAGATCATTTCCTTAGCAGCCAGAAAAAGTTCCAGTAAGTCTTCGCTTTGGGTCATTAGCCAGCCAATTCTTAAACCGGGCAGGCCAAATGCTTTTGACAAAGAAGAGACGCTGATAATTTTTTTGCTTTTGGATGCCATGATGGGGCAGGGCGTTTTGAAACAGGCATCACGGTAAGTTTCGTCTACCAGCAGCCAAACGTCTTTTTTTTCTGCAAGCGCTGCCAGTGTATCCAACGCTTCTTCGGTCATCAGCATGCCGGTGGGGTTGTGCGGGGTAGTGATGCTGATGAGTTTTGTATTGGGTTGCAGGGCGTTTTCAATACTGGTAATATTCACCCGCCAGCCTTCTTCAAATTTTAAATCAATATAGGTAATGGCGCATCCAATGGTTAAGGGCACTTCAATATTGGTGGCGTAATTGGGCCGTACAACAATTAAATGGCCGGCAGCTGTAAGCAATGCGCTATTGATGATAAACAAAGCGCCGGCGGCTCCATTGGTCAGCAAAACATGCGCTGCAGATAAACCTGCCTCTGCTGCTATCAATTGGCGTAGTTCCAAATGACCGCGATGGGCGATGTACTCCAGCTTTAAATTTTCAAGAGAGAGGCCTAGCTCATGAAACTGCAAATCGGTTACGGAACTTTCGGCCAGGTTGTAAAGAATATTATCGTAGCCTGTTTCTTCTGGCGACTCTTTTTCAATTGGCATTCGTTTGTAGTTCATACAACCAGTTTGTAGTTTTAGTTCTTTTAATTTGAGGTGGTATTTGTGGTCTGACCTTCGGTGCCGGCCGCTCTACCAGCCATTAAAAATAAGGGTGATAAAAGATACAGCCCAAAGCTCAATAAAGATATGCAGTACAAGGGAGTGACACAACGATATTGAATGAATTGCAAATGCTGGCACAATTGTCGGAACTATGATTTTTTTTGAGTTGCCTGCTTTTTATGATTACTGATAGTGAATTGTTTCTGCTAATCATAAAAATCCTATAAATCATAGTTCAGACAGACAAGGACCGGCTGTATTTATTGCGGTATTGCACCGGAGATAAGCCTGTAATTTTTTTAAAGGTGGTGCGGAATGCTTTGGTATCGGTATAACCTACATTGTACATCACTTCGTTTACATTTTCACGTGATGACTCCAGCCCTTTTTTGGCAACTTCTATTTTTACACGCTGTATGTATTCTACCACGGTATTGGAAGTAGCTTTTTTAAAGCGGCGCTCCAGGTTGCGGCGGCCCAGTGCCAGCATGGAAGCCAGCTGGTCTACCGTTATTTTTTCTTCAAAATTGTTTTCAATAAACTCTTGCGCTTTTTTTACGGGCTCATCGGAATGCGATTTCTGCCCCTGGAAAATAATAAACGGCGACTGGCTGATGCGATCGATATCAATCATAAATGCTTTGGCCGTAAGTACCGCCACATCGCGGCCGGCATATTTTTCAACCAGGTAGATCAGCAGGTTAAGGTATGCGTAGGCACCACCACTTGTATAAATGCCGTCTTCGGCGGTCATAATTTTGTCGTCTACCAGGATTACTTCCGGAAACAGCGCCCTGAAATCGTTGGCAGTAGACCAGTGTGTGGCACATTGCCTTCCATTCAATAAACCCGTTGACGCAAGGAAAAATGCACCGATGCATAAACTGATCACTTCTGCACCAGCTTTGTATTGATCTTTTATCCAGGGAATAAAAGCCGCATTGTCTGCCAGCGATTTTTTAAAATCACTGTGAATGGCCGGTATGATGATCATATCCGTTTTGTGCACATCCTGCAACAGCAGGTCGGGTTGAATGGTAAAGAGGCCATCTCTCTGGCGGGTCTCTTTTATAAGTCCTACAAAATGAACATCAAACAGCGGCGCCCTGCCCATGGCGCCAAGAAACTTATTTACTTCTGTCAATATCTGGTGCGTGCCATCAATATTGGGCAGACTGGTATGGCCAATCGGTACAAGAATTGAAACATGTTTCATTCCGTAAATATAAAAAGAATATGTCGCAATTGCCCCTCTTAATGCCGTAATTACACCCGCATTACTGTTGCAAACAGGGATAAGTTTGTACAACCGTTAAAACAATACAAATGGATACTTATCATCTGCCAACGGCTCGTTCAGTTTTTGGTATGCCCGTAGAAACTTTTCCGCAAGGCATTGGAGAAGCCTTTCATGATTTGATGCAAAGAATACCGGACGGAAAGCACCGGGGGTATTACGGCCTTAGTCATATGGATGCCAGCGGAAAGATCTTTTATTTTGTAAGTGCTGAAGAAAAATTTTCTGGCGAGGCAGAAAAATATGGATTGACACGCTATACCATTGACGCCGGTGATTATTTGAGTGTAACGGTGCAGAACTGGCGTGACAATACAGATTGCATCAAAGATGTTTTTCGCAACATGATGCAGGATCCGCTGGCAGATTGTACAAAGCCTTGTGTGGAGTGGTATAAAACAGACGATGAAATGCTATGCCTTTTACAGGCCAACCCGGTAAAACTATTGCTTGCTGCCATTGCTGAAAAGGCAGCTGAACTCTTATCATTACTGATGCCATTGAGCGAAGCACAAGTTAACACCGTTCCGTTTAAAGGTAGTTGGACGGCAGCGCAAATGGCCCGCCACGTCTGTAAATCAAACAATGCCATGGCACAGGCCATGGAAATGGAAGGCAAGTCTGCGGCGAGAGACATTGCAGCAAAGGCAGGAGAATTAAAAGAAACGTTCTTAAATTATTCCATCAAATTTAATTCACCTTCGTTTATTGTACCGGAAGAAAAGGCATACAAAAAAGATGTTTTGCTGGCATCGCTGAAAAAATCAAACGAAGTACTGACGGCCAATGCCGCAAAAGCCGATGTTGCCGTAATGATTGATCTACCGGCAGCTTTTGGCGAGATCACCAAACTGGAGTTGCTTCATTTTGTAGTCTATCATACCGAAAGGCATATTCATCAGTTGAAAAATATACTGAAGCATCTTTAACTTCAACAAAAAATAGAAACCATGCTGCTCAAAAATAAAAATGCGGTTATCTATGGCGCAGGTGGCTCTTTGGGATCTGCAATAGCCCGTGCTTTTGCAAAGGAAGGCGCCCATGTTTTTTTAGCGGGCCGCACCCTGGCACCGCTTGAAATTGTGGCCGCTGCTATCAGAAACGCAGGTGGTATGGCAGAATCAGCAATGCTGGATGCAACGGATGAAAAAGCAGTAAACAATTATACCGCGGGCATTGCAGCAAAAGCAGGCGGCATTGATGTTTCTTTTTGTGCCATTGCAATGTACCCGGTGCAGGGCATCCCATTGTATGAAATGACGCTGGAAGATTTTATGAATCCTATTAAAATTGGTATGCAGGCACAATTTATTACCGCCCGTGCTGCAGCCACGCACATGATAAAAAAAGGTTCAGGCGTTATATTATCGCTTACAGCAACGCCGGGTGGTATTGCCTATCCGAAGACCGGTGGGTTTGGTGTGGTGTGCAATGCCATGGAAGGGTTTTCAAGAAACCTGGCTGCAGAACTTGGACCCAAAGGCATACGCGTTGTAAACATGCGTTCGGCTGGTTCGCTGGATTCGGCTGTATTTAAAAATGCAGCCATCAACAATAATGTACTTGCAAAAACCAGGTTTGATGAACTGGAAAATGATACCATGCTAAAAAGGTTACCGCTGATGCAGGAGATTGCCAGCGTAGCGGTTTTCCTGGTGTCTGATATGGCCAGCGCCATGACAGGTACCACTGCCAACATTACCTGCGGAACTACCATGGATTAATGTTATTTTGCCTTTGAACCACGGCGCTTCACTCGTGACAGGGTACACATTTTATTCGATGTATTTTTACAGGTATTTTTTCAGCCTGTAACGGGATTAAAAAAATCCGGGTTCTATAAATTCGCATATGACTGCAAACAACAACCGGAGCAAGCAGCAAACATTTTTCCTGGTACTGATGCTGGGTGCGCTGAATACCATTACGCCTTTTTCTATTGATATGTATTTGCCGGGCTTTCCTGAAATAGCCCGTGATTTGCATACAACCATCGGCAATGTTGCGTTATCGGTATCCACCTATTTTCTTGGGTTTGCATTTGGGCAAATTGTGTATGGACCCCTGCTGGATCGATTTGGAAGAAAACGTCCCTTGTATGCGGGGCTTGCTTTATACATTGTGGCTTCATTTGGTTGCATTTCATTTCCTTTAATTGGGGGATTGTTACTGATGCGTTTTCTACAGGCACTTACCGGATGTGTGGCCTCAGTAGCGGCGATGGCCATGGTGCGTGATTTTTTTCCGGTAAAAGAAAGTGCCAAAGTTATTTCACTGCTGGTGCTGATACTTGGTGCATCGCCCCTGTTGGCGCCTACCATCGGCAGTTTTGTGATTACTTCGCTGGGCTGGCACTGGGTTTTTGTATTGCTTGCCATTATTGTTTTTATGATACTGCTGCTTATTGTTTTCTTTTTGCCCGAAGGCCACCAGCCCGATGAATCTGTTTCGCTGAAACCGGTACCCATCATTAAAGGGTTTAAAGAAGTATTAACAAGGAGGCAGTTCTATATATATTCGCTGGCGGGTACGTTTTCTTTTGCAGGTTTATTTGTGTATGTGGCAGGCTCACCGGCCATATTTATGGATGGTTTTCAGGTAAGCCCCAAAATATACGGGGCCATTTTTGCTTTGCTGTCGGTTGGTTTTATCGGTGGCAGCCAGCTCAACCATTTTTTATCACGCAAATGGACAAGCGAAGAAATATTCAGAACCGTTGTGCTGTTACAGGCTTGCGCAGCCATTGTGTATTTTGTTGGCGTGTACAATAACTGGTACGGCCTTACCGGCAATATTGTGTGTCTTTTTATTATTTTAGGCTGTACGGGGCTTACCTATCCCAATGCCGCAGCCATTGCCATGGCGCCGTTTTCAAAAAATGCCGGCACCGCATCTGCATTGCTGGGTTTTATACAGATTGGCATTGGCGGCATCATTTCTTCCGGTGCAGGTTTACTGCATTTTAAAGGAAGTATGGCTACCGCTGTAACCATGGTAGTTTCAACAATAATTGCAGTTATTATTTTATCGCTGGGCGTGGCTAAAATAGTGCGTCCGGCACCAGACGAGATAAACAGCATGCATTGACGCAGTTCAGCAATCGTAAATAAATGCCGGACAGCCGATCTTATAATATTGTATTTTCGGGAAATTTGGGTATTGCAGAATGTCGCAATTTCCCCCATCAATGTCGCATCCGCAACCCATGCAACCAAAACGTTTCATTTATCTTTGGTTTATCAGGGGTGTTTATTTAATACGATATGAGAAGAGACAGTTTCCAGGCCATTGCAGACCCTACCAGGAGGGGAATATTGGAAATTATTGCCAAACAGCCCCTAAATATCAATGCTGTAGCCGGAAATTTTGAAGTAAGCCGTACCGCCATTTACAAACACATAAAGATTTTAACCGAATGCGGACTGGTTATTATTAAACAACAGGGACGTGAGCGCTATTGCGAAGCGAAAATGGAAAAACTGCATGAAGTGTCTGATTGGCTGGGACAGTACCGAAAATCATGGGAAACGCAGTTTAATTCGCTGGAAAACTATCTTACGAAAACGATCCGATTGCCGGTTAAAAGCAAAAAGCGCAGGAGCAGGTAGTAAATAAACATTCAAAACAACAAAAACCAACGCCATATGAGCATTCTTATAACCATTATTAGTGTTATAGCCGCAATTATTGTTCTTGCGCTTATCATTGCGCTGTTTATCAAAAAAGAGTACACGGTTGAAAGGGATACCACCATCAACCAACCCGTAGCGCAGGTTTTTGATTATATAAAGTACATCAAACACCAGGATGCGTACAGTGTTTGGAACAAGCTGGACCCGGCCATGCAAAAAACCTATACCGGTACAGATGGTACAGTAGGTTTTGTATATGCCTGGGATAGTACAAATAAGCAGGCAGGAAAAGGCGAACAGGAAATTACTACTATTAAAGAGGGCGAAAGAATTGAGACCGGTTTGCATTTTGTCCGTCCGTTTGAAGGAAGATCCGTGGCTTATATGACCACTCACCCGGCCGGGAGCAACCAGACAAAAGTAACCTGGGGCATCAGTGGCAAAATGAATTATCCCATGAATATTATGCTGCTGGTATTGAATATGGAAAATATGATGGGCAAAGATTTGGCAGGTGGACTAGCCAATCTGAAAAACATTCTGGATAAATAAGGCTTTAACTGAATCTTAGGCGTAAATCAATTTATTGCCAATTAAAAACATGTAATATGACTATCAATCCTTATCTGAATTTTCCCGGTAATACCGAAGCGGCTTTTAACTTTTACAAATCTGTATTTGGCGGAGAGTTCGGTATGCTGCAGCGTTTTGGCAACGGGCCTGACAGTGAAAAAATGACGCCCGAACTCAAAAACATGATCATGCATATTTCATTGCCCATTGCACCGGGTTATACACTGATGGCAACAGATGCACCTGCAGAAATGGGATTTTCTGTACAGCCTGGCAATAACCATTATATCAGTATCAGCCCCGACAGCCGCGAAGAAGCCAAACGCCTGTTTGATGGCTTATCGGCAGGAGGTAAGGTAGAAATGGATATACAGGATGCATTCTGGGGCGCTTATTTCGGTTCTTTCCAGGACAAGTTTGGCATCAAGTGGATGGTAAATTATGCGCCAATGCCCTAAAAAGCTGTTGTGCTTTTGCCGTGTTGTATCAACAGGCACGAAGCGGCCCTTCAACTTATTCAATTATACTCTTTTAATCGGCAGGATGCCTGTTAACATGCAGGTGATTACTGTTGTATCTGAAACTACTAAAAAATAAAGCAACATGAAAAAGATAAACATTCTCTATTGGGTATTTACTGTGCTGCTGGCCGGCCTGATGCTGATGAGCGGTATTATGAACCTGCTGGTAACAAAAGAATCCATCGATATGGTATCCACAAAGCTTGGATATCCACAGTATTTTATTCCTTTTATTGGCCTTGCAAAAACGCTGGGCGCCATTGTGCTTTTTATACCGGGTTTTCCGCGGATAAAAGAATGGGTATATGCAGGCTTTACTTTTGATTTGATTGCGGCCACGTATTCAGGCATCCGCATTGGCGAACATTTCAGTGAATGGGCGGGCATGCTGATTTTCTTTGTAATACTGGCCGGTTCCTACATTTATTACCACAAAAGGCTGAACGCCGTTGCTTCTGGTTATTCCAAATAACCGTTGTTATGATTGAAGTTTTCAAAACAAATATTCAGCAAGTTTCGCAGGCAAAAAAGATGATTGCCCTGTTGCTGCAGCATTTCCCGGGCAGCAGGGTAAATGTGGATCTGCATGATTGCGATAAGGTGCTGAGAATTGAAGGCTGTCATTTTTTGCCGGCAACTGTAATGATGCTGGTAAAACAGCATGGATTTATATGCAGCATTCTTGAATAGGTGAATGGTAAAGATTCGGTAGAAGGCGCACCTGCGTTCTAAAAAGCCGCAGCTTGTTAAGGCTGCGGTTTTTATTTTGCTGGTGGATAAAGTAAAATAGTAATTATTTGTATTGACTGGTGGCCGGGTGAAAATTTTTCCACGAATGCCAGAACTCCTGGTAAGCCTGTACCGTGTTCAACTGGCTGCCTTTCAGTGTGCCGTCTGTACAGGTTCCGTTCATGTTCCAGTTAGAGTGGGTATTGGTGTCCGTTAGTATATTCTGCGCCTTGATTTTTTGAAACTGCAGGGTTTGATTGTTTACCTGCCTGCTCCATACATGAAAAGAGACGGAATCGTTTTCAAGAGCCAGTAAAATGGGCAATTGGTTCAGTGTATCTTCAATCGTTTCTTTTTTCACCAGTTCATTCCAGTCGTAAGCCCTTGCTGCATGCTGGTTTACCACACCCAATACCCAGGATTTAAACTGCCAGGAGCTGGAGTCTCTTTTTTCGAGATGGCCTTTGATAGTGCCCTTGTTATAATTGTCCAGATCGGCATATTGTTTTTTATACAAGCTGTCTGGTGCCAGCACGGTTGAATTGGGATGCAGCCTTAGCCAGGCGGCCAGTGATAACTGCTGCGATGGTATTTCTGGCAGCGACTGACCTTTTAACGGACCCGCGATGGCGATACCCGTTGCCTGCTGCCACCAGCTTTTAGTGCTGGCATCTTCAAACATAGCGTTGAAATGATCCATACCTGCCAGGCGAAAAGTTTCCGGTTTGCCATTTACAACCGGGCTGAAGACCCGTCCTGTTCTGCAAACTGTGCAATAGGTGATAATAGCTGCTGTATTGCCAATGGTATCGCTCACCTGGTGGTGGTAACCGATGATTTGTATGGGAAATGCTTTTGCTTCGCCATTTATAGCAACACCAATCACAAGCACTGTATCGGCTCCGTCTTTGCGGATGGCAGCAAAATTTTTATGCGTTGGCTGGTAAAACATTTTGTCTGCTTCAAACCGGAAATTGAAAAAATAGAAAACAACCCCGTAAAAAATAAGCACGGCAGACAGCAGTATTTTCTTCCAACGGCCGTTGTTGCGCAATGTGCTTACCATGGGCCAGGCAATCAATACCAATAACACAACTCTTATCCATACAATATTGTTGCCGAGCCAGTAAGCAAAGCCAATACTTGCCGACTGCTGGCTTCCCGGAAAAGGCATGATAAAATAAACCCTTGCAATTTCTGCGACCAGTAAGAACAGCAGACCGGTTACTAAAATTAGACGCTTCATACAGTATTGTTTTATATTTTTTGTTACAAGCAGATGAATTATTGTTCTGTTACAGGCAATGGAAATTTATCCCACACATCATCGCCGGTTCTGTCTATTGGCAGTTGCGACAATATACCGTAGCGGCGCATATCTATCCAGCGGTGGCCTTCATAGAAAAGAGAATACCTCCGCTGGTTCAGCATTTCAGTGATCAATGCAGGTTGTGTAACCGCGCCGCTGTATGGTAAAAGATTGTGGCCAGATCTTATTTTGTTGATGGCTTTTACCGCTTCCGGAAAATTACTCTTTTGTATGTTTGCCTCCGCATAAATCAGTATCAGCTTTTCGTTGCGGATAATGGGAATGCTGCCGGTGCCAGTTGTATGTACCCAAACCCACCTGTTGGAAGACAGACCATGTGCCAGACCCTATTAAGAAGCCAGCTGAGAATTGACAAAACACGGCCTTACTGGCTTTTAAGCACAACCATTTTGGCCAATTGGCCGTATCATTAACGGGCTCCGGCAGTAAATGAGCCGAAACTGATATTTATCATTGTACCACAACATTTTAATGACTATTTTGGAAAAAAATACGCCCGGCCGGTTACATACAGCTTTTGGGAGTTTACTCAAAATATAAATCTTATTATGGCAGTTTGCAGACAAATAGTAATCCTTGTTTTTTTATGCGTGCTGGCTTCCTGCAGTAAGAACAATGATGCCACTGGTGGCAACACCCTGCCACCCGGCTTTAAGCTGAGTTACGGCGATTCTATTTTTTACCTGCAAAACCAGGCAACCGATTATGTAATAACACCCGTAGCGTCTGCATTAACAGGAACGTATTCTGGCTTTCCCGAAGGCATTGATATTGATACTAAAACAGGCGCCGTTAATGTTTCTAAAAGTGAAATGGGGCTGCGCTACCGCATCAGCTTTTTGCCAGATGCTGGTAAGGATTCTGTCAGCACGATCATTCTGCTCTCCGGTATTAATTTCCTGGATGGATTTTACAAACTGAATACCGCCGATTCTATCCTGAAACCAGTGTACAACGGCAATATTGCCAATGCTGTGCCAGGTGTAAACAACGGAAGTGTGTTTGATGAAGGTTCAGGTTGCAACAGCAACGGTTGCAATGTAAACACAGGGTCGGGCAGCATCAATCTTGCACAAACAGTGCGCAATGGTGTGTTTGGACCCACACCCGTTAACAACGACCGGCACGAGTTTCAAATGAATTACCGCATCAATGATAAAAGCGGAAAGTCGTTAAACACATTGAAAGTAAAATTGTATTTTTTCAACAGCATGGCCGATGTTACCCAGGAAGCCTATGATATCATTGCTTCGCGTGATGGTACCATATTCCGCAGTGCAGGAGCAGGCGCCAGCACCACGGATGTTTTTACAGGCGCCACAGCCAGGGTTTTTAATGCCAGCAGGGCCGCAAAGCCACGCCCTCCCTGTATTTTCATTGTAGTAAAATAGCGGTATTAGTACCAGATCTTACGGATTGTTTTGTAATTTCCCTCTTATTAACAGGTTACAAATTCATTCCGGATGTACCGTTGCGGTTGTTTGTCATTATTACTACTGTTGTTTACTTCTTCTCTTTACAGCCAGGATACCGGAAAACTTCCTTCTTATTTATCTGCTTACCACAAGGCAGAAAAACTTTTTCACCTCGAAAACAGCAATGAAACCACCGACAGTATTGCAGGCAAACTTTACCTGTACACAGCCAATCTGCTGACGCAACAAAACATTTATAACGAAGTGCTGGTAGACTGCTACCTGAAATACGGCATCCTGCAGATGACTGAAAATGACAACGGGCAGGCACTGGCTTATTTGTGGCAGGCTGTTTTGTGTTGGAAAAAGGGCGGACATTTGCCCGATTCATTGCTGTTCAGGCCCTACCTGTACATTGGCAGTATCTGGTATAATCTGAACGGGCTGGACAGCGCTGCCTATTATTACCGCAAAGCGGAAGCCATCAGCAGCCATTATCCGGCGCTGGCCGAATCGGAAAGATTGTACAATAAAATGGGTGCGTTGTATTATGAAACCAATGATTATAAAAGATGCATTCCCTACTATGAAAAGGCGCTTGCAGTTGTAACCGCAAGAAACCCGCCCAATGCCTTTTTTTTTATTGTTAATTACAAAAACAATATTGCAAGCGCATTGTTGAAAATGGAGGACTACCAGCAGGCACTCGCTATTTACAAAGACTTGCTGCAGTATCATATTAACAGCAATCAGTTGTATTCCAATATTGGCTCCGCCAATTTTCAGCTGGGCAACCTGCAGGAAGCACTGCATTATTTTAACCTCGTAAGCGAAAGCAGTGCTGAAAAATACAATCACCTCACCATGGTGTTTCTGAAAACCGGGCAGTACGACTCTGCGGTATATTACAATGCAAAATCAATAGCATATTATGCGCGGCAAAAAAAAATCAATAAAGATCTTGATTACATTCTTACTACCAAATATACAGCCGATGTGCAAGCGGCTCGGGGCGACAATGCAACGGCCGTAAAGAATTATCAATTTGCAATTGTCTTGCTGGTACCCGGCTTTAATGAAACTGACCCGGCCAAAAATCCCATAAAGTTTACGGGTTTGCCCAATTTTTCGGTGTTGTTTGATGTGCTTACGGCAAAGGCCAAAGCATTCAGTTTATTAAGCGTCCGCCAATCCAGCCAGCCAGACCTGGAGCATGCACTTGCGGCGTATACAGCTGCGCTTTCGCTTGCACGTTATGCAGAACGCACTTATTCTTCGGATGAGGCAAGGTTATTTCTGAAAAACAAAGTAAACCCCGCCTGCGGAGCCGCTGTTACCACGGCGCTTGCATTGTACAATCAATCAAAGGATCAAAAATACCTGTCAACCGCATTTGCTTTTGTTGAAAATAATAAAGCTTCTGTATTGCAGGCGGGTATACAGCAGCCGGAATTGCTGGCGATTGCAGGGCTGCCTGCGGCATTGATAGAACAGGAAAAACAGTACAAATCGGTGCTGGCGAGGTTAACCATTCAAATTTCACAGGTGAGGGATAGTATTGCACAAGCAGTGCTCGAAAAAAAATTGCTGGAAACAGAATTGCAGCTTTCGGTGCTGCAGGAGAAATTGGATGAGAACCCTGCCTATCACCGTTTAAAATTTGATACGCGTGAAACCAGCCTGGCAGCGGTTCAACAGCGGCTGTGGGCCGACAAAGAACAGGCCTTGCTTTCCTATTATTTTACGGGTGGCCAGTTGTTTTGTTTTTATAGTTCATCGGTTCAGTCTGGCTGTACCGTTGTTCCGCTTGCTGATAATTTTTTTACCGCCATTACCGGTTTACGGAAATCGCTTCAAACTGCTGAAGCAGGCGACCGGCAATCCATCAACACTTATTCCCGGTTACTCTTTCAGCTTTTGCTGCAACCGGTAATCAGCCAGCTAAAAGATAAAAAACGGCTGGTGATCATTCCATACAACGAAATTAGTTATGTGCCATTTGAGCTGTTGAGGGGTGAAAAAGATGGAACACTGCTGTTGAATCAATTTTCCATCAGCTATCAGTATTCTGCCAACTTCTTAACAGATGAAAGCAATATTGCAAAAGAGGGTTATCATGTACTGGCAATGGCGCCATTTACGGACCTGCAAAATGAGGGTGCTATATTACCGGCATTGCCATCTTCAGGTGCAGAAATTGCAGAACTTCCGGGGAAAATTATAACAGGCACTGCTGCTACCCGTACACAATTTATAACATTGGCGGGCCAGTACCCGGTGGTACACCTGGCCACGCATGCTGTAGCCAATGATTATGATCCGCTTGGTTGCTACATTGAGTTTTATGGAAAAAAAGCAGACAGTAATGCCACGCACCGTTTGTATGAACAGGAAATTTATAACCTGGATATGAAAAATGCAAAGCTGCTGATATTGAGTGCCTGCGAAACTGGTAACGGGCTATTGGTGAATGGTGAAGGCGTGGTGAGTTTATCCAGGGCTTTTTCTTATGCGGGTTGCAAAAGTGTAATCACTTCTCTGTGGAAGGCCGATGATGCATCTACTGCTTTTATTATGAAACGCCTGCACCATTACCTGCAAAAAGGCTGGGCCAAAGACCGCGCCCTGCAACAGGCGAAGCTGGATTATATAGCCGATCCGGCTACAGAAGACCGTTTTAAAACACCTTATTACTGGGCACACATGGTATTAATTGGCAACCAGCAGGCCGTGGTGTCCGCGGGTATAGCCTGGTATATACCGGTAACGGGTACTCTATTTTTGCTGGGTATTGGCTTTCTGCTGTACAAAAGAAAACGGGTGCAATGATATGCACCCGTTCTGGCCTCATAGGAATTACAATTTATTTATGCAGGGTAACGGTGGGAAGTTTACCGTCTTCTTTGGTTTTCACCATTACGTTAGCAATGGTTGTATCGCGGTAGCCGCCTGTTGTGGAATGGTACAGTACAGAATAAGTGCCGGCTTTTAAACCGGTGAATTTAAATTCGCCTTCGGATTCGGGTTTTGCGGTTGCTGTATCGGTGGCATTGAAGGCCATTACTACGGCGCCCGCATCTTTTGGCAATACGCGTCCCTCCAGCCGGCCCGTTACATCCTGGCAAAATAATTTTACACTGGGTTTTAATTCAAATTCATTGCCATGCAGTTTAATAGACTGGCCTGCGTCAATGTCGATCCAGAAACTGGTTAGCCCGCCTGAATTGATGCTTACTGCAGATTCATCCATTTTTATTACGATAAAATTATCGTTGTTTTTAACAGTAAGCGGAAAGCTGTTGCCATTGAAAACAACACTGTTTTTGTTGCCGAGTGTTACGCGCAGTTTTTTAAGTGTATGTGCGGCAGGGAAGCTTCCGGTTGTGAACAGGGTATCAAGCCCGTTGCGGAATTTTAGGATATTGTATACGCCAGGGTGGATATTGAGGCTCATCCAGCCGCCGGATGTATCGCCGCTTTTGTCGTGATCGTCTGCTTCATTCTGGTGCTCGCTTTCATGTTTTACTTCTGCGTCATCTTCTGCTTTAATTTCTACTTTTTGTATGTCAAGCCATACCTGGTCGAAGGTAAGCGAGGGGTCGTCTGTCAGGTAAAAATTAACAGCAGACTGGCCTGTTACAGTATCTTTTTGGAGTGAAATACTTTTCTGGCAGCCAACAGCCAGTAATAAAGCAGCCAGCGTTATCACAGATAAGGTGGCTTGTACGGTAATGCGTGTTTTCATAATTGTTGTTTTATTTGGTGGTAATAATGCCTTTTCAGCAGGCGCTTCATTCATTGGTAACCGCAGGGGAATACAATGTAACCGGCGTTTAAAAAATAAAAAAGCTGTTTCATTTTGTTTGAAACAGCTTTTGCAACAGGGAATCTGGAAAGGCTTTATTTGGCCAGGCGCCGCAGTTTGCGCAGAAACCAGCTGCTTACATTGCGGTGATACGGGTGGCCTTCATCGGCATGTATTTTTTCAAAAATGGGCAGGGCACTTGCCGGCTCATTGTTTTTAAGATAGGCGAGGGCCAGGTAATAGGTGGCGTCTTCTTCTAACAGATGTGTATTGGCCACTTTGTTTAGTTGCTGCAAAGCAAGAAAGGACTGAATGGCCGCGGAAGCATTTCCGGCATTTAATGCAGCAATGCCTTCCAGGAAATAATCTTCGGTGGTGGGCGCCGCCAGTTGTTTAAACTGATCCATTACAGCTGTATAGTTTCCTGCTTTGTACAAGTCTTCCAGCTTGGAGTAATTGTTGTTACCCCTGCTTTCGCGCAGGTTATAAGAATGAAAATTATCGTTGTAGAGTTGTGCTGGGGTAGCAGCGTAATATTGGTATACGATGGCAGCACCCGCCACCAGCACCAGCATTGCCGCCACACGGAAGCTGTATTGAAGGATGCGCCGCATGCCAATAACAGGAGCGGGGGCAGCTGTCTGCAGTTCCTTCATCATTTCTGTATGAATATTGCGCACTGTATTTTTCAGGCCATAGGTTTTTACTGCTATTTTGGCCAGGCGCAGATTTTCCAACTCGGCAGCCAGGTTTTTGTCGGTCTCAATTTTTTGCTGCAGGTTTGTCAGCGCTTCGCCCTCCAGTTCACCATCGAGGTACTGTATTAATTGATCGGTATTTGTAAAATGCTCATTCATATAATATGGATTGAAGGTTTTTGGCCAGTTGGGTTTGCCCGGCAATCATTTGTTCCAGTTGTTTCAGGCATTTGTATTTCTTATTTCTTACCACTTGTTCATTTTCGTATTGCAGGTGCTGCAGGATGTCTTTCATAGCCAGGTTTTCGTAATAAAAGGCCAGCAATATTTTTTTACAGGTTTCGCCGAGGCTGTCAACAACCTGCATCAGCTCGGCTTTTAATTCGCGGTTTACGATAAAATGACTCACGTCCATTTCAGTACCTTCTTTTGCTTTTTCAAATTTCTCATCGCGCAATTTTGCACGGCCTCTTTTTTTCAATTCATTCAACCAGGTATTTCTTGCAATGGCAAAAAGAATGGTGCCAATACTGCTTTCGCCCCTGAACTTGTCTTTTTTTACCATGTCAATAAAACTAAGAATGGTTTCCTGGAATATGTCCTGTGCATCCTCGTCGCTTCCGTTGTTCTGGTTAATATGGTTTTTTACAATGCCATACTGCGTTCGGTAAAGATGACGGATGGCTTCATCCGGCGCTCCCTCTGAGCGGAGTATTTTCAAGACCATGCTATCCGGCAAATTCCCTGCTGGTTCCATGCTGTTGCTATTGTTGGTAAATGATAAGGATTGTTTTGTAACCCGGTTTTCAATTTTTTTAAATGGAAAACAAATAGATGCTCAAATGTAAACAGATAGATGGAAATGAGCAGAATAAACGGGGTTTTTATAAACGAAATCCGGCGGAATGCCAGTAAAAGTTTCGCTTTTGGCAGCATATGCGCAATAATAAAAGGAGCCGCAATGGCTCCTTTTACTGTTCAACTGCTGATTTATAAAAACTGAAACCTGACTTATTGGA
>Ga0075026_100000347_pt1 | contig 18296 bp, 14 predicted proteins | sample Str012_2_FD_71392 | JGI IMG/M metagenome (GOLD analysis project Ga0075026, IMG submission 71392) | Freshwater sediment microbial communities in response to fracking from Pennsylvania, USA - Straight Creek_MetaG_SC_2012 | ecosystem: Environmental > Aquatic > Freshwater > Creek > Sediment... | reverse complement strand
AGTATAATCATCCATACAAAAACAGCGCGTAAAATTCTTTTCATGTTATTAATCCCCATAAAAAAACAAACGAGTCCCCATACAAAGAACCCGTTTTTACAAATATCATCTTGTCATGCGGCCGACTATCCTCCTACATTGACTTTGATATCCACTTCTGATGGTGGCAGACATTGCCTGTCATTACAAACCATGAACTCCACTTTTCCGGCCAGGCTGGATTTAGCACCACTTTTAGCTTTGACGGTCTGAACAAAATCCACGGTTTTTTCATAATATTTCACATCATGGCTCCAGGCCGTTTCGAATTTTTTAATGATTTTTCCGGATTCTTTCACTTTCCCATCCAACTGAAGCAGCGGTGTATTCACGAAACTGAAAGAAGTTGCTACTGGACCCTCTCCACCAGCATCCTGCGCATAAATATGGTAGTCGCCATTGATAGCGGCGATCATGTGCACTTCATACGTTTTGTCGGCAATTTTCTTTGCGGTATAGGTCCATTGTACCTGTTTACTGGACTGCGCACTCACCAGGTTAATCATGAAAGCAGCGATTGCGAATAAGTAGATTTTTTTCATATTGAATTTGCTTCCCTAATAATACGGAGAAGAAGACACAAAGGTCGAAGAATTCAAGCTAAAAAAAAGCTAAAAATTGACGAGTCTCGCGGGAACGGCTGTTGTTTCGGGTTTCTTATCCAGGAAAAGTGTGCGAATGATTTGCCTGCCATCAACATTCCCCAAAGCCTCCGAGCAGGCTCTTTCGGGATGCGGCATCATACCAAATACATTCCTTTCTTTGTTGCAGATGCCGGCGATGTTCCGCATCGATCCGTTCGGATTGCCCGCGGTAACTATATTACCTTTCGCATCGCAATACCGGTAGATAACCTGGTCATTTTGCTCCAGTTCATCCAGTGTATTTTCATCAGCATAATACCTGCCTTCTCCGTGCGCGATAGGAACCTTCAACGCACGTCCGTTGTCGCCTTTTCCGCGGAGATAGACATTTTTGCTGAGAAATTGCTGGTTTGCATTGCGGAGCAAAATGCCCGGAAGAAGTTGGGACTCACATAAAATCTGGAATCCATTACAGATTCCCAATACGCGGCCGCCGTCTCCTGCAAATTCAATCACACTTTGCATCATCGGACTAAACCTTGCGATCGCGCCGCAGCGGAGGTAGTCACCGTATGAAAAACCTCCTGGGAGAATGATACAATCTTCAGTATTAAAGTGGCTCAAATCGGTGTCCTTATGCCACAGCATAATGACTTCCTGCTTAAGATCTTTTTCCAGCGCGTCCTGGGCATCCCGATCACAATTTGAACCTGGGAAAACAACGATTCCAAACTTCATAGCTGCGAATTTTGATCGTTCAAAGGTAATAAAAATCAGACATCTGCCCGGAAGCATGCGATGGTCTATTAGGCATTGTGAAGTAAACGCATCATTTCTATGTGAAACCTATGTGCCCTATGTTCTATGTGGTTCAAAAAAGCAGAGGAGACAGCTCGCCCCGTTTCTTGAACCACATAGAACATAGGGCACATAGGTTTCACATAGAAGCTGAATATCTATTGATGCACTTTAATGAGGCCCGAAGGCAAAAAAACATCTCAAAGAGATTACAACAAGCTTTGGTTCAGGCAGGAAATCAAACAAAATAATTTATTGCCATCACCAGTGCAAAGCAAACCCAATGAAGGATCCGGGGGAACAATTTATTGGTAGGATAATAATAAGCTGCCGCATGAAAAGCTGCAAAAGGAACTGCAGTAACGATCCAATTCTCGTAAGAATCGGCTTTATTAATCAGGATCACAATCACTGCTACGATTAGGAACACCAACACCAGGCTCCAGGTCTTTCGCACCTGGATAAGCATTTTATTGAGGTTGTTTTGTACAAAGTATCCGCCGATGATAAAAGGTATCACCAACAGTGCCAGACCCAGGGTTACCCAAGAGGAGGAAGGTAATGCGGGAAATGTGAGTACAATATGCGGAAGTACATTTTTCCAATTCAACTGATTGGTGAAATACAGTATGAACAACAGGAAATAATAAGGCGAAGTAAATCCTAAAAATCCTACCAGCCATTCCTGGATGCGAAAGGGACGCATAATGATCAACGCAAACAAAACAAGCAGCAGAAATGCCGTCGCAGGAATATAGAGCAAAGTCGCAATTCCCGCCAGCAGGCCAATATTAAAAATCGCCGTCACCGGTTTGGTATTGTTGTATAAGGCGATCATCCGGTAAAAACACCAGATCATGATTGAATTGATCAGGAGTGGCGCCGTGAAGTGATTCCAATCCTGAAGCAAGGAAGTTATCAGGAGATAGGCCATCCCCGGCAAATAATTCGGCTTGGGTAACAGGCGATGGTAATTACAGATGGTATTGAAAAGCGTCGCCTGCGTAAACATTAACAAAAAGGTGAGCAACGAGTATGGAAATGGTGATTGATGAAAGATAGTGTTGATTCCATTGACAATAAAACGATAAAGATAATTATCCTCTTTGTGCAATTGCGGCAATACCGGATGCAGAAAAATAGAAAATTTAAGCACCAGCGCATAGACCAGTAGCAGCAGGGCGTTGGTTGAATTTTTTTGTCGAAAGATGCCGATCACCTATGGGCTTTTTTAAAAATCAATTTTTGCGAAGCAAAGATAGTTCCGATAGAGGCAGGGCATCACAATCTGTTTTCCGCTGATCTGTTTTCCGAAACGTGGCATAAACTCATATCCCTTATCAAGGTTCCTGAGCGTCGGATAACGCGTAAGCTTACCTTCAGGAGAAATGCTCTGGTCACTCAGCAATTGCGTTCTCCTTTCATATTGATTGTAGAGAAAATGAAGTTCGCCACCGGTGTTTACGATATGATGAGAAATCAGGTTTTCCGATTCGTCATCGAACTGGCTTTTGGGAATTACGTTGCTCCATTCCAGATTACAGTCTTTGTCGAACGAAAGCACCAGGATATTCTCTGCATTGTACCGCGTAGTAACTCCTCCTCCGTAAGGATAACGGCCATTGGGATTATAGTATGAACTATAATAGTCCAACGGGGTAATGAAATTGTTGTAACCATACATATAGTCCCATCGGTTGAAGGTAGAACCCCGGCTGGTCGTGTACTCAGATTCACTGACAATGAGGTAGCCACCATTTCGCTGAACGATAATATTCTTGATAAAAAAATCGTTGAAAGCCATTTTCAGGTTGGCTTCAGAACTTTTTGCCAGCGTTCGAAGTTCCTCGGTAAAAACGGTCAAACTTTCTTTGAGCTTTGTATCCGTTAACTTTTCCCAGAGTACAGTATATAGTCCTTCGATATTCCCTTTTCGCTGCTTGTAATAAAAACCTGTGAGTATATATCGTTTATTGTTGTTATCGACTTTGATCTTTATTTCATCGAGTACGCGATCGTTGGTCCCTACGTCACGGATTGAAAAAGTGTCTGACGTTGGACCTTTGGTAATAAGCGCCACCTTTGAAATATAATCCCCATAGGCACTGTTTTTGGTGACTTTTGCAAATACGAACTGTCCTTCATTGTCCAGCAGGAAGTTGCTGAACATGTCGCGATTTTCCATCATCGGAAGCTCTATCCTGTGCCGGTCGATCAATTCAAGTTGGTTGCTGTATAAATAAGTAGTTATGATATAGTTTTTAGGATTCTTGCTGTTGATCTTATAGACCATGATTTTTTGCTTGTCTTCGCTAAATACCGAAGAATAGATTTTAGCATTCGCGGAGAATCCAATTTGAGTTGTATCCAGATCCACGGGAGGACCCAATTTTTTACCCTGTCCGTCTATTTTTTCAACTGCGTAATGCACGATATTTTTCCGCTGGTATTCAAACAGCACGTAGCAGAAATCTGAAAACGGAATAAATTCTACATTCAGGTATTTGTCGGGAAGGTAATCCTGATTTACCCTGGACAACAACTTCATGTCATTGTCGTATACACCAATAACGTTGTCAGCCCTGTTGTTCTTAAAAACGAGGATATTACCACCTACTTTTCCTATGATCTCGAAATTGGTTTTCTTGCTGTCGTCCTGGTCAGGATTGGAGTACATGATCCGTTGAGCTACCAGGAAAAATGGACTTAATAGAAGCAATACAAGCAATGCTTTCATGGCATGAATTTCTTTTACCAGGCTGGGTGCGGCCTTAATCAGGTGTAAGTTAAATAAAAGTTTGATGCCAATTTGTTACAGGGATGCAAAAGCTGTAACCTGCTTTCGTGACTGAAGCAAAAAAAATTGCTCTTTGGAATTATCATTTCCGCATATCTTTGTGCGTGCTCCAGTTCGGCTGAAGCTATTGTTTGCCTAATGAACCGTAACCCGGTAAAACAACTACTTAACTTACTCCGAAGTGAGCAAACAGATCAACAAGGTAACACTTGCAAATTTAGTTATTGCATTAGGGATCATCTATGGAGATATCGGTACTTCTCCTCTCTATGTATTAAATGCCATCATCAACGGAAGGATTATCAGCGAAAAGTTGATTCTCGGCAGCCTATCCTGTATTATTTGGACCTTAACCCTGCAAACTACCGTAAAGTATGTCTGGCTCACGCTAAAAGCCGACAATAAGGGTGAAGGTGGTATTTTCTCCCTCTATACATTGGTCAGACGGCAAAAAAGATGGTTGGTACTTCCAGCCATGATCGGAGGTGCCGCATTGCTCGCCGATGGAATGATCACACCGCCGATATCGGTTACGTCAGCCATCGAGGGTCTTCGCCAGCTCCCGGGTTTGAAAGATGTCCAGCAAAACACGATTGTTTATCTCGTACTCGGCATTATGGTGGTGCTGTTTTTTTTGCAACAATTCGGGACCGATTCCATTGGCAAACTTTTTGGGCCAATCATGTTCATTTGGTTTGGGATGATGGCGGTCCTGGGAAGCAGTCATCTCATGGATGACTTATCCATCTTCAAAGCACTCAGCCCTCATTACGCCATAGAGTTGCTCACCACCTATCCCAAGGGGTTTTGGATCCTCGGGGCGGTTTTCCTATGTACAACAGGAGCCGAAGCCCTTTATTCTGACCTCGGCCATTGTGGCAAGCAAAACATACGCATCTCCTGGGTCTATGTTAAAACCTGTTTAATCCTCAATTATCTCGGGCAAGGCGCATGGCTGTTGGCCAACTCCGAAGGAAAGATATTTAACACGACCACCAACAATGTCTTTTATAGTATCATGCCTCAGTGGTTCCTGATACCGGGCATCATCATCGCTACCGCAGCTGCCATCATCGCGAGCCAGGCTCTCCTGAGCGGCTCCTTTACACTTATCAGTGAGAGTATGCGGCTGAATCTTTGGCCTAAGTTCAGGATCAATTATCCTACTGAAGAAAAAGGACAGCTCTATATTCCCGCCATCAACTTTATGCTCTTTGTGGGTTGTTGCGGAATCACCCTCTATTTCAGAAGTTCTGCGCATATGGAAGCTGCCTATGGTCTGGCTATTACGCTGTGCATGCTGGCCACGTCAATCCTCTTTGCCAACTACCTGATTTCCCGACGAACGAATTCTTTTTTCATTTACCTGTACCTGGGGGTTTATCTCACCATCGAATGCAGCTTCTTATTTGCGAACCTCGACAAATTCAAGCACGGCGGATATGTGACCCTGATTGTTGGTGGTGGTTTATTTGCCGTGATGTATGTTTGGTTCCGGGCCAGGAAGATTAAAAACCGCTACGTAGAATTTGTGCGGATGGAACATTATATCCCGCAGATACAGGAACTAAGCAACGACCGGACCGTTACCAAATTCGCTACCCACCTGGTGTATATGACCAGTGCCAACAACCCGAAGGAAATTGAACATAAAATCATCTATTCCATTCTCAACCGGAAACCAAAACGTGCAGACATTTATTGGTTTGTACATATTGATACACTGGATGATCCATATACCGCAGAATATTCGGTTGATCATATCATCCCCAATGATATCATCCGCGTTGAATTTAGACTTGGTTTCAGAATAGAGCCTAAGATCAACCTTATGTTCCGAAAAGTAGTAGAAGACCTGGTTACAAATCGCGAGGTAAACATTACCAGCCGATATGAATCACTTGAAAAAAACAATGTAATTGGCGACTTCCAGATTATTGTAATGGAGAAATACCTGAGTCAGGACAATGAGCTCCCCTTCTTTGAGCGCGTAGTCATGAAACTTTATTTCTGGTTGAAAGAAGTGAGCCTCTCGGAAGAAAGAGGCTTCGGACTTGATCCTTCCAATGTAACCGTCGAAAAATTCCCCCTGATCGTTTCTCCACTCCCCAATTTTAATTTGAAGAGAACAGGGGACGAAATTAGTTGATAGCTAACAGTTGACAGACTACTGGAAAAAGATATGAAGGAACACGTAATTTTAAATGTCCATCGGCAAGACTACCGCGAAGTCTGTTAACTGTTAACCGTCAACTCCCTTGCATCCCACACTCGTCTATATCCTTATTGGTTATGCACTTTTACTGGTGCTGGCCTATTTTATCCAGGAAAAATTCATTTTCAAGCCGGAGAAACTCCCGGCCGACTTTCAGTACAAATATGATGTCCCCTTTAAAGAGCTTTTTTTTGATGTGGAACCTGGCGTTCGCATCAATGGACTACATTTCTACCGAACTGACCCCGCGGGCTTAGTGCTCTACCTGCATGGCAACACCCGTAGTATCAAGGGCTGGGCGAAGTGCGCGAAAGATTTTTACCGTTATAACTATGATGTAGTGCTGGTCGACTACCGTGGCTTTGGCAAGAGTACCGGTAAACGAACGGAGAAGGACATCATGGATGATATGCAGTTCATTTACTCGGCGCTCGCTAAACAATATGGAGAAGATCATCTTATCATATATGGAAGAAGTCTTGGAAGCGGATTTGCTGCCAAACTCGCATCAGACAATAAACCGCGTTACCTGATTCTCGATTCGCCGTTTTTCAGTTTCAAAAAAGTGGTTGAGCGTTTTCTGCCGATATTGCCTGTGCGATATGTTTTGCGTTATCAGCTCCGCATCGATCAGTGGTTGGCCAACGTAACCTGCCACACTTATATAATTCATGGAACCCGTGACTGGCTCATCCCCATTAAACACAGCGAAAAATTACAGGAATTGAACCCAAAAAAAATAACGCTGATCCGGATTCATGGTGGCGGTCACAACAACCTTTCCAAATATCCGGAATATCATAATTTTCTAAGGGACATTCTGAAATATTAATGGCTGATTTTAAAACGAAATCACACCAGCCTGAATTTGTAGATTGCATCCAATGAAGAAGAAAATTTTCAGATGGACAAAAGTCATTCTCCTGATCTATGCAGTGTTGGGCATTGCTTTGTATTATCTTCAGGACTATATCCTGATTCATCCGGTGGTCGTTCAAAAAAATCAACCCTATAACTTTTCATCCACATACCACGAGGTTAATATTCCTTACGATGCCGAAACCAATGTAAACATCATTCAATTTCCTACTGCCGACACGGGCGCAAAAAAAGGCCTTATTCTTTATTTCCATGGCAACCGGAAAAACATAAGCTGGTATGAAAAATATGTATACTCCTTTACCAGGAACGGATACGAAGTTTGGATGATCGACTACCCGGGTTTTGGCAAAAGCACCGGTTCCTTCACAGAAGAAAAATTATATGCCTATGCACTTGAAATGTACAAACTGGCCCGGACAAAGTACGTTCCGTTGCAAATCGTTATTTATGGAAAAAGTATGGGGACTGGAATTGCTGCCGAATTGGCGGCAGTAAGAGATTGCAAATACCTGATCCTGGAAACACCATATTATAGCATGACTTCGCTGGCGGCGCATTATTTTCCAATCTACCCTGTGTCGAGATTGATGCACTACAAATTTCCGACGAATGATTGGCTGACGAAAGTCACTGCTCCTATCATAATCTTTCATGGCAACGATGATGGTGTAGTACCCTTTAGTCAGTCGGAAAAATTAGCAACGCTGTTCAAACCTGCTGATGAATTGGTGAAAATTGAAGGAGGAAGTCACAATGATCTTGACCAGTTTCCCCGTTTTCACGAAAAACTGGATTCTTTATTAAAGAAATAATGCATTAGGAAGCAATAAAACTTTTGAGCCTGTTTTCACGGAACTCAGGAATAAAATAATGGTTGTGCGAAACAGCTTTTATTTCAGGATGTATGTCGGCTAAATAGAGTTTTTTATGTTCGAGGATATAAGTCTTATATCCAAAGGGAGCAAGCATACCAGCGAGTTTAAGCCGCTCGTTTTTATCAGCGAGCTCACACAACAGAATCGGGCGAAATTTTTCAACCGTCTTCATCATTGCACTGAATACCGAAATTTCCAATCCTTCTACATCACATTTGATGAAATCAAGGCGCGGAAGCTCTAAAAACAAACGATCCCCGGATTCATTCCTCACCTGCTCTGTTTCTACGTAGTCCAAGTATTCATTCGATTTTTTAATTCGGGCGTAGGCAAATTTCTTAATCTTGTTCACTTCGGGAATGCCCATCTCCACGAAGTCGGAATCACCGCCCATGGCCAATTGATGCAGGGTAACGTTAATGGCATGTTGTTTTTGCAACAGGCCTTTCAATGTTTGATAAAACTTACTCATCGGCTCAATAGCGACTACCTTTCCATCCTCTTTTACGAGTCGGCTTAGCTCCAGTGTATAATAGCCCAGGTGCGCGCCGATATCTGCGCAGTAATCACCGTTCTTAACATATTCCCTGAGAAAATAAATATCCTGGTAATCCACTCCCATCCCAACGTTTCGGTACAATACCTGGAATGAAGAGGACAATAACTGCAGGTATCTTTTCTCACCCAACAGGGAGAGGAGTAATTTTTTCAATCCGTTCATGGCGCTAAAAATACGAAAGAATTGCGTTTGTGATTTTAGACCTGACAAAAATTTGAAGAGCTATAGATTAGGCTGCTCCGCTTTTGAACCACATAGCACAAACAGGGGCTTTGCTTATTTCTATTGTGTTCAATATGGTTCAAAAATCAAGCTGCTTTCGCAATTATATCGGCACCACCCGTTGGTCTTTGTTTTGTCTGATTTTTGGGGGGATGGATCGCATGATCTCTTCTCTCAACACCTCTACTAAACGCTTCTTCACAAAATCGCGGTGTACGACAATACTTACCTCCCGCATGGGTGCGGGATTTTTGAAGCGACGAATCAATTTCATTTGGTTCTTGGTAAAATCCATAGTAGCCAACTCTGGCAAAATAGTGATTCCATCGTGCAGGTCCACCATTCTTCTCAAGGTTTCAAAACTACCCGCCTCGTAATCGAAATGGCTCCCTTCACGGCTGGCTTTGAACAATTCGCAGAGATTTACGATCTGTGACCGAAAGCAATGCCCTTCTTCCAGGAGCCATAGCTTATTCGGGTCAATATCCTTGGCCAAAACGTATTGCTTTTTATAAACCTGGTTCTTGTCCGATACATAAGCAAGCAGTTCTTCATAAAACAAGATCTCTTCCCTGATTCCTTTTTCCTGAAGCGGGGTAACGAGGATACCGACATCAATCCTTCCTTCCCTAAGTCGCGTGACAAGCACTTCCGTCGTCATTTCCTGAACGATCATTTTTACCTGGCGGTATTTACGGGTAAAACTTTCCACGAACAAAGGCAGCAAATAAGGCGCCAGGGTAGGAATAATTCCAATCCTCAATTCGCCCGACAAAATCTCCTTTTTGGCCTGGATGATTTCCCCGATCCGGTTTTTTTCAGCTAATATTTTCCTCGCCTGGTCAATGATCTCGATACCGGCCTCTGTAGGAATAACAGGCTTCTTAGCACGGTCGAATATTTTCAATCCTAATTCTTCTTCGAGCTTTTGCACCTGCATACTCAACGTTGGCTGCGCTACAAAACAGTGTTCCGCTGCGGTGGCAAAATGCCGATGCGTATCAATAGCCAGGATATATTCAAGTTGAACAAATGTCATATAGATGAAATCTATCGAAATATAAAAATAATCAATTTTATCAATCAAAAAAAAGGTTGACATTTGAGTGATTGATACGATTCATCATTTACTAATCACCATAAGCCGCAATCTATGAGCGAAGAAAAAAAACTGACGACTGCCTCGGGCATACCTTACTATCACGACGAGGACACCCAGAGTGCCGGACCGCGAGGTCCTTTATTACTACAGGATTTTATCCTGCATGAAAAAATGGCTCATTTTAACCGGGAAAGAATTCCGGAAAGAGTAGTGCATGCCAAAGGAAGCGCTGCTTACGGAACGTTTACCGTAACGCATGACATTACGAAATATACCCGGGCGAAAATTTTCAGCCAGATTGGGAAGCAAACACGCATGATCCTGCGTTTCTCTACGGTGGGTGGCGAAAAAGGTTCTGCTGATACCGAACGCGATCCAAGAGGATTCGCCATTAAATTTTATACCGAGGACGGCAACTGGGACCTGGTAGGCAATAACACACCGATCTTCTTTATTAAGGATCCAAAAAAATTCTCCGACTTCATCCATACGCAGAAAAGGGATCCATTCACAAATTGCAAAAGCCCAACCATGATGTGGGATTTCTGGAGCCTCAATCCGGAAAGTTTACACCAGGTCATGTTCCTGATGAGCGACCGCGGAACACCGTATGGCTATCGTCACATGCATGGATTCGGCAGCCATACTTTTAGTTTCATCAATGACAGGAATGAAAAAGTATGGGTGAAATTTCATTTCAAAACTGCGCAGGGTATTAAAAATTTTGTCAATGCGGATGCGGTAAAAATGAAGGGTGAAGATCCCGATTTCGCACAGCGCGACCTCGTGGAATCAATTGAAAAAGGTGACTTTCCCAAATGGAATGTGAAAGTGCAGATCATGACCCTGGACCAGGCAAAAAACTATCGTTTCAATCCGTTTGACCTAACCAAAACCTGGTCACAAAAAGAATTTCCGCTGATTGACCTGGGTGTGATGGAACTCAATGAAAACCCAAAGAATTATTTTGCTGAGGTAGAACAGGCAGCTTTCGCGCCTGCACATGTAGTGGATGGAATCAGCTACTCTCCCGACAAAATGTTGCAGGGACGTTTACTTTCCTATCCTGATGCGCATCGTTATCGTTTAGGCGCCAACTACGAACAAATCCCGGTTAATAAGTGCCCTTACGCAATCAACAATTACGAACGCGACGGATCCATGCGGGTTGATGGAAATGGTGGATCCGCTCCAAATTATTTTCCCAACAGCTTCGATGCTATTAAACCAGATCCGCAATCCAAGGGCCTCCCACAAGAACTGGATGGTAATGTGGCCGACTGGTTCGACCGCAACGGTCCTGGTGAAAACGATCACTATACCCAACCGGGTAATTTTTACCGGGAAGTTCTAAGCGATTATGACAAGAAAAACCTCGTGAGCAATATCGTAGGTGCTATGAGTGGCATTACTGGTCCTAAGAAAGACGAAATCGTCAATCGCCAGCTTTGTCATTTCTTTCGCGCAGACATCGGGTTGGGCATGGCCATTGCACAAGGGCTGGGGGTGAATGTCGAAAATGCCATGCCGAAAGAGCATAGCAACAAGGGTGCAGAAGTAATTGCATAAATATTCCTGTTTGGAAATAAAAAAAGCTGTCTTTTAAGACAGCTTTTTTATTTCACTAAGGATACTTATTCGTCGAGTGTAACTTTTACTTTTGTAACTTTCAATTTGTAGCCTACTCCGCACTTCAATGCCATGTTTTCTTTCATGTGGCCGACCGGAAAATCGAAGCAAACGGGATAATTGTATTCTTCAATAATATCCCTGATGATTTCATAAACAGTTTTTCCAAATGGACGTTCGGTGTCTTTCATTTCCGTGAAGCCACCAATGATCAGGCCCGCAAGTTTATTCAGCTTTCCACTTCGCTTTAATTGATAGAACATTCGATCTACACCATAGCAGTATTCGCCTACATCCTCCAAAAAAAGAATTTTACCCTTTGTCTTCATGTCAGACGAAGTGCCCGTTAGATGTGCAAGAATACTCAGATTACCTCCTACCAGCTCACCAATCGCCTCTCCTTTTTTGTTGAACGTATGCACCTCGTGCTGATACTTTATTTTCTCACCCGACAATGCTTTTCGAAGCGATTGCAAGTACTCACCGTCGGGTTCACTGTCATTAAACGCACCTGCCATGGGTGCGTGCAAAGTGGCTATTTGATAGTTGGCATGAATATGGGCATGCAGCACAGTGACATCACTAAAGCCGATAATCCATTTTGGATTTTTTTTGAACTTTTTGAAATGAATGTCTTCGATGATTCTTCCGATTCCATAGCCTCCCCTCGCGCAGAGAATCGCTTTCACACTATCATCATCCAGCATGTCCTGGAATTCAGTCAACCGCTCGGTATCTGTACCCGAAAAATAATTCTGTGAAAATCCTCCCACGGTTTTGCCGACCCTGACTTCATAACCCCATTCCTGTAATACTTTTATGCAGTTGGCGACTTTATCCAAAGACATATATCCTGCAGGACAAAGCAGGCCGATCTTGTCTCCGGGCTTAAGATATGATGGAATTTTTATCATAGTTCAATCAGTTCAAGGCGAACAAATTTACGCTGGCATGCAGAAATACTATCGTTTTAAAATTTCCGATTCCTGAAGGGTCACATTATCGGCCCCTACAATCAGCTTATGCGGGACACCACATTTTAATGCGTAGTTGTTTTTCTGATGACCAACAGGAAAATCGAAACAAACCGGATAATTGTAGTCTTTAACTTTTTCCAAAACTATTTCAGCAATTGTTCTGCCGTATTCCTCTCCCGGATCATCAGGCTTGATTTTGAAACCTCCTACGATCAGCCCCGCAAGCCGCTCAAGTTTTCCAGTTCTTTTGAGATTCCAAAACATACGATCAATGCTATATAGGTATTCACCCGTGTCTTCGACGAACAATATTTTTCCCGCCGTATTCAGATCTGATTTCGTTCCGGCGAGCGTTTCAATGGTTTTCAGGTTTCCACCAGCCAGCATTCCTTCGGCAATGCCCGACCGGTTCACAGTAGAAGTTGTCGCTTCATATTGCATATGCTCGCCAGCAAGAGCTTTTCGGATAGAGAGAATAGTTTCTATTTGTATGGGCTCAGCTTTTTCCCAATCATCCGGAAAGCTATTGCACATTTTAGAATGAATAGAAGCGATATTGAAATTATGATTGAGATGAGCATGGATGACGGTAATATCACTGAATCCGATAATCCATTTTGGGGTTTTTACAAATCGGGAAAAGTCGAGCTGGTCTATGATATGTATGGCTCCGTAGCCGCCTCTCGCGCAAAGGATCGCTTGTATGGTAGGATCGTCAAGCATCTGCTGAAAATCGGCCGCTCGCTCGGTATCGGTGCCGCCAAACGTGAAATCTTTCTTTCCAACGGTGTCTCCTACCCGAAGTTTGTAACCCCAGGATGCAATTTGTAACATAGCGGGCTGGATTTCGGAAAATGTTATATTCCCTGCCGGACAGGTTATGCCAATGGTATCGCCCTGTTTAAGATAAGGCGGGATCACTGGTGCTCTGGCATCAACAAATGGTCCCGTACCGGCTTGTTGCCCTTTGTTTCCGGCCATCACCGTACCGGGTGCCGCCGAAACAATTAGCAAGGAACTAAAAAAATCCTTTCTGTTCATATTTTAAAGTTATAAGAAAATAGGCATTTTGGATGATCAGGGTTCAATCAAACCAACGGAACATGGCACGCTGCTTTTGGTGTTGGCTGCAGATTGCGGTATTTTTGCAGTCCTCAAGATTTGTGAAGATTCAACGAGAGCATAGCACATGAAAGCATTCAAAAGAATTTTGGTTAGCGCTGCACTTCCTTATGCCAATGGACCGTTACACATAGGCCACCTGGCAGGTTGTTATATTCCTGCGGATATCTATGTCCGTTATCAAAGGGCTCAGAAAAAAGATATAAAATTCGTGGGCGGAAGTGACGAACATGGAGTTCCTATCACCATCCGCGCGATGAAAGAAGGCATCACACCTCAGCAGGTCGTGGATAAATACCATAAGCTGATTAAGGAAAGCCTCGAAGGAATGAACATCTCCTTCGATATCTACTCCCGTACATCAAACCCGGTTCATCATCAAACAGCTTCTGATTTTTTTAGAAAATTATATGACGATGGCCTGTTTGAGGAAAAAGAAACCGAACAATATTATGATGAGCAGGCCAAAACATTTCTGGCAGATCGGTACATCACCGGAACCTGTCCTATTTGCAGCAACCCATCTGCCTATGGAGATCAGTGCGAACGTTGCGGGTCTTCTCTTAGTCCGGAGCAATTGATCAACCCGCGCAGTACCTTGAGTGACGCAGTACCGATAAAGAAAAAAACCAAACACTGGTACTTTCCTTTGCAGCATTATGAAGCCTGGCTAAAACAATGGGTACTTGAGGAACATTCCGATTGGAAGAATAACGTATATGGGCAGTGTAAAAGCTGGCTCGACAATGGATTGCAATCCCGTGCGATGACGCGCGACAGTAACTGGGGCATCAAAGTACCACTACCGGATGCAGAAGGAAAAGTGCTCTATGTTTGGTTCGATGCACCCATCGGTTATATTTCTGCAACCAAGGAACTCACTCCTGATTGGGCCGATTACTGGTGCCGGGAAGATACCAAGCTGGTTCATTTTATCGGAAAGGACAATATCGTATTTCACTGTATTATCTTTCCTGCCATGCTCAAAGCACATGGGAATTTTGTTTTGCCCGATAATGTGCCTGCCAACGAATTCCTGAATATCGAAGGTGACAAAGTATCCACCAGCCGCAACTGGGCCGTGTGGGTTGATGAATATTTGAAAGATTTTCCCGGATGTGAAGATACCCTTAGATATGTTTTGTGTGCGAATGCACCGGAAACCAAGGACAATGATTTCACCTGGAAGGATTTCCAGGAACGCAACAATAGTGAGCTCGTGTCTATTTTCGGAAATTTTGTGAACCGTGCGCTGGTGCTGATGCATAAACTTTGTAAAAGCAAAGTGCCACCGCTTCACCAGGATATTTTAGACGAAACAGATCGTGCCCTGATCCGTGAGATTGAAGGCAGCAAGCAAAAAGTGGGTGGATTAATCGAACAATACAAATTCCGCGAAGCATTGTATGAAGTGATTGACCTTTCGCGAAAAGGAAATAAATATCTACAGGAAAAAGAACCCTGGAAAAAAGCATCTGCCGATGGGGAGGGAAACATATCAGTGGAAAATCAGCAACGCATCGACAACTGCTTGCATATTTCCCTGCAATTGACAGCAAACCTGGCCATACTCATCAATCCCTTTCTTCCCAATACTTCAAAAAAAATGCTGCACCTGTTGAAAGTGGTTGACAAGTTATTGGATTGGGAAAATGCCGGCAAGCTCAAACTACTCAGCGTTGGATATAGTTTAAGAGCGCCGGAACTGCTTTTCCGGAAAATAGAGGATGCGGAAATAGCTACCCAGGTTGAAAAGTTACATGCCAATTCCAAATCTTCTAACAATAATCCACCGGCCACCATTGTACCCGAGAAAATTGATTCCGTGAAAACAACAATCCAGTATGATGATTTTGAAAAGCTCGATCTGAAAGTGGGAACCATTTTAAGTGCCGGGAAAGTTGCCAAGGCTGATAAACTGTTAAAACTCGAAGTGGATCTTGGATTTGAAAAAAGAACTATAGTATCCGGGATAGCCCTTCACTTTAAACCCGAAGATATTATTGGTAAACAAGTGGTGGTTGTAGCCAACCTGGCGCCAAGAAAAATGAAAGGCATCGAGAGTAATGGCATGATCCTTATGTCGGAAACAAAGGACGGAAAACTTATTTTTGTAAATCCTGATGAGAAAGCGCCTCCGGGAGCATCAGTATCCTGAGTCATTAGTCCATCATCTCAAATCCAGATTACTATGCAACAAATGAAAATAGGATTCATCGGACTTGGAAATCTCGGAACGCCGATCGCACAGAACATACTTGCGGCTGGGCATAAACTATATGTCTTTAACCGAACTGCTTCAAAAGCAAAGCCGCTCAAAGAAAAAGGAGCCGTCGTTTGCGATAGTATTACTTCGCTTGCAAGGCAAGCGGATATTGTTTTCAGTATTGTTTCCGATGATGCGGCATTAAAAAGCATCATTACCGGTAATGGGGGTTTGTTGGAAAATAGCAGGGCTGGCGCCGTAAATATCTCGATGAGCACTATTCTTCCCCAAACTGCCGAAGAAATGTCGGTCCTTTATCTGCAACACAAACAGGAATATATTGCCGCTCCTGTTTTCGGCAGGCCCGAAGCAGCAGCAGCGAAGAAACTTAATTTTGTAATCAGTGGAGGGGCGGGAAGAAAAAAAATTGAACCTCTTTTAAAGGACGCTGGCGCACTGGGCATATACGATTTCGGAGAAAATATTAAAGCTGCCAATACCGTAAAACTCTGCGGCAACTTTATGATAGGCGCAGCGCTCGAGGCAATGGGCGAAAGTATCAGCCTCGCGAAACGAAGTGGTGTAGATGTTCAACAAATGTGGAACATGATGACGCAGACTCTATTCACCGCACCGGTATATGCGAATTATGGAAATATTATTCTCCAGGAGAAATTTGAGCCCGCCGCATTCACTGCGAAACTTGGACTCAAAGATATGCGACTGGTGCTCTCGCAGGCAGCTTCGGTAAACCAGTCGATGCCATTGGCAGACCTGTTGAGCAATAACCTGAAGGAACTGGTGGAAACCGGAAGAGAAGATATGGATTGGAGCGCACTTTCCATCGTGGCCAATGATATATTGAAATAACAAGATTGATTGCTAAAAAGATTGCTATGAACAGAATCATTAAGAAAGTTGCCGTCTTAGGAAGTGGAGTCATGGGTTCAAGAATTGCCTGTCATTTTGCGGGGATAGGCGTCCCTGTCATGTTGCTGGACATAGCACCTACCGAATTAAATGCCGCTGAAAAAGCAAAAAACGCGTCACTGGAGCAACCTGCTGTACGGAACCGGATTGTAAATGAGGCATTGGCGACCGCTGTGAAATCAAACCCCTCACCACTTTACACAAAAGATGCGCTGAAAAAAATAACCACTGGTAATTTTACCGATAACCTGAAAGATATTTCATCCTGCGATTGGGTAATAGAAGTAGTCGTGGAAAGACTTGATATCAAGCAATCCCTATTTACCGAAGTGGAAAAATACAGGAAACCCGGAACGCTGATCAGCTCCAATACTTCGGGTATTCCCATTCACCTGATGACAGAAGGTCGCTCAGAGGACTTTAGAAAACATTTTTGTGGAACGCATTTCTTTAACCCACCAAGATACCTTCGCCTGCTGGAAATCATTCCGGGTCCGGACACGGATCCTTCTATCATCGAATTTCTGTTACACTACGGTGATCTCTATCTTGGCAAGACGACTGTTCTTTGTAAAGACACACCAGCCTTTATCGCGAATCGAATCGGCGTATATGGTATCATGGCGATATTCGGTTTGGTGGAGAAGATGGGGTTGACGATTGATGAAGTAGATGCTCTGACCGGTCCGATCATCGGCCGTCCGAAATCTGCAACCTTCCGCACTGCGGATGTAGTGGGAATCGATACCCTAGTGAAAGTGGCAAAAGGAGTATATGAAAATTGCCCGAACGATGAAGCCAAAGATGTTTTCAAAATACCGGCATGGCTCGATCAGATGGTAGCGAACAAATGGCTGGGTGATAAAACTGGACAGGGATTTTTTAAGAAGATGCCTGCAAATCAAAAGGGAGAAAAAGAAATCCTGGTACTCAACCTTAAGACCCTGGAATATGAGCCGCGCAAAAAAGCAAAATTCGCCAGTGTCGAAGCGGCAAAAGCTATCGACGATTTGAAATCGAGAATCAAAGCACTGACACAGGGCGCAGACAAAGCAGGAGAGTTTTTCAAACAGTTTCATTACGGGCTTTTTTCTTATATATCTCATCGCATTCCCGAAATATCCGATGAACTCTACCGGGTAGACGATGCCATGATGGCCGGATTCGGATGGGAGATCGGTGCTTTTGAGACCTGGGATGTGCTCGGTGTAGAATCCACAGTAAAGAAAATGAAAGAAGCAGGATTCTTAGTCGCTTCATGGGTGGATGATATGCTCGCAAAAGGCATAAAATCTTTCTACAAAATTGAACAGGGTAACCGGCTTTGCTTTTCGCCGGGGAAAAGCGCATACACTTCAC
>Ga0075026_100000346_pt1 | contig 18301 bp, 14 predicted proteins | sample Str012_2_FD_71392 | JGI IMG/M metagenome (GOLD analysis project Ga0075026, IMG submission 71392) | Freshwater sediment microbial communities in response to fracking from Pennsylvania, USA - Straight Creek_MetaG_SC_2012 | ecosystem: Environmental > Aquatic > Freshwater > Creek > Sediment... | reverse complement strand
GTTAATACCTGTACCCGGGCGCAGGGCGACGTTCGAACAAAGAGGTGATATCAGAAGGCAGTTCTGCCGGCGGGGGAGGCGCAGGGCGCATTACCATTTCCTCTCCCAGCACGTCTAAGACCTGGGTACGGTTTTCGAGCCATATCTGTTTGAGTTGAGGCACCTTGTCGCGACGGCTGAACACAAGCTTGGAAACCGGCGCCGGGCCATCAATGGCGCGCGAACGAGTAACGACGGAAGCGATGATGTGGGAATGAGAATCGCGCACGGCGATCAGGTCTTGTCCCACAAAAACCAAGTCATAGCGACCTGGACGGAAAGTGCGGTTGCCAACGCTGAATTTGAACGGAACGTCAGCGTGGAAAATTTCCACCGTCCGAGCGTGCGCGGCGGAGGCCAGCAAAATCGCCAGGGACGCGGCAAACAAGACGTACAGAAGCAACTGGCCAATGGCGCCCCGTGTCTTGAGGGCCAATTGTTGCCAAGGTTTACGCTGTAGCGCGTGAAACGCCGCCACCAGGACAGAGCAGTTGGGTTCTCGTGAATCACGGTCCGGAAGTAAAATTGTCACTCTAGTTTCTCCTGCTAAGAAGTTTTTTGAATCTGCTGAGCGTGGCAGAGCATCGTGATACATACAGCAGTAAGGTCTCGCCACTTTTGCAATCGTCATCGTTATTAGGCATCCCCAGGGCTCCGGTAGTACTTTCAAAGTGATTGATTTTTTATTACTTTTTTGTGAGCGTTATGAATAGAAGCGCGGTCTACCAATTTGGTCCTTTTCAGTTGGACACCACGGAACATCGCCTGCTGCGCGACGGAGCGGAAGTTCCTCTGCAACTGAAAGCGTTTGAAACCCTTTGCATCCTTGTGGAACGCGCCGGGCGCCTGCTGACCAAGGACGATCTGCTGCGCCAGGTATGGCCGGATGCCACGGTAGAAGAGAACAATCTCAACAAAAATATCTCGATGTTGCGTAAGGCCTTGGGTGAGCGCTCCACGGGCGACCCTTACATTGAAACCATTCCGCGCGTGGGGTACCGCTTTGTCGCCCCGGTCACGATTGTGGGAACACTGGCCGTTGCGCCCGCGGTTCCGGAGGCCGTGCAGGAGCGTCCACGGCAGAAGTCCATTGCCGTGTTGTACTTTGAAAACCTGAGCGGAGACAAAGAAGACGAATACTTCCGCGATGGCATGACGGAAGACGTGATCACCGAATTGGAAAAAATCCGGGAGCTCCGTCTTTTTCCGCGGTCCTCCGTGCTGGCGTTCCGAGACAAACCAGTGCCCGTGACGCAGGTCGGCCAGCAGTTGACCGCAGCTTACGTGCTGGAAGGCAGCATACGGCGTGCCGGTAGCCGGTTGCGGATCACGGCCCGCCTGGCTGAAACCGGCAGCGGCCACTCCGTTTGGGCCGAACGCTATGACCGAGGCATGGAAGATGTGTTTGCCATCCAGGACGAGATTGCGCAAAGCATCGCCGTGGCCTTGCGCGTGGTGCTCACCGAAAAAGAAAAGCGCGAAATCGAGAAGGTGCCCACCAGCAATATTCAGGCGTACGACTACTATCTGCGCGGCCGCAGGTTTCTCTATCAGCTGCGCCGCCAGACCCTGGAGTTTGCCCGCCAGATGTTTGCCCGGGCCATTGAGATTGATCCGGATTACGCTCGCGCCTATGCCGGAGCAGCGGACTGCTCTTCTTTTATATACATGTGGTATGAGTGCAAAGAAGACAATCTGCGCGACGCAGTTTCCAACAGCCGTCGCGCGGTGGAACTGGATCCGCAGTCTCCGGTGACTCGTGCCTCACTCGGTTTGGCGGAGTACTTAAGCCGGAACTATGAAGAAGCAAGAGAGCAATTCGAACTCGCGCTGGGACTGTGCACGGAACTGTACGAAGCCTACTATTTCTACGGTCGGTCGTGCTTTGCGCAAGGCCAGTTCGAAAAAGCCGCGGAGTTGTTCGCAAAGGCAAGCGAAGTGAGTCCTGATGATTTCCAGGCCCTGTCATTGCGCGGCCTCTGCTTCCGGGCCCTGGACCGTCCTGAGGATGCAAGAACAGCCTTCCAGGAATGTCTGAAAAAAGTAGAGCGTCATCTCGAGTTAAACCCTGACGATGTGCGAGCCGTGTATATGAAATCCGGCACACTGCTCGGCCTTGGGGAAACCGATGCTGCCGTGGACTGGACAGAACGCGCGTTAGCCATGGATCCGGAGGAGCCTTCCGTCCTTTACAACGTGGCCTGCAATTACGCGCTGCTCGATGAACCAGCCAAGGCCATTGATTGCCTGGAAAAAGCGTTTCGTCAGGGATTCGGGCACAAGGAATGGATCGAGCGCGATCCGGATTTTGCTTCAGTGCGGAACCACTCGCGCTTCAAGGCCTTGATGCAGAGTCTGGAAGCGGAGAGGTTCAGCTTTAGCTGACAGTGCAACAGGACGCCATCAAGGCGTTGTGAGTGACGCGGCGTTTTTACTTGGCTGGCGGAGCCGGCGGAATATCTGAGTTCCATGTGTCCACGATGCACTTCCATCCGCCGTCGGCTTGCTTTCTCCAAATCTCAGTCATTTTGCCGTGATCGGATTCTGTTTTACCTTTGTCGCCCTTAAAGCTCAGAGTGTATGCGCCATAGAGGTACGCGATATCGCCGGAGCGCGCTACTTCCACTTTGCTGGCTTGCCAGGTGATGGAAAGATCCGGTAGCGCCATCAGCCCGCCAATCATTTTACTAATGTCATCTCTCTTGGTTGCGATCTTGTCATTGGGAGGAAGGACGACAGCATCATCACCATAAAACGCCATCCAGGCGTCAGCCTTTTTGGTTTGGGCCGCTGCGGCCCATGCGGTATCGGCTTTGCGAATTGCGGCTTCGTCCGCAGCGCGCGTGTCTGGCGCCGGCGCCGGTGCTGCCGCGCAGCCGAGAAGGACCAGGAAATAAGAGAACCCAAGTACCCTGGCCAGGATGCCGTTAGCAGTTCTGAACCCGAAGTGAGTTGGTTGAACAAGCGCCATGGAGTTCTCCTTGTTGTTCGAGCCAAAATGTTTACCGCTTTTGCGAATGTAACATCAGCACGGCGGGAGATGGACGAGAGATCGCCGAGTGGTATCAAGTGTCACAACAGGAAGCCCGGTGCAGGTAGCGCCGGGCGCATGGAATGTTCACTCAGCCAAGCGGTGACGGTTCCGGGGCGGACGATTCGTTTGCAACGCGAGAATTTCCTCAGCCGTTAGCTCGCGCCACTTTCCCGGCAGCAGGCCTTCGAGTTTGAGATCGCCAATCGCCACACGGACCAAGCGCAGTGTGGGATGCCCTACGGCGGCGGTCATACGGCGGACCTGGCGATTGCGGCCTTCAGTCAGCGTGAGTTCAATCCAAGCGGTTGGCACGCTTTTGCGGAAGCGGATGGGCGGATCGCGCGGCGGCAGTGCCGAGGCATCATTGGGCGAGTCAGAACTGAGCAACCGGGCCTTCGCGGGAAGAGTTCGGCGGCCCTGGATGACGACGCCGGATTCAAGTTGCCGTAACGCATCGGCGGACGGCAAGCCTTCCACCTGTGCCCAGTAAGTCCGCGGATGTTGGAACTTAGGGTCGGTAACGCGATGCTGGAAGTCGCCATCGTCGGTGAGCAGGAGCAGGCCTTCGCTGTCATGGTCGAGACGTCCGCAAGGGTAGACGTTGGGGACGGAGATGTATTTCTTGAGAGTATGTCCTGCACCAGAGAATTGGCTCTGCGCACCGAACGGTTTATAGAAAAGGATATAGCGCTTGGCCAAGCGATGTTGTCCAGGGAACTTTAGGTTAGTGCTAGGGACAAGGTTACAGCAAGAGTAGCAGAAGAGTTAAGACCGAAAGTGGAAGGCAAGCCATGGGCGCCGGAGAGCCATGCGCAGGGTGGAAAGGAGCGTAAACTGCGCGACAGTTCGTGCATCTTGCCCCGCTACATTCTCTCTGCGCCCATGCCCGCTTTTCCCGGCCGCGTTTCACGGTTATGAAAGGTTCGTGTCGCAGAATATGAATCTGAAAACACGGGCCGGAAATCTTTCTAAAAGCAACGTCTCTGAAAAATCTATAAGTGCGTGGGAACGCTGTGCGTTCCGTTGAGTTTCTGGCCCCTCTGGCCCCGTGCAATGCCGTCCTTATGACAGGGCCAGCAGCATGACGCCGGCGCCGAGCCAAAGAGCGAAGCCGCCAACGGTTAGTACGAACCGGAAATAAAAACTATCGAGCATGCGATTATTTTTGCCATCAAACATGATTTTGTTTCCTTTCTATTAGCTATTACGTTTGCCACAGCTATTTAGTTACATGAAAGTTGTGTTACAAACCAAAAACCTTATGCTTATGTATTAGCATCTGCTGGGCCAAATGTGGTCACTTGTGCAACTGCTTGAGTTTAATGAACTAGTAAACAAGTGACGGACTGCGTTAGGACCGTTGGACTGTTCGCTTTCGATTGCGTAGTGTCCGCTTGCGGACACCATCGATAACCATCTACTTAGTAAAACCCAGCAGCCTAACCGCAGCGTGGCGATTTCGTCTAAATGAACGCGCCTGACGCACAACGCAGACGTGTGGGCGGACTTGCCCTGCGCGTGTTTAGTAGAATCAAAGTAGTGGCGAACTCTCCTTCAGTGCCTTCGTCTTCTCTTTCAGCGGTCCGCGGCCAGGCTCCGGGACCAGGCTTCTTTGAATTTTTCTTGACTCTTAGTGAATTCAAGAAAGACCCGATCGGCCGTTTCACCGCCATGGCCCGCCAATATGGCGACGTGGTGCGCTATCGCGGTATGTGGGTCACCTACCAGCTCAGCCATCCGGACCACATTCAGCAAGTGCTGCAAACGCGGTTTACCAGCTATCGCAAAGGCCGCGACTTTGACATTCTGCGTCTCTCGCTGGGCCAGGGTCTGCTCACCAGTGAGGGTGCGCTCTGGCAACGGCAGCGCAAGATGACGCAAGCCGCGTTTCAGAGCCAGCAGGTCGCGCAGTCCGTGCGGGTGATGGAAAGTCATGCGCAGTCCATGCTGGAACGCTGGGAGCAACTGGCCGCGGCGCGCGAAGCGTTTGACGTGCTGCCCGACTTGATGCGGCTGACGCTGAACATTGTGAGCGAAACTCTGTTTTCGTCGAACCTGGAAGCTGACCTGGACGTGATCCAGCATGCGCTCGACGTAGGTCGTGACTTTTCCATGGAGCGTGCGTGGTCCGTGGTGCGAATGCCGTCACAGCTTCCGACCAAAGGCAATCGTAAACACCGGCGCGCCATGGCGGCGTTCCACGGAGTGTTGGAAAGAATGGTCCGCGCGAGGCACAACGAACTTGCGACAAATCTTTTACCCGCGTCGTTGGACGTAGCGCAACCCGCGCCGTCAGGCGCACCAGATAAAGAAGCGCGCAAGGCCGATCTGTTGACGTCGCTCATGGAAGCCCGCGATGAAGCCGGCCAGGCCATGTCTGACAAGCAACTCCGCGACGAAGTAGCTACGCTGCTCACCGCCGGCCACGAAACCACAACGTTGGTTCTTGCCTGGACGCTGTTTCTCATCTCCACGCGGCCGGAAGTGATGGAACGCATGGCCGCCGAAGTTGCATTCCTGAACGGCGCGGCTCCGGCGTATGAAGATCTTTTCAAATTGAAGTACACGCGCATGGTGGCGGAAGAGGCGATGCGTTTGTATCCTCCGGTGTGGGCCATGTCGCGCACCGCGGTGGCTGACGACGAAATTGGCGGATACGCTGTCAAAGCCGGCACCGAGATCCTCATCTTCCCCTGTATCACGCATCGCGATCCCGCGTGGTGGCAGGAACCGGACAGCTTTATTCCCGAACGGTTCTCGCCGGAAAATTCCGCCGGACGTCCGCGCTGCGCGTATCTTCCGTTTGGCTCCGGTCCACGCACCTGCGTTGGACTGAACTTTGCCATGACGGAAATTCTGGTCGTCCTGGCGATGATACTGCAGCGATTCCGCGTGCAGCTTGCGGTGGATCCAGCCAGCGTGCAAGCCGAGCCGTCCGTTACGTTGCGTCCGCGTAACGGAATTGCGGTAACGCTAAGCAAGGTGTGAGCTGACAAACTCGCGCCTGCTGCTGAACCGTACAACCGATGACGCCAAGGACATGCCAAAAGCCAATCTAGTGCTTCAACTTGCTCGCCTTTTTGTCTTTGTACATCGCGTTGTCGGTTTGCTTAATGGCATCTTGTACGCTTTGGCCGGTCTTCCATTGCGTTACGCCTACCGATCCTTCCACCAGAACTTTCACTTCGCCTTTTTGCGTCTTGAGTTTGTAGTCGCCAAAAATCCATTTGCGTAAACGTTCAATCTGCACTTCCGCGCCGGCCAGGTCACCATCCAGCACGATGACGAATTCGTCTCCGCCCCAGCGGCCCACGTAGTCCGTGGAGCGCGCGTTGGACTTCAGCTCGCGCGCGAACTGTTGCAACAGATCGTCGCCCGTGGGATGGCCGTAGGTGTCATTCACCTGCTTGAATTTGTTCAGATCCACCATCACCAGGCAAAACGATTGGTTGTGCGCAATGCGCCATTCAATGCGTTCTTCCAGGCTGCGGCGGTTGGCCAGGCCGGTGAGCGGATCTTGCGCCGCCAGCGCTTCGGCCGCGTGCAGTTTGGTCTCGTAAGTTGAGACCTCGGACTTCAGCGCCTTCACCGACTTTTGGCTCTCTTCCGCCATCTTGTCCACGCAGGTTTTCATTTCCTTGGCGCGCAGGACCACCGCTTTGCGTACTTGCGTCAGGTCATCCAGGTCGGCGATGGTTTGCAGTTGCGTGGTGAACTGGCTGAAGTGCTGCGCGTAACGCTGGTCGCGTTCCATCATGGATTCGGCGGTGCGTGCCAGCACAATCAACATTTCTTTTACTTCGTTGGTCTTCGTCTTGAAGTAGCCGGACGTGCGTCCGCCCCACTGCTGTAACTCGTCGTTCACGTTCTTCTCGGCTTCGCGGACGGCGTCGGGCGTGATCGCGTCCGCCGGCTGGCCCTTGAGTTTGGCGGCCAGCGCAGCGAGGCCTTGTTGCAGATCGGCGCTTACGGCCGGGCAAGCCTGCGCTCCGCTCTTGGCCATGGTGAGCAACGCGGCGCAATACGCCTGCACCAGCGCGGACGAAAGCTCACCGTGCTCCGCACCCGATGGTGATTCGCCCGGAGCTTTTCCGGCGGCAGGGCGAGCGGCGGATGATTCCGTAGCGCGCGACGATGCAGACGCACCCGGCGCCACGGCAGCTTTTACAGCCGGTGTTGGCCGGACCAGCGGCGTCCCAGCTAGAGACGTTCCAGTAGATACGGGTCGTGTCGTCACTGTGCTTGATGGAGATGGCGATGGCGATGGCGCCAAAGTCCGTGCTGCCTGCGACGGGCTGGCTGAAAGTCCGTTGGTAACAGTCTTTGTAACAGTTGTTGTAACGGCCTTTGCACCAGTCGACGCAACACGGGATGCATCCAGTGACGCATTGGGCGGTTTACCCGGCGACGAATTTGCCGGCGGCACGGCTGGTGATGCCGCGGTCGGCGATGCCACGGCTTTGGTTGCGATCAGGGGCTCGGCCAAGGACTCCGTTTCCCCGGCGTCGGCGGCCTTTGCAGGCGGAGGCGGCTCGGGCACCATGTCCAGGTATTTCTTCAGCGAAATCAAATGTGATTCCTCTTTTGCAACATCCGGCTTTGCAACATCCGGCTTGCGACTTGCCTTTTGGGCGCTTTTCTCCTGGCGATTCTGGCCCCGGATTGCGGCCCAACGAACGGGCAAATAAACGAACGGGCAGACAACTTTTCGCCGGCAAACACTCCCCGTCTGAGCGCGACTATCGGCAGGGAGGAGGAAAAGCTTGAATGCGCTCCGCTTCTGCCCCATGAGTCCTACGCCTCACCGTAAGCAGGCTCTTCTCCTTCCCATCACCAGATGAATCCGATCACCGGATCACCAGATGCCGCGCTTTTAGCGCGGCCCCCCTCCCCCTGCATCCCAAGGTTTAAAGGACTTACGCGACGCATCCCAACAAAACGATGGTGGAGCGCAGCCGCCCCCGGCTGCGGCGCATCGTAATCGAATCTAACCATATGTAAATAAACAACTTATTATAGTATAAATTAAAGAGAATATCAAGCGAATTTAAGTCTGACGCGACAGGATTTGCACTCGACCCAACATCTTGGGTTGCTTCGCTTACCGGTCACTATATGTTGGGTCAACTCACTATCTTGTGTTGTGGAATCGCGCACTCGCGCCGCATCACTGTCTGCGGACCAAACCCAGCGGCATCCATCAAGGCTTGCACCAATGGCCGGATTACCGGCAAGCGCAGGCACGCTCCTATATAAGTCCAGCCCAGATGCAAATGCTCCAGGCCCCGCGCGAAAGCCGCAACACCGTCTTCCGCTGGCGTGCCATCCAAGGGATCGTAAGTCATGCGTGTCAGGTTTCGTGACGGATGGTCCTCCGCCGCGACGATCTCCAGCGACATTGGATCATGGGCTTCAAACCAGCGCCGGACTTCCGAACATGGTCCGCAGCTTTCCGCAATATACAAACGAGGGATTGGACGGTGCGGATCATGCCAGGGACGCCACCGCAGGTTCCAGTTCTTCACGTTGCGGCGATAAAGCCACCACGCTTTTCCGAATCGCCGGGGCATCTCTTCTTTTTCGTGCCATGCGGCCAGGCCCAGGCTATAGATCACGACAAAAGGCCCGGCGGCAATCAGCCACGGATTGCGTAGCACAGCGCCCCAGGCCATCAGCACCAATGCCCCAGAAACTTGCATGGGATTGGCAACGTAGCGGTATAGTCCGCTTACTACCAGCTTCCCCGGAGGATCGAATGGAATCGGCGTGCCCAGTCCACGTCGGGCAAACTCCTGCGCCGCGGAAATTGCCGGCACGGCCAGTAGAAACATGAATTGGAGTTGCGCGTTCAAGGAAATTGTTGAGGCGCCGACGAGCGGTCCCCATCCGCCATTTCGAATCCCCGCGACCCCAGACCCCGCAAAAATGATCTCGGGAATCAGAAACAGCAGAGACGACATGGCGGTTATCGCCCAAAAGGTTGCGCGCAGATTCAAGCAAGAGCTATCCCAACTCCACCGCGCAAACAAAGTCGCGGGAAGCAAGACCAGCGCCGCCGCCACAACTTCGCCCGTCAGCCAGTTGCCGGAAAGTCGGACGACCGGAGCGCAATTCGGCATCAAGCCAAGATCCAGAGCGATAAAGCCGAGGATCACCATCCACACGCGGGATGCCGGGAAGCAAAGAACAGGAAGCACGCCCCACAGCAACGCCCATCCCAGATAAAGGTCCGTTGGCATGGAGCGAAATAATCCGCCCTGAGCGTGAAAGGCCCACCAGTTGAAATGCAAATTTAGAAATTGCAAAGTCAGTAGCGCGTTCAACGCCCAGCAGAATCCCGCCAGCATCGCCGCAATTTGGCGATGCGTGCGCACGCATTGCCAGCCCACGACCGTGGTCAGCACCGCCGGTACATACAATCCCAGCGCTCGAATCGCCAACTCCCGCGTAGTTAAAGCTTGGCCAACAGAAGGGTGCGTGAAAAAAGGGTGCGTGAAAAAAGGGTGCGTGAAAAAAGGGTGCGTGAAAAAAGGGTGCGTGAAAAAAGGGTGCGTGAAAAAAGGGTGCGTGAAAAAAGAGTGCGTGAAAAAAGAGTGCGTGAAAAATGCTGCGCCCACTAGCGTCTCTCCGCGGGCGTAGCGTTGGTCTCGATCAGATATCCCGTCGCCAGTCGCACCGCATAGCGTTCCCACGGACGGAAATACCAGGCCGGATCAAGCAGCCTGCGGTAGGCGGTCGTCCATTCAATTTCTGTGCGCGTTCCATCTCCATCCACGCTTTTCCAGCGCACGTCCGCATATTCCCAATCCAACCAGTGCGCGACCTTGCTTTGATCCGAGACCACGGCAAACCGCACATGCCCAGGTTCCGATTCCACCACGCGCATTAGTAGATCGCCCGGATGGCCCTCGCCACCGGCAAAATGTATGCGGCGCAGATCGCCCACGGCCAGGCCTTCGCCGCTTACGTCAACTGGGCGCGGGAATCCCAGCCGTAGATATGCAGGCAGCGCCTGCGCAATCCGCGGACTATGACTCAACGCGGCCGCCACGTCCATCGGAGAACCAGGAACCACTCTGCGAACTGTTACCAACTCTTCGCGGTTGAATGAAAATTCTGGACATGTGCCCTCCATGCTCATCGGAGCCAGGCTGAGCAGGACCAGACATGGCAACACCGGAGGCCGCCCGTTGCGTTCCGTGACCCTGCGGATAATCGCCGCCACGCCCCACGCCACCAGCCCGGCGGCAATAAAAATTGGCGCGGCCATCAGGATGCAAATGAATCCTTCTCCCAGCAGCGGCGCTGAAAGCAGCAGCGCCAGGGATATGGCTTTGATGATGCCGCCCGCCGTGGTCTTGGCCTTCGGCGTGAAGGAAATGATCACCGCCAGCAACACGGGGATGCCCACAAAAAGTAGAGAGGTTTGCTCCAGGTGACGCATCACCAGAATGCGGTACATCATGCAGCCTGAAGCAATCGCCATCACCAGAAATGGGACGGTCCAGCGGGAACGGGTTTCGGAAGCATCAGTCGTTGGATTGCCAGTCATGGTTATTCGAGCAGCCTTTCGGGAGGAGCATGTTGAACGCGTTCAAAGTAACGCGAATACTGAGGCAGGTCAAGGAAATAGTGAACGCGTTCAATTTGTATCCCATCGAAGTTTGCAACTCATTGAAAAGATTAGCCAATGACTTCCAGGCAATATTCCCCGCCCCTCAATCGTCTTCAAAAAGGAACACCCGGACCGTGTCACGTCGCCCACAACGTGCCCGTGAGACACAAATCGGTCGACTGCCTATCCGGGCGATACGGAGCAAAGTCCTTGTTATCAGCAAGATAGAATTGGGCGCTAGTTGGCCAGCAGGCTGCTTTAAACACAGGCGGAACCAAACGGCATTTGGCGAATCTATAGGTAAGCGGTAAGTAAAAGAAATTTAAAGCGAAGCAAAACCATACGCCGCTGGTTCACGTATTTAAGAAGAGCCAGGAAGAAGAAGAGCCAGGAAGAAGCAGTAGCAACAAATCCATTGAAAAGTAATGGTCCAGAAAAGTAACAAGACCGCGACAAGGCGCATAGTAACGACAGGAGTCAACACCATGTTTGGCCGCAAAGAAAACCGGGAATCACAATTCGCCACCTGCAAGGACTTCCAGAAGATATTTACGGACGAGATGTCCAGCCTGCACTTGCTGGCGCTGTTGCTCACCGCCGACGAGCAGAAGGCCGAGGAGTGTTTCGTGTCCGGGTTGGAAGACAGCATTCAGGGTAATCCGGTGTTCCGGCAGTGGGCGCGGTCATGGAGCAAGCGGGCCATCATCAAGAACGCCATCAAGGCCATGGCGCCGGCGGTTGCCGCAAATGACGGGCATGGTGACAAATCAGGAATAAAGGCAATCGCAGCCGCAGCGGCCGCTAACTTCAAGAGCGGTGACGCGCAGAAAGACGCCACGCTCACGGCGGTGCTGGAACTGGATAGCTTCTCGCGCTTCGTGTTCGTGATGGCCGTCCTGGAAAACTATTCGGAGCGCGAGTGCTCCACGCTGCTGGGCAGCACGGTGCATGATGTTGTCGCGGCCAAGGCTGAGGCCATTCACTTTGTGGCTTCGCGCCAATTGGCGGTTGTGCCGGAAACCAAAGGCTTCAGGCTTCCAAAGTTGTCGATGCTGACCGGAGACGCGGCGTAACGCGTCACGATGAGAAACGCGCGTTTGGCCTACAGCGCCTTCCCGCCCACCATGCGTATCAGGCCGCGGATAATTCGTTCCGTGGCAGGACCGAAAGGCGTGTCGGTTGTGAGGTAAGTCCAGGTGGCGCCGCGTTCCTTGGGAAGCAGTCCGCTGGTTTCTGCTTCAGCCAGCCGGCGCAACGAGTCTGCTTCGATTTTCTTTTGCAGCTTGAGAAACGTCCGGTGGACCGTGATCAGGTATTCGTGATGCGCGTCGCGGCTCCATGACACCAGATGGATGCCGGCGCGGTAGTCGGCAATCTCCGCCAGGTATTCAGACCATAGATCGTCGATGGTCGTCAGGCGGACCAGGCGTTCGATCTCGGACATCGGCGCGAGCGAAGCGTCATGATGCGCGTTTTCAGTTGCGGAGACGTCTTCAGTTGTGGAGACGCGTTCAGTTGTGGAGCCGTCCGGGATTTCCATTTCCGGGTCGTCCTCTTCGCCGAAAAGATCTGTCGTAACCAAAGCAGGCGGCCGCTGACCTTCGAGTATTTTCTGCCGATGTCCCTGAATGATTTGCCGCTGGCCTTCCAGCACCGATTCATACTTATTCAGGAACTGACGGACCGTCAGGTTTTGGCCTTCGGCTACGCGTTGGATTGCGTCCGGTGTCTTGATCTGCAGGGCTCCTTCGCCGCTGTAACGCTGCATCAGGTCATCTTGCAGGGAAACGAAAAACCGCGACGAGCCCGGATCGCCCTGGCGTCCGGCGCGTCCGCGCAGCTGATTATCGATTCGCCGGCTCTCATGCTTGTTCGTCCCGATCACATACAGTCCGCCGAGTTCCGCCACGCCGGACCCGAGTTGTATGTCCGTGCCACGTCCGGCCATGTTTGTGGAGATGGTCACCGCGCCGCGTTGGCCTGCACGCGCAATGATGGCCGCTTCCTCTTCTTCGTTGCGCGCGTTGAGTACATGATGCGGAATTCCCGCATCTCGCAGCCGCCCGCTCAGCCGTTCAGACTCTTCCACGCTCGTGGTCCCCACCAGCACCGGACGTCCCGACCGATAAGTCTGAAATATTTCGTCGATCACTGCCTCTTCTTTTTCCTGCTTGTTGGTGAACACTTCATCGACAAAGTCTTCGCGAATCACCGGACGGTTCGTCGGAATCACTTCCACGTCCAGTCCGTAAAGGTCGCTGAGTTCGCGCGCTTGCGTTGCGGCTGTTCCCGTCATGCCGCACACCTGCGGATACAGTGCTACAAGATTTTGCAGCGTGATCGATCCCAACACCTGGCCTTGTTTCTTGAGCGCCACGCCTTCCTTGGCTTCAATCGCGGAGTGCAAGCCCGCGGGCCAACGGCGGTCCTGGATGATCCGTCCCTTGAATTCGTCCACTGACTCGATCGCGCCGTTCTTGACCAGATAATCCACGTCGCGACGAAGCAGCGCATGCGCGTGCAGCGAATCGTGGATCGCGCACAACAGGTTCAGGTTCTGTTCGCCATAGAGACTGCCGCAGTGAAAAGCCCTTTCGGCATCGCGGGCGCCGTGATCGGTGAGGCTGACATTGCGCCCATGCTCGTCCACGGTGAAATGCGCGCCGCGGCGGAAGTGCCGCGTGATCACATCCACGCGGTGGGGAAGCGTTTCCACGCCGGCATCGCCGCCGGCAATCACCAACGGTATGCGCGCTTCGTCAATCAGGATGGAATCCGCTTCGTCGATCACCGCCACCGCAAACGGACGATGGACTTGCTCTTCCGGGTGCAACGCCAACTGGTCGCGAAGAAAATCAAAACCGACTTCATTCGCTGTGGCATATGTGATGTCACACGCGTAAGCGGCCTTGCGCTCCGCCGCGGACATATCCCGTTGGATGTGGCCGACGGTCAGCCCAAAGTATTCGTAAATCCCGCGCATCCACTGCGCGTCGCGGCGCGCCAGGTAGTCGTTCACCGTCATCACGTGGACGCCCTGCCCCGCCTTGGCGTAATACACCGCCGCCGGAACCGCTGCCAGCGTCTTGCCTTCGCCGGTCTGCATTTCGGCAATGCGGCCTTTCGTTAGCGCCAGCGCGCCCTGCAGCTGCACGTCAAACATTTCGTGGCTCAGAACGCGCGCCGCCATGGCCGCGGCTGCTGCCATGATTTCGAAACCGTCCGTCGCTTGCCGTGCGTATGCTCGCAACTCAGTTTCGCTCTTCCGCGTCAATTCCGCCCGCAGAGCGTTAATGCGTTCAATTTGTCTTGGGGTGGAATCCAGCCGCGCAAATATTTTGCGCAAGAGTCCGCGCATCAAGCCATCTTTCGCCGGGCTGTTTGGGTTCATCGTCATAGCGGCTGGGCCGCATCTTCTCCCAGAACAAAATCCAGTGTTTTCACGAACAAGTCGGCATCTGCGGTTGAAAAAATCAATGGCGGCCTCAGTTTGATCACGTTGTGATGCGGACCGTCCGTCCCCGTCAGTATGCCGCAGTCGCGCAACCGGTTCGCGACGTAATACGCTTGCTCGGTTGCCGGCAGTCGCGTTTCGCGGTCATGCACCAGGTCGAGTCCCAGAAACAATCCTGAGCCTCGCACATCGCCGATCACCGGACGCCGCGCTTGCAACTCGTGCAACTCGGCCTTCCAATAACTTCCCACGGCCAGCGCATTTTGCTGCAAGCGTTCTTCTTCCACAATGTCCAGGACTGCCAATCCGGCCGCGCATGACACGGGATTGCCGCCGAACGTACTGAAGAATTCCATGCCGTTATCGAATGACGCCGCGATCTCCGCCGTGGTAATCACAGCTGCCAGCGGGAACGCGTTGCCTATTGGCTTGCCCAGCACCACAATGTCCGGGACGACTCCTTGTGTTTCAAATCCCCAGAAATGTGTTCCCATGCGGCCAAAGCCTACCTGTACTTCGTCGGCAATGCATACTCCGCCCGCAGTTCGTACATGGCGATAGACTTCCTTGAGGTAGTCCGGCGGGAAAACGATTTGACCGCCAACGCTGGGCATGGTTTCCGCAATGTAGGCCGCCGCGCCACGTCCTTGCGTGCGCAAGCCGGCTAGTATTTCGGCTACATGTTGCGCGTAGCGCGGACCAATATCTTTTTCTCCTCGCCGGTACATGCCGCGATAGTCATCCGCAAGTGGCGCCACGTGTACCCAGGATTTGCGTCCGCTGCCGCCGGGTCCATCAAACTTATAAGGGCTAATATCGATCAGCGTTGACGTATGCCCGTGATACGCATGTTCCAGCACCACCACGTCCTCGTGCCCAGTGTGCGTACGCGCCAGACGCAGCGCAAGCTCGTTGGCTTCGCTACCGGAGTTGACGAAATAACATACGCGCAACGGCTCGGGCATCTTCTCCGTGAGCCGTCGCGCGTACTCCACGGCATTGTCGTGCAGGTAACGCGTGTTGGTGTTCAGCAGTCCCAACTGCTGCTGCACCGCGCTTACCACTCGAGGATGGCTGTGCCCCACCAGCGGGACATTGTTGTAGACATCCAGATAAGCGCGGCCGGTATCGTCATACAGATGCTGCCGCCATCCGCGTACGATCTTTAGCGGATGCTGGTAGGAAATGCTTAAGTTGCGTCCCAGAAGCGCGCGCCGCTGGACCAATGTTTCGCCCGCGCTCGTTTCGCGCGGAAAACGTCCAGCCGGAATCCCCAGCAGCAGGTTCGGATCAGGAGACAGGCTTTTCCAGATTTCCCGCTCGGAAGCTTTCGCCACGCCGGGGAAATCGCGGTCCATCTCCAGCAGGTCAGCTATGATCTGGAAGTGCAGATGCGGCGGCCATCCGCCATTTTCTTGCGCGGTACCCAGACGGACAAAAACCTCGCCTCGTTCCACCCGCTGCCCGACGGAAAGCTTCGCAATGCTTTCGCGCGAAAGATGACCGTAGAGCGTGAAAAACTCGCTGCCGTTATCCATCGCGTGTTTCAGAATTACCACTGGCCCGTAGTCCAGCGGCGCGTTGTTGTCGCCCACCGCGTGGACTACCCCTTCCAGCGGTGCGTGAACATTGGCTCCGGATGGCTCAAAAAGATCGATTCCCAAATGGATCGTCCGGCGCTCTTCCGTAGGATTATTCGCATTGCCGAACAAAGCTGACGTGTAAATTGGTCGCGCTTCATCGTACCGTCCAACGCCAACTTTCACGTTCCTGCGTTGCAACTCCTGGTCGATTGCCGCGGACAAAGTTGCCGTCTCCGCGTTCGCCGGATCGGCTCCCAGAAACGTGCTGCCTACGCTGAGGTCGATAACGTGGCAGGGTTCGGTGCGCAGGTCCTGATCCAGCACGGGAGCCGCGGTCTTGCCTGCGTCCGCCAGCCAGCGCCGCAAGTACTCGGCCTGGGGCACAGGCGGCAGACCGCAAGCTTCGCGAAACGCATAATGCGCAAACCGCGGATGGATTTTTTGCACTCGCTCCAGCGCCGCCCATGCCGGCGCTTCAGAGATGGTGATGTAATCGTCGTCCGGGTAGAGAGCTTTGCGCTGGGCGGAGTTCACCACGCTTACCGCCAGGCGCATCTCGATCAGCGAATACAGCACGGTAATTTCATCTTCGTTGAGCGGGAACGCTTCGTGAAAGCCTTTCACCACAGTCGCCGCGGCAGCCAGCGTATCGTCCTTGCCCAGCATCGCGTAAGCTGCCGCAATCGCCGGCTCGGACGCAATCCATCCGTGGTGCATGTCACCAAAATCAATCACGCTGACCGTGCACGAAGTATGTCCGTTTTTTGTCCCGCCCGGTGCTCCGCTGGGCTCCGCCCGATTTGCCAGCACCCGGTTTACCAATACGTTGTGCTCGTTGGCGTCGCCATAGATCACGCTTTTGCGCAGCTTGGCGATTAGCGGCGACACGAACTGTTCATAGTGAGCGATCGCCCGCTCCACCATCGCGCGCCGGGCGCTTATTTGTGTGCCCAAGGTTTGCGTGACGAAGCTTTGTGTCACGAAAACCTCGGCCACCGCGTCGCGAATCCACAAGGCCTGCGCTGAGTCCCACTTCAGTTCGCGTTGGGCTGCGCTATGAGAAAAGTTTAGAAGTGTGCGATCAATATTTCCCAGTAGGCGGCCAATTTCATGTAGCAGTTCCGTGCTATGCGGACGCACCGCCGCCAGCTCTTTACCGGGAAGAAAACTCAGCAGCCATACCAGGTGTTCCGCGCCGTCCTGCCCCTTGATCTTCGTAAACAATTTTCCGTTCTGTGTGGGCTGTATTCTCGGCAGCGTCAACTCCGGCGCATGTTCCGCCAAATGCCGCAGCGCCTGGCACATCAGGTCAATCAATGCTGCGTCGCGGCTGGAATGCATCACCTTCAGGACGTACTCTTTCCCGTCACGGCAGACTGTATGGAAATTGTGATCATATTCACCGGGCAGAGTGGTGGCCGTGACGTCCAGTCCGTAGACATCGTGCGCAACGCGCGCGGCGACTCCGGTGGAAATGGTTTTGACCGTCGGCGATTCAGGCATTTTGTGAGATGGCGTCGAAATGACGCCCCAGCATCAATTCTATGTTGCAGGACGCATTCTGTAGAAACAAGGCCTTCTCGCTGTAGTGATTTGTCGCCACGCTTTGAGTAGCGGTGTTAAACTTCCGCACCGAAGTCCCCACAGGAGCGAACCATGCGCCGAATCATTACGGTTCCTTTCATCATGCTTCTTTTGACTCTGGCCGCAGCCGCACAGCGTGCCACCATCGCATTCTGCGCCTTGGACCAAACAGTGGACTTCAAGACCGCCAAGGCAGGAGACAAGATTCCCCTGCACCTTGCACGCGATCTCGTGGTCAATGAGAAGACTGTCCTGCCGGCTGGGACCGTGTTGAGCGCGACGATCGTCGACGCGAAGGAAGGAAATACAGTTTCCCTCGTGCTCGACAAGGCGACACTCAAGTCCGGACAAGAGGTTCGTCTCATGGGCATCATTGCCGCCGTGGCAGCTCCGCCCGAAAATCTTACAGAAGACCCGGTCTACTCGATGAATCGTTCCACGGAAGCTACGCAGCGCACCGGGAATGCGGCGACGACTTCGGTCGCCAGCTCCGGAGCGGCGGTGCAAACCGCGATCATGAAACATGGAGGAGATCCCAAATCGAACCTTGCTGATGATTCAAGCGGAGCCATTGGGATTGATGGACTAACGCTGAACTGGATACTCAACAAGCCTCCGGCAACTACCGTAATCACTGCGAAGAAGAAAAACTTCAAGCTGCAACGCGGAACCGAAGTCCTGCTGCGGATGGCGCCCCTGCAAATCTAACGTCGAACATCCAAGGACCAACCGACGCAACTGAGGTCCCTCGTTGATCGTTGGAGATCGGCGATCACGTGGATTCCAAGCAGCAGTTGCGGCATACTACTTCCGATTCTTGTCGTGCTCACATGAGCGACTTTAGAGTTGCAAAGGCAGTTTGCTGATTTGGTAGGAATTTGCAATGCGGGATTTTCTGGCGGAGAGGGGGGGATTCGAACCCCCGATAGAAGTGTTAGCCCCTATAACGGTTTAGCAAACCGCCGCCTTCAGCCACTCGGCCACCTCTCCGA
>Ga0075026_100000345_pt1 | contig 18313 bp, 17 predicted proteins | sample Str012_2_FD_71392 | JGI IMG/M metagenome (GOLD analysis project Ga0075026, IMG submission 71392) | Freshwater sediment microbial communities in response to fracking from Pennsylvania, USA - Straight Creek_MetaG_SC_2012 | ecosystem: Environmental > Aquatic > Freshwater > Creek > Sediment... | reverse complement strand
CAGAACTGGCGGATCTGCGGCTCGAGCGCGTTCATCCGCTTCGGCGTGAACACCCGGGACAGCAGCCCACGGTGGATCGAGTGCGTCGGCGGGTCTTCGAAGATGAGGATGCCCGGTGGCATCTGCATGTTCGCCTTGATCAACTCGAGGATGCCGCCGCGCCCGGAGATGTAGGTCGCGGCGTCGACGAGCCCGCGCTCGACGTCGTCGTAGCGACTCACCGCGAAGAAGTCGTGCGGCTCGTTGTAGTACAGCGGTGCTTCCTCGCGCAGACGCCGGAACACCGGGTACGGATCGGCGTCGATGGCCACGTCGTAGGGGTCGTAGTAGACCTCGCCGGTTGCGGTTGCCGTCACGGACTCCCCCTCGGCGGTCGCAATTGGCAGCAACTCAGTGTGACACCAATACGCGGGCCGAGCAATCCGTCAGCGAGGCGCCCCCGAAGCCGTCGTCTCGCTGACCCGGCCCAGCAGCTTGGTGAGCGCGCGGTAGACCGTGCAGCCGATGGGCCACTGGGTGACGACCTTGCCGGTGGGTGCCTTGAAGTAGTTGTTGCTCATGGTCCACGAGGTGCCCCGCATCTTGAATTGGAGCCAGCGGTTCCACCACGCGTCGAACGCTGGTCTCACCTCGATCGCGGTCACCCGCTCGCGCCGCATTCGTTGCATCGCGCGCACCGCGTACTCCGACTGGCTCTCCAGCATGGTGACGATCTCGCCGCCATTGGTGCCGGGCCCGTAGAGGATGAAGAAGTTGGGAAACTCCGGGACGGTGATCCCGAGGAAGGCGTGCGGCTCACCAGCCCAGTAGTCGTGCAACGACCGGCCGCCGCGACCGACGACCTTCAACCGCGCGAGGTAGTTCGCCGGCTGAAACCCCGTCGCCATCACGAGAACGTCGATTGTCCGTTCGACACCGTCGACGTCGACGATCCCGGTCGGCGTGACCGACGCGACCGCCTTGGGTACCAGCTCGACGTTGGGCTCCTTGAGCGCGGGGTAGAACGTCGACGCGAAGATCGGCCGCTTGCCCGGGTACGGATACCGGGGCGTGACGGCTTCACGCAGGTCGGGGCGGTCTTCGAAGCTCGAAGCGATGTAGTCGAGGCAGAACTGGGTGCGGGCCGCGTTCTGCTTCGTGTCGACCCGGAAGATCTTGCCCCCCCAGATGTTCTTCTCGAGCAGCCACTTGAGCCGGAGGCGCTCCCGCTTACGCCGCCAGGGATTCGAAAGTGTCTTGCGTTCCTCCGCGGTGAAGTCGCGGTCGCCCTTGGGCATGACCCAACCCGGCTCGCGCTGGAACAGGTAGAGGTGCGCCACGATGGGCTGCACCGCGGGGACGATCTGGGTCGCCGTCGAACCCGTCCCCACGACGGCGACGACCTTGTCGGTCAGGTCGTGGTGATGCTCCCATCGCGAGGTGTGGAACTTCGGTCCCTCGAACTCGTCGAGCCCCGGCCACTCGGGGTAGCGGGGGACGTTCAAGAACCCGACGCCGCTGATCAGCACGTGACACTCGTCGGTGGTGCCGTCGTCGAGCCGCACGGTCCACACGTGGCGGTCGTCGTCCCACACCGCCGACTCGACCGCCACGCCGAGGCGCAGATGCGGACGCAGCCCGTACTCGTCGACGGTTTCCTCCAGGTACTTCTGCAGCTCGGCCTGCTTGGCGTGGGTGCGGGTCCAGTCGTGGGGTTTGAAGGAGTACGAGTACAGGTGCGACCCGACGTCGACCTCGGCGCCCGGGTAGGTGTTGTCCCACCACGTCCCTCCGATGCCGAGCGACGACTCGTAGATCGTGAACGAGTGGATGCCCGCGTTCCGCATCTTCACCCCGGCTGCGATCCCGCCGAAGCCGGCGCCCACGACGACGACCCGCGGCGTCCCGTCCGGACCGAACAACTCTTCGGCGCGAGACCGGAGGCGACGTCTCGCGCGCCGGTTCATGGGTAGATCATGAACTCGAGCAGATTGCCGTCGGGATCGCGCGTGTACACGCTCGACGCATCGACGCCGCGCGCGCCGCGACGCGCGACCGGTCCCTCTTCCACCTCGGCGCCAGCAGTTTCGAGCACCGCGGCAAGCGCGGCTGGTGTTCCGTCCCACACGAAGCAGAGGTCGCCACACGGTGGCGTGGCCGCGGGCGCCCGCAACGTGAAGCCGTCCTGCTGCCAGATCTCGACCCGATGGAAGTTGATCATCTGGCCCCCGATACGCACCGACACGAGGTACGGCGTGTCGGTGACGTCGAACCCGAGCGCGCGGTAGAAGGCGATCATCGTGTCGCCGTCGCCCATGGGCAGCGACACGTGGTCGAAGCCGCGGATCATCGGACCAGGCGGTAGAGCTCGGCGCAATTCGTCGCAGTGATCTTGCGTCGGTCGGCCGCCGGTAACGTACCGAGCGACTCTTCGATCGCGCGTCGCGAGTTGGGGAACGTGCTGTCGGTGTGCGGATAGTCCGACGCCCACATGCACGAGTCGACCCCGAGCAGCGGGATGAGATCGGCGCCGAGCGCGTCTTCCTCGAAGGTCGCCATCACCTGACGGTGGAACAGCTCGCTGGGAGGGACGCGGGTGAAGTCGGTGATCTTGTCGCGCAGGCTGTGCCATTCGAGGTCGGCGCGCGCGAGGAAGTACGGCAACCAACCGATCCCCGACTCGGCCAGCACCAACGTGAGATCCGGGTGCCGTTCGAGCGCGCCGCAGAACATCATGATCGCGAGCGGCTCGTCGAGCTGCAGGGGCAGCACCGTCGCGAACGCGGCCGACTGCCACTTCCCCATCTGGTAACTGAGGTTCGACGCCGTGCCGCCCTTCAGATGGAAGCTGATGGGCAGGCGGGTGTGCTCGGCCGCGGCCCACAGCCGATCCCAGGCCGGGTCGCCGACGTCGATGGCGAACACGTCGATGATCGCGCCGCGGTGCCCCAGGTCTGCGCACCGCTCGAGCTCGGCCGCGGCCGCCTCCGGTGAATGGCCGGGCAGGAACGCGAGCACGCACAAACGATCGCGGGCGACGGCGTTGAACTCCTCGATCGCCCAGTCGTTCCACGCCGCGTAACAGAGGGTCTGCAACGAGGGATCCTGGATCGGCAGACCCAGCGCCAGCGGGCCGTAGATCACCGAGGCGGCGAGGCCGTCGCGATCCATGTCGTCGAGGCGCAGCTTCGGAGTGCCGGCGCGGAAGCCGTCGTCGTCGATGCCGGCGCGCCCGATCGCGTTCAGGCTCTTCAGCAAGGCGCTGTTGGGCGGGTTCCCGCTACCGCCGAGCACGCGGTCCTCGCACACCCAGACCGCCTCGCCGTCGCGCTCGACCACATGGGGCGCGCGCTCCGCCTCGGCCCGGGGCAACCGCGACCGCCAGACTTCGGGCGGCACCGCTCGCAAGTCGAGGTGGTCGTCGCAGGAAAAGATGCCGGCTGCCGGTTCCATGCATCGACCCTTCGGTTTGGGCAAGCGCCAGGGATCGTATCGTGGCGACACATCAGCCCGCCGGTGTGAGGCGCGGGCGTGAGCAGGGAGCACCAGTGCCCGAGACGATCGAGCCGTTCACCATCCACGTCGAAGATGCGGTGCTCGACGATCTCGACGCGCGCCTCGCCCGGACCCGCTTCCCCGACCAGATCGTCGGCACCGGTTGGGAGTACGGCACGCCGGTCGACTACCTGCGTGAGCTCGTGCAGTACTGGCGCGACGGGTACGACTGGCGCGCGCAGGAAGCGCGGCTCAACCGGCTCGAGCACTTCCGCACCGAGATCGACGGCCAGTCGATCCACTTCGTCCACGCTCGCTCACCCAACCCCGCCGCGCTGCCGTTGCTGATCACCCACGGTTGGCCCGGGTCGGTGGTGGAGTTCCTCGACGTCATCGGGCCGCTTGCCGATCCGGTGGCGCACGGCGGCCAGGCCGGTGACGCCTTCCACGTGATCGCGCCCTCGCTGCCCGGCTACGGCTTCTCCGAACCCACCCGCACCGTGGGTTGGGACGTTCGGCGCGTCGCCCACGCGTTCAGCGAGCTGATGGCGCGCCTCGGCTACGAGCGCTACGGCGCGCAGGGCGGCGACTGGGGGGCGCAGATCGCCACCCGCATCGCCACGCTCTATCCCGAGCACTGTGCGGCGCTCCACCTCAACATGGCCCTCGCCGGCCCGCCCGACGATCCCGTCGAACTCACCGAGTCGGAACAGTCGGATCTCGCGGCCATGACGCGCTTCCAGCGCGGAGGCGCGGGCTACGCCCAGGTGCAGGGCACGGTGCCGCAGACACTGGGGCTCGCACTCAACGACTCGCCGGCGGGCCTGCTCTCGTGGATCGTGGAGAAGTTCCGATCCTGGAGCGACTGCGACGGTCACCCGGAGAACGCGTTCACTCGCGATCAGCTGATCACCAACGTGATGATCTACTGGGTCACGCAGACGATCACGTCGTCGGCGCGGTTGTACTGGGAGACGATGCACAGCGGGGTGTTGCAGGAGCCGCCCGAGTTCGTCGCCGCGCCCACCGGCGTGGCGCGGTATCCGAAGGAAGAGGTGTTGCGGTACCCGCGCTCCTGGATCGAGCAGCGCTACAACGTGACGCACTGGGCGGTCATGCCGCGCGGCGGCCACTTCGCCGCGATGGAGCAACCCGAGCTGTTCGTGGAGGATCTCCGGGCGTTCTTCCGCACCGTGCGCTGAGTCAGCGGATCTCCGGGCGCGTCCCCGGACGCAGGCCGGGCGCGTCGAGCTGCTCGCCATCGCGGCGGATGGGCGTGCCGTTCACCAGCACATGGCGCACCCCCGTCGGCTCCTCGGCGGTGAGGCGCTCACCGTTCGCAGGGAAGTCACGCACGCGCCGCATCGGGCCCGGTCCCACCGTCTTGGGATCGAAGACGCACACGTCGGCCCAGAAGCCCTGGCGGAGGTAGCCGCGTCGGTCGAAGCCGAACATGTCGGCCGGTTCGCCGCTGAGCTTGCGCACCGCGCGCTCGAGCGACATGACCCCGCGGCCTCGCACCCAGTTGCCGAGTAGATCGGTGGGGAGCGGAGCGTCGCAGAGCTGGCCGACGTGCGCGCCGGCGTCGGAGAGACCGAGTGCCACGCGCTCGTGCGTGAGCAGGTGGCTCACGCCGTCGACGTCGTCGTTGGCGATGTAGATGCGGAAGCGCGTCGTGAGTTCTTCGGCCAGCGCCAGGTCGCACAGCACATCGAGCGGCGTGCAGTCGCGCTCGCGCGCCAGCTCGTCGATCCGGCGGCCTTCGAGCTCCGGGAACCGATCCGACTCCGAGACCTCGCACGTCTCCCAGCGTGGCTTCATGGGCACCTGGTCGAGATCGGCGGCGGCGCGCGCCCGCCACGCGGGATCGCGGTACGCGGCGACGCGCGCGTCCTGGTCCTGTTCCAACAATTCACCGAAGACCGCGCCGACGTTGAGGCTGAACGGGTTGGCCATCGTGAACTGCATGGTGAGCGGCCGGGGTGTCACTTGCGGCCACACCTGCGCCCCGCGCGCAACCGCGGCGTCGTGCAACGCGAGCTGCGGGTGGTGCCGGCCGTCAGCGAGCGAGAACAACGGGTAGGTGAACGGACGCCCAATGCGTGCCTGGTGCTCGTACATGTCGGCGTAGCTGCACTGCTCGCCTGCGGTCGCCAGCACGACACCCTTGCCGGTCTGGCCCACCGCATCGAACAACGCGGTGACCTCGTCGCGCGCCGCGAATCGGCTCGGAACGGGCTTGCCGTCGATGCCGCGGTGCGTGTAGGCGAAGCTGGTGGAGAACCCCGCCGCACCTGCGCCGATCGCCTCGCGTACGACGCGACACATGTCGTCGATCTCGTCGGGTGTGGCCACCCGTTCGTAGGCGGCGTCGCCCATCACGAAGAGTCGTACCGCGCTGTGCCCGACGTACGCGGTGAAATTGATCACGGTTCCGCGCCGCGCGACCGACGCCAGGTACTCGGGGTGCGTCTGGAAATCCCATTCGACGCCCGCGGTCAACGAGGCCGCGTTCATGTCCTCGACGTTCTCGAGCGTGCGCACGATCACGTCGTGGTGTTCGGGGCGCGTCGGTGCGATCGAGAAGCCGCAGTTCCCCGCCACCACCGTCGTGACACCGTGCGACGACGACGGCCTCAGCGCGGGATCCCAGAACACCTGCGCGTCGTAGTGGGTGTGGATGTCGATGAAGCCGGGTGCGACCACACAGCCCGCAGCGTCGAGCTCCTGATCGCCGAGCACGTGGGGCCCGATCTCCTGGATCACGCCCCGGGCGATGGCGACGTCGGCGACGTGGCCGGGCGCGCCCGTGCCGTCGACCACCGTTCCGCCGCGGATGACGAGCTCAGCTGACATCGGGTTTCCCCTGACCCAGCTTCATCAGGTCGCGGAGCTGGCTCACCGGGGGTCCGGCGGTGGTGCCACCGTCGATCGGCAGCACGATGCCAGTGACCTGCGCCGACCGGTCACCGGCGAGGTACAACACCGCGTTGGCGACGTCGTCGGGGCCGCCGTGACGCTGGAGCGGCTGGGTGAGCTTGATCACCGGCCCCATGTCGTAGTTCGTGATCCCGGTGGCGATGTGTCCGGGTGCGATGCAGTTGACGCGGATGCCGTCGTCGGCGAGATCGATGGCCGCCGACCGGCTGAACTGAACCACCGCCGCCTTGGAGACGCGGTAGGTGATCGGTCCGGCACCGCCGCTGAGCGCAGCGATCGACGACGTGTTGATGATGGAACCACCACCGTGCGCGGCCATGTGACGCGCCGCGCGCTGCGTGCCGAGCATCACGCCGAACAGGTTCACACCGATCACGCGTGAGAAGTCGGAGAAGTCGTTCTTCAACAAGCGGTCGAAGGTGCTCGGGATACCGGCGTTGTTGAACATCACGTGCAGCCCACCGAAGTGGGCAATCGCGAAGTCGACCAGCGCCTGGATCTGGTCGGCATCGGACACGTCGGTGCGCAGGAACGCCGCGGCGTCGCCGAGCGCCCGGGCAAGATCCTCGCCCGCGTCGGTGTCGACGTCGGCGATCACGACGCGGGCGCCTTCGGCCACGAACAGTTCGGCGGTGGCACGGCCGATGCCGCTGGCGCCGCCGGTGACGATCGCCACCTTTCCCCCGAGCTCCTGGGCCATGGTCTACCGGTCCTCGTTCGCCGGGGTCCCGTTGCAACGCGCACCTTACGTTCCTAGAGTGCGAGCCCGGTAGTCACCGACCTGATCCACGCGGGAGCCTCCGTGAACGACATCGACTTCGACGCCCCCGACTTCTTCCGCACCGACGCGTTCACGCACGACCCGTACCCGTACTACGACCATCTCCGCGAGCAGTGCCCGGTCGTGCGCGAACCCCATCACGGCGTGTACATGGTCACTGGGTACGAGGAGGCGATCGCGGTCTACAACGACACTGCGACATTCTCGTCGTGCAATGCGGTCATCGGGCCGTTCGCTACGTTCCCGGTGGCGCTCACCGGCGACGACGTCAGCGATGTGATCGAGCAGTACCGCGACGACCTGCCGTTCAGCGATCAGGTGCTCTGCTTCGACCCACCGAAGCACACCGATCACCGCGCGCTGCTCATGCGTCTCATCACGCCGAAGCGGCTCAAGGAGAACGAGGAGTTCATGTGGAGGCTCGCCGATCAGACGATCGACGAATTCCACGGGCGCGGCGAGTGCGAGTTCATCACCGAGTACGCCGGCCCGTTCACGCTGCTCGTGATCGCCGACCTCCTCGGCGTACCCGCCACCGACCACGAAGCGTTTCGCGCTCGGCTCACGCGCCGCGCCGGGCCCAACAACACCGTCGGCAGCACGCACGACTCCGCTATGAGCCACACGCCATTGGGGTTCCTCTACGACCAGTTCACCGAGTACCTCGAAGACCGCCGACGGGAGCCGCGCGACGACGTGTTGAACGGGCTGGCGCACGCGACGTTCCCCGATGGCTCGCTCCCCAGCGTGGGCGACGCCATGCGCATCGCGGTGAACCTCTTCTCCGCCGGTCAGGAGACGACGGCACGACTTCTCGGTACCGCGCTGCAGAGCCTCGCCGAACGTCCCGATCTCCAGCAACGGCTGCGCGACGACCGCAGCATCATCCCCGCGTTCCTGGAGGAGAGCCTGCGGCTCGAGAGTCCGATCAAGGGCGACTTCCGCCTCGCCCGGGTCTCCACGAAAGTCTCGGGTGTCGACATCCCTGCCGGCAGCACGGTGATGTTGCTGCCGGGCGCGACGAATCGCGACCCGCGCGAGTTCGACGACCCCGCCGAGCTGAGCATCGACCGAGCGAACGGACGCCAACACCTCGCGTTCGGGCGGGGCGTCCACACGTGTCCCGGGTCCCCGCTGGCGCGGTCCGAGGCCCGCATCACGCTCGAACGCGTCCTGGACCGCATGGCCGACATCCGGATCTCCGACGCGCACCACGGCCCGCCGTCGGCACGCCGCTACGAGTACGCGCCCACCTACATGCTGCGCGGTCTGCAGGAGCTGCACCTGGAGTTCACGCCCGTCGGGTGACGCCTGCTTCAGGCGAGGCGGCAGCGCACCGGGAGGTGCTTGATGCCGCCGTTGACCGCCGAGTTGAGGCGCTCGACCGGGCCGGCCACCTCGAACGACTCGAGCCGCGCGAGCAGGTGCTGGAACACGGTCTCGATCTCGAGCCGGGCCAGGTGCGCGCCCATGCAGAAGTGCTCGCCGATGCCGAACGCGAGGTGCGGGTTCGGGGTGCGGTCGACGCGAAACGCGAACGGGTCGTCGAACACCTCTTCGTCGCGGTTCGCCGACGCGAAGAACAGCGCCAACTGTTCGCCGGCGGCGATGTTCACCCCGCGCAGCTGAGCGTCCTCGGTGGCGGTGCGCACGAAGTGGATGATCGGGCTGACGAATCGGAGGATCTCGTCGGCGGCGGACGGGAGGAGCTCGGGGCGGGCGCGTAGCTTCTCCCACTCCCCCCGGTGTTCGGAGAACGCCAGGAGCCCACCGCTGATCGCGTTGCGGGTGGTCTCGTTGCCCGCCTCCACCAACAGCTCGCAGTAGTTGAGGAGCTGCTCCTCGGTGAGCGGTTGGCCGTCGATCTCGGCCGCGAGCAGCTCGCTCACGATGTCGTCCTGCGGATCACGCCGGCGCTCCTCGATGAGCGCACCGAGGTAGGCGTGCAACTCGCCACGCGCGCGCCGGATGGTCTGGCCCGGCGTCTCGCCTGGGCGGCGGAACTCCGGATCGTCTTTGCCGATCACCTCATTGGTCCAGTGGAACAGCAACTGCCAATCCGAGCGCGGTACGCCCAGGATCCACGAGATCACCCCGATCGGGAGCGGCGCCGCGATGCGCTCGACGAAGTCGAACTCGGTGGCGTCGTCGGCCGCGACCGCGTCGTCGAGGATCTCCACCGCGATGCGTTCGATCTCCTCGTTGCGAGCGCGGATGGCGCGTGGCGTGAATCGACGCATCGCCACCCGCCGCAGCGGCCCGTGGCGCGGCGGATCGAGCGTGACGATCATCTCCGACGGCTGCACCGGCGCGCCCTGAGGGCCGAGAATGAGACCGTGCTCGTTGGAGAAACGCACCGGCTGCGACGCGACCTCGGTGATGTCGGCGTGCTTCGTGACCGCCCAAAACGGACCGTAGCCCGGGGGCTCGAAGTACGCGACGGGTGCCTCGGCCCGCAGCTGCGTCCAGACCGCCTGCGGATAGCCGTTGCGCGCGAATCGCTCAGGTTCGACGAGATCGAGGGGATCGATGGAGGCCGGGGCTTCGACGCGGGTCATCGGAGCGGACACTACCCGGACCCTCGCGCGCGCAAGTCAGTCGGTCGCGATCTGCAACAGCGCATCAGTCACGGCATCGGGTTCGGTGAGCATGAGGTCGTGGCCCGTGTCGACGTCCCACAAGCGCCCGGCCGCGCGCAGCTTGGCCATGGTCTCGGGGTCGCGAGTCGCGATTGTCGAAGTACACACGATCTGGTACTGCGGGATCGCCCACAGCGCGGTCTCGTTCGTCAGCCGCAGTGGCTGCTCGAAGCACGCCCAGGGGTGCGCGGTCAACCGGTCGTCCATCCACGCGACCACCTCGGGATCGGTCACGCCGTAGAAGCGGCCGGCCTCGGGGGCCGGGAGTAACACCAGCTCCACGCCGTCGACGATCTTGCCGGCAGGCCGGGTCATCTCGATCATCGGACCGGCGACATCGACCAGCGACTGGCCGTTCACCGGCGTGGCCGCGTCGAGGTACACGATCCGCCCGACCCGGTCGGCGGCGCGATCGGCGACTCCGGTGATCACCATCCCGCCGTAGCTGTGACCGACCAGGATCACGTCGCGCAGGTCTTCGTACTCGAGCACGGCCACGACATCGCTGATGTGCAGATCGAGGTCGACCGCCGGGCTCAGCAGGTGCGACCGTTCACCCAAGCCGGTCAGCGTCGGGGTGGAGACCTCGTGCCCCGCGGCTCGCAGCCGCCGCGCCACCGGCTGGAAGCACCAGCCGCCGTGACCACCGCCGTGCACCAACACATAGGTCGCCATGTGCGCTCCCGTCCTTCCGGGATTACAGGCTGTAGAACGCCCGCGCCGTCGCGCCGAGGATCAGCCGCTGCGCTTCCTCCGGCAACGGCTTCACCGCGTCGAGCAGTTCGTCGACGACGCCCGGGATCTTCGCGTCGGGGTGCGGGTAGTCGGACGCCCAGAGGATCTTGTCGGCACCGAGATGCTCGGCGGTGAATGCCAAGGCAACCTCGTCGGGATCGAAGCTCACCATGCACTGGCGCGCGAACAGCTCGCTCGGGCGCGTCGACTGGTCGGCGCTCCCGAAGATCTCGAACTGATGATCGAAGCGCTGCAGCATCGGCACGATCCACCCGCCCGTGCCCTCGAGGAACGCAACCCGCAGGTTCGGATGGCGTTCGCAGATCCCGCCGAGCGTGAAGTGCCCCACCGCCATCTGCAGGTCGAACGCGTTCGTCAGGCCTTGGCGCAGCGCCAAGCCTTCCATCGGATTGCTGACACCGTCGGCCAACCCGAGCAGGCGGCACGCGTTCGGCATGTCGCCGTGCGGTGACGGGTGCACTCCGATCGGGCAGTCGAGCGCGGCGGCCGCCGCCCAGAAGGGGTCGTACACAGGATCGTTGAGCTTGCGCCCGGCGATGTATTGCGCGGGGCGGATCATCACCGCCTTGGCACCGCAATGCTCGACCGCGCGTTCCATCTCGACGACGGCCGCGGCCGGATCCTGGAGCGGCACCAACGCGACCGGGTAGAGGCGCGTCGGTGCGACCGCGCAGTAGTCGCGCAACCAGTTGTTGTACGCACGACACGCTGCCCCGAAGATGTCGGCTTCCTCGATCCACGTGAGCATCGCGGTGGGATAGAGGACGGCGACGTCGATGCCTTCGGCGTCCATGTCGACGAGCCGCGCCGCCGGGTCGTGACCCCCCGGTCGGCTCATCTTGTACTTCGACTCCTCGTCCCAATCGGACGCGTCATCGACCGCCATCGATTCCCACCCGCTGTCCTGGTCGTCACCCGGGACGCCGAGGAAGGCGGGCGCGGCGTCGGGATAGGCCCGCTGGATACCGGTGGCTTGCACGTAGCCGCCGCCCGGATGATCGAGGATGGCGCGGAACTCCGGCTCGGCGTACTCCTTCCAGACCACGTCGGGCTCGATGACGTGCCCGTCGGAGTCGATGATCTCGGGTCGCGCCGGTTGCTCAGGCATGGTCGCCCCCAAAGGCTCGGATCAGTGGATCAGTGGATGTCTTCTTTGAACGCGGCAACGCTTCGGTGGACGGCCGACTCCGCGACCAACCCGCTCACAAGTTCGACGGGCGTGTCGTACTTCCACACCTCGAAGACGAAGTCGGGGCACACCTGCGCGCACGCGTTGCAACCGGTGCAGCCGGCCGAGAGCTCCGGGTAGCGGTAACCGCGCTGGTTGACGCGATCGGTCGTCATGGTGAGGACCGCAGGCGGGCACGCGGGGATGCACAGGTCGCAGCCCTTGCACGACTCGATGTCGATGCGGACGGTGCCGCGGGTGAGCACCGAGCTCACGGCTCGACCGGTGCCTTGAGCTCGCCGACACCGAACGTCGCCATCATCGATTCCTCGAGGTACTCCGGTCCTTGCGGGGTCGCGACGAACCAACCCGTTGGGCACATGGTGAGAATCTCCACGAAGGTGAAGCCGGCTCCCTGCACCTGCAGCTCCAGCGCGCGGCGAACCATGCGCTTGGTACGGGCGACCATCCCGGGCGAGTTCACGGCACCGCGCGCGACGTAGGCCGCGCCGTCGATCTGCGCCAACAACTTCGAGATGTCGACCGGATGGCCGTGCAGCTCCGGGTCGCGACCTTCGAGGCTGGTCTTCGTGCGCTGCCCGACGACGGTGGTCGCGGTGAGGTGGCCGCCCGTGTCACCGAACACGCCGTTGTTGAGCAACAGCGACGTGATCCGCTCACCGCGCGCCGCCGCGTGGAGGATCTCGTGCAAACCTTCGCTGACCATGTCGCCGTCGCCCTGCAGCGTGATCACCGGAGTGTCGGGCAACATGCGCTTCACGCCGGTCGCGGTCGCCGGCGCGCGACCGTGGAGACACTGGAGCGAATCCAGGTCGCTGTTGGTCATCAGCTGCGTGTAGCAGCCGTGGCCCGCGAGCAACACCGGCTTGAGCTCGAGCTCGGCGATCACGTCGAGCACCACGCGCCACGCCGGCGCGTGGCCGCAGCCGGGGCAGAGCTCGTGTTCGGCCGTCTGCAGGAGATCGGGCTTGAAGCTGCTGATCAGCTGCGCGGTCATCGTGCTCCTTCGGTGAGACCGACCGCATCGAGAACGCGGCGGCGGAGAACGTCGGCATTGAGGAGATCGCCCTGGCGCATGCCAGAGTTGTCCTGCGACACACCACCGATCGAGCGGACGACGGCGCGATCGGTCGCGTACATGCGCACGTCGTCGACCATCTGCCCGCCGTTGAGCTCGTACACCAAGACGTGCGAGCAACCCTGCGTCGCGGCTTCGAGGGCGTCTCCCGGGAACGGCCACAAGGTGATCGGGCGGAAGGAGCCGATGCGCATGCCCTCGGCGCGCAGATCGTCGACGACGCGGGCGACGAACACCGCCGAGGTGCCGAACGACACCACGAGCACGTCGCACACCTCGGCGCGGTCGACTTGGTGGCGGGCTTCGATGCGCTCGATCACGGCGTACTTGGACGCGATGTCGGCCCACGCCCGGCTCGGACCCGGCCCCGGGGTGTTGGGCTTGCCCAACGCCCACGTCCAGATCTGCCGGGCACGTCCGCTGCCGCTCATCGAGCCGTCGACGACCCAGTCCTTGGGTGGCGTCGGCGGGAACGCGATGGGCTCGACCTCGATGCCGACCGACGCGTGCGCGATGACGTAGTCGCCGTAGAGGATCACCGGCGTGCGGTACAGGTCGGCGAGATGGAAGAGCAGCTGCGTGTGCTCGACCGCCTCGACGACATCCTTGGGCGCCAACGCGATCGTGCGGTAGTCACCCCAGCCACCGCCCCGCGTCGCCTGGAAGTAGTCCTGTTGCCCCCGCGCCATGTTGAAGATCACGACGGGGAGTTCGTTGAGCGCGAGCTCGGCGATGCCTTCCTGCATCAAGGCGAGCCCCTGACCGCAGGATCCAGTCGCGGCGCGCGCGCCCGTAGCCGCGGCACCGATCGCCATGTTCACGGCTTCGATCTCGCTGGCGGCATTCATACACACGCCGCCGGTCGCGGGGAGCTTCGCCGCCATGTTCTCGAGCAACTCGGTGAACGGGAGCATCGGGTAGCCGGTGAAGAACCGGCACCCGGCGGCGATGGCCGCCTCGGCCACCGCCTCGCTGCCCTGCATGAGCCGCTTGGTCATCGAACCGCCGCCACGTCGGGCCACGCGGGTGCGGCGAGGCGCGGCACCGATGCGGCGCCCGCCTCGATCGCCCGCTCGTTGGCAGCGACGTGCTGCGTGCGGTACGCGGGGACGAGTCGTCGCATCGCGTCGATCGCCGCCGCGACACCAACGAGTCCGGTGATCGCGACGAAGGCGCCGAGCAGCACGAAGCCCGCGCTCATCGGGCTCCCCAACTCGGTTGACATCTCACTCGCCGGCACGGTGAACACGCGCGCTTCCTCCACGTCGACCTCGAGGTGGAAGAGGGAGGAGTTCACCACGACCACGGCCCCGCGGCCCAGGTTCGGTCGGATGGTCTCCCAGAACGACGGGTCCATCGCAACGCCGGACCACGCGTCGGTGGCGACGGGCAACGCACGGAGCGGCCCGTCACCAACGGTGAGCTCGGCGTTCGTCTTCGAGCCGCGCATTCCGCCGCCGTAGCGCGGGACGAGCAACACGTCGCGGCCTTCGGCGACCGCAGCCATGGCCAGCGCCTTGGACACGATCTGGAGGCCCTGCCCGCCGACGCCGGTGAACAGGACCTCTCGTTCGGTCATGACCCGGTCACCGTGGGTCCCGACCGAGAGCGTGCAGCCGATCGCGTACCGGGATCATGGGCGCCAAGATCTCACCCGCGCGCACTCGGGTCGCCAACTCGCCGTCGGCCGCCCACACGTGGCAGCTGTCCGACGGCGGCGGTGAACGACGCGCGTTCCCGGCGTCGGGATCGTCGGCCATGGCCGCGCGCTGGTTGAGGATCCCCATCGACCACGTCGACTGCACGACGGCCGGCGCCATCGCTTGCAACAGCGCGGTCACATGCGCGCAACCGCGCGGGCCACCGAACAATTCGCGCACGCGGTGCGTGAACCCGCGGGTGATCGACACGCCGGCCAACGTGGTGTAGTCGTCGGCGATCATCGGGCACAGCGTCTGCGGGTAGTCATCGAATTCCACGTCGGCCCGCCGGATCACGAGCGCGGGATACTCGATCTCGAGCTCGACCCGCATGCGGTGCATGGAGAGCGGATCGGGATCGTCGTCGACGTACAGACCCGGCGGCTTCACGTCGTGCACGGTGGCGCGGGCGACGATCGTTGCGGCATCGCGCCGGTAGACCTGTACGGCGTAGTTCCGTTCGTGCAGGGGTTCCAGTCCGTCGACTGCGAGATCGGTCACGCCGCGGGCTGGCGAGCCTTCGCCATCAGCCCGCGGACCTCGGCGACCGCTGCGCGCACGGAGCCGGGTTGCGCCGCGACTTGGTCGGCGAGGTCGTCGACGCCGCAGTTCCGCAGCATGTCGGGGAGGTGGTGCTCGACACAGGCAAGTGAGAAGTCGATGGGGTCACCGACCGCGAGCTCGTCGATGCGCACGACGATGTTCGCGCCGCTCGCCTGTTGGATGTAGTGGTAATGCGGTTCGTTCTCGAAGCAGTCGAAGCGCAGATGCTCGAGGCCGTCGACCGTGCCGCACACGTGCAGGGTGGCGCCGAAGTCGTCGAACGGGATCGAGGCGTCGACCGCGCCGTCGAAGGTGCCCGCGATGATCTCGTTGGTCAGGACGCGGGATTCCACCACGAACTGCACCGCACCCGCGTCGACGGGAATGCAATGCTCCTCGACCATCGGGATCGGCAACTGGTTGAACCGGTTCCCCCGTCGGTATGGGGAATTCTCACGATCGATCGCCATGCGTCACCTCCATACGTTCGAACTCTACCGACCCGGTCCCGGTCGCGCCGAGGGTCCCGGGCGGCGAACACGGGGCCTCATCCCGTCACGTCGCCGGCACCGGCGGCTCGGCGGGCGTGAATCGGAAGAGGCGTTCGGCGTTGCCGCGCTGGATCTTGTACTGCGTCTCGGCCGGGAGACCGGCGAGGAGCTTCTTGGCCACGCCGATGCAGTCGGGCCAGGTGGTGTCGCTGTGGGGGTAGTCGGTCTCGAGCATCACGTTGTCCTCACCGATGATGTCGAGCGACCGCAACCCCGAGCTCTCCTCGATGAAACACCCGTAGATGTGTTCACGGACCGTCGCCCGCACGTCGAGACGGTCGAGGTCGGCCATCACCTGACGGGTCGCGACGTTGTTGTCGTAGAAGGTGGTGCTGGTGTTCTTCGCCCAGTGGCGCTGCTTGTCGATCACCTGCTCGGCGCGCTCGATGAAGTACGGCATCCAGCCGATGTTCCCCTCCGACAGCGCGATCTTGAGTCCCGGCATCCGCTCGAAACAGTCGCTGAACAACCACGCGAGCATCGTTCCCGCGGCACGCACCGCGCCGAACGTGAGGTTGGCGAGCCCGGGTGCATCCGACGAGATCACCGGCATCGTCGACGACGATCCCACGTGCATGCAGACGATCGACTGCGTGTCCTGTGCCGCCGCGAGCACCGGATCCCAGTAGCGATCGGGGTCGTGGATCGTCGGCAACCCGAGCGGCTCGGGGTTCTCGGAGAAGCAGAACGCGGTCGAGCCCTTCGCTGCGCACCGCTCGATCTCCACCGCCGCCGCGGCCGGATCCCACAACGGGATGATCGTCAACGGGATGAAGCGGCCGGGCACCGCCGCGCACCACTCGTCGATCATCCAGTCGTTGTAGGCCTGCACGCACAGGAGCGCGAGCACCTTGTCCTTCGCCTCCCAGAAGATCTGCCCGCAGAACCGCGGGAACGACGGGAAGCACAACGACCCCAGGATCCCGGCGCGGTCCATGTCGACGACGCGCGCCACCGGGTCGTACGCGGCCGGCGTCATCTCCGAGTACGGCACCGGATTGGGCGTGAACTCCTCCTTGCGCTTCCCCACCGTCACCGACAGGCCGGAAGTCGGCATCTTCTTGTCTTCGTAGACCCACGTGTCGTCGGCGAGCATGCGCGGACCGACGTCGCGGTACTTCGCCGGGAGGCGGTCGACCCAGACGTGGGGCGGCTCGATCACGTGGTCGTCGACCGACACCAGCCAATCGAGCTCGGGCGCGTTCACGTCCATGGTGCCTCCAGTGCTCACTCGGGCATTACTCATTTGGGGAGTACTCACTTGGGGAGTTCGCCGATTGCCAGGTGCTTGACCTCTTGGAAGGCCCGGATGCCGTCGGTGCCACGCTCGCGACCGAGGCCGCTCTGTTTGTAGCCGCCGCCCGGCGCGTACGCGCTGAATACGCTGGTGTTCACGTTGACCGCGCCGGTGCGCAGCCGCCGCGCCACCTCGGTCGCGGCCGCGACATCCTTGCCGTAGACCTGCGCGGAGAGGCCGTACACGCTGTCGTTGGCGATCTGCACCGCGTGGTCGAGGTCGTCGTACGCGAGCACACCGATCACCGGGCCGAAGATCTCCTCCTGCGCGGCGGGGTTCGCGTTGTCGGGCAGATCGAGGACGGTCGGCTCGAAGTAGTAGCCGCGCTCGAACGCCGCGGGACGTTGTCCGCCGGCCGCGACCTTGCCGCCCTGCTCCTCGGCCAGCGCGACGAAGCGTTCGCAGCGCTCGCGCTGCCCCGCGCTGATGACGGGTCCCATCAACGCGTTCGGGTCACTCGGCGGGCCGACGGTGATCGACGCGTACGCGGCGCTCACTGCGTCGACGACCTCGTCCTTGCGTTCACGGGGTACGACCATGCGCGTCGCGGCGACGCAGGCCTGACCCGCGGTCATCGCCACCGCGGCCATGGCACCAGCCGCGGCCCGTTCAACCGCGTCGGGGAGATAGATCTGCGCCGACTTGCCTCCGAGCTCGAGTGCGACCCGCTTCACCGTCGCGGCCGCCTGCGCCATGATCTGGCGGCCGACGGCGGTCGAACCGGTGAACGACACCATGTCGACCGCGGGATCGGTGGTAAGGAGCTCGGCGCCCGCGGCACCACCTTCGACGACGACGCTGAGCACTCCCGCGGGCAAACCCGCGGCGTCGGCCGCGGCGCCGAAGATGAGTGACGAGATGGGCGTGAGCGGGCTCGGGCGCAGGATCACGGAGTTGCCGGCCATGAGCGCCGGGATCAACTTCTGGAAGGCCATGATGATGGCGCCGTTGTACGGCGTGATCGCGGCGACCACCCCGATCGGCTCGTGGCGGCGGATGCTCAACGCCACCCGGCCGCGCACGAGGTCGTCGAGGGGAACCGGATTGGCCGCTTCGTGCGCCATCGACAGGTAGAGGTCGATCGTTCCCCGCGCCAGCGCGACGCCGCTGCGCAACTGCGCCTGTTCCGCGAACACCACCGGCTGGCCGGCTTCGGCGACCATCGTGGCCACCAACGCCTCACCGTTCGTTTCGACGTGATCGACGAACGCGTGCACCACCCGCGCGCGTTCAGCGGGCGCGGCGGTCGCCCAGGTGCCGGCGTCGAAGGCCCGGCGGGCGTCGGCGACGGCGCGGCCGAACTCGGCGACCGGCGCCACCGCGACATCGGCCACGTGCGACTCGTCGGCTGGGTTCTCCACCGCC
>Ga0075026_100000344_pt1 | contig 18354 bp, 20 predicted proteins | sample Str012_2_FD_71392 | JGI IMG/M metagenome (GOLD analysis project Ga0075026, IMG submission 71392) | Freshwater sediment microbial communities in response to fracking from Pennsylvania, USA - Straight Creek_MetaG_SC_2012 | ecosystem: Environmental > Aquatic > Freshwater > Creek > Sediment... | reverse complement strand
GTGGCCGGGTGCGCAATCCTCGCGATCCTGACGGGTTGCTCGAGTTCGGCGAAGCAAACCACCGGGCAGTCGTCGACGACGAGCGCGCCCGTCACTACTACAACCGTGCCAATCGTGCTCGGGCCGTTGCACCGGACCTCGCAGCAAGCGGTCTCGGCCGTATACGCGCAGGGCGTTGCGCACATCCCGAACGGCTGGATCTTCTCCGGCACGAACAGCTTGTGGCGCACGGACAATGCCCTGAAGGAAGTGCGCTCGCTGAACCCAGCCCTCCCGGCCGCGTTGACGGCGCGCGGTTTCGACCACATCGGCGACATCGACGTGATCGGCCGCTACATCTACGCGCCGCTGGAGCAGCCCGACTACTCCAAAGGGTTCCAGGCGACCGCGCGCTTCGACCGTGACACGTTCCGGTTCATCGACGCGGTGACGCTCCCCCAGCACGAGAACTCATTCGTCAGCATCGACCCCGCAACCATGACCGCGTATTCGATGGATCACTTCGACGGCAACGCGGTGTTGCGGTACGACGTCGCGCACAAGTGGAAGAAGCTCCCGGCGCTCCACCTGAGCACGACGCTTCATCACACCCAGGGTGCCGACCTGCTGAACGGTGTCCTCTGGATATCGACGAGCGACCCCGCGAACGACCTCTACGGTGTCGACCTGGCGACGGGCAAGGTGCGCGCGAACGGCTCGATGGGCCACACCGGCGGCCAGGGTGAGGGCGAAGGCCTCGACGCCACGACGCTGGCGTCGGGCTCGGTCCACACCTTGTGCATCGATCCGAAGATCAACCCCGTGTGGTTCGAACACTGGCGCATCGCCGCGGGCTGATCGGTCCGCTACGACGGTGGGACGGGGTCGGGGACGTCGTGTTCGACGTGTTCCAGCTCGGGGCCGCGCGTCACGCCCCATAGCGATCCCACCACGACCGCGGAGCCGACACCCTGCAACAGCGTGATCGACTCACCGAAGAACACCCACGCGCCCGCGGCGACCAAGGGCGTCTCACCGAGCAGCATGGGCGACGACACCGACGTCGGCACGTGGCGGTGCGCCCAGATCATCAGCACGTGCGCCGTCGTCCCGCCGATCATCGTGCACGTCGCGAAGAACAGACCGCGCCCGCTGATGCTGAGCGTTCCGTGCACGACCAGCGTGAGCGGAGTGATGATCACAGCCGCCGCGGTGAGCGTGCCGAGCATGAACGCGAACGGGTCGATGACGAAGTTCGTTCGCAGGACGCGGCCGTAGAGGAACCAGCCCGCATTGAGCACCAAGCTCGCGACCGCGACGGCATCGCCCGCGAGGCTCCACGAGCCGCTACCGGATGCGGCGACCGCGACCAGGATCGTTCCCGCGATCGCGACCACGGCCCGGATCAGATGAGTCCGCGCCACGTGCTCACCCAAGAACGCGACCGCGAAACCGATGATCAGGATCGGTTGCAGGGAACCGATCAACGTGACGTCGAGGAGCCGGGTCATGCCCAGCGCCGCGAACGCGGTTGAGGCGCCGCCGACGAAGAACGCGCCCGCGCCGATCAGCAGCAGGATCCAGCGCAACGGCGGAACGTCCTCGGGCCAAAACGGCGCGCTGTCGGTGCGACGCGAACGCCACACCACGATCGCGAACAGCGGCGGCAGCGCGAACCAGAGTCGCCACGTGGTGAATACCAACGCGTCGGAATGTCCGGCGCGGACGAACAGCGAAGTGCATGACCAGAGCACAACCGCGATGAGGACCGCGATGATCGCGCGCCGCTCGACCGGCATCGCGCGCGAACGACTCGCAAGATCGACCACCGTCGCAACCTAACCGGGGACAGATTTGCCGGGTCAGCGCTTTTTGCGCTTGCGGAACATTCCCTTGCGCTGCTTGGCCTGCTTGTCGAGGATGTCGAGGCCGGCGGCGTTGACGATGTCTTCGGCCTCGTCGAGGAGCGCCGCGACTTCCGCGTCGGAGGAGACCAGGGGCTCGGGCGGCGCGGGCTGCATTCCCTTGGCGAGCGATCCGTACTGCCAGCCGGCGTCGATCATCCGGCGCTCGTAACGCGGACAGTCGACCGGGCACGCCCACGGCGCCTCCGGGGCGAGGTCGAGCGCACACCGCCGAACGGCTTCGCCGGACGAGTAGGTGCGGCTCTCGTAGTGCTTGCAGTCGGTGCGCATGGCCACGAGGTCATGGTACCTGCGCGCGATCGCAAACGTTCGGGCGAATCGGTCGGGCGCAACCGCCCACCCCGGCCACGGCTCAGTCGAGCCAGCCGACCGCCTGGTCGAGCAGGTAGCGGCTCACGAGCAGGCACGCCTCGAGCGTGTCGCAGGGCACCTCTTCACCGCGGCGAATTCCGATGAGCGACACGCGCTGGTGGGCGACGATGCGCAGCGACCGTTCCGGGGCGTCGGTCGCGGCCGGGAACGAGTCGGTGGCCGACACGTCGAGCGGGAGATCACGACCACCGACACCGGCGAGATCGGTTGCGAGCACGAGCAGATCGGGCCCGTGCGCAAGCGGCGGCAACGCCCACGTGAAACTCAACGGGAAGTGGAAGGTGTCGGTCGGTTCCGCGTCGTCTCCGACCTCGATCACCGCGTCCTCGAAACCGAGCAGCACGCGCGGATCGATCTCGAGCGACAAGTAGAGGTCGACCGGGCCTTCGCACCCTTCTTCCGGGTGCAGATCGACTTCCCACGTCTGGCGCAGCGAGTAGCTCTCGACGAAATGGCGTTCGTCGTGCACGTGGAAGCCGTGTTCGACCGCGTGGTCCTTGAGATCGGCAACGAATCCGGCAACATCGAGGACTGCCATCAGGCGGGGAGCGTACCGAACGCCCGACACACTTCGGCGCTCACGCGTCGCATCGCATCGCGGCTCGCGTCGAAGGCGGCGGACAGACCGAAGAACGCATGGATCATGCCGTCGTAGGGGAGGTTCACGACCGGGACCCCGGCTTCGACGAGGCGACGTGCGTACGCGCCGCCCTCGTCACACAACGGATCGAACTCGGCCGTAATGACGACGGCCGGCGCGACCCCGCGCAGGTCGGGCGCGCGCAGCGGCGAGATCCGCCAATCGGCCGGGTCGGCGCCCGAGCCGAGGTAGCACGAGAAGAACCACTCCATGTCGGCCCGCGTGAGCAGATGACCCTCTCCGTTCGCGCGGTACGAGGGCGTGTCGAGAACGGAATCGACCACCGGATACACGAGCACCTGCATTGCGAGATCGGGGCCGCCCTCGTCGCGCGCGAGCAACGCGCAGACCGCGGCGAGGTTGCCTCCGGCGCTGTCGCCCATCACGGCCAGACGGCTTCCGTCGCCGCCGAACCCGGCCGCGTTCTTCGCGGTCCAGAGCAGCGCACGCCAACAATCGTCGAGCGGTGCGGGGAACGGGTGCTCGGGCGCGAGGCGGTAGTCGACCGACACCACGATCGCACTCGTGGCGTTCGCGATCTGGCGCGCGATCGGATCGAACTGCTCGACGCTGCCGATCGTCCACCCGCCGCCGTGGAAGTACACGATCACCGGGAGTCCGGGATCGGGCGACGGGCGGTACACGCGCACCGGTACCCCATCGGCGTCGAGGTTCTCGATCGCGTACACGTCCTCGGCCGCGCCCGCGCCCATCGCGACGAGCATCGCGAAACCGTCGCGCACTTCCTGCAGACGTTCGTTGCTCGGCGGGATGTCGCCCGCCGCATTCACGAGATCGCACACGGCCTGGGCTTGCGGATGCAACGGCATCACGCGGTCCGCAGCGACTCGCGCAACGCGGCCACCGAAACGTCCCAGGAGTCCTGGCCGGGCGGCATGAACTCGTGCATCCCGAAGAACCCGTGGATGAGCCCGTCGGCGCGCACGGCCTCGGTCGGCACACCCGCTTGCGCAAGCTTTTCCGCGTACGCCTCGCCCTGGTCGCGCAACGGGTCGTACTCGGCGGTGATCACGACCGCACGCGCGAGGCCGGAGAGATCGGACGCGCGGATGGGCGAGAAGCGCGGATCGTCGAAGTCGGCCGGCGTGCGCGCGTAGTGCTCCCAGAACCAACGCATGCTCTCGGCTTCGAGGAAATAACCCTTGGCGTTGTCGACCATCGCCGCGCTGTCGAACTCGACCTCGATGACCGGGTACACCAGCAGCTGCAGGGTCGGCTGCGGGATACCGCGCTCGCGCGCGTCGAGCGCGACGACCGCGGCCAGGTTGCCGCCCGCGCTGTCGCCGCCGATCGCGATGCGCTGCGCGTCGGCACCGACCTCGTCCGCATGCGCGAGCGCCCATTCGTACGCGGCGAGGCAGTCGTCGGCCGCGGCCGGGAACTTCGATTCCGGCGCGAGCCGGTAGTCGACCGAGACCACCACCACTCCGGCGTGATCCGCGAGCAGCCGACAGAGTTGGTCGTGCGTGTCGAGGTTGCCCGTGACCCATCCCCCACCGTGGAACCACAACAACAGCGGCCGGCCCACGTCCGCGCTGGGGCGGAACACCCGCACCGGAATCTCGCCCGCCGGCCCGGGAATCGTGCGGTCGTATACATCGTGCACGGGGTGCTTCGGGAAGCGCGGATTCGTCGTTGCCGCGATCATCGCGGCGCGTCGATCTTCGGGGGTCGCGTCCGGCGTGAAGCTGAGGCCCGAGTCGGCCAACACCTGAACCATCATCTCCGCGGACGGGTGCAGCGCCATCTCGATCTACCCCTCTTCGTTCAGTGCGGCGGCGAGCGCACGAAACGCCCGACCGCGGTGCGAGATGGCATGTTTCTCCTCCGGCGCCATCTCCGCAAACGATCGCCCGTCGCCCTCGACCGGAACGAACACCGGGTCGTAGCCGAAGCCGCCCGTCCCGGACGGTTGCGCGGCGACGACGCCTTCGACCTGACCCCGGGCCGCGACCTCGGCGCCGGCGGGAGTGCGGGCCATCGCAACCGTCTCGAAGCGCGCGGTTCGCAACGGCGACGCGACGCCCTCGAGCTCACGGAGCAGCTTGGCCACGTTGCCGGCATCGGTCGCGTGCTCGCCCGAATAGCGCGCGGAGTGCACGCCGGGTGCGCCTGCGAGCGCGTCGACGGCGAGCCCGCTGTCGTCGGCGATCGCCAACAGCCCGAGCGCGCCCGCGAGCGCGCCCGCCTTGATCCGGGCGTTCTCCTCCAGTGTGGCGCCGGTCTCCTCCACGTCGGGCGCTTCCGCGAGCGTCGGCAACGCGGCGACCGATGCCGCGATGCGGTCGGGCCCGTCGACGAGGAAGGCGATGCCGTCGATCGAATAGGCGACCAGCGGACGGCCGGTCAGCGCGACGAAGATCTCGACGATCTCGCGCGCCTTGCCCGCGTTCTGTGTGGCGAGAACGAACGGGAGCGCCTCGAACTGCCCCAACCCGTCCAGTGTCACCGCGCGCGCGGCGCCGGCGGTTCGGCGACCATCTCCTGCTGCGCGGCGATGATCTCTTCGATCCCACCCTCTGCGAGACCGAGCAATGCGTCGAGCTCGGCGCGCGTGAACGCGACACCCTCCGCAGTGCCCTGCACCTCGACGAAGCGCCCGTCGCCCGTCATCACCACATTCATGTCGACCTCGGCCCGCACGTCCTCGGAGTACTCGAGGTCGAGCATCGGCGTGCCGTCGATAATGCCGACCGAGATCGCCGCGCACGGTTGCAGGATCGGGTGCTTGGCGATCGTGCCCGCCGCGACCAACCGGCTGCACGCGTCGTGCAACGCGATCCAGCCGCCGCAGATCGATGCGGTGCGGGTGCCGCCGTCGGCCTGCAGCACGTCGCAGTCGACGGTGATCTGCACGTCGGGCATCAACCGCAGATCGATGGCGGCGCGCAGCGAGCGACCGATCAGACGTTGGATCTCTTGCGTGCGCCCGCTCTGCTTGCCGCGCGCGGCTTCACGACCGACGCGCTCGGGCGACGAGCCCGGCAGCATCGAGTACTCGGCCGTGACCCAGCCCTTGCCCGAGCCCTTCAGCCACGGCGGGATGCGTTCTTCGACCGACGCGGTGCAGAGCACGCGCGTGCGCCCGAACTCGACGAGCACCGATCCGTCGGCCATCTCGGTGAAGTCGCGCACGAACGTGACGGCGCGGAGGTCGTCGGTGGCGCGGCCGGAGGCACGTGAGGTCAAAGCGGGTCCTTCCGTCCACCACGGCCGGGGCTGCCGGCGGTGGTGCTACAGGTGCGTGACGAGGTGTGGTGCGGCGAGTGTCACCGCGCGCCCGAATGCTTCCGAGCCCTCTTCGACGGAGGCTACCGGGTCGAGCGTCGGCCACAAATGCGTGAGCATGAGTCGCCGGGCGTTCGCGGCGCGCGCCGCTTCGCCCGCCTGACGCGCCGACAGGTGGATCGGCGCGCGGATGTCGTCGTGTTGATAGGTGGCCTCCGACAAGACGAGGTCGGCGCCCGGGCGGAACGCCTCGACGCTCCATCCCGGGCCGGTGTCGGCCGTGTAGACGAGGCGCTTGCCGCCGAACTCGAGATCGACACCCACCGTGGGGAGCGGGTGATCGGTGCGCGAGAACTGCACCTTGGCGTCACCGATCGTGGCCGCGTCGCCGTCGCCCACGAGCTTCCAATCGAACGTGTCGGTCCACTCCCCGACGATTCCTTGGAGCGTCCTCTCCACTCCTTCGGGCGCGTACACCGGAACACCACGCACCTCGAGCCCGTACTTGAGGAGCACGTGGAGGCCGTAGATGTCGACGCAGTGGTCGGCGTGCGCGTGCGTGATGATGACGGCGGTCAGGTCGGCCGGGTTCGCGTGTTGTTGCAGGTTCGAGAACGATCCGTTCCCGCAGTCCATCCAGATGACCGCGTCCCCGGCGCGCACGAGATAGCCGCTGCAGGCGCCCCCTGCGGGCGACCCGTAGCTACCGGAACATCCGAGAACGGTCAGCTCCACGACCACGCCTCCACACGTTCGACTTCGGGGCCGAGGAACCGCGCACCTAGCTCGCGGAACGTCGCGGGGTCGCCGCTCGTCATGAACTTCACCCGGCGCGGCGTTTCGGGGCCGGGTGCATCGCGATCGGGTTCGTCCAGTTCGGCCCGCACCTCGAACGCGGTCTCTTCTGCGCTCGACACGAGAACGACGTCGGGACCCATGACGTCCGCGATCGTGCGGGCGAGCAGCGGGTAGTGCGTGCAACCGAGTACGAGGGTGTCGACACCGGCCTGCTTCACCGGCGCGAGCAGTCGTTCGGCGAGCACGTGCACCTGATCGGAGTCGACGTCACCCTGTTCGACGAACTCCACGAATCCGGGACACGCCGCGCACGCGAGGTCGAGGTCGACGTCGAGATCGGCCGCGGCGCGCTGATACGCGCCCGACGCGATCGTGCCGACGGTTCCGATCACGCCGACCCGACCGGTATTGGTCACTCGACGCGCGGCGCGCAACCCGGGTTCGATCACACCGACGACGGGCACGTCGAGACGCTCCTTCAGCTGATCCAGGGCCGCGGCGGTGGCGCTGTTGCACGCGACGACGACCATCCGCACCTCTTCCTCGAGGAGAAGATCGACGATCTCGAGCGCGTACTTCAGGACCTCGTCGGCGGGCTTCGGTCCGTAGGGAAAGCGGCCGGTGTCACCGAAGTAGACGACATCGGCGCCGGGAACGAGGTCGAGGAGCGCACGAACGACCGTGAGACCGCCCAGTCCGCTGTCGAAGACGCCAATCGGGCGACTGTCGTTTCGCATCCCCTCGAGACCCCCTCGGGCAGAGAAGTTATCGGGGCGGGGCCGCGGCACGCCGCAAGCGGTCCGCGACCGCGGCGCCGATGCCGTGCTGGTCGGCCGGCAGGACGGCGACGATCACATCCACCCCCGTTGCGTCGAGTTCGCGTAGCCGGCCGTACAGCACGTGCGCGTGTTCGGCGGCGTCGGCCGGCGCGTCGAGCACGGCAACGGCGAGACCTTCGGCGCGCAACCGCTCGGCCCGCTCCGCGAGTCGGTCCGCGTCGACCAGCTCGACGCGCGCGTTCGGCGCATAGTGCGACGGCAAGGTGCCGGGCGCCGCGACCTCCCCGCTCGTCCGCCGCGCCAGCGGTGCGCCAACGATTCTCGCGAGTCGGGCCTCGTCGATGCCGCCGACGCGCAACACGACCGGTTCCGCGCCGGTGACGTCGACGATCGTCGACTCGACCCCGACCGTCGAGGATCCGCCGTCGAGAACCAGGTCGACATCGGCGCCCAGGTCGTCGCGCACGTGTTGCGCGGTGGTGGGGCTCACGCGGCCGAAGCGGTTCGCCGAGGGCGCCGCAACGCCGCCGCCGAACGCGTCGAGCAGCGCGAGCGCGACCGGATGATCGGGCACGCGGATGCCGACAGTGTCGCGGCCACCGGTCGCTTCGGCGGCCACGCGGCCGGGGTCGCGCCGCACTACCAGCGTGAGCGGACCGGGCCAGAACTCGTGCGCGAGCGCGTGCGCGACATCGGGAACGTCGCGGCCGAGCTCGTCGAGCTGCGCGGCGCGGGCAACGTGGACGATGACGGGATGATCGGTGGGGCGACCCTTCACCGCGAAGAGACGGCGCAGCGCGGCCGGGTTCGCGGCGTCGGCGCCGAGTCCGTAAACCGTTTCGGTCGGGAACGCGACGAGGCCACCCGCCCGCAGGACCTCGACGGCGGATTCGATCACCAGTAGTTGATGCGCGTCGCGCGTTCGACGACCTCGTCGATGGGGTCGGTCCATGCCCCCGACGACAGGTACTTCCAGCCGCCGTCCGGCAGCAGCGTCACGATCGTTCCGCGCTCCATCTGCTGCGCGGCCTTGACCGCGCCCGCCACCGCCGCCCCCGACGAGATACCGGCGAACACGCCGCATTCGTTCAGCAAGCGACGCGTTCCCTCGATCGACTCACGCGGGCGCACGATGAGCTTGCGATCGAGCACCGCGGGATCGAAGATCGGCGGGACGAAGCCGTCGTCGAGGTTGCGCAGACCCTGCACCAGCTCGCCCGCCGGCGGTTCGACCGCGATCACCTTGAGGTCGGGTTTGTTCTCCTTGAGGTAACGACCAGCACCCATCAACGTTCCGCTCGTACCGAGCCCCGCGACGAACACGTCGACTTCCGGGCAGTCGCGCAGGATCTCGGGGCCCGTGCCCTCGTAGTGCGCGAGCGGATTGGCGGGATTGCCGTACTGGAAGAGGAACACGTAACGATCGGGTTCGTCGGCGTGAATCTTCTCGGCCATCCGGATCGCGCCGTTGCTGCCTTCCTCACCCGGCGACAGCGTGATCTCGGCGCCGAAGATCTCGAGCAGTTGCTGACGCTCGACCGACACGTTCTCCGGCATGATCACGCGCAGTTTGTACCCGCGCAGCTTCGCGACGAGCGCGAGCCCGATCCCCGTGTTGCCCGACGACGGTTCGAGAATCGTCGCACCCGGTTGAATCGCGCCGTCGCGCTCGGCGAGTTCGATCATCTTCAACGCGATGCGGTCCTTCGAAGAACCGCCCGGATTCTGGCCTTCGAGCTTCGCCCAGATGCGCACATCGGGGTTCGGAGACAACTGGTGCACACCGACGAGCGGCGTGTCTCCGATCAACCCGAGGATGTCGTCGTGCTTCACGCGCCGCCGGCGACCGCAGGCAGGATCGAGAGCACGTCGCCGTCGACAAGCTTGGTGTCGAGCCCGTCGAGGTAACGGATGTCGTCGTCGTCCTTGTAGACGTTGACGAACTTGTGCAGGCTGCCGGCATCGTCGAGCAGGTTGCCGCGCAGGCCCGGATAGCGCTCGACGAGGGTGGTGAACACCTCGCCGACGGTCGCGCCCTCGACCGCGACGGACGCCTGGCCATCGGCCTGGGTCCGCAACACCGTGGGAAGTTTGATCTCGACGGCCATCTCGTCAGGCTACAACCCGACTCATCCGGTAGGGATTCCCGGCAACTCCCCCAACAGTGGGGTGTTGGGGTCGATCAGCCGCGGGCGAGTTCCACGGCGACCTCGGCGATCTCGCCGCCGCGGATGCGGTACGACCGGACGACCGGCATCTGGTCCCGGAGCGACACGATCACGTACATCCAGCCGGGATCGACGGCCTGGCGCACATCGGTGGGCGACGGATAGGCGTCGGTGTGCGTGTGCGAGTGCCACACGCCGACGATCTCGGTGCCCGCGGCCTCGGCCGCGCGCATCGCCCCGAGCATGTCGCGTGGATCGACGGTGTAGGTGACCGCCGACGCGTCGACGTTGCGACAGGGTCGCGCCTCGGTGATCGCGCCCGTCGTCGCGCCGCCGTCACCGAGCGGACCCAGGAGCAGCCCGCACGCTTCGTTCGGCAGACCGTCGTAGCAATTGCCGACGATGGTCGCGTATTGCGACTCGGTCAGCCGCAGTATCGGTTGCGCGAACGGCGCTGTCATCCCCGGAGCGCCTGCCACACGCGCTCGGCCGTGCACGGCATGTCGATGTGACGGATGCCCCGGTGCGAGAGCGCGTCGATGATCGCGTTGTGCACCGCGGGCGTGGAGCCGAGCGTGGCCGATTCGCCGATCCCCTTGGCGCCGAGCGGGTTCAGCGGCGTGGGCGTGACGGTGTTGTACGTCTCGTACGACGGCAGCTCCGCGGCCGACGGCATCGCGTAGTCCATGAGGTTCGCGGTGATCGGGTTGGCGTCGTCGTCGTACTGGACCTGCTCCCACAGCACCTGGGCGACGCCCTGCGCGATACCACCGTGCTGCTGACCGCCGACGATCATCGGGTTGATGATCGTGCCGCAGTCGTCGACCGCGACATGACGCAGCATCTCGACGCGTCCGGTTTCCGAGTCGATCTCCACGACGGAGACGTGCGAGCCGAACGGGAACGACGAACCACCGGCCTGGAAGTCGAGCTCGTGTTGCAGGCGCTCGGCGAGGCCTTCCGGCCGTTTCGCCGGGTCCTTGACCGCCGCCGCCAGATCGGCCCACGCGAGCTTGCTCGCCGGGACACCGGCGACTTCGAGGCCGTTGTCGCCCAGCACGATGTCGTCCGGGTTCGCTTCGAGCATGTGCGCGGCGAGTCGCTTCGCCTGCGCGAGAACTTCCTGGCTCGCGACGAGCAACGCGCTGCCGCCGATCTGGCCGGAGCGCGAACCACCGGTTCCGCCCCCGCGCTTGACCTCGTCGGTGTCCGAGTGCAGCACCCGCACGTTCTCGAAGGGCACACCGAGCGTCGACGCGACGATCTGCGAGAACGCGGTCTCGTGACCCTGGCCGTGCGCACTGGTGCCGACGCGCGCGGTCACCGTGCCGTCGTCCTCGATCTCGACCGATCCGAACTCCTGCGTGAGCACCATCGGCGCGCTGATCTCGAGATACGACGACACGCCGATGCCCATGAGCATGCGGTCGCCGCGATCGAGCCGCGCCTTCTGCTCGGCGCGCAACGCGTCGTAGCCGGCGTACTCGAGCACCGCATCGAGCGCCTTGTCGTAATCCCCCGTGTCGTAAGTGGCGCCGAGACCGGTATTCGGCATGTACGGGAACGCGTCGGGCTGGATGAAGTTCTTGCGGCGGATCTTGACGGGATCGATGCCGAGTTCGTCGGCCGCGATGTCGAGGATGCGCTCCATCATGTGGATCGCCTCCGGCCGGCCCGCACCGCGGTACGCCGCAACCGGCGTGGTGTTGGTTATGACGGCCTGCCAGTTGAACTCGACTTTCGGGATCACGTAGACGTTCGCGGCCATCATCTGCGTGAAGAAGGGCAGGAACGCGCCGATGCTCGCGTAGGCGCCGGCCTCCGCGTTCGTGAAGACCTTCATGCCGGTGATGGTGCCGTCGTGCTTCAGGCCCAGCTCGACCTCGTGCACCATCCCGCGGCCGTGCCACATCGAGACCATGTTCTCGGAGCGGGTCTCCGCCCACTTCACCGGGCGACCGAGCGTGAGCGCGGCCTTGGCGACGAGCAGGTGCTCGACGACCATTCCCTGCTTGGCGCCGAACCCGCCGCCGACCGCGGCGTTGCGCGCGTGGATCAGCGCCGGGTCGATCCCGAGCAGCATCGCGATCTCGTCGCGCACGCCGTGCGGGCCCTGCGACGACACCCAGATCGACAGACTGCCGGCGGCGTCGCCGGGAACCGCAACGATCCCGCCCACCTCCATCGGCACCGGCGCGACCCGCTGATTGACGATCGTCTCGCGCACCACGACATCGGCGTCGTCGAGCACTCCCTCGACGGGCCCCGTCCCCATCGCGTTGGCGACGTTCGAACCCTGCGCCTCGTGCACGATCGTCGCACCGTCCGCGAGCGCGGCGGCGACGGTGGCGAGAGGCGGGAGCTCGTCGTAGTCGACGATCACCGTCTCGGCCGCGTCGACCGCCTGGGCCTTGGTCTCGGCCACGACCATCGCGACCAGGTCGCCGACGAAGCGCACCTTGTCGGTGGCGAGTGGGGGCCGGTTCATCGTCACGGGCAGCATGATGAAACCGTGCACGGTCGGGAGATCGAAGTCGGCGGCGGTGTACACCGCGACGACGCCCGGCATCGCCTTCGCGTCGCTCGCGTCGATCCCGCCGATGTTGGCGTGCGCCACCGTCGACCGCACGAACGCGGTGTGCAACAGACCGGGCACCGCGAGGTCGTCGTAGTACTGCGTCGTGCCTTCGAGAATCCCCGGGTCCTCCTTGCGAAGGACGGGGTTACCCAGAATCGAGCCCGACGTCGGCATTTTCGTTCCTCCTGCGCTGCTGAGACCGGCCGCAGACTAGCGGTGAGAGAATGCCGGTCGTGCGAGCCGTGCGGAACACCGACGACGGAATCCGCGTGGTCGACGTAGCCGCGCCGGACGGTCCCGGCACCCGCGTGCGGGTTCGCGCCGCAGGGATTTGCGGCTCCGATCTCGAGATGGTCCGCACCGGACTTGCGCAGGGAACGTTGGGGCACGAGATCGCGGGTGTGCTCGACGACGGCAGCGAGGTCGCGGTTCATCCCTTCGTGCCTTGCGGCGAATGCGACCAATGCCGCAACGGACGCGCGCAGCTGTGCCGAGCCGCGACCGCGACGATGCTCGGGGTGTTCACCGACGGCGGCATGGCCGACGAGGTCGTGGTGCCCGAGTCGTGCGTGGTCCAACTCGCGTCCGGCATCGGTCCGAACGACGCGTCGATCGTCGAGCCGCTCGCGGTCGCACTGCATGCGTGCAATCGGGCGGGCGTAGAGCCGGGGAAGAAGGTCGGCGTGATCGGCGCCGGCACGATCGGCCTCTTGAGCGGCGCGGTCGCGCGTCACCTCGGCGCCGACGTGACGATCGTCGGCCGCCACGATGCCCAGCGCCACGCGGCGGAGACGCTCGGTCTCGGACGCGACGCGCCCCGCGACTGCGACATCGTGTTCGAGGCGGCGGGAACGTCGTCGGGGTTCGACGACGCGGTGCGCGCGTGCCGCCGCTCGGGCACGATCGGACTCGTGTCGACCACTTGGGAACCGATTCCGATCTCGTTCCTCAACGCGCAGATGCGCGAGGTCACGATCGTGCCCGCGTTCGTGTACGGCGAGGCGCACGGTCACCGCGAGTTCGAGACCGCCGCCACGATCGCGGCCGCCCACCCCGAGATCGCCGCGGCGGTGATCACACACCGGTTCGGCCTCGACGACGCGACCCGCGCCTTCGAAGTCGCGCGCGACCGTGCGCACGGCGCGATCAAAGTCGTCCTGCACCCGTAGCCCCGAAGTTCGAGGAGGCCCAACCCATGGACTTCGAGATCCCGGCCGAGATCACGGCCACACTGGCCGCGATCGACGCGTTCATCGAGCAGGAGATCCGGCCGCTCGAGCTGGTCGACGACAACATGCGGTTCTTCGACCACCGCCGCGAGTACGCGCGCACGGATTTCGAGGGCGGCGGCGTGCCGCGCGCCGACTGGGAGGAACTGCTGCGCGAGATGCGCCGCCGCGCCGAAGCCGCCGGTTGGCTGCGGTGGGCGCTCCCCGCAGAGTACGGCGGGCACGACGCCGGAAATCTCGAGATGGCGATCATCCGTGAGCACCTCGCGGCCAAGGGGCTCGGACTGCACAACGACCTGCAGAACGAGAGCTCGATCATCGGCAACTTCCCCACCGTGCTGATGATGCGCGACTTCGGCACCCCCGAACAGCGCGAGGAGTGGATGCCCGGCTTCCTCGACGGCACCCGCCGCCTCGCGTTCGGGCTGACCGAACCGAACCACGGTTCGGATGCGACGTTCCTCGAAACCACCGCGGTGCCCGACGGCGACGAGTGGGTGATCAACGGTCAGAAACGGTTCAACTCGGGGTTGCACCATGCCACGCACGACATCGTGTTCGCGCGTACGTCGGGCGAACCGGGTTCGCCGTTCGGCATCACCGCGTTCCTCGTCCCGACGGACGCGCCCGGGTTCAGCGTCGACTTCTTCTGGTGGACGTTCAACATGCCGACCGACCACGCGGAAGTGTCGATGCACGACGTGCGGGTCTCGGCGTCGGCCGTGTTCGGTCCACTGGATCGCGGCCTCGAGCTCGCGCAGCACTTCGTGCACGAGAACCGGATCCGTCAGGCCGCATCGTCGCTCGGCGCCGCGCAGTTCTGTATCGACACCGCGGTCGCGTACGCGAACGAACGGGTCACGTGGGGCAAGCCGTTGTCGCGCAATCAGGCGATCCAGTTCCCGCTGGTCGAGCTGCACACCGAAGCCGCGATGCTGCGCCAGCTCGTGCGCTTCACCGCGTGGTCGCTCGATCGGCAGCACCACATGGAGGTGACGCACCTCGTCGCGATGTGCAACTACCGCGCAAATCGACTCGCCTGCGACGCGGCCGACCGGGCGATGCAGACGTGCGGCGGCCTCGGCTACAGCCGCCACATGCCGTTCGAGCACATCTACCGCCACCATCGCCGCTACCGCATCACCGAGGGCTCCGAGGAGATCCAGATGCGAAAAGTGGGTCAGGATCTCTTCAAGATCCGGGGTACACGCTGACTGGTCACTCGCGCTGCGCCTCCCCTCCGGTCGGCTCCGCTGCCGTTCCCTCAGGCGCCGCCGGCGCCTGCCGATAGAGGCTTCGATGGACGGGATCGCTGCAGTACAGGCGCGCATCCAGCAGATCATGAGCCAGTTCGGCAACGTGTCGGCGGGCGGGGTGCTCGGCACCTCCGATTCGGGCACGACGCCGATGGGCACGGCTGCGAACGACAGGACATCCTCGTTCGCGGCCGCGCTCGCCCAGGCGCAGGGCGCGCCCGCGGCCACCGCTTCGGACGGCAGCGTGCCGACGAGCTCGGGCAAGCTCAACCGGGCCGGCGTCGACTCGATCGGATGGGCACGCGACTTCCTCACGAAGGTCAACATGCCGATCACGTCCGAGAACGTGCGGGCGATCAGCGCGTGGGAGCAAGCCGAGGGCACGAAGGCGTCGTTCAATCCCCTGGCGACCACGCAAGGGGGCTTCGCCGGTGAGACACGGTTCAACAGTGTCGGCGTGAAGAACTACGCCACCTATCAGGACGGCATCAACGCCAACGCGCACGCGCTCATGAACGGCCGGTACACGAACATCCTCGACGCGTTGCGGGCGGGCAACAGCGCGACTGCGGTCGCGCAGGCCATCGCCAATTCGCCGTGGGGCACGCACGGTGGCGTGCTGCGCGTGCTCGCGTCTCAGGGCGCGTAGCGCGCCGCGACCTCGCCGAGCACCGTCTCGCACTCCGCGACGGTCTCCCGCAAGATCTGGGCGACGGGCAACACTTCGTCGATGCGCCCCGCGACCTGGCCGCTGAACGCGAACGATGCTTCGAGGTTGCCACCGAAGTAGAGGTCGTGCACGGCTTCGAGGCTCGGGATGACCGCTCGGTCCTCGCCCTCGGCGCTCTCGCTGAAGCCCGTGCGCAACACCCGGAACGCGGGCGGTGAGTGCCGGTTGAGCAACAGCGTGTCGCCCTCGTTCGAGCTGCAGATCAACTGCTTCCAGTTCTCGTGCACCGGCGACTCGGCCGCACTCACCATGCGCGTGCCCATCTGCACGCCCTCGGCGCCGAGCACCAACGCGGCGGCCATCGAGCGACCGTCGCACACGCCACCGGCCGCGATGATCGGCACATCGACACGCGACGCGATCAGCGGCAGCAACACCATCGTCGACGCGCCGGTCGGCGCCTTGAACCCGCCACCTTCGTTGCCCTCGACGACGAGCCCGTCGACCCCGGCGTCGACCGCCTTGAGGGCGCCGCGCAACGAGGGAACGACGTGGAACACCGTCAGACCCGCGTCCTTGAACGCGCTCGTGAACTTCGTCGGGTCACCCGCCGATGTCGTCACGAACGTCACGCCGTTCTCGGCCACGAAGTCGACGATCGACGCGTCCCGCACGAACATCTGGGCCACGTTCACGCCGAAGGGCTTGTCGGTGAGGCCGCGCATCTTGACGATCTCGTCGCGCACCTCCTCGAGCCGGCCCGACGACGTCTCGATGATGCCGAGCCCGCCCGCGTTGGAGACGGCCGATGCGAGCTGGGCCCGGGCGATGTATCCCATCGGGGCCTGCACGATCGGATACTCAATTCCCAGCAGCTCTGTGATTCGGGTGCGCACGCGTGCCACGCTATACAGATGACCGAGATCAACGCTCCGGTGATCGTCGAGGCTGCGCTCAACGGTGTGACCAGCCGGGCCCGCAATGCCAACGTTCCCGCGACGGCGGAGGAGCAGGCCAAGGACGCGCTCGCGTGCGTCGACGCGGGCGCGACCGTGATCCACACCCACGCGCCGAACATCGTCGTGCCACCCGACGAAGCGGCCGAGCAGTATGCGATCGCGTTCCGGCCCGTCGTCGAGCAACACCCGGGCATCGTGTGTTACCCGACCACCGGAATCGGTCCGACGATCCAAGACCGCTACGCGCACGTCGAGCTACTCGACGACATGGGACTGATCCGCGCCGGATTCGTCGACACCGGATCGGTGAACCTCGGCGGCACCGGTGCCGACGGGCTGCCCCCGAACAGCAGCTACGTGTACACGAACACCTACGCCGACATCGCGTACAAGATGAACGTGTGCCGGGCGCGGGGGCTCGGGCCGAGCATTGCGATCTTCGAGCCCGGCTTCCTGCGGGTCGTGCGCGCGTACTACGACGCGGGCGAGCTGCCGGCGGGCACGCTCGTCAAGTTCTACTTCTCCGCGGGCGGCTACCTCGGCGGCGGCGAACCCTTGTGGGGTGCGCCCCCGATCATCGAGGCCCTCGACCTCTATCTCGCGATGCTCGGCGACGCCGATATCCCGTGGGCGGTTGCCGTGCTGGGCGGATCGCTGTTCGACACGCCGATCGCGCGCGCGGCGCTGGAACGGGGCGGGCATCTCCGCGTCGGTCTCGAAGACTGGGACGCCGGACCCGCGAACGCAGAGCAGGTCGCGCGGGCCGCGCAGCTGTGTAGCGAAGTCGGCCGCGCGGTTGCCGACATCGCGTTCACGGAGAAGGTGTGCGGAGGGGCAGCTCGCGCATGAGCGTGGGCGAGATGCCGCTGCGCCCGATGAACTTCTTCACGTCGGCGCGGATGATCGCCTTGCCCTCGTCGGAGTCGTAGAACCGATCCTCGAAGTCGGCCCGCGTCCCGAAGGACAGCTCGGCGACACCGTCGATACCCGCCCCGCCGGGCGTGTACGTCGCGCGCACAACGTTCTGGGTGTAACCTGCCAGGCCGACGTGGTGGGCCCGCGCGAGCGGCGCGTGCACCTCACTCCAGTGCCGCACGAACTGACCGTGCGAGAGCGCGTCCGCTCGCCGCACGAACGACACGTACTTCACCCCGGGCGCGTACTCGCCGTCGGCCCAGGTGCGTTCCCACTCGATCACGCGGTGCGGGTCGACGCGGAACACGTTGACTTCGCGGGCGACTGCGTAGAGATCGTGCCGGTCGGGAAGGTCGTCGAGGTCCTGGGCCCGCGCCAGGCCGAGCTCGATCAACACGTCACAGGGTGGTCCCGCGAACGACCCCTGGTCGGGATCGGCGAAGCTGATCGTGCACGACTCGACACCGGAGTCGTGCAGCACGAGCGGGATCCAGGTGTCGAGCAGCGACTCGACGTTCGCGTCCGGCGCGCGCCACAGAGCGATCAGCAGTTGTTCCACGACGGCCGAGACTACGTGGGTCCGTCCCGGGTCACGACCTCGTGCTCGCGCGGTTCGCTGATCGCCGTGTTCTCCAACTCGACCTCGCTCCCCCACTCGAAGACACCGACCCGGCAATCGTGCAGCCACGACTCGGCGATGACGGTGTCCACCGCATCGCCTTCCACGACGGCGCCGCTGTCGCAGTGTTCGGCGAGCTGCTTCTCGATGCGGTTGCCGCGGCCCCCCTCGACGGTCACGGCCCGCATCGTGCGCCACGCCCGGTTGCGATAGAGCGA
>Ga0075026_100000343_pt1 | contig 18360 bp, 16 predicted proteins | sample Str012_2_FD_71392 | JGI IMG/M metagenome (GOLD analysis project Ga0075026, IMG submission 71392) | Freshwater sediment microbial communities in response to fracking from Pennsylvania, USA - Straight Creek_MetaG_SC_2012 | ecosystem: Environmental > Aquatic > Freshwater > Creek > Sediment... | reverse complement strand
ACGTTGCGCTCACGCTGCAGTCGCAGTGACGACTTCGGCTTCACCAGATCGACCGGAACGCCTGCGAACTCGCCGTCGATCGCGAACGCCACCGGCACCGCGTCGACACCCCGATGCGTGTGCACGGTGCACAGGATGCCGTGGTCGTGCGCCGCCAGTCGTGCGAGCGCCGCGTCGTCGGCGAGCCTCATCGCGTGGGAGCGTAGTGCTGGAACGGGGTGTGCCAGGTGTCTACATTCGCGTCATGAACCTCGCCGAATGGGTCGTGCGTCACGGCCGTCGTCGTCCCGATGCTCCCGCGCTCGCCGATGGTGAGCATGTGCACGCCACCTGGGCACAGTTCGCCGCCACCACCGCAGCCGGCGCGGCCGGGATGCGCGACACCTTCGGGCTGGTGCCCGGCGACCGCGTCGCCATCGTGATGCGCAACCGTCCGGAATACCTCGAAGCCCTGTTCGCCATCTGGCACGCGGGTCTCGTGGCTGTGCCGGTGAATGCGCGACTGCACCGCGACGAGATCGCGTACATCCTCGAGCACAGCGAGTCGAGGGTGGTGTTCACCGATGACGACCACGCCGACGAGGTGGTGTCGCTGGTCGACGATGTGGCCACGCTCGCGGCAGCGGTGGTGGCGCCCGGACCAGCGTGGGGGCAACTGACCTCTGCCGCGCCGACTGCACTCGTCGCTCGTCTGTCCGACGATCCCGCCTGGCTCTTCTACACCAGCGGCACCACCGGTCGGCCGAAGGGTGCCACACTCACCAACCGCAACCTGCTGATGATGTCGCTCAGCTACTTCGCCGACATCGATCCGGTGTCGCCCGGCGACAGCATCCTGCAGGCTGCGCCGATCTCGCACGGTTCGGGTCTCTACGGCCTGCCTCATGTCGCCGCCGGTGCTGTCAGCGTCATCCCGCATTCGGGAGGGGTCGATGGCGACGAGATCGCCGCACTGATCGCTCGCTGGCCGGGCATGTCGTTCTTCGCTGCGCCCACCATGGTGAAGCGCCTGTCGAGTGATCCGGCCATTCTCGGGGCCGACCTGTCGAACCTGAAGACGATCATCTACGGCGGCGCGCCGATGTACCTCGCCGACCTGGAGGTGGCGCTCGACGTGTTCGGGCCGCGCCTCGCCCAGATCTACGGCCAGGGAGAGACACCGATGACCATCACCGCGCTGTCGAAGGCCGACCACGCCGATCGCGATCATCCGCGCTGGCACGATCGGTTGCAGAGCGTCGGGCTCACGCGCACCGACGTCGAGGTGCACGTGGTCGACGTCGACGGCAACGAACTGCCGGTCGGCGAGATCGGCGAGGTGGTGGTGCGCGGAGATGTGGTGATGTCGGGCTACTGGAAACAGCCCGAGGCATCGGCCGAGACGTTGCGCGGTGGCTGGTTGCACACCGGCGACATGGGCAGTTTCGACGACGAGGGCTATCTCACCCTGCGCGACCGGTCGAAGGACCTCATCATCAGCGGAGGCATGAACATCTACCCCAGGGAGGTGGAGGAATGCTTGCTGCGTCATCCTGCACTGAAGGGCGTGTCGGTGGTCGGTCGGCCCGATCCCGAGTGGGGTGAGGCGGTGGTGGCGTTCGTGGTCACCGCCGACGACGCCACGCCCCCGACGACCGGCGAGCTCGACCAGCTGTGCATCGACTCGATCGCCCGTTACAAGCGGCCCAAGGAGTATCGCTTCGTCGACTCGCTGCCCACCAACAACTACGGCAAGGTGCTCAAGCGCGAGCTCAGGGAACGGTTGCTCGCCGAAGGGTGACCGTGACGTGGGTGCCCGTGCCCACCACGCTGGCCACGTCGAGCGAGCCGTCCATCGCCTCGGTGAGACGGCGGGCGAGCACCAGGCCGAGTCCGGCGCCGCCCTCGCGGCCGGCATCGGCGCCGAGGCGATCGAACGGCACGAACAGGCGGGCGAGCAACTCGGCGGGGATCCCAGGACCCTGGTCGACCACGTGCACCAGCGCGTGATCCTCGCGCAGCTCGGTGGCGACCTGCACCGTGCTGTGTGCGGGCGAGAACCGCACCGCGTTGGCCAACAGGTTGAGCACCACCTGTTGCAACCGTCGTCGATCGCCGCGCACCAGCACCCGCGGACCAGCATGCTCGAACGACACCGCGTGTGGTTCGGCGAGCGGCGAGATGAGCTCGAGCGATTCGGCGATGACGGCCGAGGCGTCGACGTCGTCGAGCGTGATCGGCATCGCCCCGGCTTCGACCCGAGCCAGGTCGAGCACGTCGTCGACGATCGACAGGATGTGTGCCGACGCCACGCGAATTCGGTCGAGCGCGTGCTGACGCTGCTGTGGGGACAGGTCGAGGGTCTGCAGGTTCTCGGTGAAGCCGGTGATGGCCTGCAGTGGCGTGCGCAGTTCGTGGCTGAGCGCCGTGACGAACTGCGACTTGGCGTGGTTGGCCCGCTCGGCGCTCTGCGCCGCGAGCTCGGCCCGATGGCGGGCCTCTCGCTCGTTGAACGCCCGGTCGTGCTCCACCGCGAGCGATGCGAGGTGAGCGAATCGGCGCACCAGTTCGGTGTCGCGTCGGTCGGGTTCGTAGGGGACCGAGTGGTACACCGCGAAGGTGCCCACCACCTGCCCACGCGAGCGGATCGGGCTCGACCAGCAGGCTCGCAGGTCGTGCCGACTGGCGAGGTCGCGGAACGCTTCCCAGCGCGGATCGATGGTGACATCGACCGCGATGATCGGTTCGCCGAGATGCACGGCGGTGCCACACGACCCGGCGAGCGGCCCCGGCGCGAGGCCGTCGATGCCGGCGGAGTACTCGGGCGCGAGCGACGGTGCCGACCCGTGGCGCAGCAGACCGTTGTGGTCGAGCAGCAGGATCGAGCAGCGGCTGCCGTCCATCAGATCCTCGAGCGACCGCACGACGGCATCGAGCACGGACGACAGGGCGGTGCCGGCAGCGATGGCCTCCATCACCTCGGTCTGGCGATCGAGCACGGCGGTGACCTCGTCGCCCGAGAGCACGCTCACCCCTCCCATCGGTACCCCACGGCGCGTACGGTGCGGAGCCACGTCGGGTTCTGCGGGTCGGTCTCGATCTTCAAGCGCAGTCGGTAGACGTGCTCGGTGACGGTGGACTCGTTCTGCCACCCCGACTCGCTGCTCCACACGGCGTGCAGGAGTTCCTCGCGACGGCACGCTCGACGAGGATGCTCGACCAGATAGGCGAGCAGGTCGAACTCCTTCGCTGCCAGTTCGATCAGCGCTCCGTCGACCCACACGCTGCGCGAGTCGCGGTCGACCTCCACGCCCGAACCGGTGGGTGCATAGGGTGCCTTGCCACTGCCGGGTTCGGAGGTGCGGCGCAGCACCGACCGTGCCCGCGCGGCGAGTTCGCCGGGCGAGAACGGCTTCACCAAGTAGTCGTCGGCGCCGAGGTCGAGACCCACGATGCGATCGGTCTCGCTGTCGCGGCCCGACAGCACGATGATCGGCAACCGCCACCGATCACCCGCTGCCTCGCGCGACCGCACCCGACGCAGGATGTCGAGGCCGCCGAGGCCGGGCAGCGACAGGTCGAGCACGACGAGCGAGAACGTCGAGTGATCGATGGCGTCGATGGCAGCCAGCCCGTTGTCGACGGTGACCACCTCGAATCCGTCGGCCTCCAGCGCCCACGTGACCGCGGTGCGAACCCCCTCGTCGTCGTCGACGACCAACACCCGACGATGTGCCCCCACGATCCGAAATCTATCTGTTGATGAGGAGTTGAGAATGCGTTGATCGTGAGCCGAGCGTGGATGTTTACGGTGCGGGTGTCGCACTGCCATGGGGGTCGCTGCGACGATCTACCGAAGGGGACATTCCATGAAGCTCGCGCTGTACCTGCCCAACTTCCGCGACAGCGTCACGGTCAAGGAACTCGAAGACCTCACCGCGCTCGCCGAGGATCTCGACTACGACTCGGTCTGGACGCTCGACCGCATCGTCGTGCCGGAGGCATCCGACCTCCAGCAGCTCCGGTACTCGTTCGGCATGATGGAGCAGTTCCCCAAGGCGCTGCCGGTGAGTGCCCGCGGCCAGTGGCTGCAGGGCTTCCCGCTCATCCCGTGGCTGGCGGGCAAGACCAGCAAGGTGCGTATCGGCATGAGCATCATCGACACGCCGTACCGCGCGCCGGGTGTGCTGGCCACCGAACTCGCCACCATCGACCACCTGTCGAACGGTCGCCTGAACGTGGGCATCGGCTCGGGCTGGATGCCCGAGGAGTTCGCCGCCGCGAGTGCAGCCCACATCTTCCCCAAGCGCCACCAGCACGTTCGCGAAACCATCGAGGTGATGCAGGGCATCTGGGGCAACGACCTGTTCGAGTACCACGGCGAGTTCGCCGACTTCGACCGCTGCGGCTTCGGCGTGAAGCCCCTGCAGCAACCCGGACCGCCGATCTACTTCAGCGGCCTGAAGGACCCGAAGCGCTCGGCGACACGCATCGCCAAGTACGGCCTGTCGGGCTGGATCGGCATCCAGGACACGCCCGAGGAGATCGCCCGCTGGCGCAGCGAGATCCAGCGCGAACTGGTGGAGATGGGTAGCGACCGGTCGCTCGACGACGGATTCGACATGTGCAGCATGATCTGGTTCACCATCACCGACGAGCCCACCGACCAGACGCCGAACGGCAAGCTCAGCAACCTGCTGGTGGGCACGGCCGGCCAGATCACCGACAACCTGAAGCGCTACAAGGAGGCCGGCATGACCATGCCGCTGCTGTGGCCGCCCTTCACCGATGTGCCCGTGTCGAAGACCCTCGACGACATGAAGCGCCTCCACGAGGAGATCCTGCCGAAGGTGAACGCCATCTAGCCTGCGGCCATGCAGCCGCTGCCCTCCGCGTTCGATTCCGTCAGCTTCCCGCACGGTCCGGCCATGCCGAACCGGTTCATGCTGGCTCCGCTCACCAACCAGCAGAGCCACGACGACGGCACGCTGAGCGACGACGAGATCCACTGGCTGTCGATGCGGGCACAGGGAGGCTTCGGCATCACCATGACCGCGGCCGCACACGTGCAGTCGGTCGGCCAGGGCTTCGCCGGGCAGCTGGGCATCTTCTCCGATGTCCACCTGCCCGGCCTCGCCCGCATGGCCGAGGCGTTGAACGCCACCACCACCGTCAGCTACGCGCAGTTGCACCATGCCGGCAACCGGGCGCCCACCGATGTCACCGGAGCGCAGCCGGTGTGTCCGTCCGACGACCCCGACACCGGCGCCCGCGCCCTCACACTGCCCGAGGTGCACGACGTGCGCCATGCGTTCGTCGCCGCGGCGATGCGCGCCGAGCGCGCCGGGTTCCACGGTGTCGAACTGCACGGCGCGCACGGCTATCTGCTGTGCCAGTTCCTGTCGTCCGACATCAACCGCCGCACCGACGAGTACGGAGGGTCGCTGGAGAACCGGAGCCGTCTGATCTTCGAGATCGTCGACGGCATTCGAACCGCGTGCGGGCCCGACTTCGCTCTTGCCGTGCGGTTGTCGCCCGAGCGCTTCGGCATGCGCACGAGCGAGATCGTGCAGGTGTACGAGCGACTGGTGGCCACCGGGCAGGTCGACCTCATCGACATGAGTCTGTGGGACGTGAACCGCATGACCGACGAGCCCGGCTTCGACGACCGCACCCTGATGGAGATCTTCGCGTCGATCCCGCGCGGCGATGTGCGCCTCGGTGTGGCGGGCAAGATCCACACACCGGCCGACGTGCAGCGGGTGGTGGAACACGGCGTCGACATCGCGGTGCTCGGCAGGGTGGCGATCCTTCACCACGACTACCCGCAACGGATGCACGACGACGCCGGCTTCGAACCGCGTCGCGCTCCGGTGAGCCGGGAGGTACTGCTGTCGGAGGGCGTGTCGCCGACGTTCGTGGAGTACCTGGCGGGCACCTTCCGGTTCGTTGCCGCCTGATCCGGCTACGCCGCGGTCAGCACCGGCAGCAGCGCCTGGGCGACCTCGGCGGGCCGTTCCTCGTGGGCGAACAGACCAGCGTCGGTGATCACCGTGAGCCGTGCGTCGCGAAAGTCGCCCACCATCTCGCGCGCCCACTGCACCGGGAAGAACTTGTCGTGCTCGCCCCACACCAGTTGCACGGGCACGTCGATCCGTCGGTGCAGTGCACCGAGGTCGCGCACCAGTTGGAAGTCGAAGCTCTTCAACAGGCGCATCGTCGCGTTGCGGTAGGTCTTCGACATGTGGAGCGGCTGCAGGAAGAACTCGTCGAACTCGCCGTCGAGCAGTGAACGATCGACGAAGGCGTCGCCCAGCACCAGTCGAGTTCGCCGCACCCGAGGGTGGCCCGCGGCCCAACCGAGCGTGGCCCCGAAGCCGGGCATGTGGCGACCGGCGAGGAACGACTTGAACTTCATGGTGAGCCCGGCCGACTGCTCGGTGTCGATCAGGCCGAGGGCGCGCACCCGGGGGTCGCCGGCGAGGGCGTGGCGGGCGATCATGCCGCCGCTGTCGTGGCCCACCACGGCCACATGGTCGAGGCCGAGCAGATCGATCGAGCGCCGCACACTGTGGATGTGGTTGTCGATGGTCAACGGTGTGTCGGCCGCGTACCGACTGGAACCCGCGCCGGGCAAGTCGATCAGGTGGCAGGTGACGTGGTCGACGAGGTGGGGGAGCAGCAAGCGGAACGTCGCGCTGTGCACCGGCCAGCCGTGCACGAACAGCACGTCGGGGCCCGATCCGACGGTTCGGTGGGCAACCTCGCCGGAGCCGACGTCGAGGAATCGTTGCGGTGGTCGGCGGAACAGATCGGTTGCCTCGGCCTGCGACATGCTCATGCCGCACCCGCGTCGTGGATCTTGGCCGCCGTGAGGAGACCGCAGTCGTCGCGCCGCACGGTGATCGCGCCGGTGGCCGCCCGCCTGCTGATGACGAATTCGTTCTCGTGGATCGGGGCGAAGAAGGGCTCGAGCACCTCCCGTACGCCGGCGCGCCGTCGAACCGTGCCGATCGGAACGTTGGTGTCGTCGACGTCGTCGTGGACGAAGCCCAGTGCGGCGTCGAAGTCCATGTCGGCGAAGGCATCGAGGAAGGCTGCCACCAGTGTGGTGGGGTCGTTCGTTGCGTCGGGCATGTGCATGGCTCCCATCGATGTAGTTGTCACTACGAATGGTAGTTGTAGTGGTCGCTACGAGCAAGCGACTCGGCAGTGGGTGTCGACGGGCGTACGGTCACCGGCGCACCGCATGCCGTCGTCCACCGCGTTGCGCCGGACGCGGGTTGCACCGTTCGCCCACGCCGCAGCCTCGGGGCACGGGATGCGCGATCCTGAGAAATTCAGGGCGGCGCGCCGGAAACCCACCGTGGTCGGTGGCGCTGGGTGCCGACTGCGGGCCCTGATCGTCGAGGCCTTCGACGGATCGGAAGGGACACGCGCGCTATGGGCGGTTCGACAGCGCGCGAGAGGATGCGGGGACGAGGTGTTCGAGTCGGTCGTGGATCAACTGCCCCACCTGGGGCCACGATCGCTCGGCCGACACGGCGTTGGCTCGCTCGGCCATCGAGTGCCTCGCTCGATCGTCGGTGAGCACGCGTACCAGACCATCGGCGAACGCGGCATCGTCACCGAAAGGCACGATGATGCCGCATCCTTCGGCGGCCAGGCTCGACGCATACCGGTACGGAGTCGACACGAATGGCACCGGCAGCGATCGCGAACGACAGGGCGCCGCTGACGATCTGCTCGGCGTTGGCATACGGCGTGGCGAACACGTCGGTGGCGTGGAGCAGCGTCGACAATTCGTCGACGTCGTGGAACCAGTTGCGGAAGTGCACGATGTCGTCGACGCCGAGCGACGCCGACAACGATTCGAGTGATGCTCGATAGTGCTCGCCCGTGCGGCGGAGACCACGAAGACACCGGCAGCGCTCGACAACGGAGCGGTCAACGCGGTGAGCTGCCACGGACGAAACTGCTCGAGCACCGTGTGCAGGGTGATCACGAACGGCACCGTGAGGTGATCGGTGAACGCCTGCAGCACGGCGCTGTCGCGGCCGCCGAAGATCCCGAACTCGTGCTGCACCAGCACCACGTCGACCTCGGCCGACAACCGAACCGCCACATCGGCCGCCGACCGTTCGCTGGTCTGCACGGGTTGCAGCTCGGCGCCGGGAATCGATCGCTCGATGGCGTCGACCAGGGCGACGACCACGACCTGATCGTGTGCGTCGCGCAGTGAGTGGGCAACGTCGGACGTGAAGGTGGCGAGACCGCACCGACGTGGGGGAAAGGTGCCCACGAGCCCGATTCGCAGGGGGTGCCGGGTGGACGACACGTTGGTGTCGGTCGCAGTCATGTTGGTCACCTTCCAGACGTTCCGAAGCAGGAGCGTCGCCGAGGACCAGAGCGACAGGTACTACCGGCACCCTACCGGGCGAGGCGCGATGCGTCGCAGGGCCAGAAGTCACCGCGCGTACACTTCGAACACGATGGCTGAACCCGCTCGGACCCGTGTGCGACGCAAGGCCGCGTCGATCCAGGCTGCGGCCATCGCGGGCATCGTGTGCGCCGTCGGTTGGGCCTTGTCGTTGCGTGGTCTGCTCAGCGCGCCCGGCCTCGGCGCCACCCACCAGGAGATCACCGCGTACTACGAGGTGCGCAGCCATGCGCGCGCCGCTGTGTTCTGGCTGCACGTGCTGGTCCTCGCCACCATCGCATTCCTCTGGTTCGTGGGTGTCATCCGCGGGCGTGTCGGCGACCGCGAACCACGGCTGTTCGGCACCGTGTTCTTCGGCTCGTCGATCCTGCTGGCCGGCTCGCTGTTCACCGCGGCAGCGCTGTTGGCGGCGCCATCGGTGATGGTCGAGGCGAGCGGCACGATGCCCGATCCGGCAGCCGCCGAGATGATCCGTGCCGCCGCGGCCGTGATGCTGTCGGTGTTCACGCCGCGCATCGCCACCCTGGTGATGTTCTCCACCGGCAGCCTTGGTCGTGTCACCGGGGCGTTGCCCCGATGGTTGGTGGTGCTCACGTTCGCGCTGGGCATCGCCGCATTCGTCAACGTCACCATCAGCTCTCCCGGGTTGTACGCCGTGCCGGCGTGGATCGCGCTGGTGAGCATCGTGCTGCTCGTTCGCCGCCCCGCGGAGGGCTACAGCGAACTGAAGGAGGAAGTGTCATGACCGATCGGCTGAACGGGGTGCACCACCTGGCCATCTCCACGGGCAACATGCGTGAGCAGCTCGAGTTCTTCACCGACGTGCTCGGGGCGGAGCTCAAGGCGCTCTACTGGATGCACGGGGTGCCCGACACGTGGCATGGCTTCGTGAAGCTCAACGACGCCTGCTACATCGCGTTCGTGCAGGGGCCCCGCACCGCCTCGATCGAACCGGTGATGGGGGTGTCGCACTCCGGTAACGCCGCCGATCCGACCGCGCCCGGCACCATGCAACACGTCGCGTTCAACGTGGCGACGCTCGACGACCTGTTGCACATGCGCGACCGACTTCGCGACCGGGGCATCAACGTGTTCGGTCCGCTCGATCACGGTATGTGCCACTCGATCTACTTCGCCGGTCCCGAGCACCTCGCGCTCGAGGTCGCCACGTCGCGCGAGCCCATCGACGAGCGCGCCTGGATCGACCCCGAGGTGGCCGCGCTCGCCGGAATCGATGCCGAGCTGCTCGAGAAGTTCCAGCACCCCGCTGCGTACGCGGGTGCCGGCGGTGCAGTGCCGAACCCTCCCGTCGACTGGTCGAAGCCGCAGCTCAACATGCCCGAGGCGTCGTTGAAGGCCATCATGTCGATGCCCGACGATGTCGTCACCGCACGTCTGTCGGAGTCGACTCCGCCGGTTCAGGTGACCGAGGCGATGTAGCCCTCGAGCGCTCGGCCGAGCACCGAGCTGTCGTCGAGCGTGTGCTCGCCGGCGGCGCGGGCCAGGAACGCCCCATCGACCAACGCCAGCGCCACCGATGCGATCGATGCTGCGGTGGCATCGTCGGTGCCCGTGGCCTTCGCGAACAGCGCCGCCATGTTGTGCAGCGATCGACGGCGGATCTCGACGAACTTGGCACGCGCGCTGAGCTCCGACTCGTGCCGCTCGAGCGTCACCAACTGACCGAAGCGCAAGAAGGCGGGAAAGCTGGCGAGGCTGTCGTGCATGAGCACGACGAGTTCGGCGGGCGACAGCGTGCGGGAACCGGCACGGATGTTGAACTCGTCGAGCCACTGGTCGTAGCTGTCCTCGATGACGGCCGCGAACAGCGCGTCCTTGTCGCTGAAGTGCCAGTAGATCGAGCTCTTGGGCAGGCCCGACGCGGTGGCGACGTCGTTGATGCTGGTGCCGACGTAGCCGCGTTCGCCCGCGATGGCCGCGGCGGCGTCGAGAATTCGACGACGCGATGCCTCGCCGTTGGCGCGGGTGATGCGTTGGCCCATCGCGACCCCTGACTGTTGCTGCCGTCCCCTTGACGGTCGTTGCTGGTGGAGCTTATTGTACCGATCAGTCCATATTGGACCGAACGGTCCAGTAACAGATCCGTGGGGGAACCATGAGTACAGGCGCCGTGATGTGCGCGAACGTGGCGTCGACGCTCGAGTCGATCGCGGCGAATGCAGGTCGAGCCGAGCAGGAGCGTCGGGTGCCCGACGACAACATCGCGGCGCTCCGCGAGGCCGGCTTGTTCAGGTCGCTCCAACCCGCTGCCTACGGCGGTACGCCGATGGGCGCCGAGGAGTACGTGCCGGCACTGGTCGACATCGCGGGCGCGTGCGCCTCCACCGCGTGGGTGAGCGGGCTGCTCGCCCAGCACTCGCACATGGTGGCGCTGATGTCGACCGAACTGCAGGACGAGGTGTGGGGCGACGACCCCGACGCGTTGGCCTCGTCGTCGGTCGCTGCCATCAACGGCTGTGATGAAGTGGGCGGCGGTGGGGTGCGCCTGTCGGGTTCGTGGGGGTGGTCGAGCGGCTGCGATCACGCCACGTGGGCCATTCTCGGTTTCCGTCGCGCCGACCCGGCGCTCGGCGGCATGGTGATCCCGTTCTTCGCCGTGGTGCCCCGGGCCGACTACCGCATCCACGACGACTGGCACACCGCAGCGCTGCGCGGCACCGGCTCGAAGACCCTCGTGCTCGACGACGTGTTCGTGCCTGAGCACCGCATCGAGTCGATCTTCGCCCTGTCCACCGGCACCACGAAGGGTTTCGGCGTGCACGGCGGCATCTTCCATGCCGCGTTCACCAACTGGTTCTCGCTGGGCTTCTCGGCCGTGTCGCTGGGCGTCGCCAAGCGGTTCCTCGAGGTGTACACCGCGAAGGTGAAGACGCGCGTGCGGGCGTACACCGGGTCGAACGCGGTCGACAATCCCGCGGCGGCGATGCGCATCGCCGAGTCGCATCACCAGATCACCGCCGTGGGTCACACGCTCCGCGCCGATTGGGAGTCGATGACCGCCCGTGCGCTGTCGGGTTCGCTGCCCACCGACGACGAGGCCGTGCACTGGCGTGCCAATCAGTCGTACGCCACCAAGATGTCGATCGAGGCGGTCGACCGGCTGTGGTCGGCGGCGGGTGGCAGCGCCTACTTCGACGACAACGAGATGCAGCGACTCTGGCGCGACTCGAAGATGACGGGCTCGCACGCGTACTCCGACTACGACATCGCGTCGCAACGCCAGGGCCGTCACCTACTCGGTCTCGACCCCGACATGTCGTTGTTCTGAAAGGACATCATGCGACTCTGCAGCATCTCCATCGACGGCACGCCCACCTGGGGTGTGGTGGCACACGACGGCACCATCGTCGACGCCCGCCCCATCGCCGGCGCGCCGGCCACCCTTCACGATCACATCGAGTCACCCGACCCTGGGGTGCTCGGTCGGCTCGTCGACGCCGCTGCTCGCGGCGGTGGGGTCGATCAGGCCGACGTCGTCTGGCTGCCCCCTGTGCGTCGACCGAGCAAGATCCTCGGTGTCGCCATCAACAACATCATCGGCCAACGCATCGCGCACCGGCCGTTCGCCAATCCGGCGTTCTTCTTCAAGCCGTCATCCGCGCTGGTCGGTCACGGTCGACCGGTGGTCGTGCGCGAGTCGTACGGCGTCACCCATCCCGAACCCGAACTGGCGGTGGTCATCGGTCGACACACCAAGGAGGTGTCGGAGGCCGACGCGCTCGCCCACGTGTTCGGCTACACGATCATCAACGACGTCACATCGCCCGGGCTGAAGGCCGAGGACAGCATCGAACTCATCGCCCCGCCGGGGAGCGGTGGTGGCGCCTACGGCAGGTTGCTGAGCTGGCGCTCGAACCGCGACGACGACCACGCCCGTTCGAACTACCTCACGTACCACGCCCGCTCGAAGGGCACCGACACGTTCGGACCCATCGGGCCATGGATCGTCACGGCCGACGAGATTCCCGACCCCAACGTGCTCGGTGTGAACTCCTTCGACGGCGACACGCCGGTGTTCGTCGACTCCACGGCCAACCTGCTGTTCCCGGTGCAACGGGTCGTGTCACACGCCTCGGCCTACATGACGCTGCTGCCCGGCGACATCATTCATTGCGGCACGTCGATGAAGGCTGCCGACGGCAGCCCCTATCGCGGTATCACCGACTGGGACATGCGGCGTGTCGACGGTCGGCCCATGCGCATCTCCATCGAGGGCATCGGAACTCTGTCGAACTCGGTGCAGTGGGAGCGCGACCGATGAGTGCAGCCGGCCGCCAGGCGATGCTCGTCACCGCATCGCATTCGCCCATCATCGAGTTCCCGGCCGCCGACTCAGAGGCGCTGCAGCGGGTCCATGCCGGGCTCGCCGAGATCCGTGCCGAGGTCGAGGCCTTCGACCCCGATCTGGTGGTGGTGTTCGGCGTGGATCACTACGGCGGTCACCACATGCACTCCATGCCGTCGTTCTGCGTGGGAGTGGAGGCGACGGCGCTCGCCGATGTGGGTGGCACCCCCGGTCCGCTCACCGTGCCTCGGGAGATTGCCGTTGGCGCGGTGAACCACCTCCGTACGGCCGGTGTGGACACCGCGATCAGTTACGCGATGGATGTCGACCATGGCTTCACCCAGGCGCTCACGCGTCTGTGTGGCGGCATCGACCGATATCCCGTGCTGCCCATCTTCGTGTCGTGCATCCAACCGCCGTTCGTGCCCTTCGCTCGGGCTCGCGCATTGGGCGACGCCGTCGGTTCGTATCTTGCGACGCTCGACCAACCGCGCGTGCTGCTGGTGGGCACCGGCGGCCTCGGCCACAATCCGCGCATGCTGTTCCCTCCCATCGACGAGGTGGGCGACGAATGGCGGCCCTACCACCTGTTCGGCAGGTCGCAGAACGACGTGTCGCAGCAGGCGTGGATCGACTACGAGATCGAGGCCCATCAGGTGGCCGCAGCGTTCCTCGCCGACCCGAGCATCCCCGACGAGGTGTTCGGCCTGCACGACGATTGGGACCGCGCGTTCCTGGCGCAGTACTGCGCCGGCGACCTGGCGAGCTTCGACGAGTGGGACCCGCAGCAGGTCGTCGACGATGCCGGCATCGGTGCGATGGAGGTGCTGTCGTGGATGGCCGCCGGTCAGGCCATGGAGCGGCTCACCGGCGCCGCACCGCGTCAGCGACTGCAGCAAGTGTGTCGCGTCATCGGTATCGGCTTCGCCATCACCAGCGCCGGTCCGGTGCCTGTCGTCTCCTGACGCGGCTGACATACTCGCCACGTGGCGACGATCGACCCGTCCGAACTCACCCGGGTGTTGTCCATCACCCCGTTCCTCGCGGGTGCGAGCGATGCCACCCTCGCCTCCGTCGCGAGCGGCGCTCGTGTGCGCAACTACCGACGGGGCGAGTTCCTGTGTCGCCAGGACGAGCCCGGGCCCACGGTGTTCGTCGTGGTACGGGGCGCCGTGAAGCTGTCGGCGTACTCCAGTGAGGGCGACGAGTCGGTGCTTGCCACGGTGCACATCGGGCAGTCGTTCGGCGAGTTCGCGGCCCTCGACGGTGGCACGCGGTCGGCCACCGCGGTGGCTCTCAGCGATGTGTACGCGGCCACCATCGACGGCGCTGCGCTGAGGGCGTGTCTCGCCACCGACCCTGCGCTGCTCGACGCCCTGTTGCGCGCGCTGGTGGGTCTCGCGCGTCGGGCCACCGGACAACGGCTCGACCTGGTGTTCCTCGACGTGGCGAGTCGGCTGGCGAAGGAGTTGGTGGAGCGGGCCGATCGGTTGGGCTCCAGCTTCCACCTCGAGATCGGTCAGACCGACCTCGCGCTCCTCGTCGGGGGTAGTCGTCAGACCGCCAACCAGGTGCTCCGACAGCTCGACACCGAGGGCATCATCTCGGTGCGCGGCCGTTCGGTGAAGATCATCGATCTCGAGGAGCTGCGCCGCCGCTGCGGCCCCTGAGCACGAGGGGAGACGAGCGAAATCCCAGTCGGTCGGCGAGCTGCTCGACGTCGTCGGCGTCGACGGTCGAGGGAGCAACGCGGCGGAGCGCGGTGAGCGAGAGTGCAAGTTCCAGCTCGTTGCCCGAACGGCGGGCCAGCCCGACGGCGCGCTGCAATCCGTCGACTGTGTCGTCGCCATCGAGCCAACGACGGATCGAATCGAGCCGCACCGACGCCGACGAGCGGGCGAGGTCGCCCACATCGGTGGCGGCTGCGAGCTGGCGCAAGAGGCCGTCGGCGTCGACCCCCGCCACCATCGCGGCCTCCGCCGCAGCGGCGAGGTGGAAGGCCCGAGTGCGCACGTCGGTGATGCCGTCGAGTCGATCCACCGCATCGATCAGTGTCGACAGTTGCCCGTCGTCTCCGCACAACAGTCGCCCTCGTGCCTGCACGGCGCGGGCGATGAGCGCCGTGTCGTCGAGGCCGCTCGCCATCGCGTTGCGCAGCGCATCGTCGAGGTCGTCGAGGTCGTCGAACCGGCCGACGTCGACGTCGCTGAGCACACGGTTCACCACGGCGATCGCCAGGTTGGTGCGATCGTCGAGTTGGCGATACATCGCCTCCGCCTCGGCGCGCAGCACCTTGGCCTCGGCCAGCCGGCCCTCGTCGTCGGCGAACAGGGCCAGATTGCCCACCACGACCGCCTCGAGTCGGTGATCGTCGGCGCGTCGAGCAGCCGTTCGGGCCCGTGTGGCTTCGTCGGTCGCTCCCTCGGCGCCCGTCTCGTGCAGCGTGATGGCGAGCAGCGACCGGGCTTCGGCCTCGGTGCCCGGGTCGGCCGTGCGATGGGCACCGTCGACCGCCGACATCGCGTAACGGCGCGCCTCGTCGGTGCGGCCGCTCACGAAGCAGAGCCACCCGTGCTGCACATCGAGTGCGGGTTCGATCTCGGGCACATCGCCCACGCGTCGCCGCGCAGCGCCGAGCAGAGCGGACGCGGAACGATCGTTGCCGAGGCGGCTCACCAGGTCGATGCGACGAACGGTGAAGGCGGCGCGACCGTGTGCGCCCAGATGCTGCGACGCCGTCCGGAGTGCATCGTCGGCAACCGCGAGTTCGCCCGTGCGTTTGGCGGCGTCGATGAGCGCGTCGGCGAGATCGAACATCTCGGGCAGCGACACCTCGTCGGGAGCGAGCGCCGCTGCGGCGAGCAGTGCTCGACACCACCACCGAACAGCGGCGCTCGCCCGTCCGCTCCACAGCGCGTGGCGTGCCGCCGCGCTCGCGGTGACCAGGGTCTGTGCGCGGTCGCCGACGTACCACCAGTGCTCTGCGATCTCCTCGATGGAGGCGTCGGCGGGGAGCTCGTCGATGCATCGTCGATGCAGCTGCCGTGCACGAGCGAGCGGCAGTCCGACCTGGGCGATCTCGCGTACCGAGCTGTCGCGGAACCGGAAGGTCTGTTGATCGGCGACGATGAGTTCGGCCGCGGAAAGGAGATGGGACCGAACGATCAGGGGCGCTCGTTGGGCGATGCGCGCCAGCATGTCGATCGACCCTGCCGACCCGAGCACCGCTGCGATGCGGACGGTGTTGCGGACATCGGCGTCGAGCCGGTCGAGGCGGGCAGCCACATGGGCCTCGAGCGACATCGGGAGCTCGCCGTCGTCGCGCTCGAGTCGGGCGAGGCGGGCGAGCAGACGGGGGTTGCCCGCTGCCCGTTCGATGATGCGGTCGACCTCGCTGTCGAGCAACGCACGGGTGGCGGAAGCCAGCACGATCTGCCGCGACTCGGCGTGGTCGAGTGGTCCGACGACGATGCGGTCGGGCTCCGTCCACGGCGGAGCGAAGGTGGGCATGGTCGTGTGGCCCGCCACGACCACCGTGCCACCTCGTCGGCCGAGGTCGTCGGAGATCACCTTGATGGTGGCCACCGATGTGGGGTCGAGGTGGTGTCCGTCGTCGACGAGCAGCAGTCCACCGTCGGGAACGGTGAGTTCGTCGAGGGCATCGCTGGTGTGGACACCGCCCACGCCGTCGAGCAACGAGCCGCCGATGCGCACCACCGGTCGCGTCGCGCGTTCGGCGACGTCGTCGAGCAACCGACTCGTGCCGATGCCCGCCTCGCCGACGATCTCGACCACGGTGTGGGCGGCGAGGGCCTCGTGGATCGACCGACGTTCGAACGCCCGGCCAACGATCTCGTCGGGGCGCGCACCGGTCGGGCGGTGCGCCACGGCCCGCACGCGCGCCGCCTCCTGCGGAAACCGCTTGCCCTTCACCGGGAACGGTTCGAGCCATTCGAGCTCGAACCTGTCGCGCACCTGATCGCCGACGACGCGGCTGATGAACACCTCGCCGAACCCCGCCTTGCCCATCAACCGTGCCGCCAGGTTCACGGCATCGCCCATCACTGTGTACGTGTGCACCAGCGGGTGCCCCACGTCGCCGGCGAACACCAGCCCGGTGTGCACGCCGGCTCGGGTGTCGGCGCCCATGTTGGCGACGATGTCGAACGCGCAGGCCGCCACGCGGGCATCATCGTCGCCTCTGCTGATGGGGACGCCGCCCGCCAGGATCACCTTCACCGCGTCGGGTGCCACGTCGGTGCTGATGATCGACACCCCGAAGCGTTCGGTGGCATCGCCGACGGCGTCGAGGAATGCGACGAGCGACGCGGCGTCGGCATGGTCGGTGCCGTGGCGTTCGACGAATCCGATGGTGGCCAGCCGATGCTCGCCGCCGGCTCCCCAGGCCGCACGGTGCCCGTCGAGCGGTCGGGGGCGATGGGGTGTTCTCGCGGTGGCGCCGAGCAGTGAGCTCATGGTCTCGCTGCACAGCACCTGCCCGGCGTTCGCCGCCGATTCGAGCGACAGCACCTGCGACACGTCGGCTCCGGTCACCAATCCGGCGACGGGATGGTCGATGACCTGGATCGTGCCGAGGTGGGCGCCGATCGACTGACGCAACCGCACCCGGCCGCCCGGCACCTCCACCGACGGCCGCGCGGCGAGGGCTCGCTGCATGGCATGGGCCGCGTCGAGGGCACGCTGGGCGGCACCGATGGAACCCTTGTCGTCCTGCTCGAACAGCACGAACAGCGCATCGCCACCGAAGCGGAGCACCTCGCCATCGCGTTCGAGGATCTCGTCGATCAAGGTGCCGAAGCACTCGTTGATCGAGGCCGTCAACCGTTCGGCGCCCTCACGGCCGAACGAGGCGAGTCGTTCCGACAGGCGGGTGTAGCCCGACACGTCGGCGAACAGCAGCGCCCCTCGCCGTTGCGTGAAGTCCGCCTGCGCCACGCACACATCATGGCGCAGGCACCGCTACCCCCGGGTCAACGGTGGTAGGAACCGCCGCCACCGCTGCCGCCGTCGCGGGCGAACACGCCGGGTGCCTGCACCGCATCGATCGTGCCGGCCGTGCCAGCGGTGCTGATGGTGTCGGTGGAGTACATCATGCCGTTGCCGCCATCGACCCAGATGGGATCGCGGCCGGTGATGATGGTGGCACCGAACTGGCAACGGGCATAGGCATCGACGATGACGGTGCTGAACCCGAAGCCACGGTTGGTGATCGTGCCGGTGAGCGTGCCCGTGACGGTCTGCACGAGCTGCACGTTCTTCACCGTGCGGGTGATCTGCGTGGTGCGGACGAAGGTGCGTCCTCCCGAGTCGGTGACCGATCCGACGATCGACGTGTCGGCGACGGGATTGAGGTTGGCCGCGTAGCCGGCGGACATCGGCGAGGCGCCGCCGAACGGGACGTCGCTGTAGCCGTAGACGTAACTGGGGGTGAGGGGAGTGCCGCCGGTGGAGCACACGCTCACGACCCCGGCGGGCGAGAACGTCCAGGTGGTCGACAGCAGCTTGCCGGTTGCGTCGGACGTGGACGACACGCGGCCGGCGATCGAGAGTCCGCCCAACCATTGCGGCGTCGCCGACACGGTCGGCGTGCCGGTGGGGCACGAAGGTACCGAGG
>Ga0075026_100000342_pt1 | contig 18372 bp, 18 predicted proteins | sample Str012_2_FD_71392 | JGI IMG/M metagenome (GOLD analysis project Ga0075026, IMG submission 71392) | Freshwater sediment microbial communities in response to fracking from Pennsylvania, USA - Straight Creek_MetaG_SC_2012 | ecosystem: Environmental > Aquatic > Freshwater > Creek > Sediment... | reverse complement strand
GGCGCCGACGACGTCGAGATCCTCCAGGCGCAGCCGGCCGCGGCGCCCAACCTCACCAACCCGCTGGTCGAGGAGTTCGTGCTCGGGCTCGCCCTCCCGGTGCGACCCAAGCTCGGGTGGACCGACGTCGCCCGGTTCGCGTCGCGTGGTGTGCCGGCGGTGAATTTCGGTCCCGGCGACCCCACCATCGCTCACACCCAGGGCGAGTTCGTCACCCGCGCGTCGATCGAGCACGCGTACGCGACCCTGGCGCGCTTCGTGGGCGTCACCTGACCCATCCGGGACGACGCGGCCGGTACGGTGTTCGGCCCATGCCGGCGTCCCCCGAGCTCTACCGATGGCAGCTCGACGCGCTCGTGAGCTGGTTGCGATGCGGCCGGCAGGGCGTGATCGAGGCCGTCACCGGCTCGGGAAAGACCGACGTCGCCATCGCCGCCGCGTCCGACGCCCTGTGTCGCGGTCGGTTCGTGCTCGTGGTGGTGCCCTCCCGCGTCCTCATGGAGCAATGGCACGGCCGCCTCACCTCGGCGCTGCCCGACGCCCGTATCGGTCGCCTGGGTGACAGTGGGCGTGATGCGCCTTCGTCGTGCGATGTGCTGGTCGCGACCCGCCACTCGGCGGCCGCGGTCCGGCCGTTGCCGCCGACCGCGGCCGGCGGGTTGCTCATCGCCGACGAGTGCCACGGGCTGGGGGGCGCGACCCTGCGTCGGGCCATGCTCCGGGAGTACGACGAGCGGCTGGGACTCACTGCGACGCTCGAGCGCAGCGACGACGCCGTCACCGAGCTGCTGATCCCGTTCTTCGGCGGCATCTGTCACCGCTACGGCTTCGACCAAGCCATCGACGACGGCGTGTGCGCACCGCCGCGTGTCGCGTTCGTGGGCGTGGAGCTGACCGCGGGAGAACGGGCCGAGTACACCGCGACCGAACAGTCGCTCGTGAACGCCCGTCAACACCTCCGGCAGGTGCGCGACATTCCGCTCGAGCCCTTCGGTGACTTCCTCGCCGCGGTCGCGTACCTTGCCGAGCGCGACGCCGGGGCCGATGGCCGCGCCGCGCGCGAGTACCTCGACGCCTTCTCCAAGCGGCGCGAGATCGTCGCGCGCTCGAGCGGGAAGTACGAGTTGCTCGGCGGACTCGCGCCGGCGATCAGGGATGCCGAGGGTGCGCTGGTGTTCACCGAGACGGTGCGCGCGGCCAACCACGCCATCAACCGCTTGGATCCGCTCGTGTCGATCGACGTGATCACCGGCTCGACGGCCCGGCGGCAACGGCGCGAGATCCTCGACGACCTTCGCAACCGGAAGCTCGACGCCGTCGCCGCGCCGCGGGTGCTCGACGAAGGCGTCGACGTGCCTGACGCCAACCTCGGCATCGTGATGAGCGCGAGCCGTACGCGCCGCCAGATGATCCAGCGGATGGGTCGTATCCTGCGCCGCAAGCGCCCCGGGGTCGCCGCCCGCTTCGTGATCATGTTCGCCAAGGACACGCTGGAGGATCCGGCGCATCGTCTCGACCGTGATGGCTTTCTCGACGAGATCGAGCGCATCAGCGAAGCGAACGGCGTGTTCGACGGCGCGCGCTTCGAGGCGCTCGACGCCTTCCTCGGCGCGCCCGGTCCGCAGGCGGTACCCGAGCCGGAACACCTCGAGCGGTACGAGCGCGCGGTGGTGGACGCGATCGGCGAGGAGAGCCTGGTGTCGGTGTCGGCGGTCGAGCGCTTGGCCGACGAGATGGGAGTCGAACCCGCGTACGCCTTCCTGAGCTTCGCCGATCGTGACCCGTCGGGCGCGACCCGCGAGACCGCCATCCGCGTGCTCGGGCCCCGACTGGCGAAGCCGGCCCCGCGGAGCGCGCCCTACCTGGAGCTGGAGCTCGCGAACCTCCCGTCGATCGCCGTACCCCGGGTCGAGCGGCCGCGGCTGTCGACCGGGCAGGCTCCGCTCGAGATCGCGCGTGTGGGCGATGCGTGGCGGATCAGCTGCACGGGGTGCGGCGAGACGTCGGTGCTCGTGCAGTACCGGTGGCAGGTCCTCGACCAAACCGTCGACTGCCGCTGCAACTGACGTCAATGCACTCTGACCGGGAGGCGGTCGACGGAGCAGCAGACCGTCACCAGCACGCCGGGTGTCGCCCATTCCGGTGGCCCGGTGACCTCCCAGGAGTCGAAGCGCGCGATCAGCGCTTCGAACATCACGCGCAGCTCGCGGCGCGCCAGCGCGGCGCCGAGACAGAAGTGCGGCCCGCCGCCGCCGAACGCGACGTGGTCGTTCGGGGTGCGGCCGACGTCGAACACGAAGGGGTCGGCGAACTCGGTTTCGTCGCGGTTGGCCGACGGGTGCCAGAACGTGACGACGTCGCCGGCGCGGATCGTCTGGTCGTGCACCTCCACGTCGCGCGTCGCGGTGCGCCGAAAGTACGACACCGGCGAGCTCCAACGCAGGATCTCCTCCACCGCGGTGTCGAGCAGACCGGGATCGGCGCGCAGGCGCGCGAGCTGGTCGGGATGTTCGACCAGCGCGAGGAACCCCAGCGAGATCGCGTTGCGGGTCGTCTCCGAACCGGCCGCGGCGAGGAGGAAGAAGAACAGGTCGAGCTCGTGGTCGGTGAGTCGGGTCGGCGCGCCGTCGTCGTCGACGACTTCGGCGCGCACCAGTTCCGACCAGATGTCGTCGGCGGGCGCGTCACGCTTCGCTGCGTTGAACGCGCTGGCGTACTCGAACAGACGTCGCTCGGTGGCCAGGCGTTCGTCGAGCCCGACGCCACCGTTCGGGTCGAACGCCCGGAGGATCGTGTTCGTGCCGTCGAACACCGGAGCTCGCTCGGGCTCGGGGATGCCGATGATGTCGGCGATCACGTGCAGCGGCAACAGCCCGGCGAGGTCGGTCACGAGATCCACCTGGCCGTCGCGCGCACGTACGTCGTCGAGGATCGTCCCGGTGCGCCAGCGCAGGTGGTCCTCGAGGGTGTCGAGCATGCGGGGGGTGAAGCCGCGTGACACCAGACGGCGCAGCCGGGTGTGCGGAGGGCCGTCCATCGAAATGAGCATCTTGCCCTTGCGGTTCTCGGCGGTGTCGCGGATCTGCGCGCCGTCGTACGCGGTGAAGGTCTCGGTGTCGCGGTTGACGCGCCGGAGGTCGTCATGGCGCGTGAGCACCCAGAACGGTCCGGCGTCGCCCGCTCGGAGCACGTCGGTGTCGGGATGGCGCCAGACCGGTGCCTCGCGACGGAGCAGGGTAAACACGTCGTGCGGGAATCCGCCGCGGTAGAGCGCGTAGTCGCTCAGGTCGATGTCGTCGAGCCGCACCGGCCGACGGTAACGCGGATCAGAGACGGCGCAGGAGCGAGACGACCTTGCCGTAGATGGTGATGTCGCGCGGGTCGAACACCATCTCTTCCATGGTCGAGTTCTCCGGCCGGAGCACGATCTTGTTCCGCCGACGGAGGAACGTCTTGACCGTCGCTTCCTCGCCGGGGAGACCCGCGATGACGGTGTCGCCGGGCTGCGCGTCGGGCTGCTGACGCACGACGACGTAGTCGCCGTCGAAGATGCCGGCTTCGATCATGGAGTCACCGCGCACGCGGAGCATGAACAGCACGCCGTCGCCGGTGAAGTCTTCGGGGACGGGGAGGGTCTCTTCGATGTTCTCGGCGGCCAGCACGCCGGTACCCGCGGCAACGTCGCCGACGAGGGGTACGTGGCGCACCGGTCGCCGCTCGATCGGCGCGCCCGACTCGATGTCGAGGTGCACTTCGAGGGCGCGGGGCTTGGTGGGATCGCGGGTGATGTAGCCCTTGTCCTGCAGCGCGGCGAGGTGCGCGTGCACGGTGGAGCTCGACGACAGGCCGACTGCTTCGCCGATCTCGCGCACGCTCGGCGGATAGCCACGGTGGCGGACTTCGGCGTCGATGAACTCGAGCACCTGGCGCTGGCGGGGGGTCAATTCGGTCATCGGTCGACCGTACCACGATCGTGCGTTCGGGGCAAACACCTGTTCGGAATTTCTCGGGTCAGCCTCTTGACCCGAACGAGCGTTCGTGTCACGCTGCGAACGTCCGTTCGGGGCGGATAACTGTCACACCCCCGTGGTTCGCTCTCTCCAGCGGGCGACACGACTGGAAACGCGAGATCAGGAGCGGCGATGAGTCAAGCAGGTGTCATCACGATCACAACCCGGGCCACGGTGCGTCAGCGACCCACGACGTTGCCGCACCGCACTGCCGTCGCCACCGGCGCGGCCCGGGCCGTCAGCCGCGCCACCTACTGGCGGCGCCGGGCCATCGTCGCCGTCATGGTGGCGGTGCTGGTGGCGGTGCTGGTGCTCGTGATGGCCCAGGCGGGTGCCGCGCTCGGGGGTTCCACCCTCGCCACCCCCGAGCGCCACCCAGCCGCGGTCACCACGCTCGTGCGAGCGGGTGATTCGCTGTGGACGGTGGCGGCTCGCCTCGTGCCCGGAGAGGATCCGCGCCCGGTCGTCGACGCGCTGGCCGCCGCCCGCCACGGCACGACGCTCGTGCCCGGGGAGACCATCGAGTGGGACGGGTAGTTCGCGGCTCCGGTCCGCACTCGGTCGCCCACGGCGGCTCTGGCACCTGCACCCGCAGGCTGCCGGGCCGCCGTGGCTGCGGGGCGCGACGTCGGGCGATGGCGGTACCGTGGCGCGGTGCGTTGCCCGTTCTGCTCGGCCGAAGACGACAAGGTCGTCGACTCGCGCCCGGCCGACGACGCGGCCGCCGTCCGCCGCCGCCGGGAGTGTCTGGCCTGCGGTCGTCGCTACACCACCTACGAGCGGGTGGAGGAGCTGCCGCTCGTCGTGGTGAAGCGTTCCGGTGCGAAGGAGCCGTTCGACGCCGAGAAGCTGCGGGGTGGGATCGAGCGTGCCGTCGCCGGCAGCGCGATCGATCCGGCCGCGGTCGATGCGCTCGTCGCGGAGATCGAGGAGCGGGCCCGAGCCGCCGGTCCCGAGGTCGGCAGCGAGGTCATCGGCCTCGCGGTGCTCGAGCGACTGCGGCTCCTCGACCCCGTCTCCTACGTGCGGTTCGCGTCGGTCTACAAGGGCTTCGAGGAGCTGGGCGATTTCGAGCGGGAGGTCGTCGAATTGCAGAAGTCGACGGCCCCGAAGCAGCGCCGGCGCTAGCTTCGCCGGTTTTCCGTCGGAAAGCCTTGCAGTAACTACAGGAATGTGATTATCTTGACGACCCCACGCGATGTGGGGTCGGGGGCTGCCTTCGCCACAAGATGTTGTGGTTGAGGCGCGTCCGACGGGAACAGTCCGAGGGCGAGTCCGAGGGTCAGCAGGAGAGGGAGCGACGCATGGCATTGGCGCCGGAGCAGGTCGGGATCGGGATCCGGCGACACTTCACGGAACCCGGCGTGCACCCCTACGACACCCTCGAGTGGGAACGTCGTGAGGCGAGGATCCCGAACTGGAAAGACGGCACCGACGCCTTCCGCCAGGACGACGTCGAGTTCCCGATCTCGTGGTCGCAGAACTCGACCAACATCGTCGCCCAGAAGTACTTCCGCGGCACGCTCGGTACCGACGAGCGCGAGACGTCGCTGCGCCAGGTGATCGATCGCGTCGCCGACACGATCACCTCGTGGGGCGTGAAGGACGGCTACTTCGTCGACGAACAGGAGGGCGCCGCCTTCCGCAACGAGCTCAAGTACCTGCTCGTCACCCAGCGCGCCGCGTTCAACTCGCCCGTGTGGTTCAACATCGGCGTGAAGGGCGTCCCGCAACAGGGATCAGCCTGTTTCATCCTCGCGGTCGAGGACACGATGGACGGCATCCTCAACTGGTACCGCGAGGAGGGCACGATCTTCAAGGGCGGCTCCGGTTCGGGCATCAACCTCTCCAACATCCGTTCGTCGTACGAGCACCTGAAGGGCGGCGGTACCGCGAGCGGCCCGGTGAGCTTCATGCGCGGCGCCGACGCGTCGGCGGGCACGATCAAGAGCGGTGGCAAGACGCGCCGCGCCGCCAAGATGGTCATCCTCAACGCCGACCACCCCGACGTCGAGGAGTTCATCTGGTGCAAGGCCACCGAGGAGAAGAAGGCGCGCGCGCTGCGCGATGCCGGCTTCGACATGGACCTCGACGGCAAGGACTCCCACTCGATCCAGTACCAGAACGCCAACAACTCGGTGCGGGTGACGGACGCGTTCATGGAAGCGGTCGTCGCCGACTCCGACTGGGCGCTGAAGTCGGTCACCACCGGTGAGGCCATCCGCACGGTCAAGGCGCGCGACCTGTTCCGCCAGATCTCGCAGGCGGCGTGGGAGTGCGCGGATCCGGGCATGCAGTTCGACACCACCATCAACCGCTGGCACACCGCGCCCAACAGCGGCCGGATCAACGCCAGCAACCCGTGTTCCGAGTACATGCACATCGACAACTCGGCCTGCAACCTGGCCAGCATCAACCTGCTGAAGTACCTTGACGACGACGGCACCTTCGACGTCGACGGCTACAAGCACACCGTCGAGGTGATGTTCACCGCGCAGGAGATCATCGTCGGCAACGCCGACTACCCGACCGAGAAGATCGCGGAGAACAGCCGCAAGTTCCGCCAGCTCGGCCTCGGCTACGCCAACCTCGGCGCGCTGCTCATGGCCCAGGGCATGCCCTACGACTCCGACGGTGGGCGGGCGTGGGCGGCGGCGCTCACCGCGCTGATGACCGGTCACGCCTACGCGACCAGCGCGCGCACCGCGGGTCGCATGGGTCCGTTCGCGGGTTACGCCGACAACCGAGACGCGATGAACAACGTGCTGCGCATGCACCGCGCCGAGGCGGCCAAGATCGACGAAGACCTCGTGCCGCCCGCGCTGCTCGGCGCCGCGCAGCAGTCGTGGGACGAAGCCGTCGAGCTGGGCGAGACCTTCGGGGTGCGGAACTCGCAGGCCACCGTGCTCGCGCCGACCGGGACCATCGGGTTGATGATGGATTGTGACACCACCGGGATCGAGCCCGACCTCGCGCTCACCAAGGCCAAGAAGCTCGTCGGTGGCGGCACGATGATGATCGTCAATCAGACGATCCCGCGTGCGCTCACCAACCTCGGTTACTCGAACGACGAGTCCGGCGCCATCGTCGCCCACATCAACGAGCAGAAGACGATCTTCGGCGCGCCGCACTTCAAGGCCGAGCACCTACCGGTGTTCGCGTGCTCGATGGGTGACAACACGATCCACTACATGGGTCACGTGAAGATGATGGGGGCCGTTCAACCGTTCATCAGCGGGGCCATCTCGAAAACCGTGAACATGCCCGAAGACGTGTCGGTGGAAGACGTCGAGGAGCTGCACATCGAGGCCTGGCGTCTCGGCCTGAAGGCCGTCGCCCTCTACCGCGACAACTGCAAGGTGGCGCAGCCGCTCGCCACGCAGAAGAAGGGTGGCGAGACCGGTTCACCCGAGGCGCTCGCCAACGCGGCGCCGGCGCAGGTGGTGGAGCGCATCATCGAGCATGTGATCGTGCAGGAGCCAGTACGCCAGAAGCTGCCGCGCATGCGCAACTCGAAGACGTTCTCGTTCCGCGTGGCCGACTGCCACGGGTACGCGACCGTCGGCGAGTTCCAGGACGGCCGCCCTGGCGAGGTGTTCCTCAAGGTCGCCAAGCAGGGCTCGACCTTGGCCGGGATCATGGACGCGTTCGCGATCTCGCTCAGCCTCGGGCTGCAGTACGGCGTGCCGCTGGAGGCGTTCGCGGAGAAGTTCACCAACATGCGCTTCGAACCCGCGGGCATGACCGACGACCCCGACCTACGCATTGCGACGAGCCTGGTCGACTACATCTTCCGGCGCCTCGTGGTGGAGTACGTGCCGTTCGAGACGCGCCGAGACATGGGTGTGCTGACGGTGGGGGAGCGCACGCAGCCGACACTGCCCGGCGTCGAGGAAGCGGCGATCGCCAACGAGACGACAACCTACGCCGAGCTCCCGCTCGACGACCAGGCACCGTCGGCGGCGATCACGCCGCCTTCAGTGCCTCCGCTCGCACCGGGAACCCACGTGTTGCGGGCGTCGGAGACGGTGCTCTGCCACATCTGCGGCGACATCATGCAGCGCGCCGGCAGCTGCCACGCCTGTCCGAGCTGCGGCGCCACCAGCGGCTGTTCGTAGCTCAGGCGACCGACAGGTCTTAGCGTTCTCGCGGCTGGCGGAGGCGCGCGGTGAGCCACGCGCCCGACAGCATCAACGCGATCAGCACCGGCTCTCCGAGCTCCTCGACCGGGATGCCCGCAACGTGGGCGAGGACCACGACGTCAGACTTCCAGCCCGGACGCTTGGGCGATGCGCAACTGCTCAACGCCGGGGCGATGTGATTGATCCTCTCGCGGCTCGTCGTGCCAGATCCACCACGCGTACGGCTCGTCCTGCGGAGAGCCCTCGGGTGAGTCCTCCCACTTCTCCTGGCGACCGAGCGCGGTGATGTCGAGATAGTTCCAGGTGCTGCCCATCTGTTCGTCACCACGATTGTTGACGAAGTAGGTGCGGAAGACGCGGTCACCATCGCGGATGAACGCGTTGGTGCCGTGCCACTCGTCGACGCCGTGGTCCCTGTCGAAGTCGTCGAGCATGGTGACCCACGGGATGTGCTCCCAGCCCATCCGCGCCTTGACGCCCGCGATGTTGGTCTGCGGCGCGCGCGACGCGAACACGAGCGTGGTATCGCGCGCGTTGAGGTGCGCGACGTGCGCGACCTGGTCGGCCACCATCGAACACCCCACGCACGCGTGGTCGGGCCACCCGTGCACGCCGGGCTCGAGAAACGCGCGATACACGATCAGCTGCGTGCGACCTTCGAACAGGTCGAGCAAGGTTGCAGCGCCGTTCGCCGTGTCGAAGGAGTAGTCCTGCTCGACCGCGAGCCACGGCATGCGCCGGCGCTCAGCCGCCAGCGCGTCGCGCGCCCGCATCACTTCCTTCTCCTTCACGAGCAAGGCGGTGCGTGCCCCGTTCCACTCGTCGGCGGACACGATCGGGGGCTTCTTGAGCAGAGTCGGCTTCATGACTTCTGCTCCCCCCGGCGGGCGAGGTCTTCGTCGCTGCCGCGCGGGTTGCCGCGGCCGGTCTCGACGTAGTCGCGCAGGCTGGCGAGGTAGTGGTCCCAGCCCTGCGTGCACATCTCGATGCAGTCCAACTCGTTGGTGAGACCGTGATGGCGGAACTCGAGCTCCGACACCTCCCTGTGAGAGGTGCCGCCCTCGACCGCGGTGATGGTGAACGTCGGGCGCGTTCCCACCCAGTCGGGCTCGAAGCTGCACTCGGTGACCGTCCACTGCACCGATGTCGGCCGCGTCGCTTCGTCGACGCGGACCAGCAGCGGGTCGGGCGCGCTCATGAAGAACCTCAGCTCGCCGCCGGTGTCACCTGATCCCACGGCTGGCGTCCACCAGGCGGTGAGGCCCGCCGCCGTGGTGAGCGCGTCGAACAGCACTTCCGGTGCGGCTTGCACCCGGAGCGTCTTCTGGTAGTCGGTGATGGGGGCAGTCGTCATGGGACGGTCCTTTCAGTTGGTGGAACCGAGGACCCGCGGGAGGTCCTGGTCGAGCTTCTGCTTCCAGCCGTCGTCGAACCCGCCGCGGTCGGGGGCAGGGTCGCCCCAGCCGTCGTGACGTACGCGCAGGCGCGTGCCGCCGGCCTCGGGAGCGAGCTCGAACGTCACCTCGGTGTCGCCGAATCCGCCCGACCAGCGACAGCGCAACAACCGGGGCTCGTCGATCTCGAGCACCTCGCCCTGGACGGTGCCGATGTGCGCGTCGCCGGTCTCGAACACGAACTCCTTGCCTACCTCCGGCGCGAAGTCGGTCGGCATGAGCCAGGCCGCCAGCTCGGTCGGGTCGACGAGTGCCCGCCACACCCGCTCGGGGGAGTGCGGGTAGACGGCTTCGTGTTCGATGGCGAGGGGGTGGCTCACGGATTCTCCTCCAGGTGGCGGCCGAGACGATCGAGACGGTCGTCCCAGAACCGGTCGAGCGTGTGCATCCACTTCCGCACCTCGTCGAGGCGTTCGGGGTGGAGGTGGTAGCGGCGCTCGCGACCGTGGCGCTGCTCGCTCACCAGTCCGACGCCGCGCAGCACCGCGAGATGCTGGGAGACCGCGGGCCGGCTCACGGGCACGACTGCCGCGAGTTCGTTGACGGCCTTGTCGCCGCCGGCGAGCTCGTTGACGAGCGTGCGCCGCACCGGGTGGGCGATGGCGCCGAAAGCGTCGGTGACGGGGGGAGCGCCGGCCGGGGACATGGCAACACTATACGTAAGGAGAATCTAACGTGTCAAGTGGAAACTCTGGAACCTCACTCGGCGCGGGCCACGATCAGCACCGAGCCGAGGATCCCTGCCGCGGTGGCGACGAGGTTGTTGCCGATGCGCTCACCGAACCCGGGGCCGAAGAGAGCGCCCGGAGTCAGCGCGCCCGGCGCGGGCGGACCGCCGGCCGCGACCGCCGCCGTCCGGTCCTCGTCCACCTCGATGCGGAAGCCCGCCGCCCGCAACAGCTCCGCGTACCGCTCGCGCGTTTCGACGAACGACGACGCCTCGTCGTCTGCCCACGGCATCGGATACGCGAGTTCGCCGTCGCCCATGCGCATCTGCTCGTAGATCGCGAACCGACCGTTGGTTTCCAGCACGCGCCGCACTTCGGCGAACACGCGGTCCTTGGCGGCGATGTTCATCCCGACGTGGTTCAACATCGCCCGGCTGAACGCGCCGTCTTCGTAGGGCAACGCGGTGGCGGATCCGACGTCGAACGTGACCAGGTCGGTGAGCCCGACGCGTTCGGTGAGCTTGCGGGCGAGGTCGACGAAGTCGGGGCTCAGATCGATCCCGGTGACGCGACAGCCGTGGCGGGCGGCGGCGAGACGCGCCGGCCCGCCGACTCCCGAACCAACGTCGAGCAACGACATCTCGGCGGTCAGGTCGAGGGTGTCGAGCAGGTGCTCGGTGGCCGGGACGAACCCGGCGTGCAGCTGGTCCAACCCCGCGAGGTCCTCCACCCGGAGCGTGTCGACGTCGACGCCGACTCCACGCAGCGCGTCGAGCACCACCCCTTCCAGGTCGTCGCCGCGGTAGTACTCGCGAACCACCCGTTCCGAATCCATGTCGCCTCCTCTGACGCGTACGAATGCATCATGCCCGCCGCGGACGGGCCGCGAGGGAAGCGGTCAGGTGTCGACCAGCTGGAAGCGGATTCCGAAGGTGTCGGCGGGGTCGAGCCACCGCGAGCCGGGTTCCTCGCGCGCGACGGCGATGCCCGCGGCGGCGAGCCCGGCGGGCGCGGTGGCGAGGTCGACGGCGAGCGTGACCGAGTGCAGGATGCCGCGCCCGCCCGCGACGATCTCGTGCCACGGGCTCGAGGTGTTGCGCGGCGCGACGACTCGCAGCGTGAGGTCGCCGATGTCGAAGTCGGCGATCGCCTCGGGACCTTTGGCCGTCACGGGGCGGGGCTGCGCACCGAACACCTGCTCCAGCAGCGCAGCCACTGGCTCCAGGTCGACGACGACCGCGGTCACGTGCGCGACGCCCGACACCTGCACCAAACCGTCGCCGCCTCCGGTGGGGGAGAGGCCGTTGCGCGGATCGCCGGGCAGGAGGTCGTCGGTGAGCTCCAGCATGAGTCCGAACGTGTCGCGCGGGTGCATGAAGAAATGCCGGCCCTCGATGTGCACGCCGGTGATACCGATACCGGCCTGCTGGAGATGGTTCTGCGCGACCCACATGTCCGGCACTTCCCACGCCAGCGACTGCACGCCGGGACCGTTCTTGGCCAGCCAGCGGCCGACGAGCCCGTCGGGGTTCGCCGCTCCGAGCGCGAGGAACGGGACGTCGCCCATCCACACGATCGCCATGTCGCTACCGTCGAGATCGTCGCGGATCCCTTCGAGCATCACCCCGGCACCGAACACCCGCTGCCACTGCTCGGCCGCGCCCGCGGCGTCGTGCACCGCGAGCGCGATGCGATGGCAGTTCCCGGGATCGCTGAAGCCGCCGGGTCGTGACGTCACGGCAGTGCGGCCCGCACCGCGTCGACGACGTCGAGGTCGTCGAGGGCGGCGTTGGCCCGGGCCAGTAGCGCGTTGCCGAGGCCCACGCCGTCGCCGCTCGCGTACGACGGCATGAACGCGAGGAAGGTCGCCACCACGGTGTACGACGCCTGCAACCGGTGCGCGGCCCACGCGTCGTCGAACGCGATGTCCACGCCGCCCGCGGCGCGCAACGCGTCGAGGTAGCGCTGCAAAAGCTCGCGCTGGTGACGCCGACGCTCGTCGATGTCGACCGACATCGTGAGGAAGTAGCTGACGTCGCGCAGGTGCGTGCTCACCCGCGACAGTCCCCAGTCGAGGAAGCCGACCCGGCCGTCGTCGAGGTACACGTTGCCGATGTGGGTGTCGCCGTGCACGAGGGTCGCCGGACCCGAGTGCCAGATCTCGTCGAACCACGCGTGATGTTCGACGTAGAGCTCGCCGATTGCTGCGTAGTCAGTCGACAGCCGCTCGGCGTGCGCGTCGAGCACCATGCGCATGAGACCCGCCGTGGCCTCGCTCATGCGCGGTCTCGGTGCCGCCAGCCACGGCGCGACCCGAGCGCGTTCGCCCGGATCTTCGAAGCGGGCGTGGAACCGCGCGAGTTGCTCGAGCGCGCCGCCGGCCGCGTCGGCCGACACGCCCCACTCGCCGTTCGACGCGAACTCGCAGCCCCGTGCCGCGAGGTCCTCGAGCAGGAGGACGAAGCAGTCGGCGTCGCTCGCCCCGTACCAGCAACGGGGCACCAGGAGGTCGACGGTCGGGGCCACGTCGGCGTAGAACTGCACTTCGCGTTCGCCCATGCCGGTCGCGCCGATCATCTGCCGGTGCGCGGGATCGAGCGGCGCGAGCTTCACGAACAACGTCGCCGGGCCCGCCTCGGCGGTCGCGTACGTGAGTCGAACGCGGGCGCGCTGGTTGGTGGCGAAGGCATGGTCGAGGAGCTCGACCTCGGTGACTTCGGTGCCGACCGTCTCCGACATCCAGCTCGGGGTCAGGTCGGCGGCATCGACGGGGAGCGTAGGCATGGTTCAGGAGCTCCCGTGGAGTGGCCGCTCGCGGACGACGAGCAACTCGTTGCCCGCCTGCAGCACGGTGTCGTTGGATGGGTTCACTCTGCATCGGCCGTCGACGAACACGCCGACCAGCAGCGAGTCGTGCAGATCCTTCATGACCTCGAGCGCGTGTCGGGTGCTCTGACCTTCGAGCTCCACCGGGAGGGCCACGCGGTAGAGCTCCTGGCCTTCGGGGTGGGTGAGAAGATCGGCGATCACCGCGGTGAGCCCATGCGTGCGCGCCGATGCCGCCAGCAGCGAACCGGTGAGCTCCGCGCTCACCACGAGCTCGTCGGCGTGGGTGCGCTCGAAGTGCGGACGGTTCTCCGACTTCACCACCTCGACGCACGAGTACGCCGCCGGGTTGATCGACTCGACGGCCAGGGTGGTGAGCAGCGAGCGCGCGTCGACGTCGTCGGGCTCGTTGCTCAGGTTCGACTCATCAGCCAGGACGATGACGGTCGAGACGCGGTCCAAGCCGGCCCGGGCGAGATCCTCCGCACTGCTCGGGTTGCCCCGGATGAAGGTGATGCCCTTGGCGTCGAGCGGCGTCGCCTCGCGCTCGGCCAGGATCACGATCTCGCGTTCGTCCTCGACTTCGCGCGCCCGCAGCTCGCGCACGATCTCGACGCCCTTGCGGTTCCAGCCGCAGATCAGCACGTGGCCGGACCCCTTGAACGTTCCCATGCCTGCTCCTTGCCTGATGACGGTGGCGACGAACCGCGACGCGATGGTGGCGGTGGCGAACGCGACGAGGCTCACCCCGGCGACGCGAACAGTCCAGTAGGAGATGAACCCGAACGGGCTGCGGAGCTTGTACGGCGTGCTGTTCTCGAACAACGTGCGGAAGAGCCAACCGTAGGCGTCGCCGATGGAATGCACGTCGTCGCTGCGTGCGTGCTCCACCGTCCAGAAGAAGATCGGCGCAAACAGCAGCACCACGAAGCAGAACACGGTCGCGAGGAGCAGTCGCCGGTTCACGCGGTCGAGCATCGGATCGGGAGCGTACCCGAGCCACACGCGCGCGGCGACGGGCCCACCGATGGCGCAGATCAGCGACCGCGGGATCGCGCTCGTGCCGCGTACTCGTCGGCCAGACTGCGAGGCGCGCACGCCAGCCAGCCGTCGACGATCGCGGCTCGTAACGTGCGTTTGCCGACGACCTTCAGCTGGATGAGCACCGCCGCGTACCCGTCGAAGTGCGGAATCGTGAAGAACCCGCGCGTACCTTCGGCGAGCACGGCCTCCTTCTCGTGCAGGTCGGCGAGCGTGACCGCGAGGATCGGCCCGCCGGGCGGAACTGCGTCACCGAACCGTTTGATGTCGGCCTTGCTGAAGGGGCGCTCCCACGCGAACGCCTTGCCGCCCACCGACCAGGTGCGGTGGCCGTAGCGTTCGCCTTCGGTGACCTCGGGCAGCGCGGCGGCGATCAGTGCTGCGTCGTCGAGCGTGGCCACGAGTCCACCGTAGCGACCCGGTTGGAGCTCAATCGCGGGCGGCGGTGAACGCGGCGCTCTGCCGGGCCGCCGGCGGTGTGGCGCGCCCGACGGTGACCCGGCGCATGAGTCGCTCCTGCGGCCAATACGTGCCTTCGCCCATGTGGACGGTCGATCGCTCGTCCCAGATTGCTACGTCACCCACCTCCCACCGATACCGGCACACGAAGCGAGGCGCGCGCGTGTGCTCGAACAGAAACGCGAGCAGGGCATCACTTTCGGCCGCGTGCAGTCCGACGATCGAACGCGTGTATCCCTCGTTGACGAACAGCGCACGGCGACCGGTTTCCGGATGCACGGTGACGACGGGGTGCGTCGCGCCGGGGAAGCGCTCGAGGATCGGGCGGCCGGCGTCTTCACCGAACCGTTGGATGACGATGTCGTTGAACACCGCTCCTTGGTCATGGACCGCGTCGAGGTTGAGGAGGAAGGACTGCAGCGCCGGCGACAGCGCGTCGAACGCGTCGCAGGTGTTCGCCCACATCGTGTCGCCGCCGTGCGTGGGTACGACGTCGGCGCGCAGGACGGCGAGATCGGGAACGTGGGTGTCGAACGTGTAGTCGGTGTGAAAGTGCGAATCGACACCGGGCTTGTAGTCGTCGGTGCTGACGCTCCCCATGAGGGAGTCGTCGCCGAGGAATGTGCCCACCGGATGGGCATGTGGTTCGCCGAACGCGTGCGCCAGCGCGATTTGTGCGTCGTCGTCGAGATGTTGGTGGGGGAGGAAGATGACGTGATGTTCGAGCACTGCTCGACGCAGTGCCGACACCTGATCCGGCGAAGGGCCGTTCCCGAGCTCGATGCCGTCGACGCGCGCCCCGAGTGAACTGGCGAGCGGCGTCACGCGGATGGTCGTGTCGTCCATGGGTGCAACGGTATCTCGGTTTCCACCTGACAGACTCGGGCTCGTGCACTTCGAGAGCGAGCACGACTTCGCCGCGTCCAGCGAGCGGGTGGCCGTGTTGATGAGCGATCCGGCGTTCCAGGAGCAGCTCGACCTCCCGGACCTGAGCCGCCCCGAGGTCGTCGCCCACGTGGTCGACGGCACGACGCGTCGGCTCCGGCTGCGCTACGAGTACGTCGGCGAGCTCGATCCGATCGCCCGCCGGGTCGTCGGCGGGCGCAAGCTCACCTGGATCCAGGAGCTGCAGCTCGACGTCGCGACCGGCATAGGTACGTTGTCGTTCGCGGCCGACGAAGAAGCGGATCGCGTCAACGGTACGGCCGACGTCGCACTCACGCCGACGGGTCCCGCCACCTCCCGTCGTCGCATCGTTGGCGAGTTCCGAATCCGCATCCCTGTCGTCGGCGGCACCGCCGAACGCAAGATCGTGCCTGGGCTCGTCCGCCGTCTTGCCGTGGAGGCCGACGCGCTCGCGGCGCGCCTGGCCGCCGACGACTGAAACGCCGAACTGACGAAATGACGATCGAACCGCCGGTGGTTCCTTTCCCACCCACGATCCCGAACGCGCTGCACCATGCCGCGACGCACTGGGGCGGGCGCGACTTCATCGTCACCCCCGATCGGCGCATGACGTACGCGCAGGCCGACGACGCCTCGCGCCGCCTCGCGGAGCAGTTGCTCGGCGCGGGCCTGGGCAAGGGCACGCGCGTCGGCGTGCTGTTCCCGTACGGCCTCGAGTGGGTCGTCACCTGGCTGGCCGCGACCCGCATCGGTGCGCTAGCGATGCCCCTGGCCACCACCTACCGTCCGGCCGAGATCCGCACGGTGCTGCGCATCGGCGACATCGACACGCTGATCACTGCGCGTACCGTGCTCGGTCACGACATGCAGGACATGCTCGAAGCCAGCGTGCCCGGGCTCGCCGACGCCGACGGACCGCGGTTGTTCCTGACCGACGCGCCGTTCCTGCGCGCCGTGTGGCTGACCGACGGCTCCGACCGCCCGTGGGCGACGCCGGTCGACTTCCGCGCTGCACCACCACCGGGTGTCACCGACGCATTGCTCCGCGCCGTAGAGGCGGAGGTGGTGCCGGCCGACCTCGCGCAGGTCACGTACACCTCGGGATCAACCGCGGATCCCAAGGGCGTCGTGCACACCCACGGCACCGTCGTGCGCGCCACCGCCGCGCTCGCCGCGTTGCAGGGCGCGGGCGAAGAACCGCCGAAGTTCTTCTGCGCGTTCCCGTTCTTCTGGATCGGCGGCACGCTGGTGCTCGGTGCCGCGTTGCAGTCGGGCGCGAGCGTGCTCGTCACCGAGCGCTTCGAGCCGGGCGTCGTGCTCGATCTCATCGAGGCGGAGCAGGCCACGCACGTGTTGGGATGGCCCACCCTCCTCCAAGCATTGCGTGACCACTCGTCGTTCCCCGGCCGCACTCTGCCGTCGATTCCCGGGCTGACGGTGGGTCCTGCCGACGTCGCGCTGGTCGAGAGCCCGGTCCCCGGCATCCCCGCGCACCGCGGTATGAGCGAGACGGTCGGCAACATCGCGTCGGTGGCGCACCGCGTCGTCGACCCCGACACCGGCGCCGCGGTGTCCGACGGCGAGGAGGGCGAGTTGTTGATCCGCGGCTACGGCCTGATGCACGGGTACTACAAGCAGGAACGGGCCGACGTGTTCGACGCCGATGGTTGGTTCCACACCGGTGATCGCGTGTTCCTCCACGGCGGGCGCCCGTACTTCGTCGGACGCGCCACCGAGATGGTGAAGTCGCGCGGGGCAAACGTTGCGCCCCGCGAGGTGGAGCTGTTCCTCGAGGAACATTTCGAGGAGGTGCTGTATGCGTTCGTGCTCGGCATGCCCCACGTCGAGCGCGGCGAGGAGGTCACCGCGGTGCTGGTCGCGGCCCAGGGCCGCGCCATCGATCCCGACGACATGATGACTCGGGCGCGGGAGCAGATCTCCGGCTACAAGGTCCCGACGCGCGTCGAGGTCTGGGACGAAGCCGACGTGCCGTGGCTCGGATCGGGCAAGCCTGACAGACTCGCCATCCGCCGCCGCCTCGAAGGCGAGGAGTGACCGTGAAGATCCGGTTCGTCACCGAGTTCATCTCGCTCGACGGTGCGACGCTCAACCCGTACCGCGCCGCGACGGGCTGAGCGATGGCGAAGCTGCGCGCGCACGCGATCGCGATCGTCTTGCTCGCGGCCGGCACCGCAGTCGTCGTGGTCGCGGCCATGGGCGCGGCGTCACCCTCGGCGACCACCCCCGCAAGCTATGCCGATGCGCTCGTGGCGCGCTTCACCAAGGAGTACGGCGACCGCGCGCTGGCGTCCACGATCGTCGCCGGGCTCAACGCCGACGTGCTGGCCAAGCTCGAGCAGCGGGTTCCGCTCGCGCAGGTCGCGACCTCGCCGTTCCTCGCGTACCGCCCCCCGCGCGTCCCCGCTGGCCGCGTCGACAGCGTTGTGGTGTTCGCGTTCGGCAACCGCGTCGCCGCCGACGGTTCGTTGCAACCGGGACCGACGAACGAGGCGCTGGCGAAGGTCACGCAGGGATTCGTCGCTCATCACCACGTGCCGGTGTACGCGCAAACCGAGATCGCGCAGTTGTTGCAGGCCCGCGGCGTGAAGCAGGTGACGTCGATCGATCCGGTCGTCGGCACCGACGGCAAGGTCACGTACCTCAGCACCGCGGGGGTTGCCCAGCAGGTCGTCAGCAAGGCGAAGACCGCAGGGGTTTCGCTCGGCACTGTCGGCGTGATCGGGTTTGCCGACCACTCGGTGCGCTGCGTACTCACCGCTCGCGCCGCGGGCATGACGTCGGCGGCGGTTCCGAAGCGCGTCGCGCTGCCGAGTACCTACGACGCGCAGTCGGGCCAGTCGTGGAC
>Ga0075026_100000341_pt1 | contig 18380 bp, 20 predicted proteins | sample Str012_2_FD_71392 | JGI IMG/M metagenome (GOLD analysis project Ga0075026, IMG submission 71392) | Freshwater sediment microbial communities in response to fracking from Pennsylvania, USA - Straight Creek_MetaG_SC_2012 | ecosystem: Environmental > Aquatic > Freshwater > Creek > Sediment... | reverse complement strand
ATCAAATGCCCCAGTATCCAACCACCGTTTTCGCAATGAGAATACATGCCACGCCTGCAGTAATCACATTTTCCACAGGAAGTGATGCAGGAAATAATGACGTGATCTCCTTTTTTAAAATTGGTTACCGCGCTGCCGGTTTCTTCAACAATGCCCACACCTTCGTGGCCAAGTATTCTGCCATCGGTTACTTCTGGTACATCGCCTTTGAGAATGTGCAGGTCGGTACCGCAGATGGTGGTTTTAGTAATTTTTACGATGGCATCAGAAGGCTGAAGAATGACTGGCTTCGGTTTTTCTTCCCAGGTTTTTTTACCCGGACCGTGGTATACAAGTGCTTTCATGACTTTTATTTTACTATTGTTATCAGGTTTTTTCAAATCGCCCGGTTATTTCTTCAATTATGATGCGGTAAATAACAGGGCGTATATTTAAAGGGTGGAACGGATAATACTTTTCAATAAAAATTTCCGGCGTAACGGCCGTCTCGCTTATTTTCAGCCGCACATTGTGGCCAACAAATAATTTTATGGCTTCATAGCGGTCGTGCTCTTCCTTTATCTCATGGTACTTTCCCCAGGCAATGGCGCTTTTCCAATTGGTCAGGTTTTTTATTTCGTCTACTTCAAAACATACATTTGGGTTTTTGCGCATAATGTGTATTTTCATTCCTTCCACAGAATGGGCATAAATATGCTGTCCATCGTATACATATTGTACGGGTACCACATAAACCCTTTTTCCATCCTGGCAACCGATTCTGCCTATTACGTTGGAGCAAAGTACCTGTTTTGCAGACTCAAATGACAATGTGCCAATCATATGCTCAAAATTTCAGTACCAGACAAGCAAAAGGAAATTCCGATTTAATGCAGGTGAATGCATTGGTTAAATGTGCTCGTATTGTTCTATTAAAACAATGCTGTTGTATTGTTTAAGCAGGTACTCATCCACAAATTCAACATCGCCGCCGTTTGCCAGTACTTTTTCAATCAGGTCGTCTACGGCATCTTTAATGTAAAATGCATTTTTCAATAATTTGTCCTGGCGGCCGATGGTATTGGAAAAACTGCCTTCAACGGCGGGATAGATAAAGTTTTTTTCAACAATCAGCAATTTGCCCCGTTTGTGGGAAGCTGTTTCCCAGACTTCATTAAAGCCAATAGAAATTTTATGCAGGTTGATGGCTTGCGCTACCTGGTTCAGCAAGTCTGCCTGTATTACTTTCTTCCAGTCGGCTACAAAAGGCGCCATTATTTCATAGAGTTCTTCTTCTGTTTTGTGTTCAAAATTTCCGTGGATGTATTCAATGACATGTTTTGCATTGCTGGTTATTTTTTTAAAATGTCCGATCGTTTTTTCGGCGCCCATTACAAAAAGCGGCAATTGGTATGCCTGCAGCAACAAACTAAGGCCGTTGTCGGTGTGTTTCAAAAATTTGTCAAGGAGCTGTTCTTTAATTTTATTGTTGTCGCTTGTGTTGGCCACTTTTTCAGGCAGATCCCTTTTATAAGCGGCAATGTTTTCAGCGGCATTTGAGATCACTTCCACAAAATGACTTCCGTTGCCAAGGTATATTTTAGTGGATTTGCTGCTTAGTTCAACCAGCAGGTATTTGTGTATTTGTTTTTTACTGTATACCAGGTCGCGGATTTCAAAAGAACTGTCAATGATGATTTTTTCCTCAATGGGAATATCGAGGTAATATACTTTTTCGATTAGCGGGGACACAAAAATAGCAATCGTTTTTTTGTGGGTATTGTAATTAAGTTCGCGGATTACCAGTTGTAGTTTTTTTAGCAGGGGCAGCGCTTTTTCCGGGGCATATTCTGCCAGTAAGTCTGTTTTTACCTTGTCCGCTGCCAATTTGAGTTTATAGTCCAGTTCAGTCTTCAGGCTCATTTTGGGTTCAAACGGCATAATGATAGAAATGCACGGAAGATGGTTTTGAGACCGGAGCACCGCTGAAAATTCTTTTGTTAATTCCTGCACCATAATGATAGGATTTTATATGGCAAAACTATTTGATTAAACAGCCCACACCTATGATGGCTGTCACAGCAGTTTCTGACCTGACTCATACAATTTATACCGGCAGCCGGTTTGGAGCGCTTATACGCCCGATAAAGCATTGTCTTCTGTTCTTTCCCTGAAAGTATGCTGCGGGTGATGCTCTGTCTTTACCTGGGTGTGGTAAATAATGTTTGCATTGATGGAATTGCTAATCAGGCAATAATGCTGTGTTTTCAGCACCAGCTCATTGGCAGTTTCGCGCATGGATTCATCAGCAATATAAATAGATGGGTATACATTGATCTGTGTAAACTTATACCGGCCTTCTACCAGTTCCACTTCGCCAATAACATTGCATTCCAGGTGCGTAAAGCTGAACTTGTTTTTTTTCGCAAATGCCAGAAAAGTGCTCATGTAGCAACTGGAAACGGCACCCAGGAAAAGGTGCTCCGGGCTCCAGTCTTTTCCCGAACCGCCAAACTGTGTTGGCGTGCTTACATATACGGGGCCGTTTACACTGTGGGCAAGTACAATTCCCCTGTCTTCAGATAGCCAGTTGAGCTTTGCCTCAAACAGGAATTTTTTATCTGTCTTGTTTGCCATAGTAAGTGTTTTAAGACATAAAATTATACAGTATGGTACAAAATGGGAATGACGTGCATCAGTTGCTGCAATGATTGGGCGACAATACGAGAATGCGGGCGCAGAGAGATTTTGTTGTAAATGTATTGGTGGGTTTCAGGGTGCCGGATCTTCTTTTAGATGAAAGGAAAGCAGTAAAATACCAAGTCCGGCCGCCAGGTAAACAAATTGCAGCCAGAATAAAACGCCGGTTAACATTACCTGTACAATAATCCAGGCGCTGATAAACAGGCCGGCGGCAATGGTATAATTGAAGGCGGCTTTTCGGCGGAGCGCAACTGCAATACTGGCAATCGCATTGCTGCCCCCCACTATGAATAGCAACACAATTCCCGGAACGGTAAAGTCTTTGAAAGGCGCATGTTGTAATAGCGTGAGAGAAAGCTGTAGACTGCTGCCACCCGGATCTTTTATCATCATAAACCCGCACACAATGGCAGTAAAGGCAATGCAGCCGGTGATGAGCCATAAAATTGTTTTCATTTGTAATGTATCATTTGCCGAAAGTAGTTTAACAGCCTGTTTAACGCTAATGAGTACAATTAGCTGCAGCAGTGAGTTTGGTCATATTGACTGTAAATGCCGATGCATACTTTTGTACCCACTAAAATCCCCGGATATGCTGGGTCAATTAAACGATGCGCAAATGCGGAATGTACTTTCCAGCCAGGTATTGGGAAGGCTGGCTTGCACAGATGGCTTACAGCCCTATATTGTACCGGTTACCTATACGTATGATGGTGAGTGTATTTACGGGCAAACCAAAGAAGGTGAAAAATTAAAAATACTGCGCAAAAACCCAAAGGTATGTTTTGAAGCGGATATGATGACGGATATGGCCAACTGGCAATCTGTACTTGTTTTCGGTATGTTTGAAGAATTAGCAGGAGAAGAAGCCGGTAAAGCCCGTGAAATACTTTTTGGCCGTGTGCTGTCGTTGCTTACCAGCAGCACTGTGCACGGGCATGAACACGGAGAGAGCGGGCAGGCCGATGACAGCAACCGCGTAAAGCCTGTTATGTACCGGATAAAAATTAAAAGCATGACGGGCCGGTACGAGAAAGGGTAACCAATTAACAGGCCTGTTTATCAATCAATTTATTAATCTGTCTATTATGGCACCCGCAATGTTTTGCCAGAGTTGTACCATGCCCATTGACACCGCTGAGTACAAGGGCACTGAAAAAGATGGTTCAAAAAGTAACGATTATTGCAAGTATTGTTACCGGGCGGGACAGTTTACAAACCCCGGTCTTACGGTTGAGGAAATGAAAACAAATATTAGGTTCCGGTTGCAGCAAATGAAACTTCCGGAGAGTGTTTTACAGAAATCGCTTGACCTGCTTCCGCATTTAAAACGCTGGCGGCTGGCACCGCATCCATAACAAGTATCAGCTTTTGGTATGACCAGCGTCATTTGGTGCCTCGCAACTCACAATTAGTTTTACATCGGTTTTTCAGTCGGTTCGTTACACGTTAGTTAGTGATCTATTACAGAGCCGGATTTCTATCCGGCTCTTCTTTTTTGCACAACTTACTGCTCGCCTTAGTTTTTCAGCTTACCAAAAATAAATACCATGCACAACAAGCTGATGACGGTGGTACTTATTGCCTTTTTACTGGCAGGATGTTCCCCGTTCCGCATCACACATTCCTGGATAAAAGAAAACCTTACAGGTGCCCGTTATGATAAAATAATGGTGGTAGGTCTTATGCTCAACAATGAGCGGGGGCTTCGCGAGAAAATGGAAAACCATCTTGCCGGCGACCTTACAGAAAAAGGCTATACCGCCATAACGTCCTGGAAAGAATATGGCCCGCAGTCTTTTCAGAATATGACCGGGCAGGAAGCTGTTGCCAGGCTCCGCAACAGCGGGGTGGATGCTGTTGTAACCATCGTTTTACTGGATAAAAAGCGGGAGCGGCATTATGTACCCGGCAGGGTGATGTATTCGCCCTATAGCGTTTATCAAAACCATTTCTGGGGCTATTACTCCGTTATTTTTGATCGGGTTTACAGCAGTGGCTATTACCAGGCAGAGACCAGCTATTTCTGGGAAAGTAATTTTTATGATCTGAAAACCGGTGAACTGCTGTATACTGTGCAAACAAAATCTTTTGAACCTGCTTCGGTAGAAAATGATGCGCACGCCTACGGTAAAAGAATTGTTGGTGATATGGTAAAGAAAGGAATTCTTAAATAGCCTCTTAATACATGCACACAGCGTCTTAGCGAAATCTCCAGGTTTTTTTTAGGAAACCCGGCTCATAAAAGCCATGCCTGAACGAAGTTGCTTTTACAGCCATCACAAAAACCAGGCAGTAACAATTAATACTGTATGTCAAATAAAAAAGGGAACAGCACAGATGGATGCTGTTCCCGGGGCAGGACTTACAATTTATACTGTTTTTTTGCGGGCACAGGTGCTTACGCCCAATAAACTGTACAATGGACAGTTGCCAACCACGCTTGTTAGAATAAAAACACAGCCAAGTGTAAGCACTATAATACCAAAGGTGCCGGTAACAATTTGCTGAAACCACAGTATGGCAAAAAGCAAGGACAGTATCAAGCGAGCCAATCTGTCGGTAGTACCCATATTCTGTTTCATAACTAATTTTTTTTGGAGCGATAAAATAATTAACGGTGTAAAGAAACAAAATTGCCATGCGGGCAACGATGACATGTGTCAGGCGGCAACATGACAATAAATACCACGTCGTTTTACCTGTTGTGGGCAATAAACAGAGGCGATTTCAGTTCTTTCATCATCACATCGGCCATGCTTTGCCTGAACCATCTTGAAACTGTACCTCTTCTGTATGCGCCCAGCACTATCAGTATGTTTTCTTTTTCCTTTTTTAAATGAGTAACGATTTCTTTTTCTGCATGCCCTTTAAGTACTGTAAATTCTGCTTTCGGCGAATGACGTTTCATGAATTCTTTCATGAGCCGGTTGTCGGGCACATGCAAATCTCCGTAAAGGCCTTTTGCACATATCACTTCGGTTGGATGTTCTTTTAATAAAGGAAACATGTAGCTGAACATTTTGATGGCGTGTACAGAAGAAGGTTCTCCATCGTAAAGCATGATTATCTTTTCTGGTGGAAAGTATTTTTTGGGCACCAGTAAAACCGGGCATTGTACTTCGGCCAGTATATCGCGTATAAAACGTGTGGGGGCTTTTTCTTCATAGTGGGTCAGCGTTTCTTTGCTGTCGATGATCAGCAGGTCGGCATAAATGCTTTCGTGCAGCAATTCGCGGAACGCAATATTCCGGTCGTGGTGTACGCTGTAAGCAATGCCCGCTTTTTCACAGGCATTCTCAAAATCAAGTACGGCCCGGTGACGGGTAAGTTTGTCCTTTTCGTTGTACTGCCGCATTTCCCGCTCCGATACGCCTTCTTTTATAACCAGGTCATAGATCTTATAACTGGTATACGTAAAGTCGTCCAGGAAGACACCTACAAGGTGGGCACCGGTTTGCTTTGCAATCTCTATTGCATAATTTTTTGTGTTTTCCGAAAATTTAAGACCGTCCAGTGCTGCAATTATCTTTTTCATGGTTTTACTATTGAGCGACAGTACAAAGGCGTTGTGGCTTACCGGTGTGTAATAAATACAGGCAGCTTGTGTTCTTTTATAATATCGTTGATAAAGCTTTTTTTGAACATGCGGGATACGGAGGATCTTCCAAATGAACCGCTTACCAGGATGGCTGCTTTTTTCTGGCTGTACCAGGAAGCAAAGAACTTACGTGGCTCTATGTTTAATTTTGAAATGCTGAGGTCTGTAAAATGACGGGCTGCCAGCTCTTCAATATTGCTGTTTTCGGGGATGGCGGTTCCGGTATTTTCATTGGAATAAACAAGCAGTGTTTTTTTATTTGCCAGTGCCGGAAAAAGATAGGCAAACTGTTTAATGGCATATACCGATGCATCTGTGCCATCGTATGCCAGGATATTATTTTCCGGGAAATCAAAAACTTCGGGAACGATGATCACCGGGCACTTTGCTTTGTGCAGTGTTTCCTGCATGTATTCATTGGGCTCACCGGTGCTTACGTTTTCATAAAAGGATTCGCTGCCAAGAATGAGCAAATCAGCAAATGATGTTTCTTTTTTTAATTCTGTAAGCGCAAATTCTTTAAAATCTTTGTGGATGCGGTAGTCGATATTGTTTGTGATGCACAGGTGTTCAAAATGCTGCAGGGTTTTGGCCATTGCAGTCTGGTTTACGTCTTCTACCAGTGGTATAAAAACGGCTCCGCCAATGCTGCCCGCGGAATAACTCCACAGGTTGGCATAATCAATTTGTGGTAGAAAAACGCCTGTCAGTAATATGGGTTCGGCTTCATTCATTTTTCTTGCAAACTCAAATGCAGCTTCTGAAAAATGGTCGCCGTCAAATGCCAGTAGTATCTTTTTCATACATGGTTATTTTTATAAAGGTATTTCATGTAATACCTGGCTGCCAATGACGGCTGTCAAAACAGGCAATGAATTTTATCATGCTATCTGAGCAGAAAAAATGCAAACTTACAGGGTCTGCCGGTTGCTGATCAGCTGCCAGGCAGTTCCCGTTCGTGTTGATTCATTTCTAAAAAATATAGTATTAAATGGAAGCAGCCAGAGTTATTCACATCGAAAATATTCCCGGTCTCAGCGGCAAAGAAATACCCGCACTACAGCAGCAATATGGCAAGAATATAGTTACAATAGAAAAGCAGCACAACGTTTTCAGGGTGTTGCTGGGTATTTTTTCTGAACCTATGTTTTTGCTGCTGGTGGCTGCGTCTGTTCTTTATTTTGTGCTGGGAAAAACAGATGAGGGATGGATGATGGCGGCTGCAATTTTATTTGTATCCGCCATTTCACTTTACCAGGAACTGAAGAGCGGTAATGCTTTGGCGGCGCTTAAAGAATTAACCGCCCCCAGGATTTCGGTAATGAGGGATGGTAATCTCCAGGATATTTTATCTTCAGAACTGGTGCCGGGCGATGTGATGTTGCTGGAAGAAGGAAGTAAAATTCCGGCAGATGCAAAAGTGATACAGAAAAATGATTTGTCAGTAAATGAATCTGTGTTTACCGGCGAAAGTATGGCACAGGATAAAAATGAAACAGCGGGACACAATTTGTTGTACCAGGGTACTACCGTGGTGTCGGGTAAATGTTATGCCGTGGTTACCGCCACCGGAGTCCATACTGGGTTGGCAAAACTGGGCAAGTCTGTTGGCAATACCAGTTCGCAAAAAACCCTGCTGGAACTGCAGATAAACCGCTTTATAAAAAGGTTTACACTGTTTGGTGTTGCTGCCTTCTTACTGATATGGCTTGTCAATTATATAAAGACGGGTGATCTTGTACTCAGCCTTTTGTTTGGTTTAACGCTTGCCATGGCTTCCATACCCGAAGAAATTCCGGTAGCGTTTGCATCTTTCATGGCTTTGGGTGCTTATCATATGAGCAGGTTGGGCATTATATCCAGGCAACCGCAGACCATTGAAAACCTGGGTGAAGTAAGCGTGATGTGCCTCGACAAAACGGGCACCATTACAGAAAATAGTATGCAGGTAAAAGCGTTGTATGATGTAAACAGCGATATTTTTTTTGAAAACATTGAGGATGCCCGCCCTGGTGAAAAAGATGTTTTGTTCTATGCGGTACTGGCCAGTGAGCAAAACCCTTTTGACCCGATGGAAAAAGATATACAGGCTTTGTATGAAAGACATTCCGGCGGCAATGCCCGCAGCGGTTTACAATTTGTATATGAATATGCGCTGGATGGCCGTCCACCAATGATGACACATGTGTACGAAGGGAACAATGAAAAGATAGCCGCATCAAAAGGAGCAGCTGAAAGAATTATGAAGATATGCAGACTGGATGAGGCCACGCAGATAAAAGTGAGCGGATACATTAAATCACTTACCGCAAAAGGATACCGGGTATTGGGTGTTGCCAGTGCGGCTTGCGGAATGGATAAGCTGCCCGTTGCGCAGGATGATTTTAACTGGAAGTTTGAAGGCATACTTGGGTTTTATGATCCACCCCGGAAAAATATTGCAGCACTGTTTAAAAAATTTTATGCTGCCAATATTGACGTAAAACTGATTACGGGTGATTTTTCCGAAACCGCCATCCAGATTGCGGCCCAGGCGGGCATGCCCGTGGACCGTGGTTGTATTACCGGCGAAGAAGTGATGCAGCTTGCAAAAAAAGATTTGCAATTGCTGGTAAAAGAGGTTGATATTTTTGCACGCATGTTTCCGGAAGCAAAACTTAAAGTGATTGAAGCACTGAAAGACAATGGAGAAATTGTGGCTATGACGGGCGATGGTGTAAACGATGCACCCGCATTAAAAGCGGCCCATGTAGGAATAGCCATGGGCAAACGCGGTACAGAAATGGCAAGAGAAGCCGCCAGCCTGGTGCTAACAGACGACGATCCTGCTAAAATTGCAGAAGCCATTCAGCAGGGCAGAAAGATATTCAGCAATTTTAAAAAAGCAGTTCGTTACATCATATCAATCCATATACCCATTATACTAACAGCGGCTTTGCCACTTATTTTTAACTGGAAATACCCCAATATTTTTTCTCCGGTACACATTATATTCCTGGAAGTGATTATGGGCCCCACCTGTTCTGTTTTTTTTGAACGGGAGCCCGTGGAGAAAAATACCATGCGCATGCCACCGCGGAACAAGAACGACGGTTTGTTCAACGGGTACGAATTGCCGGTTAGTATTTTCCAGGGACTGGTGATTGCAGCAGGCGTATTGCTTATGTATTACAGCTACATGAGCCGGGGTAGCAGTATAGAAACCACGCGGTCTGTTGTTTTTACAACCCTTGTATTAAGTAATATACTGCTCACTTTTGTAAACCGCTCGTTTACGGAAAATTTTGCAAAGACCATTTTCTACAAGAATAGCCTGGCAATGCCCGTTTTGCTGATTTCTGTGCTGTTTGTTGCCATCATTCACCTGGTAAACCCGGTAAGAAATATCTTTGAAATGAATGCCCTGACAAAAGAAGACTTCCTGCTTTGTTTGCTGGCTGCATTTGTTACCGTTGGTTGGTTTGAATTGTACAAGACATGGTCTTCTTCAATACGGCCTGATGACGCTCAGCGCAAAGACTGATGGCCGTTCTTTTTTTCAGCTGCAGGCGGCAATAGCTTTGTTGTACAAAAACATTCTTCAAGTACAAAACAAAAGGAGGTTGTTATGTCAACAAGAGCATTAATCAAAAACGGTGAAGTATTTCCGTCTGTGTTCGATGATTTTTTTCGCCCGTGGAATGAATGGTTTGACCATGCTGGTTTCACCGGCCAGCGGCTAAACCTGCCGGCAGTCAATATCGTGGAAAGCAAAAACGATTTTATGGTGTCTATGGCGGTACCCGGAATGAAAAAAGATGATTTTAATATTGATGTAAGCGGCAATATGCTTACCGTTAGTTGCAACAAAGAAGAAAAAAAGGAAGAAAAAGAAGCAAAGTTTACCCGCAAGGAATATAACTATACTTCATTCAGCCGCAGTTTTACAATGCCCGAAGATGTGAACCGGGAAAAAATTGATGCGCATTATGAAAACGGAATATTAAAGATAAGCCTTCCAAAACGGGAAGAAACGGGAAAGCTTGCAGCAAAAAAGCAGATTGCTGTTAAGTAATGTCAGCGCCCTTTGGTTTATAGCCCTGCCGGATCTACGGCAAGGCTATTTTTTACGCTGTAAAATCCATTTACCGTATTTGAAAAAAAGCTAACCCTGTTACACTTTTGTAACAGGGTTAGCTTGCAGGTGGTTTCGTTAAAAAATGGATAGCACAAAGCGCCTATTCGTGAATAGACATAACCGGTATATGTGCAGCAAGCACAATTTCTTTTGAATGGCTTTTGTGTACAAGGCTTGCCAGCAGATCCCGTTTTTTTGGAACAACGATAAGCAACTGAAGATTGTTTTTTTCAGAAAACGCTGTTATGGAAGTTTCAATATCGGGATGCTGTATAAAATGGAAAATTGGGTTGGTGCCTTTTAACAGTGATTTAAGGGATGCGGATGCGTTGGCTTCATTTTCGTTCAGCATGCCATGTTTTTTGGTAGTAACATGCAATACATGTACCTCGGGATGAAATTCGTTGAAAAGGAATTGAATTTCTGCAGCGTGTACAGAAAGATCTTCATTTTGCAAATCGCAGGCCAGGCCAATTCTTTTGATGCCATTGAACCGGGTTCCCAATGGTAAAACAATGAGGGGCCATTGCAGGTTGCGCATGGCCAATAGGGTATTGCTGCCAAAAAGTATGCGTGCGCCGGCACCCGGCTGGTGGCCACCCATGATCACCATCACTGGTTTTGCAAGGTCACAGAATTCTTTTAACTGGGCAACGGTATTGCCTTCCCTGATTTCAGTATAAATATTCAGCAGGTGGCTGGTTTTGTGTTCCAGGTTTTCTTTCAGTTCTCTTATGTTTTTTTCTGCATTGTCAATAAGCTGGTTAATGGTTTCTGCCTGTATCAAATCCTGGCTGATGGCCGGAAAGTTCCATACATGCAGCAGGGTAACACTTGCCTGTATGGCCCTGGCAAAATCAGCTGCATAATTGGCGGCATTCACAGATGCGGCGGAGAAATCTACGGGTACAACAATTGTCTTTTTCATATTCTGGTGATTTACAGGTTTTGTTTACCGGGTGTCAGCAATGCGCTATAAAAATGGCCCGGTTCAGTGTCTTTATCAAAATATCTGCATGGCTGCCCTGGAAAAATCTTGACAGTGTATTTCTGCCATAAGCGCCCATTACAATAAAAACATTTTTCTTTTTGAGCAAGGAAGACAGCAAAGCTGTTTTTGCATCGCCTTTCAGTGTTTCAAAACCAATGGATGAATAGTGACTGCTGATCCATTCTTTCAGGTGTTCTCTTTCTTCGGCTGAACAGAGGTTTTCTTCATCAACCTGCAGCAGGGTTACTTTTTTATCATCCAGTTTTGGAAAAAGATAGCAAAACTGTTTGATGGCAAACATGGATGACTTGCTGCCATCGTAGGTAAACACAATTTCTTCAATGCCTTCAAAGCTTTCCGGTGCAATTATTACGGGGCATTCCACATCAGAGAGTACATCTTTTACAAAAGTAGAAGGCGTGCCTTCAAATTTTTTGCGGAAGGAGGTATCGGCGTCTACTACCAGTATATCTGCATAGCGGCTTTCGCGGATGATTTCTTTGGCAGGATCTCCGCCGGCGATATGAACCGAATGTCTTGCAGACCGGCGATCGCAGGCATCATTAAAACCGGCGATATTTTTTTTCAGGATTTCGTTTTTTTTCAGGTAGTCTTTGCTGCCCTTGTCAGACTTTAAAGAAGAATGGCCGCTGTCGTATACGGCATCCTGAAATACAAGTCGTTCATCGTCTTCAAGATTGCCAAGAAAAACACCGGTTACTTTTGAACGGGTTAATGCACCGAGGTAACAGGCAAAATCAAGGGCTTGTGTATCGGGGTTGATTGCGTCCACCGCCAGTAATATCTTTTCCATGGTATCATTTTTACCAAAGCTACCAGACAATGCTTTTGATAATTATGACAGCCATGAACCGGCAGCCTGATTTTGGTCAGCCGGCAACTTACTACAGCGGGATACAGGTTTTTTAATAGAGCAGGTTTTTTAGTTTTTCCAGGTCTGCAATGATGATTTTGCCTTCTTTGATTTCTATAATTTTTTCGGCCTTAAAATCGCTGAGGGTACGGATCAGTGATTCCGTTGCGGTACCCACGTAATGCGCAATATCGTCCCTGGAAATTTCCAGAGGTTTGTTAGACTGGTCTGTATTGAATTTCTGGTGAATGTCTGCCAGCGATTTGGCTACTCTTTTTCGTAGAGAACTGTAAGCGAGGTTAAGCAGGCGGTCTTCTTTTTCCTTTACATTCTGCGTAATGATGCGGATAAAGCGGGTAGCCACATTGATATCGCCATAAATCATCTGCAAAAAATCTTCGCGGGGCACCTGTAGTATTTCTGCATCTTCCAGTACAATGGTGTTTTCTGTATAATTGGTGTTTTCAATAAGTGATGAATAGCCCATAAAATCTCCCTCGCTGTAGATATCGGTAATGTATTCTTTTCCGTACTCGTGGTTGCGGAAGCCTTTTACTTTTCCTTTTAGCAAATAAAATAAATACTTGGGACGTCTGCCTTCCAGGTAAACACTCAGCTTCTTACCTATTTTTTCAATATTGTATTTTTCAGAAAGATCTTTTATGAGGCCTGCGCCCTTTACATCTTTCAAAAATTCAGTAATACCTGATTCTGATGCCGGGTATTTTTTTTCGAGCACGGCTGCTTTTTTAAGCCGTATTTCGATGGCATTCAGCAGTTCAATGTCTTCAAAAGGTTTGGTAATATAATCATCGGCGCCCATTTCCATTCCTTTCCTGAAATCTGTTCTTTCAATTTTGGCAGTCAGGAAGATGAAGGGGGTATTGGCAGTTTCTTCGTTCTTTCTTAATAAATGCAGTACGCCGTAACCATCCAGCACGGGCATCATGATATCGCATACAATCAGGTCGGGTTTTTCTTTTAGTGCCAGTTCCACACCCAGCTTACCGTTGCCGGCACTAAAGGTTTTATACCCGGCAAGATCCAATATCTCTGTTGTGTTTTCCCGGATGTCTTTATTGTCTTCAATTACTAAAACAGATTTCATGAATGGTATTTTATGAGGTTTGATGGAAAGGGATCGTTATAATAACCGTAGTTCCTTCGTTTAAGCGGCTTTGCAATACTACTGTACCGTTTAATAAACTGGCATACCGCTGCACAATGTGCAGGCCCAGCCCGGTGCCCTGTATATTGGTGGCATTGGCGCCCCTGAAAAAGCTTGAAAACAAGTGCACCTGGTCCTCTTCACCAATACCAATGCCCTGGTCTTTTACTTCTATTACGGTTTTACGGTTGCCAACGGCCGCCCGGATGGTTATTTTATCTCCTTCGCCCGAGAATTTAATGGCATTGCTTACCAGGTTGATGATAATATTGCGCAAAAGTTTTTTATCAGATTCAATAACCGGGTCGCCTTCATAAGACTCTTCAATGTGCTGATCCTTTTTCATAAAAGGCCGCATTTCGTCGATGGTGTCTATAATGCATTCCTGCAGGTTCAGTTCGCCGATATGGCTTTCCACTTTTCCTTCATCCAGTTTACCCAGCGAGAGAAAATCTTCCAGTATATCGTTGAGGTTTTTTACCGAGCTCTTTATTTTTACAATATGCCGGTCTCTCTTGTCCTGGTCGGCCGTCTGTGTATATTTTGATAACAGGGATGCAGAAGACAAAACGGTACTCAGGGGTGTCCTGAATTCGTGCGAGGCCATGGAAACAAAACGGCTTTTGATTTCGTTCAGCTGTCTTTCCTTGCCAAAGGCTTCGTTCAGTTCTGCCTGCGATTGTTCCAGTTTTTGCAGCGCTTCTTTCAGGATAATGGTTCGCTCTTCTACTTTTGTTTCCAGGTCTGCGTTCAGTTTACGCAGTTCATTGCTGATGCGCTCCAGTTCGGCCTTCTGCTTCTTCATATTGTTTTCAATCTCCTTCCGGCGGGCGATGTCTACAATAAAGGCAATTACAAAAGTTTCTTTGTCTCTTTTATAATGGCTCAGGCTTACTTCAACCGGAATACCTGCGCCGTCTTTTCTTTTTCCGTACAGGTCGCGGTTCTGTCCCATCGACCGGTTAGACGGATGCGCATAAAAACCTTCGCGCTGCTGGTGGTGGTGCGGCTTAAACTCGTCTGGTACCAGTATTTCTATGGGTTTGCCGGCTAACTCATCAGAAGTGTAGCCAAACATTTTTTCCGCAGCCGGATTTACAAGTACAATATGGCCCTTGCCATCGGTAAGAATAATACCTTCTGTTGCATTTTCAAACAATGAAGTAAGATGGCCACTGTCGAGCCTGTTGGGCATGCTTATAAAATATTAGTTAAAGTAAATATATGAAGTAAACAGGTATTTTAAGACCATGTTTACCTGCTGCCATAGCAAGTTCCCCTGCGGTTTTAATGCGCAGGTATGTCAAATTGTTAAGTCCGGGCATTACAGGATGGGAAGCAATGGTTGAGGCCGGTTAGACTGCCTTCAATGAAATTTTATTTCAGCAATTCAGTTTCTATTTTCAGTGCCCTGGGAAAAAGGATTTCATTTTCCAGGTAAATATGCTGCATCAGGTCATTGTCCAAATCTTTTAAACGAGATAAGGCGAGGGAATGACTAACGCAGGCATTTTCGGGCAGGGCATAGCTGTTGGTTAGTATCCTTATTTTAAGAATTAATGCCGACAGCACATCTTCTTCATGTTTCATAATCACATCCAGCGGCTTGCGGAGCGTTTTTACCAGCAGTTTTGCAAACGAGTCTTTGTTTTCAAACGCATGGGCAATCTGGCAGATATAGGGGAAAATGGTTTCTTCCTCATATTTAATATGCGGCAGCATTTCTTTTGACAGCTGTTCAAAAATCCGCGACACATCCTGCATGTAAGGGTATTTTTTTTCGTGGCTGTCTGCAAAATGTTTGATGATCTCTCCTGTAGCCGGTAATGTTTTTTTGAGAAACTGGTGGTGTACATTAACAATATAGCTGGTCAGAAAATCGATATTCCAACCATTAAAATCCGTTCCCGGCGGCAGTTGCACCAGCCGGCAGGCATCTTCCAGTTCTTTTCGCAGGGTTTCAAATTCAATACCTTTTGTCATGCAAACTGTTTCCAGCGGCCACTTTCCCCCACAACAGTATTCAATGCCATATTTGCGGAAAACGTCTGCCGTATGGTGGTTTTGCCTTACAAGGCTGTTTACAAAGGAGCCTGGTTCAATTGCTATTTTGTGTAAAAACATGTGCTGCTGTTAATGGAATAAAAGAAAAAATTCACCGGCCTGTACTACCTGGCCTCAATCATGCTTTGTATTAAAAAACAGCAATTTTTGCTATACAATAAGGCTTGCTTTTTTATGAAAACATAACCTTGCAAAGCTATTCGCGGGCCCAGGTTGGCGGCATGATAATTATCAGTCCGGCACCTGATAATTATCAGGTGGACGTTTTACCCGGCTCGCGGGTTGCAGGGGCGTGTTTTTATTGTTGTTTAAAACAGTGGTTAAGTGCTTTTGCCAGCTTTGCAGATGCCCACATTAAAAATAAGAATGCCCGCAAACAACAGCAGGGCCGCCAGCAAGAGCAGGCCATTCATATATGGTACGCCCTGGTAGCTGAGATCGGCAATACCCTGTATCATTAAAAGCGTTTCATTAAAAAGAATACCCAATACAAAAAGCACAAGCCCGGCTGCCGTAAATTTTGTGATTGAAATGTATTTTACCGCCAAAACATAGCCCGCAATAAACAGGCTTATCATACCCAGTAAAACCAAGTGCAGGTAACCGATAACAATGGGCCTGAAACCAAATGCCATTTTACTGAGTGAGGGGATAACAGAACCTGCCTGTAGCAAAAGTTTGATGCTAACAGCAATGGCCGGCAAGACCAATGCCCTTTGTGCAATCAGGGGAATGTTTTTTTTGATGCGGTCAATGGATGGTTTTATTAAGCGCAGCAATAACCACCAGCCCTCTATTTGTAAAAAGACCGCCACTACTATCAGCGCATATACCCAGGCGGGTAATTGCAGCCAGAGTACAGAAAGCAGGTAGGCGGGCACACAGGCAAGGCCAAAACTACGGTACACATTTTTCAGCCGGTCGCCGGGTACACCCTGTTTCAAAAGCCACGCACAAAGCAGCCCCATGCAAGCAAAAAAGAACCAGCCATTGTATTGAAAATGAAGGTAAAAATAGATGGATGCCAGGTAAATATTGGTGTGATGGCTTTTGGTAGCCATGACAAAGGCCAGTCCAAAGACGCCTACCGAAGAAAGTGCATTCAGCAATACGGCTGTCTTAAACCAATTGTGCACAACCGTATTGCTGGCAAGTTTATTCAAATTACGCCAGTATTGCACGGCAAATAAATAAGAAACAACGATGGATAAAAAGGAGAAGCAGATCGAAAACAACCCATAACCCTGCAAGGGAAATGTGACCAGCATACCGTAGGCAGTTACAAGATTGGCATACAATAAAAACCGGTATTTTTTAAAAGCCTTTGCAACACCCTGTTCATACAGCCAGGCTACCAGCAAAACCATCAGGGCCTGTGTTATCCATCCGGCAAAGGCAAAATGAGAATGACCGTGCAATAAAAATTTCTGATCTATAAATGGAAGTGCAAAAGCAATTTTGTAGCGAAGTACAATACCCAGCAGTGCAACCAGCATTAAATTGATAAAACAAACCTGCAGCCATTTGTAAAGCGGGGAGTTCATATCCTTTTAGGGCAAAGTAAACATCAAAAAGAAATCCGTCTTATGCGTATGATCACAAATCAGCAATACACTTTACCCTTGTTAATAACCAGGGCTCCTTTGTCTTGCAGGTTTTTAATACTGCGGATAACGGTTTCTACGCGCAGGCCCGTCATGTCGGCAATTTGCTGCCGGGTTATTTTAACCTGGTGGCAGTTGTTGCAAATATTTTTTTTTACGGCTTTAAAATGGGTAAATAAGGTTGAAATGCGATGTTCGGGCCCAAAGCAAGACAATTCTTTTAAGAGCAGGAATTTGAAGCGAAGCCTTTCTGTAAACAGCCTGCTGAATGCAAAATGAATGTGCGGATGCTCTTTCAGCATGTTGAGAAATGTAATTTTATTTAATCGTATAATAACAGACTCCTTGCTGGCGATGGCGGTGGCTGCATATACACTATCGTCGAACAAATGAAATTCGCCAAAGCTTTCACCCGGCTCCACAATGTCCTGCAAAAATTCTCCGCCCTGTTCGTTAATATTTACCCAGTTGAGGGCACCGCTTACCAACTGGTAGTAGAAACGTCCTTCTGTTCCTTCGCGGAAAATGGTTTCGCTGGGTGCTACTTTCTTGTAGGTAGCGCCCCAGGCCAGCAGCAAATCAATGTCAATCATCATGGCAAAATGTTTTGGCATTAACAATATTTCAAAGCTATTACCGGCAACTGCAACCCGTAATGATACTGGTAAGCCGGCGATATGATTAAAGTCATAGGGGCCGCCACCGCTTTTTGTAACAGCCTGTAAGAAAAGAATTTGTAAACAGGGCCTGCTGCTTTCCTAAACCCTGGCACGCCCATAAATCCTGTTTTATGATTGAACGCATAAAATGGCGCTGGCCGCCTGGTTAATCTTGCACTACCAAATCATTAAAAACTAAAATTATAATTATGAAAAAGCTGGTTTTACTCGGTATCATCGCATTAACCATTGCAGCCTGCGGCAGTAATGCGGATGATAAAAAAGCCAACCATACCATTCCGGGGGCTGATAAAAAGGAAACCACGGATGCCAATCCTGCTGATGCCAACCCTTCATATGATCCCAACAGGGGGGAGGGCAAATTCTCGAACGTGCAGATACCGGCTGCGCTGGATGCTGCCAAAGCCGGGGAAGGAAATAAAATATATACGGTGAAATGCGGTGCCTGCCATAAAACCACTGATGAAAAACTGGTAGGCCCGGGCTGGAAAGGCGTAACCAGCAGGCATTCTGCAGAATGGATTATGAATTTTGCCACCAATCCGGATGTGATGATTGACAAAGATCCCAAAGCGCAGGCCATGCTGGAATTGTGCCTG
>Ga0075026_100000340_pt1 | contig 18418 bp, 19 predicted proteins | sample Str012_2_FD_71392 | JGI IMG/M metagenome (GOLD analysis project Ga0075026, IMG submission 71392) | Freshwater sediment microbial communities in response to fracking from Pennsylvania, USA - Straight Creek_MetaG_SC_2012 | ecosystem: Environmental > Aquatic > Freshwater > Creek > Sediment... | reverse complement strand
GGCGCTTTCCATGTCGAGTACGCGCGAGACGCACGGCTTCCAGGCCGAAGTGCGCCAGCTGCTGCAGCTGATGATCCATTCGCTGTACAGCCACCGGGAGATCTTCCTGCGTGAGCTGATTTCCAATGCTTCCGATGCCAATGACAAGCTGCGCTTCCTGGCGCTCGGCACGCCGGAGCTGCTGGCCGGCGAGCCCGAGCTTGCCATCTGGATCGACTACGATGCCAAGGCGGGCACGCTGAGCGTGCGCGACAACGGCGTGGGCATGACGCGCGCGGACGCGATCGCCCACCTGGGCACGATCGCCAAGTCTGGCACCGCCGAATTCTTCCAGCGTCTCACCGGCGATCAGCAGCGCGACGCGCAGCTGATCGGTCAGTTCGGAGTCGGGTTCTATTCGGCCTTCATCGTGGCCGAGCGCGTCGAGGTCTTAAGCCGGCGGGCCGGCACCGGGAGCGGTGAGGCGATCCGCTGGGAATCGACGGCTGACGGCGAATTCACGATTGAAAACCTCGAACGCGCAGAGCGCGGTACTACCGTGATACTGCATCTTAAGCCCGAGGCGCGCGAATTCGCCGACGGCTGGCGCCTGCGTGCGCTGGTGCGCCGCTATTCCGACCACATTGCTTTTCCGGTGCGCCTGCCCAAGGAAGGCGCGACGCTCGAATACGAGGCCGTCAACCAGGCCCAGGCGCTGTGGGCACGGCCGCGCGCCGAGATCAGCGACGAAGACTACCGCGCTTTCTACCGGCACATCAGCCACGACGGCGCCGATCCGCTGATCTGGAGCCACAATCGCGTCGAGGGCAAGCGCGAATACACCAGCCTGCTGTACCTGCCCACGCAGGCGCCCTTTGATCTGTGGCAGCGCGAGGCGGCGCGCGGCCTGAAATTGTACGTGCGCCGCGTGTTCATCATGGACAACGCCGAGCAATTCCTGCCGCTGTATCTGCGCTTCATCAAGGGCGTCGTGGATTCAAGCGACCTGCCGCTGAACGTGTCGCGCGAACTGCTGCAGCAGGATGAGCAGGTCGAGGCGATGCGTAGCGCGCTCACGCGCCGGGCGCTCGAACTGCTGGCCAGGCTGGCCGGCGACGAGCCGGAGAAATACCGTGGTTTCTGGCAGCAGTTCGGACGCGCGCTCAAGGAAGGGTTGAGCGAGGATCCGGGCAATCGCGAGCGCATCCTGCCGCTGCTGCGCTACGCCAGTACCGCCAGTGCCGACAATGTCGAGCAGGTGAGCCTGGCCGAGTACGTGGCCCGCATGGCGGCCGGTCAGGAGCGTATTTACTACGTGATCGGCGAGAATCACGCCGATGCACGCCTCAGCCCGCACCTCGAGCTGCTGCGCAGGAAGGGCATTGAGGTGCTGCTGCTGGCCGATCGCGTCGACGAGTGGGTCATGGGGCAGGTGAGCGAGTTCTCCGGCAAGCGCTTCAAGGACGTGGCGCGCGGCGAGCTGGAACTCGGGGCACTGGCCGACGCTGCCGATCGCGAACGGCTCGATGAGGCCCTCAAGCAGAGCAAGGGCCTGCTCAAGCGCTGCAAGGACGTGCTCGGCGAGCAGGTCAGTGAGGTGCGCCCGAGCGCGCGGCTGGAAGAATCACCGGCCTGTCTGGTGCGCGGCGACACCGAACTGTCGGAGTCGCTGCGGCGCATGCTGCAGAGCCACGGCCAGGCGCCGCCGGCCGTGGCCGCCAGGCTCGAGCTGAATATCGCGCACCCGCTGGTGCGCTATCTTGACGGCCTGCCGGCCGGCGACACCTTCAATGAGCTGACACAGCTGCTTTATGATCAGGCACGCCTGAACGATGCCGGGCAGATCGAACAGCCGGCGGCGTTCACCCGCCGCATGAACGGACTACTGGTACGCCTGGCTGGCGTGGAGCACGGCACATGAGCAACGACAAGCCAGATGAGACCGCGCTGCGCGCACGGCTCAGCCCCCTGCAGTACCACGTGACGCGCGAGAAGGGCACCGAACGGGCCTACACGGGCGCCTATGCGCATCACCAGGAGAGCGGCGTGTATCGCTGCGTGTGCTGTGGCGCCGAGCTGTTCAGCTCCGCGACCAAGTACGACAGTGGCTCGGGCTGGCCGAGCTTCTGGCTGCCGCTGGCCGGGGACAACGTGCGCACCCATGTGGACACCAGCCATGGCATGGCGCGCACCGAAGTTACCTGCGCGCGCTGCGATGCGCATCTGGGCCATGTCTTCGACGACGGGCCCCGGCCCAGTGGCCTGCGCTACTGCATCAATTCCGCGTCGCTGGATTTCCAGGCCGGCGAGGCTGGCGCGGCCGGCGCGGCGCCGGCCAGCGACCGGAAATGAGCGGCAGCGCGGGCGCGCGTACCCAGCTGCTGGCCGGACCAGCCGGTCCACTCGAAGCGCTGATTGATATGCCCGCCGGCGGCGCCCCAGTGCTCGCGGCTGTCGTCTGCCATCCGCACCCGCTGTACGGCGGCACACTGCATAACAAGGTCGTGGACATTGTAGCGCGGGTGCTGCGTGCGCATGGCGCGGTGAGCCTGCGTTTCAATTTCCGCGGTGTTGGCGGCAGCGCGGGGGTGCACGCCGACGGGGTGGGCGAGGCCGACGATGCCCTGGCGGCGGTCGCGGCCGCGCGCGAGCACTGGCCGCAGTTGCCGCTGGTGCTGGCGGGATTCTCATTCGGGGCTGCCGTGGCCATCGCGGTGGCGTCGCGGGTGCGGCCGGACTGGTTGATCAGCGTTGCACCGGCCGTCGATCGCGTGCCGCTCAGCGGGTTTCAGCCGCCGGCCTGCCCGTGGCTGATTGTGCATGGCGAGGCCGACGAGGTGGTCAGCTGCGAGCTGGTGCGCCAGTGGCTTGCGGCCCGGGCACCGGGCGCGACCTTAAACCTGCTGCCAGGGGTCGGACATTTCTTCCACGGCCGCCTGCATGAATTGAGCGATTGCCTGGCGGCACAGTGGCCGGTCGGCCTGGTGCGGCGCGCCGGGTCCTGAATGCAGGGGACCCAGAAAACGAAGGGCCCGGCACCTGTAACAGGCCCGGGCCCCGCGGAATGGCGTATCAATGCCTTAAGGCTTAAAGCAGCGCCTCGGGTGAAATCAGTTCACCATCGACTTGAGGCTCTTCAGCGGCAGCGCGCGCACTTTCTTGCTCGCGGGCTTGGCCTTGAACATCATTTTCTCACCCGTGAACGGGTTGACGCCTTCGCGCGCCTTGGTGGCCGGCTTCTTGACCACTTTGAGCTTGAGCAGGCCAGGCAGGGTGAACAGCCCGTTGCCGCGCAGGCTCTTCTTGACGATGCCGTTCAGGGAATCGAACACTTCGTTGACCTGTTTGCGCGACAGTTCAGTGTCCTTGGAAATCGTTGCCAGAATCTCCGACTTGGTCGGTGCGCCACCTTTCTTCGCCATTGCTGAATCTCCTCGAGTTTGGCGGTCGTTACAAAAAAAGAATCACGGATTGCGTGAAGCGGGGCGCAACATAACACAAGCGGCGCGCGGCGCAAATGGCTATTTGCGAGTATCGGCGCGTCGCAAATGGCTGCATTTACAGGCTTTGCAGCCCGCGGGGAAAAGTCGCCCGCGCCGCGACGTTGCCGCCGGCCTCGACACGCGCTGCACTTGCGCGTCTAAGCCCACGGGATATATAGCATAGCGCGCCAGTTTGGCAGCAGCAGCAGCAGCGCCTGTATCAGGATGCCGGCCCACAGCGGCGAAAAATCGATATTGCCGAGCGGTGGAATCAGCCGGCGAAATTGTCGCAACATCGGTTCGCACAGGCTTGCCAGCACGCCCTGTGCCGGCGAATAGGTGCCCGGCGCGATCATGCCCAGAATCCAGTAGGCCAGATTGGCGAAAAAATAGATCCACAGCACAGTGTCGGCAATCTGTATCGCCGCGGGCGTCAGCCACTGCAGCCATTGTGGCAGACCGCCGCGCCCGAGCAGCGACAGCGCGCCAACCCGCAGTATCGCGACCACGATCACCACCAGTACCGAGGCGGTGTCGATGCGTCCGACCGCGGGCAGGGCCCGGCGCAGCGGTACCAGCAGCGGATTGGTGATCTGGACCAGCGAGCGCACCAGCGGGTTGCGAAAATCGGCGCGCGCCCACTGCAGCAGCAGCCGCAGCAGCACCGACAGTGATAGCAGCGACAGCAGGGTGTCGATCAGATAGCTCAATGCCGCCATGCGCGCACTCCTAACGGGCCGGCGACGCGCCCGCGCCCGGCTGGGGATGGTCCTGACTGGAAAACTGCGCCGCCAGCTGCTCGCTGCGCCGGGCCGCGGCGAGCACGGCGGCGGCCACCAGCGCGCCGAAGTCCTGCGCATTGAATACGCTGAGCGCGGCGGCAGTGGTGCCGCCCTTGCTGGTGACCGCGACACGCTGCTCAGCCAGCGTCTCCGGACCCGCCAGTAGCGCGCCCGCGCCGCGCAGGGTCTCGCGCGCCAGCAATTCTGCAGTCTCGGCGTGGAGGCCGAGCTCGCGGCCGGCGCGTGCCAGATGCTCGGCCAGCAGGAAGAAGTAGGCCGGTCCGCTGCCCGACACGGCCGTGACGATGTCCAGGTCGGATTCGCGCTCCACCCAGAGCGCGCGACCGGCGCCGGCCATGGCGCTCACCGCCAGATCGCGTACGCCTGGCGGCAGTTCGGGCGGCGCGTACAGCGCAGTCACGCCGGCACCGACCAGGGCCGCACGGTTGGGCATGGCGCGCACCAGCGGCACGCCAGGACAGACGCGCGCCAGGTCCGCCAGGCGCACGCCGGCAGCGATCGACAGCAGCAGCGGCTGGGTGTTTTGCAGCGCGCCACGCAGCGGCTCGAGCGCTGCGTGCAACATCTGCGGCTTGACCGCCAGCAGCACCAGGCTGGCGCCGGCGAGCGCCTGCTCGTTGCTGGCCGTGACCTGCACGCCAAAGGCACGTTGCAGCGCGTCCCGCTGATCGGCGGCCGGCTCGCCGACACGGATCTGCGCCGGGTTCATGCCCTGGCGTAACAGTCCCTGTATCAGCGCGCGCGCCATGTTGCCGCCGCCCAGAAACGCCACCTGCTGCAATGCTGCGCTCAATTTAAACCGCGTCCGCCGTTTTCCTGCCAGCGCGCATTCTACGGCCTGGCGCCGAACAGCGCGGTACCGATGCGCACCATGGTCGCGCCGGCCCGGATCGCCAGCGGAAAGTCGCCGCTCATGCCCATCGACAGGGTATCGAGCCCGGCGCCCGCGGCGTTCAGCTGCGCCTGCAGGCGCTGTACCGCCTGGAACTGTGCGCTCTGCGCTGCCGGCGCCAGGCCGTCGGGCAACATACACATCAGTCCCCGCAGGCGCAGGCGCGGCAGTGCGCGCACTCGCGCCGCCAGTTCACCGGCGTGCGCCGCGTCGACACCGCCCTTGGCCGGATCGGCCGCCAGCTTGACCTGCAGACAGACATTGAGCGGCGGCGCTGACGGTGGCCGCTGTGCATTGAGGCGTTCGGCGATGCGCGCTCGATCGAGCGCGTGCACCCAGGAAAAATGCCCGGCTACCGCCCGGGTCTTGTTGGCCTGCAGGCGACCGACGAAATGCCAGGTCAGCTCCGCGCCGGCGAGCTGCTGGAGGCGCGGCAGGGCTTCCTGCAGGTAGCTCTCGGCAAAGTGCTCGACACCCAGGCGCGCCAGGGTCTGCACCGCGGCGACGCTCTGGCCTTTGCATACCGCGACAAGCGTGACGGAGTCCTCATTGCGGCCCGCGTCGAGCGCGGCGCGCGCGATCTGCGCACGCACGCTGGCCAGCTGGGCGGACAGATCGGCGTTGATCGGTGAATTCTGCGGAAGGATTAACATATTGAGGACCTACCCCCTCCGCTATACTGCCGCTGCTCGTCGCTGAGCAGCATTTGAGCATCGCGAGGGATACTGATGGCGGTCGATATCGCACAACTCCTGGCCTTTGCGGTCAAGAATAACGCCTCCGACCTGCACCTGTCGGCGGGCGTGCCGCCGATGATCCGCGTCGACGGCGACGTCAAGCGCATCAACATGCCGGCCCTGACCCACAAGGAAGTGCACGGCATGGTGTACGACATCATGAACGACAAGCAGCGCAAGGCATTCGAGGAATTCTTCGAGACCGATTTTTCCTTCGAGATTCCGAAACTTGCGCGCTTCCGCGTCAACGCCTTCAACCAGAACCGGGGCGCCGGTGCGGTGTTCCGCAATATTCCCTCGGCCATCCTTAGTCTCGATGAGCTGCAGGCGCCCAAGAGTTTTCGCGACCTGTGCATGCTGCCGCGCGGTTTGGTGCTGGTCACCGGACCCACGGGCTCGGGCAAGTCGACCACGCTGGCCGGCATGGTCAATCACTGCAATGACAACCGGCCCGACCACATTATCACGATCGAGGATCCGATCGAGTTCGTGCATGAGTGCAAGAAATGCCTGGTCAACCAGCGCGAGGTCAAGCGCGACACGCTCGGCTTCAGCGAGGCGCTGCGCTCGGCGCTGCGCGAGGACCCCGACATCGTGCTGGTCGGCGAAATGCGCGACCTGGAGACCATCCGTCTGGCGCTGACCGCGGCGGAGACCGGCCACCTGGTGTTCGGGACGCTCCATACCAGCTCGGCAGCCAAGACCATCGATCGCATCGTCGACGTATTTCCGGGCGAAGAGAAGGAAATGGTGCGCTCCATGCTCTCCGAGTCGCTGCGCGCCGTGATCTCGCAGACCCTGCTCAAGCGCGTCGGCGGCGGCCGCATAGCGGCGCACGAAATCATGATTGGCACGCCGGCGATCCGCAACCTGATCCGCGAAGGCAAGATCGCCCAGATGTACTCCTCGATCCAGACCGGCGGCGCGGTTGGCATGCAGACGCTCGATCAGTGCCTGACCGAGCTGGTCGCCAAGGGCGCGGTCAGCAAGGAAGAGGCGCGTTACAAGGCACAGAACAAGGACGCGCTGTAGGGCGCAATTCAAGTCCACGAGGTTGCCACCATGGATCGCGAACAAGCCATCAAGCTGATGCAGGACCTACTGCGCCGCGTCGTCGAGCGCGCGGCATCGGACCTGTTCATCACCGCGGGCTTTCCGCCAGCCGTCAAGATCGATGGCGAGATCCGCCCGCAGATGGATCGCGCGCTCAGCCCCGAGCAGTCGGCCGTGCTGGTGCGCTCGATCATGAACGACCGGCAATCGAAGGAGTTCGATGCCACCAAGGAATGTAATTTCGCGATCGCACCCCCGGGTATCGGGCGCTTTCGCGTCAGCGCCTTCGTGCAGCAGGGCTGTACCGGCTGCGTGATCCGCCTGATCAATGCCAAGATACCGAGCTTCGAGGAGCTGGATCTGCCGCCGATCCTGCGCGATGTGGTGCTCTCCAAGCGCGGTCTCGTGATCGTGGTCGGCGGCACCGGCTCGGGCAAGTCGACCACGCTGGCCTCGATGATCGGCTATCGCAACGAAAAGACCCGCGGGCACATCGTCACCATTGAGGATCCGGTCGAGTACGTGCACCCCCACAAGGGCTGCGTGATTACCCACCGCGAAGTCGGCGTCGACACCGATTCCTGGCACGCGGCGCTGCGCAATACCCTGCGCCAGGCGCCGGACGTGATCCTGATCGGCGAAATCCGCGATCGTGAGACCATGGAATACGGCATCCAGTTTGCCGAGACCGGCCACCTGGTGCTGGCCACGCTCCATGCCAACAGCTCCAACCAGGCGCTCGACCGCATCATCAACTTCTTCAGCGAGGAGCGCCGCGAGCAACTGCTGATGGACCTGTCGCTGAATATCCGCGCGCTGATTTCCCAGCGCCTGATACCGCGCGAGGGCGGGGCCGGACGCATCGCCGCGATGGAGATCATGCTCAATTCACCGCTGATCCAGGACCTGATCTTCCGTGGCGAGGTGGCCAAGATCAAGGAAGTCATGGGTCGTTCGACGCGCCTGGGGATGAACACCTTCGATCAGGCGCTGTTCGACCTGTATGAGAAGGGCCTGATCTCCTACGAGGATGCGCTGCGCAATTCCGACTCGAAAAACGAGCTGCGGCTGCGTGTCAAGCTCGAGAGCAAACGCGAGAGCAAGCCGATCGAGAGCGACGGCGACCTGGCGATAGTCGATGACGAGGCCGAAGGCCGCAGCATGTGATGCCCGACTGATGAGCGAATTGACCGACATCCGCCTGTCCGGCACCGACCCGCAGCCCGTCCTCAACACCAAGCCGCTGTTCAAGCTGATGGTGGAGCGCAAGGCCTCCGACCTGTTCTTCACCTGCAATGCGCCGATCAAGATCAAGATCGAAGGGCAGATCATTCCGGTCAACAAGCAGGTGCTGTCGCCCGAGGCGGTGCGCGCAGCGGCCTTCGGACTGATGACGCCGGAGCAGATCGAGCATTTCCAGCGCGAACTGGAGATCGATTTCGCGATCTCCGAGCCCGGTCTCGGCCGCTTCCGGGTCGCGGTGTTCTACCAGCGCGGCTACCCGGCCATGGTGCTGCGCTACATCACCGCCGACATGCCCAAGCTCGATCAGCTCGGCCTGCCCGAGGTGCTGCGCGAGCTGACCATGCAGCGGCGCGGACTCATTCTGGTGGTCGGTGCCACCGGTTCGGGCAAGTCCACCACGCTGGCGGCGATGATCAATCACCGCAACGAAAACGGCTCCGATCATATCGTCACCATCGAGGACCCGATCGAGTTCCTGCACACCAACAAGCGCTCGATCATCAACCAGCGCGAGGTCGGCCTGGATACCCGCAGCTACGAGCGGGCGTTGCGCGGCGTGATGCGCGCGGCGCCCGATGTCATTCTGATCGGCGAGGTGCGCGATCGCGAGAGCATGATGGCGGCGATCACCCTGGCCGGTACCGGACACCTGGTGCTGGCAACGCTCCATGCCAACAACTGCGCCGAGACCCTGGATCGGGTCATCAACATGTTTCCGCACGACCAGCACAAGCAGGTGACGCTCGACCTGTCGCAATACCTGCGCGCGGTGCTGGCGCAGCGCCTGGTGTTCGGCAAGGACAGCCGCCGCATCGCCGCGGTCGAGGTCATGCTCAATACCCCGCACATCGGCGAACTGATCAAGCGCGGCGACGTCGTGGGCATCAAGGAAGCGATCACCGCCAGCAGCGAGCGTGGCGTGCAGAGTTTCGATGTGGCGCTGCATAGCCTGTACAAGGATTCGCGCATCACGCTCGAGGAAGCGCTCAACAGTGCAGATTCGCGCAGCAACCTCGAGACCAAGATCAGCTTCGGCTGAACTGGCCGCGCCGGCGCTAGCCGGCGGCAAATACGCCCTGCGCCTCGAACACCGGACCGTCGACGCATACGCGCTTCATGGCGGGGCCCTGCGGCGTTTGCACCTGCACCGCGCAGCCGGCGCAGCCGCCGACCGCGCAGGCCATGTATTCCTCCAGCGATACCTGGCAGGGGAGCGAGTGCTGCCGCGCCAGTCGCGCCACCGCCTGTAGCATTGGCGTCGGTCCGCAGGCGTAAATGGCCACTGTGACGCGTTCCGCGGCCGGCAGGGCCGCGAGCCAATGCTCGGCGAGCTGCGTGACGTAGCCGTCGAAACAGCCCGCATAGCCCGCCAGGCTCGCCAGCCGCGAGGCGATGCCCCACTCATCGAGCTGCGGCATGCAGGCGATCGTCCCGTCGGGCACGCCCGGCACTAGGATGTGCGAGGGCCGGGTGCGAAACGGAAAGGGTATTTCCGAGCCCATCAGCACCAGGGGTTGCCAGGGCGCGCGCCGATCGGCGCGCAGGCGCTGCGCCAGGAACACCATAGGCGGGATGCCCACGCCGCCGCCGATCGCCAGTACCCGCGGCCGCTGTGGATCCAGCGTAAAGCCCTGGCCGATCGGTCCGAGCAGGTTCAGGCGCGCGCCCACCGGCTGCTGCGCCAGCGCCGCGGTGCCGGCACCCACCACCTTATAGAGCAGTTCGATCCAGCCGGCCTCCGCATCGGCACGCATGATCGACAACGGGCGGCGCATCGGCAGCTGCTCCGCGCAGCGCAGGTGGACGAAGCTGCCGGGCGTGGCGCCGGCGGCGGTGCGCGGCGCCTGCAGCCGCAGCACGAACTGCCGCGCGCCGCAATCCTGATGCTGCAGCACCGCGCAGTCTTCCAGGTGAATGCTGCCCCGGTGCGCCTTGTGTGCCGGGTGCAGCGGCTGGGTCGCGGCGTTCAACGCGGGCCCGGGCGCGCTCGCGCCACCGCTTCGAGCACCGCCATGCGCACCGCGACGCCGTTGCGAACCTGATCGCGGATTACGGATTGCGGGCCGTCGGCCACGTCCGAGGCGATCTCGATGCCGCGATTCATCGGCTGCGGATGCATGACGATGGCATCGGGGCGCGCCAGCCGCAGTCGCGGCCGCGTGAGGCCGAAGCGCGCAAAATATTCGGCACCGTCGGGTATCTCGGCGGCGGCCATGCGCTCCTTCTGCAGACGCAGCATCATGATCACATCGGCGTCGCGCAAGCCCTGCTCGGGCGAGTGGTGGCGTCTGCCGGCCGGGAACTCACCGGGCGCCGGCATCAGTCCGGCCGGGGCGATCAGCCGCAGTTCACCGACGCCCAGGGCACTGAATACCTCGTAGGCAGAACGGGCGACGCGCGAGTGGCGGATATCGCCGACGATGGCGACGCACAGCTTTGCGAAGTCGGGGCCCTTGTACTGCTGCACCGTCAGGGCGTCGAGCAGACCCTGGGTGGGATGGGACAGATGCGCCTCGCCCGCCGACAGCACGCTGACATGCGGCGCCACATGGGCGGCGACGTGGGCCACCACGCCGGGCTCCGAATCGCGGATCACGAAGGCATCGAAGTGCAGCGACTCGAGCGTGTGAATGGTGTCGAGCATGCTCTCGCCCTTGGCGCGCGAGGACAGCTGCACTTCGAGATTTAGAACCTCGGCGCCCAGGCGCCGTCCGGCCAGTTCAAAGGAAACGCGCGTGCGCGTCGAGGGTTCGGTGAACAGGTTGCCGATGGTCTTGCCCGCCAGCGCCCGATTGGTCGGTGGCATGGCGCCGGGCGCACAGACGTAGCGCTGCGAGTGCTCGAGCAGGGCGGTAATTTCGGCGCGGCTCAGACCTTCGAGCGTGATCAGATGGCGTAGTGAACCATCGCTGCGCCGCTGCTCCATCATGCCGCTGAACACTCCCGACTGTCCGCCTACTCGCCGCGCAGCCAGCGCTCCAGGATGATGGCCGCCGCGAGACTGTCGATATCCGCGCGCTGCACACGCCGGCGCCGCGTGCCCGCAGCGCGGCGCTCGTTAAGTTCGGCACCCGCCTCTCGCGACGACCAGCGCTCGTCGACGCGCGCCACCGGCAATTTCAGGCGGCCGGCCAGCTCGGCGGCGAACTGCGCCGCGGCGGCGCTCAGGGCGCCCGGATTGCCGTCGGCATTATAGGGGTTGCCCACCACTAGCACGGCAGGTTTGTAGTCCCTGACCAGTGCCTCGATGGCCGGCCAGTCGGGTCCCCGCCCGCCGTTGGTCACGGTGGCGAGCGGTGCGGCCGCCTGGGTCAGGGAGTGACCGCTGGCCACGCCAATGCGGCGCAGTCCGAAGTCGAAGGCGAGGGCGGCACCCGCATGATCAGTGTGCGCCACTAGCCGGTTCAGGCGTGACCCGCCACCGGACTGATGCGCGAACTGTGCACGCCCAGCTGCTGCCAAGCCGCCTGCCAGCGCTCCTCGAACGGCAGCTCGTAGACCAGGCGCTCGTTCATCGGCACCGACATCCACGCGTTGTCGAGGATCTCGCGCTCGAGCTGGCCCGGTTCCCAGGCGGCGTAGCCCAAGGCAATGAATGCATCACGCGGGCCCTCGCCGCGGGCGATTGCCGCCAGCACGTCACGCGAGGTGGTTACCTGGATGGCGTCGGAAATACGATGGGTCGAATCCCAGTCGCCGCCGGGCCGGTGCAGCACGAAGCCGCGGTCGGTATGTACCGGTCCGCCGCGCAGCACGGCGCGCTCGCCGATCGAGATTTCCGCGGTCTCCAGCTTCATCTGCGCCAGCACATCGCCGAGTTTCATCTCCAGCGGCTTGTTCAGCACGATGCCTAAGGCGCCGCGCTCGCTATGCTCGCAGATCAGCGACACGCTCTGCGCGAAGTTGCCGTCCGCCAGCGACGGCATGGCGATCAGCAGGTTGTTGGCCAGCGAGTTGGAGTCGCTCATGCGGTCAAGTATGGGGGCGCCCCTGTGGCGCCTCAAGGGGCGTTTTCCCCATTCGTGCCTTCTGTCACGACCCCACTGCCCACCTGGCCGCCGACGAATTCCCACTGATAGGCAAAGCGCAGGCTCGCATAGTCATGCGCCAGGGCCTTGGGGAAGGGCTCAAAGGGGCTGGCCAGCTGCAGGATCTGCAGTGCCGCCTGGTCCAGCGACGCATGCCCGCTGGGGCGCTGGATGGCCGCCTCCAGCAGGCGGCCGTCGGCGCCGATCGCCACCTCAATTACCGGACTCCCTGAGAGCTCGGCGCGCCGGGCGGCACTCGGGAAATTCAGGGTCCCGATGCGTTCGACCTTGCGCCGCCAGGCATCCAGATAGGGCGCCAGGCGCGAGGCCTTGGTGTCCGGGCTCAGCCATTGGCCGGTCCTAGGGTCGCCGCGCAGCACCAATTCCCGGGCATCGCCCCGGCCATGGCGCAGCTGGCCCTCGGGTGTCTCGCGCACCGCGAGATTGCGGGCCGCAAGGCCGGCGCCGCTCTGGCCCAGCCAGCGTATCGAGGGCGCCGGCGCGCCGGTCGTCAGCATGTGTTCGTCGCTGGCGGCAGCGCCGCTGCGCTCCGCCTGAGCCGCGTTGCCCGGCTGGTTGGCCTGGGCGGCCCGCACCGCCGCCCGTTCCGATGGGCTCCCGGTTGGCAGCACCCGGGTATTGCCCGCGCCGTGCTGGCTGCGCTGCGCCAGATAAGCCGCGCGCTGGTTACTGGCGGCCTCCGGCAGGTCGTCAGTGACCAGCAGCACTTCCATACCCGGCGGCGCACTGCTGCGGTGGTGGCTGACGCTGAAGCTGATACCGAGAATAATGATCGCGTGGGCCATTGCGGCCAGGAACAGCATGCTGGTCAGGCGTTCGCGCACTGGCGCGCCGCCTTCGTGGCTGCCCGCCAGGCCCTTGAGGGTCAGCAGGCTCTGCGGGGCGCCCTCGCTCGCGGTGGACACGGCGCGCTTCAGGTCCCGGCGGCGCTGCGCCGGGCTGCCAGCCGCGTGTCGATGGCCTGGATCAGCAGTGCAACCGCATCGGCGCCGGTCTGCTGCTTCAGCTCGCGCGCCCCCGTCGGGCTGGTCACATTGATTTCCGTCACGAACCCCCCGATGACATCGAGCCCCACGAACAGCATGCCGGCAGCGCGCATCGCCGGGCCGATCTGCGCCGCCAGCCAGCGGTCGCGCTCATTCAACGGCCGCGCCACGCCGGTGGCGCCGGCGGCCAGGTTACCGCGATTGTCGGCTGCCGCAGGGATGCGCGCCAGGGCGTAGGGGAGTGGCTCGCCATCCACCAGCAGCACGCGGGCATCACCACTGCTGGCGATCTCCGGCAGGTACTTCTGCACGATGGCGAAGCGCTCGCCGTAGTTGGTGAGGGTCTCGAACACCACGTTGGTGTTCTTGTCGCCGGGCGCCACAACGAAGATCGAGTGTCCGCCCATGCCCTCGAGCGGCTTGCACACCACGGTACCCTGGGCGGCAGCGAAGGCCGTCATCGCCTCCATGTCGCGCGTTACCAGTGTCGGCGCGCAGCATTGCGGGAACCAGGCCGTGTAGACCTTTTCGTTCATGTCGCGCAGGCCGCGCGGACGGTTGATCACCAGCGCCCCGGCCAGTTCGGCGCGCTCGAGTATGTAGCTGGCGTAGATGTACTCGGTGTCGAAGGGCGGGTCCTTGCGCATCAGCACCACGTCGGCCGCGCCGAGCGCCAGGGTCTGCGCGGCGCCGAGCGTGTACCAGCTGCCGGCGTCGGCGCGCACCGTCAGGACGCGCACGCGCGCTTCGGCGACGCCGTCGCGCAGGCGCAGATCGGCAAGGTTCGCGTAGTGCAGCGACCAGCCGCGCGCCTGCGCTGCCAGCAACATCGCCAGCGTCGTGTCTTTCTCGTATTTAATGCGATCGATCGGATCCATCACTACGACCAGTTGTACGGCTTTGGGCATCGACAATCCTCGTGCGGCCAGTGCAGCGGACCGCTCAAGTGTGAATTATGTCCCTCCGGCGCGCACTGGGCGTCGCAAAACGTGACGCCTTTGGCATAGCCGGGTGGGTGCCGATATGTTAAAAAGGTCATATCTATCTTAAGGCGTTGCATGCGTCACAGCGCAGACGTCCAAGGGTGACGGACGATGGATACCAATGCCCAAAGGAGTCAGTCGGACGTGAACGATGCGAGTTCGCCATTTCGCGGCCTGAAGGTGCTCGTCATCGACGATAGCAAGACCATCCGGCGTACCGCCGAGACTCTGCTGGCCAAGGAAGGTTGTGAGGTGTTCACGGCCGTCGACGGCTTCGATGCGCTTACCAAGATCGCCGACCACCAGCCCGACATCGTGTTCGTCGACATCATGATGCCACGGCTCGATGGTTACCAGACCTGCGCGCTGATCAAGCACAACAAAGTATTCCGCGCCATACCGGTAATCATGCTCTCTTCCAAGGACGGGCTGTTTGATCGCGCCCGCGGCCGCATCGTCGGCTCCGAGCACTACCTGACCAAGCCCTTCACCAAGGACGAACTGCTCGGCGCGATCGAAGCGCACGTCGGGAGATGAGCCATGGCGCTGATCCTCATCGTCGACGACTCGCCCACCGAAGTGCATGTGATGAAGAAGGCACTGGAGAAGCACGGCTACACGACCGCGGTGGCCGGCGACGGCGCCGAGGGCATCCGCCTCGCGCGCCAGATGCACCCTGACCTCATCTTCATGGACATCGTGATGCCAGGCGTCAATGGCTACCAGGCCACGCGCACGCTCTCGAACGATCCCGATACCCGCACCATACCGATCGTGATGGTGACCTCCAAAGGGCAGGCGACCGATCGTATCTGGGGCTTGCGCCAGGGCGCGGTCGATTACATGGTCAAGCCGGTGTCGCCGGATCAGCTGGTCGAGAAGGCGCAAGCCGCACTCGCCGCCTGAGCATGCCCCTTAGAAAATGACGGATAGCGCTTCATCCCTCAAGGCCCTGCGCGACCAGCCCTACGAACTCCTCGCGGAGCTTGAACGGCGTGGCCGCAACGCCACGGCCAGCCCGGAAGCGGTCGCCGCCACCGGACGCGAATGGGTCGGGGTCGCGGCGCGCATGGCCGGGGAGCTGTATCTGGTGGCACGCGAGGAAGCGCGCGAAGTGCTGGGCGTACCCGCGCCGCTGACGCGCGTGCCGGGCGCCAGACCCTGGCTGCTGGGCCTCGCCAGTGTGCGCGGCCAGCTCTATCCGGTGATCGACCTGCGCCAGTTCCTGGGTGCCGGCGTGACGCCGCTGACGCGCGCCACACGCATTATCATTGCCAGCCACCGGGATGTACCGGCGGCCCTGGTGGTCGATGAGGTGCTGGGCTTCCGGCGCTTTACCGAGGCGGAATTTTCCGGCGCGGTGCCGGTGACCATCGTGCCGTGCGCCCGCTTCCTGGCCGGCTCGTTCCAGCATGATGGCGAGCAGTGGCCGGTCTTGAGCGTACGCCGGCTGCTGGAAGATCCCTCGTTTGCCCAGGCCGCGGCATGAGGGGTTCCGATCTCATCGATACCCGGCTGCTGCGCCGCCTGACACTGAGCGCGGCCGGGCTGGCGCTGCTCGGCGCGCTCGTCGCGTTTGCGCTGCCCGCCGAGCCTGGGCTGTTCTGGCTCGCCGCGCTGTTCGCACTGCTGGCGCTGGCGCCGCTGGTGATGCTGCTGACGCAGCTGGCGGCGGTGAACCGCGCCGCCGAGCGGCAGCTGCAAGCCGCGGCGCTGCAGCGCCAGGAAAACGAGCGCAACCAGCAGGCGATCCTGCGCCTGCTCGATGAAATGGCCAATCTCGCTGATGGCGACCTGACCGTGCAGGCGACGGTCAATGAAGACATTACCGGCGCCATAGCCGATTCGGTCAACTACGCGGTCGAAGCGTTGCGCAAGCTGGTCACGACCATCAATCACTCAGCCATTCAGGTGGACGGCGCGGCGCGCCAGACCCAGTCGCTGGCGGCGCAGCTCGGCAAGGCCAGCACCACGCAGACCCGGCAGATCTCCTCGGCCACCGAATCGATTGCCGCCATGGCGGCCTCGACTGAAGAGGTGTCAGGCAATGCCGAACGCGCCGCCGATGTCGCCCGGCATTCGGTCGATGTGGCGCACAAGGGCGGCGAAGCCGTGCGGCGCACGATCGATGGCATGAATGCCATCCGCGAAACCATCCAGGAGACCAGCAAACGCATCAAGCGCCTAGGCGAGAGTTCGCAGGAGATCGGCAATATCGTCGAGCTGATCAGCGATATTGCCGAACAGACCAACATCCTGGCGCTCAACGCCTCAATCCAGGCGTCGATGGCGGGCGAGGCCGGCCGCGGATTTGCGGTGGTCGCCGATGAAGTGCAGCGCCTGGCGGAGCGTGCCGCCACCGCCACCAAGCAGATCGATGTGCTGGTGCGCACCATCCAGAGCGATACCAACGAGGCGGTGGTGTCGATGGAACGCAGCACCACCGATGTGGTGGGCGGGGCGCTGCTGGCGGAGAATGCCGGCGCCGCGCTGCAGGAGATCGAGCAGGTGTCGAACCAGATCGCCAGCCTGGTGCAGAACATTTCCGGCAGCTCGCGCAGCCAGTCTGCAGCCGCGCAGAACATCGCACGCAATACCCAGGTGCTGCGCGAGGTGAGCGCGCAGACCACGGAAGTCACCGGCGCCACCTCGCAGGCCATCGTCAAGCTGGCCGATCTGGCCGCGGCGCTGCGCAAGTCGGTGTCAGGATTCCAGTTGCCGCCGGGGCCGGCACCGGCGCCAGCGCCGCAGCCCAAACCCAAGCCCGGCGACAGCGGCACGCAAGCGCGCCTGAAAGCCTCGGGCGGCTCCTGAGCAGCACACTACGATGACCGAACTGGCTACACAGACTCTGCAGGTGGCGGCGCGCGAAATCGGCGTGTCGCTCACCGACGCGCGCAGCGCGCTCGAGGCGCACGTCGAGCAGAGCGACAATCTGGCGCTGCTGGAGCGCTGCGCCTATGAATTGCACCAGGTGCAGGGTGCGCTGCGGGTGTTGGAAATCTACGGCGCCGCGCTGCTCGCCGAGGAGATGGAGCAGGTCGCCAAATACCTGATCAGCTCGCACGGCGAGCGCAAGAACCAGACCGAATCCCTCGACGCGCTGATGCGCGCCATGGTGCAGCTGCCGGGTTACCTGGAACGGGTGCTGGCCGGCGGGCGCGACATGGCGTTGGTACTGCTGCCGCTGCTCAACGACCTGCGCGCGGTGCGCGGCAGCGCCCTGCTGTCCGAAGGCACGCTGCTGCTGCTGAATCTCAAATCCGATCGCCAGGCGCAACCGACCTCGCCGGCGCCGGGCGAGGCGCCGCTCTCGCCCTCGCAATGGGCGCGCCGGCTGCGCTCGCGCTTCCAGGCCGGACTGGTGGGCTGGATCCGCGGCGAGCGGCTCGAACAGAACCTGGAGATACTGGCCACCGTCGCCACGCGCCTCGAGCAGGTGGCGACACAGCAATGCGTATTCCAGCTCTGGTGGGTGACCGGCGCACTGCTGGAAGCCCTGCGCGAGAACGGCATCGAGAACAGCGTGTCGGTCAAGCGGCTGCTGGGTCTCGCCGATCGCGAGATCCGCCGGCTGTACGAACTCGGCGAGGCACGCTATGCGCAGACCCCGCCAGTCGAGTTGCTGAACAACCTGCTGTATTACATCGCGCGCTCGAGCTCGGCCGGACCGCGGGTCGCCGCAGTGCGCGCCTCGTTCCGGCTCGCCGAGCTGCTGCCGGTGGACGAAACCATCGAGCAGGAGCGCGAGAGTCTCTCGGCGCCCTCGGTCAAGCTGATGCACACCGTGGCGGCGGCGATCCGCGAGGATCTCGCCCGCGTCAAGGATGTGCTTGATATCTTCGTGCGTCGCGGCGGCGGCCAGGCCGAAGAGCTGGCACCACAGATCGAACTGCTGCGCAAGATCGGCGACACCCTCGGGGTGCTGGGTCTGGGCGAGCTGCGTGCCAATGTGCAGGAGGCCAACACCCGCCTCGAGGGCGTGGTGGCCGGCCGTGAGAGCGCCGATGAGGCAACGCTGGTGCAGGTGGCGGCGACGCTCATCAAGGTGGAAGACCGGCTCGACGACCAGCTGGTCGGACTGATCCTGCCGAAGAAACCGCTGCTCGAGGGCGCCAGCGAAGACAACGACCAGGACTTCGAGCAGGTGCAGGCCGCGGTGCTGCGCGAATGCGTCGTCAACCTGGCGCGCGTCAAGGAAAGCATCGC